>Ga0100395_1000644_pt1 | contig 26579 bp, 29 predicted proteins | sample CryGeymeta201519_FD_81542 | JGI IMG/M metagenome (GOLD analysis project Ga0100395, IMG submission 81542) | Groundwater microbial communities from Crystal Geyser aquifers in Utah, USA - Crystal Geyser metaG 2015-19 | ecosystem: Environmental > Aquatic > Deep subsurface > Groundwater | place: USA... | reverse complement strand
GTAGTATTAATTTATTAGCTACAATAAATCTATGATTTTTGTCAAAGCTGCTTACGCCCAGTGTCCTGTTTGCATCGTTACTGTCGGTGGGGGAATGCTGATTGCTAAAAAACTAGGCATCGACGATCTTTTGGTTAGTATCTGGATCTCTGCCCTTAATGTTGCCATCGCTTTTTGGCTGGCTCCCAAAATCCCTCGGTCCGCCTTTGGTGGAAAAATCAAATACCTCAACAACAAACATCTCTTATCGTTGATTTTATTAGCTACCACCCTTTTGTATTTCCAATTTACTGACCAAATCGGCGAGGTGAACAATCGCGCTTGGGGTGTCGACAAGATTCTTTTTGGCCAAATCATCGGCTTTTTAGCCATGGCCCTAGCTAATCACAGTTATCAGTTTATAAAAAAACGTCTCGGCCATACTCCTTTTCCTTACGCTAAGGTTGTTTTTCCACTGGGCTCTGTCCTTTTAGTTACCTTTGCCTTTAAACTCTTTTTCCGTCTATAATTTTTCTGTGATTCATTCTCGTCTTCATTCCCATCGGTCCCGAAACACTTTTCTCCTCCTTCTTGGGCTGTTTTTTACCTATCTTCTCTATCGCTCTTCCTTTTTTCCCTCGCTTGTCTCCTTTCTTACTCGCTTCGGTTATCTTGGAGGTCTTTTGGGTGGTTTTCTTTTTTCCTCTACTCTTACTGCACTCATTGGCCTCCTGCTTATGCTCTCCTTAGCTCCCTATCTCAATCTTTTCGGGCTTGTTTCCGCTGCTGCTCTCGGTGCTGTTATTGGCGACATCATCATTTTCTATTTAATCCGAAACAAAATCGACCACGACTCTTCTTTCACCCCCCAACTTTTTACCAGATACCACCTAACCAAGCTTTTTCATAGCCGATATTTCTCTTGGACTCTTCCTGTCGTTGGTGCTCTTATTATCATGTCACCTCTCCCGGACGAATTAGGTATTAGTCTCTTTAGTGTTTCTCATGCCCCGATAGAAGAGTTTGCCTTTGTTTCACTTATGTCCCGTACTTTTATTATTTTTTTAGTTATTTTTGCCGCTTCACTTATCACTTGATAAAATATACCCATGACCAAAACTCTTGATCTCCAAACCTTTATGGACAAAATTAAAGCCGCCGAAAAAGGTCATTCTTTAGACTTATCATCCGGCGAAGACCTGTCTATCGCCATTATGAATCTCATTTCTCTTGAAGAACATATGTTTTTCAATGCCAACAAAACCGGCAAGGTTAAATATTTCGAACTTCTCCAGGAGATCAGAAAGCTTCGTGTTTCTCTTCTTAAAACTATTATTAAAGATTACGAAGGTGAAGTTTGGTGCACCAGCAAACATTTACTGGCTGCCTCCATGCGTCTCTTTGAAGTCGGCACCAAAGCCCAGACTAAAGGTGATTCCACCACCGCCTACGACATGTTTAAAAAATCCTATGACCTTTACAATCTATTTTGGGGGATAAATCTTGGCGCCGTCAAAAGTTCCGAAATCAGTGTCGACCAAGCTTTTTCCAAATCTACTGACAAACCTGTTCAGTTCAAATCAGATACCCTTATTGGTAAACTCAGTGGCGTCATCGGCAAAATCCTCGACTGTTGTCGGGAATAATTTCAGCAATTTCCAGGTCAGCCAGACTGATGTTACTCCCAATATTGCCGCCACCCCTGATGCCTATTGTTCGGCTGCTCCAATATATCCCATGAATTTTTCCAGTTCATCTTTTCTGTCAGATTTATTCAAGCTGTCATATAACAAAGCATCATTGTTTCCACTATTTAATGCTCTAGCCAATCCTTCTAAAATCGCTCCCGCTACCAACCAGCTGTAATTTAAACCGATAGCATACGCCACTCCCATTAGAGTTAAAAACAATCCACTTAGTCCCAGGACATATGACCCGGTCACTTTGGCAAAATAAATCGCCATAATCGGTGCCCACAGATTAAACCCGACCAGAAACCCTTGCCAGGTTAAGATTTTTATATTTCCCGAATTGTCCACAACTTCGATTATATCTTATGCCGACTTCCTAAATTCTTCCAAATTCTTCTTTAATCTTTCCACTTCTCCCTTCGTGTTTCCATTATTTTTAAATTCTTCCAACAGTATTTTGCTCATCCCCATTTTAATCGCTTCTTTCCGGGCCGCTTTATAGTTGATATTCCACAGCCATGAGGCGATATTTAATACCCATTCCGCTCTGGTAGCTACCAGGTTATTATCAATCGGCTCTTTTGCCTCCAATCTCATCCAAACCAGGGGATTTATCCCTGTCCCTTCAATCTTTCTATCCTCAATATCTTTTTCCATTTCTTTCCAGTCCTCAAAACAGGCCAGCTTATCCGCATCCCGGATAAATTTTGCATACCGGTTTTTACCTAAATATTCTTTCCGACTATGCCACATTATCGCTTCTGTTATTTCAGCTTTATTACACCAGATATTTTCCCAATCGAAAGAAAACTCTGATATCATTTTCGCCCCCAAACTAGCATGATCAATTCCTGTGTCTATGTCCGAGTAACTGTTTTGTTTAACTTGCGGAAAACGCCCCGTATCATGCAAAAAACAAATTATTATTGCCTGTTTTTTGTTCCACCCTGCCTCCTTAAAGTTTTTTAAAAGAATATTTCCCCACTTTACCACTTTTAACGTGTGCCGGGCTTTATATTTTACTTTCCAACTTCCCCATTTATTATCAGCATCCCTAAAATTTTCTGCCACAATTTTTTCTAACCATTCCGCAATTTCTTCCGGTATCCATTTTTTCACTATTAGATTTTCAAAGAATTTCTTATTCATATCCCAGCATTTTCCGTAATTTATTCATATCCTCTACCACTATCTCTCTTTTATCATTGTCAATCAATCCCGCTTTTTCCAGTTTCAGCATTTGCAGTGTTACCGTTTCCCGGGTCAAACCGGTCAGACTTCCTATTTGTTTGTGAGTAATTTTGAATTTTACCGCCCTCTTTTTGCCCCTGTCTTCACCAAACTCATCTGCCATTGAATAAATTAATCCGGCAATTTTAGTATAGGCATCTCCGGCAATTGTCTGAATTATTTGTGAGGTAAAGTCAATGAATTTTCTTAAAAACGACCCCACCACCTCAGTTCTGATCTTAGAATTATCAGTCAACATTTTCATAAATTCGTCTTTAGGCGCTTTCCATACCTCCACCGGTGTCATTGCTTCAATAAAATGCCGGTTTCTAATTCCGGTAAGGGCCGAAATCAGGGAGAAATAAAACAGGGGTTTAAACATCTGGATACTTGTTTCTTTCCCGTCCTTTGACACTAAATAAATCCTAAAAAACCTTTTTTGACAAAATATATCCCCCCAAAATCATCTCCCGGTTGAAACAACACCTCTCCTTTCCTATACCTTTTTAAGGGATATTTAGAAAAAAAACGCGTTAAATACTTTATTGTTTCTTCGTTCATATTTTTGTCAATTGTTTTTGCCATCCGGCAATAATATCAAAACTTTCCTGAAAAAAACCGGGACGCCGGATATCAATTCCCACACTCCTCAACATCTCATTCGGATTTTTACTTCCTCCCACCTCCAATATCCTTTCAATTCGTCCCCGCCAAATTTTCGGATCTTTTTTATATCTGGCGTACAATCCTAAGCTCAACAATTCCCCGAAATTATAGGCATAACAATAAAAAGGACTGGCAAAAATATGGGAAATATATGACCACTCATATCGAAAATTCGGTGATACTAAAACACTTTCTCCAAATTGATCTTTTAGGTTTTTAAAATATAAATCTGACAAATCTTCGGCCCTTAACCCTTGGGGAACCTTTTTGTGGGCTTCTTTTTCAAACAATATAAAATAATTTTGGCGGCAGACCGTGGCATAAGCATCAGCCATTTTATCGGAGAGCATTGCCTTCCTAATTTCCCCATCTTTTTCCCTTAAAAGAATTTCCTCAAACAATATCATTTCCGCCAAAGTCGAGGCCGTTTCCGCCAGTGGTAAGCTGGCATTTTGGGTTGAGGGATAGTGACCTGCCGCATACATCGAATGAATTCCGTGTCCTGCCTCGTGGGCTAGAGTTGACACATCCCGCTGTTTTCCGGTGAAATTCAGCATTATATATGGTTTAATTTTTGGCGATATGGTGGCACAAAAAGCCCCACTTCTTTTATCTGTTTTTGGCATCCAGTCAATCTGTTGCCCCTCAATCAATTCTTTACCGAATTTATAAAATTTATCCGAAAATTGGGAGAGACTTCCCAGCACCAATTCCTTAGTCTCTTCGATTGTATATTTTTTTTCCTTTTTAACAATCGGTGCATACACATCACTACGCTCTAGTTTTTCTTTTCCTAATTCCCTCGCCTTCCATATAAAATATTCCTGAAAAATACCTCTGTTTTTACTGCAGCTACCAAGTAGTTCCTCCACCGCCTCATCCGGGATATCATTAGCTAGGTTTCTCACTGCTATCGCACTTTTGTACCCCCGGAGTTTCATCTCATAATTCCAATCCTTAATTACGGCTTGATATATGGCAAAAAACTTCGGTAAATTTTCTTTTTGTTTTAAAAGTAGTGCCTGATAAGCCACTCTTCTCACCTCATCCCTTGGGTCATAAACCAGTGCCAGTAATTCCGACTGGGTTTTTATTAATTTCTTTTTTCCGTCTATTTCTATCTCGTATTCCATCTCCGCCGATATCATTTCCCTTAGTTCCTCTAGCACCCCCATGCCGTTGACGTCCTTATTAACAATTATGTTTTCCTCATGCTCCGGGAGACTATATTTAGCCAACAATCGGCTTCGTTTTAGTCCGTATTCCAAATCAGTTATCACCCCAAAAATTCTTTTGGCATTTTTATCGTCTAATTTTGGTTTCCTCTTGCCTTTAATCCACAACGACATTTTTATTCCCACCTCGCTCCATCTTAGGGCTAAATTTTCTACCTTTGATTTTAATAACTTCGCTTCAGCATCTTTTTGGTTAACCGCTTCCATCAATCCCGGCAAACCACCGAGTCTCGCCATTTTTTCTTCCTCTTCTTCTGAAAATTCCAGAATCTCTTTAAATTTTTCTTTCGAGATATCAGGCTTTAACTCGCCGACATATTTCCTCATTTTTTCCAAATCATTTTCAATTTCCCTATATAAATTACCAAATTGACCTATCGGTAAAATATCATCAAGTTTCCAAGTTTTTTTCATAAAACCTTTTATTTATTTCTTCTCCTACCTTAAGTCCGGTTACTGCCGCATGAAGCAAATTGGCACTCACTCCTGCTCCGTCACCGCAGGCAAATAAATTTTTTATTTCAGTTTCCAAACATGGACTTAAAGATGGTCCGGCCGAGAAAAATTTAACTTCATTCCCGTACAGTAGTGTATCAAATGAAAATATTCCCGGCGCTAATTTATCCATTTCTTTTAGCATTTCCAGGAGATTACTTAGGTGGCGGTATGGTAGTGAAAAAGCCAAGTCGCCCGGTACCGCCGTGTTTAAACTGGGTTTTACTTGGCCACTTTTTATCCTCTCTACTGTTGATCTTCTCCCGGCCAGTAAATCGCCCAGCCTTTGGACCAAGACACCCCCTGATAGTAAATTGGCCAGTCCGGTAACATAGGACCCGTATAAGTTTGGTTGATTAAACGGTTGAGTAAAAGAATTTTTAACCAACAGAGCGAAATTTGTGTTATTCGATTTACGGTCACTGAAGGTATGACCATTAACACTTATTACCGGATGACCATTAACTCCTACCACTTCGTCAGTTACAAAACCATTCGGGCACATACAAAAAGTTCTCACAAAATCGTCAAAAGTTTTTGTTCGATACGAAATTTTTGCTTCGTATAATACATCGGTTACCTTTTTCATTACTTTAGCCGGTACTTCCACCCTTACTCCGATTTCCACCGGGTGAATGATTTTTTTTAAGCCCATTTTTTCCACTTCCCCAGTAAACCAACCACTTCCGCATCTGCCCGGAGCTACCACCACCCATGATGCCAAAATTTCTTTTTCTCCCCTCAACCGTACCCCTCTTACTTTTTTTTGCTCGTCTACCAATATTTCTTCCACCTCAGCCTCAAACTTGATTTCCATATTTTGCCTTAAGTGGTCATACATCTTTTCTAACACCTCAAATGTTCTTCCGGTCCCGATGTGGCGGATAGGGCTGATCTTGATTTCCAATCGGGTTTTTTTTAATGCTTTTTCAATCATTGCTATTTTCCTTTGATCCGTGCCGTATAACTTCTTCGGTGCTCCATATTTTACCCAGATCTGATCAGCTTTTAACACCAGTCTGACAAAGTCTTCTTCTTTCAGGTAATCGGTAATTTTTACTCCGATTGCTGTAGTTGAAATGTTTAGTTTTCCGTCCGAATATGCCCCACTCCCGCCCCAACCGCTCCCCACATCCCTCACCCCTTGTTTTACCCTGTCTTCAAGGCTTTTGCCTTTGTCTAACAATAATATTTTTTGATTGCTTTTAACTAGTTCCAAAGCTGTAAAAATACCCGCCGGTCCGGTTCCAACTATCACCCCGTCGTACTTTTTAAAACTCACTTGTAAACATTATCCTTATTCCTCTTTACTGTCAAGGAAAAATTTTTTTAAAATATATTTCTGCGATTTCCAGCCAATTTTCGGCGCCTTTTTAATCCCAAACCACCGGATATCACTATTCTCTTCATTATCAGTTTTTATCTTTCTTCCCGATGTTTTTACTTTATAAAAAAACACTAAATTTCCCGGTGCCCGGAAGTCATCACTAGTTTGTACCACCTCTATTAATTTGCTTTGTAATATCTTCAAACCGCATTCTTCTTTTACCTCTCGTTTTAGCGTATCTTCAGGATGTTCTCCAAATTCAATAAAACCGCCGGGAAACATCCAGCTGTTTTTAAATGGTTCTCTTATTCTTTTAACCATCAACATTTTTCCGTTTCTGGTAATAACTGCCGCCACCGAATCAAAAGCTTGGGGATAATAAACCCAAAGGCACTTAGGACAATACTTTCTTATTATTTCTTCATCTTCCCTTTGCGCCAGTTGACTTTTACAAAAAGGACAGTAAAGATAATTAGGTGCGTTAATTTTTAACACAAGCTATTTTACATGAAATCAATTTTCAAAAACTGGTCCAAAGGTTCGGTTCTTTTAACTGATGTTGGTTGGGGTGATAGTGGCAAAGGTAAATGTGTTAGTTACCTCCAGGCCGATATCGGCGCCAAAATCATTGGTGGCAACAATGCCGGCCATACCATAGTTACCGACAAAGGTAAATTCTCTCTCGGCTATATTCCCAGCACCATCACTAATCCCCAAACCATGAATCTTATTGGGCCGGAGGTTGTCATTAATTTAACCTTCCTTAAAAATGAAATTGAAACCCTTAACGATCAGGGTTTTAAAATCTCTCCGGCCACTTTTATTCTCGACCCTAATTCTCATTTAATTATGCCTTGGCATAAAATCAGAGACGCTCTTTCCGAAGAAGCCAAAGACCACCTGGCTATTGGCTCACTTCATCTTGGGGTTGGTTGGACCTATAGCGACCGGGTCAACCGCTGCGGACTCCGCCTTCTTGATTTATATGACCGTCAATGGCAGGAAAAACTTCTCGATGAGCTGGCTAATCAGGAAGTCTTAATCAAACAAATGGCTCAGGAAGTCAAGCGAAAAACCGGCCACGCTAGTCAGGTTGATCAACAGTTGGATTCAAAACAAATCATTAAAGATTACCGGGATTACGGACAATTTTTTAAACCATATCTTCAGGACACTATCGCCTATATTTGGAAAGCCATCAATTCCGATAAAAAAATTGTTTTTGAAGATTCTCATGGAGCCATGTTGGATATCAGCCATGGTTCCTGGCCTTACACCACCGGTGTCAATGTCGCTCTCGGAGCCATCTATCGTTCTTTTGGCGGCAAAGCCGTCCGTAGTCTCAAACGGATTTTAGTAGCTACCAAGGCCTATCAAACCCGGGTAGGTGGTGGTCCCATGCCCACCGAAGATAGTGAAATTTTTGGCAACCTGCTAAGACAAAAAGGTAGTGAAATGGGAGCCCGATCCGGCCGCCCCCGACGCTGTGGACCCATCGATCTTCCCTTAATTCGCTACGGACTCAATGTTGCCGGAGTTGACCCGTCTGACGAAATCGCCCTGACCAAACTGGATGTTCTTTCGGGTTTTAACACCATTCCTCTTTGTGTTGCTTACCAGTTCCAAGGTAAAAAATATTCTGCTATTCCCCATCCTGATGCCCAAACATTATTTCAGGTAAAGGCTATTTATCACCACCTGCCCGGCTGGAAAGAAGACATCAGTAGTATCCGGAATTTTAAAGATTTACCGGTTAATGCCCAAAAATACGTTCTTTTTATTGAAAAACAACTCAGGCGAAATATTACTTTTATTGGTGTTGGCCAACACCAAAATGCTGTAATTTTAAGATAATATGGTCAAACCCCAATTTCAACTTAACCCTGCTGATATCACCCTTCGGGAGGGGACTGCTATTTCCAATCTTGACGGTCGGCTTTGGCAGGAAGTTGGGACCACCATTGGTCGTTATTTTGGCGACGAAGCCATGGTCCGTGGTCGGATTGGACTCGAATCCCGATATCTCATTGCTCTCTCCGAATCTAAAATTATCAGACCACTAAGTTCTGCCGAAAGAAACACCCTTCTTGATCTTCATACCCAAATAAACTCATCAGTCTATCAGCAAATCAGGAGTATAGAAGCTGAAACCAGACATGATCTGATTGCCGCCAATAATATTTTTAAAGTTCTTTTATCAAACAGCACTCTTCTTGATTTAGTCAACCACGGTTGGATTCACTGGGGTTTAACCACCAACGATATTGATGACACCGCCCGGGCTCTTTTAACTGATTCTTTTGTTAAACAGGAATATATTCCCATAGCCATTAAATTATTGAATGAAATAATCAGGCTCTCTTCGGAAAATATCGACGTCGTTATTCCCGGTAAAACCCACCTTCAACCTGCCGCTCCGACCATTTTAGGCAAAGAACTGGCTCTTTTTGGTATTAGATTGGCCCAAACATTTGAAACGATTAAATCTTTTCGGTCTTACGGTAAATTAACCGGGGCCGTTGGCAATCTGGCGGCTCATTTTGCCGCCTTTCCCAAAATCAACTGGCTCAATTTCAGTACTTCTTTTATTAAATCTCTTGGTTTGGAGCCCAATCTCTATACCACCCAAATCGAGCCCCGTGATCACCAGGTTCAACTCTACTCTCTCTTTCATCAGATCAACACTATTTCAATTGATTTTTGTCAGGACCTAAGGCTAATGATTGGCTTAAACTGGCTCAAACTCAAAGCCGTCAAAACCGAATATGGTTCTTCAGCCATGCCCCAAAAAGTCAACCCGATTGATTTTGAAAACTCCCAGGGTAATTCCCTTTTATCAAGTTGGATTTTTGAGGGCCTGATCAGACAATTACCTCTTTCCTGGCTTCAACGTGATTTGGTTGACAAAACCATCCACCGTAATCTTGGTCTGCCTTTCGGCTATTCTCTCATCTCACTTATTTCCCTTATTAAAGGCTTAAACCGAATCGAGGCCAATCGCGACCGGGTAAAATCAGAATTAACTGCTGACTGGTCCATTATTTCTGAAGGTCTTCAGTCTCAGCTTCGGGTTTCCGGTCAAGCTGATGCCTATGAACAACTAAAAAATCTTTCCCGGGGCCAAATTTTGACCCAAACCGACGTTCAGTCCTGGATCAAACAATTATCTTCAGGTTCCTCTACCAAAAAAAAGCTTAGTCAGATCAGCCCCGAAACTTACACCGGCTATGCTCCCCAAATCACCCGGAACATAATCACCAAATTGTCTAAAATCGTTGATAATTTAGGTCGTTAAAATCATCGCCTGTCCGCAACAAACCAATGTCCCGCCACCAACCTTAGTCACCGCCACCTCATTACCGCAGACCGCGCAATAATATTTTTCTCCAATTTTTGTCACTGCCATAATCAAATTATAAACCTTGACGTTGTCTCACATACTCCCACATACAAATTCCTGCCGTCACCGACAAATTCAAACTCTGCACCATTCCCAGCATTGGAATATATATTTTTTCATCCGCCATCTTTATGGCTTCTTCCGATAATCCTCGGTGCTCGTTACCCAATACTATAGCCACTTTTTTCTGATATCTGAAATCTGACAAACTGAGATCTCTTGCCTCTTTGTCCAAAACTGTCGCATAAATTTTATAACCCTGTTCTTTTAGTTTTTGGAAGCATTCCTCCGCACTACTAAATATTTCAAAATCGAGCCATTTGTTAGCCGACCCCGACGTTTCTTTACCTATTTTTTTTGGGTTAAATTTAACTTCCTTGTTAAATATTAAATATATTTTTCCAAATCCAAAGGCATCAGCCGATCTCCACACCGCCGCCGCGTTATGCGGGTCATGGATATCCTCCAATACTATTATTCCTTCGTGTCTGTTTTTCATTACCCTTTCAATTTTTTCGGCTCTATTTTCACTCACCCCGCCCCCCCTCCGCCGCCTCCACCGCCTCCGCCGCCTCCTCCCGAAAACCCACCCCCTCCACCTACTCCACTAGCTCCAAAGCTTCTCGAGTAGCTCCGGCTAAAAGAAGTATTTATTGATCTGCCGATACTGCCAAAATTTCTGCTAAAACTGGAAGAAAAACTACCCTGCGTATGCATCCCTCCCCAATGATTGCCAACCACTATTGCCTCCTGTTGGTTAAACTTCACCGGCAATTCCGATAGTACCTTCATGGAAATTCCCAATACCGTCCCGTAAACTAGATACTTTTCCCAAAGTATTACCGAATCAATTGGACTTTTTACCGTTTGGTTATATTCTTTTAAATGTTTTTTAAACGCCAGCCATTTGGCCGCTTCCTCCGCTCCCTTGGCTGTTCTCTTTTCTCCAAATTTTTGAATCAATGACAGCATTACCATATAAAAGACTAGAAACAGAATTCCTAATGTCCCTATTCCCATCAAAAGGGGACTAAGTGTTGCCGGTCCGGCCGCAAATCCAAAAATCCCTACCCCAATAAATGCCAAAATTGGCCCAATTTTATCCCAATTCCACCTTCCTTTTTGTTTGTGTGATTCGGCATCAAAATATCCCTCATTTAAATTTTCCTTAAGCGTTATTTCCCTTAGCGATTTAAAGAAATTATAACTTGTTTCTTGATGCTTTTGGCACCACTTGGGGATTTCCGACATTTTTATTTTGCCACCCAAATCTGGCAATCTATTTAAAAAATTGATTATCTTCTCTTCAATTCCTGAGGGGGTATTCTTATTGGCCACCGTCACCAAATAATATGGGTATTTTTTAAAGATAAACCTTTCTTTTTCTGTGCCTCTCTCAATTTTATAAAATCCCCGGTTTATTAGTCCCAAAATCGAAGCCACAAACGCTTTCGGAGTCAATTCTTTTTTGCCGGTTAATAATTGTTCTACCTGAGCCGGATCGATCTCACTTGGTGGTTCCCAAATTCTTCCCGACAAATTCACCTGCGGCAATTTTCCGTCTTTATGGTATTTAAAAAAGATCTGTATCTGTTTGATAAATTTCCAAATCCCCCAAAGGAGTACTATTCCAACGGCAATTGACAATCCTTTTCCTATTTTCTGAAGATTTGAAACTTTTGTCACTGTCTCTTCAATATATTTGTTTTCTTCCTTTTCGATATCAGCCTTGCTTTTGTTTCCTGTTTCGCCGCCACTGAATGTTCCCAAGGGCACTATCACCCTTCCCTCAAATCTCTCTCCCGCTTTCACCCGACTGCTTTTCCAAATAACTTCCTTATTATTAGGTATATTTACTACTCCGTTTATAGGTCCGTGTCCCCAAGCCTTAATCCCCATGCCTTCAATTCCCCACGGTATTATTAATCTTGCTGTCACCTTTCCCTGATCTATTTCCCAGGCCGTTCCGATAAATTGCCAATAAATTTCATCCGTGTCCCTTTGTTTTGTAACGGCATTCTCAATTCTGTATTTAAAATCAAAAATTTTTTGAGTGCTGCTCCGGTAAAACCACTTTATATAATATTTGTTCCCCTGATCCTTGACATAAAAAGTTCCGGCCGGTCTAATATCATCAGCTGTAGCTATTTCGGTAGCCGACAGTTGCCGGTAACAACCGCCAATTTCACAAACCGATAATTCGTCGATTTTGTAAGGTGCACTTCTACCGCTGGCTGTTTTCAAAATTTCCCGATAGGCAAAAGTGTAGTCACCGTCAAAGTCATAAGTCCGTTTTTCGCTCACCTGCATCGCTCCGATTTTTTCCGCTACTGCCTCAATATTTACCTGACTTATTTGATACGACTTCGCCCCAACCTGTTCCACTTCCCCCAAAAAGCTTGCCAAAAACAGCATCAGAATTATTGCTCTTCTCACTTTTTAAGGATACCATTTCAGCTAAACTTCAGCTTTCATCTTATAATTAAAGCATGAAGATCCTGGTTGTCGAAGACGATCACCACATTGCCCAATCCATTAAAAAAGGTTTAGAGCAGGAAAGAATGGTCGTCGATCTGGCCTTTGACGGCGTCGGAGGTTATGATCTGGCTGTCGACAACAGTTACGATTTAATTGTCCTGGATCTGATGCTTCCGGGTCTCAACGGTCTCGACCTTTGTTCCCGCCTCCGTCAAAATAAAAATCACACCCCCATTCTGATTCTCACCGCCCGTGACCGCCTCGATAATAAAGTTGAAGGTCTGAACTGTGGCGCTGATGACTACCTCACCAAACCCTTTGCTTTTGAAGAGCTCTTAGCCCGTATCCGCGCTCTCACCCGCCGTCCTCACACCATCAGTGAAACCATTATTTCTCTCGAGGATCTTAGCCTTAATCTTCAAACCTTCGCCGTTAAACGTGCCGGTCGGGAAATTAAATTGACCAGTAAGGAATTTTCTCTACTGGAGATGCTTCTTCGTCACCCCAATCAAATTCTAACCAAGGATCAAATCACCAATCATGTTTGGGACTACGAAGCCGATGTTCTTCCCAATACCGTCGAAGTTTATATTAAAAATCTTCGTCGCAAAATTGACGCCCCTTTTAAATTTCCGCTTATCCACACGGTTCGGGGTTTTGGCTACAAGATTAGCAAATCACTATGATTTTTTTACTATTTATCTATTTATCTTCTTATCTAATTATCTAATTCATGTTTAAAACCGCCCGTCTCAAACTCACCGCTTGGTATTTATTAATCATCATGTTTATTTCCCTGTCTTTTTCCGGTCTGATCTTTCAAATAGTTTCCCGGGAAATTAATCGTTTTGCCCGAGCTCCCCGTTTCCGTGTCGAAGAAAATTTTCTCTTTAATGAAGACTTAGTAGTCGAAGCCAGACACCGGGTTTTACTTTCTCTGTTAGAAATTAATGGCTTGATTCTTTTAATCGCCGGTTCTCTTGGTTATTTTTTAGCCGGTAAAACTTTAAAACCAATCGAAGCCGTGCTCGAAGAACAAAAACGCTTTATCGGTGACGCTTCCCACGAATTACGTACCCCCCTAACTGCCCTTAAGTCCATGTTGGAAGTCAGTCTTCGTGATAAAAAAATCACTCTACCGGAGGCTAAATCAATTATTAGTGATAGTTTGGAGGAAACGGACAAACTAACTTCACTTTCCAATTCTTTGCTTGAACTAGCCCGTCTTAATGGCGACACCAAAAAACTGGTCAGGGAAAAACTCTTGGTCAAAGATCTTGTTGCTGATAGTTTCAAACAAATTACCCTCCGAGCTCAAGCCAAAAACATTTCTATTACTTCCCGCACCAACAGTACCCAAGTTTTTGGTAATCGGGAAAAACTAGTTGAAACTTTAATAATTCTTCTTGACAACGCTCTCAAATATAGTCCCTCCGGTTCCCAGATAAATATCAGTGCCCAAACTATCAAGAATACCGCTCTTATTAAAGTCTCTGACCATGGTGCCGGTATCTCTTCTTCAGATCTTCCCCATATTTTTGAAAGATTTTATCGAGCCGACATCGCCCGGAGTAAAAACAACAAAGACGGCTTTGGTCTCGGACTTTCTATCGCCCAAAAAATTATTGAAGAACACAAAGGTAAAATCGAAGTCAAAAGTAAATTAGGGCAGGGTAGTGAGTTTAAAGTCACCCTGCCTCTTTTCAGCTAATCATCAGAATTGGTATATAATATTCCCCCATGAGTAAAATTTGGCAAAAAAGAAAGATTCTGGCCGTAATACTGGTGATAATTATTTTAGGTTTTATTGGTTTTAGTATTATCAATAAAAACAAAGCTTCGACTCCCATTTACACTACTGCCATTGCCGAAAAAGGCACCTTGGTTGTTTCTCTTTCCGCCTCCGGTTCTGTTTCCAGCAACAATAGTCGTACTGTTACCACCACTGCCTCCGGTGTCGTCAAAAAAGTTTATGTTAAGGAAGGTCAAAAAGTAAATACTGGCACTCCGCTTTTACAGATCGATCTTGACTTAAATGGCCTTCAAAAATATCAGTCAGCCTATGCCAACTATCAAAGTGCTAAAAATAGTTTAAAAACTGCTCAGGACAAATTTTACAGTTTAGAGTCAGATTTAGTATCCGCTAAAAATGTTTATGTTAATCAGTGGTCAATGCAATCGCCCGATGATCCCACCTATATTCAAAAACACAATGCCTATTTAACCGCCCAAGCCGTTTACGACAATCTCGAAAAAACTATTAAGCAGTCTACCACTTTTCTCGAATCTTCCCGACTTTCTTATCAGGCCGCCGGCCCGATTGTTTATGCCCCCATTACCGGTACTATCGGCTCAATCTCTTTGACTCCCGGCATGATTTTAAATCCCACCAGTGATTCAGCCAATAGCAGCAACAGTGAAAACAAAATTGCCATTGTCAAAACCGGAGCTACCCCCTCAATTACCGTTTCCCTGACAGAAATCGATGTCCCCAAAGTCAAAGTTGGCAACCAGGTCACTATTACTGTTGATGCCCTTCCCGACAAAACCTTTACCGGTAAAGTCATTGCTATCGATACCACCGGTACTGTCAGTTCCGGAGTGGTTAACTATCCGGTAACTATTCAGCTCGACTCCGCTGTTGACGGCCTTCTGCCTAATATGTCGGTCACCGCCAATATTTTAACCTATTTTAAGGATTCTGTTGTCATGGTTCCGAACGCCGCTGTCCAATCGGCCACTGATGGTACTACCTCTGTCCGGATTTTAAAAAATAAACAAATCGAAACCGTTACTGTTGAAACCGGTATCAACAATGACACTCAAACCGAAATTGTTACCGGCATCGCCGCAGGTGATGAGGTTGTCACCGCCGTTTCTACTGCCGCCGGTAAAACCACCACTAACTCCACCCAATCAATTTTTGGCGGTATGGGTGGTGGTACCAGATTTGTCGGTCGCTAATCACATGATAAAAATGCGCCATATTGGTAAAACTTATGCCCAAGATGGGGTTAAAACCGTCGCCCTTAAAGATGTTTCCTTTGAAGTTTCTTCGGGTGAGTTTGTGGCCATTATGGGTCCGTCCGGTTCCGGCAAATCCACTCTGATGCATATTTTAGGCGCTCTTGATACCCCCACTTTCGGTCAATATTTCTTAGACGGTCAGGATATTTCCCGGCTTAATGACGACGAATTAGCCGATATTCGAAATCAAAAAATCGGCTTTGTTTTCCAGTCATTTAATTTACTTCCCCGTACCACCGCCCTCAAAAACGTTATGTTACCCATGGCCTATGCCGGTATTAATGAAGCAGAAAAAAGAGCCAAAGCTTTAAAGCTATTAAATGAAGTCGGGTTATCTGATCGGTCCCAACATCTAAGCAATCAACTCTCCGGTGGCCAACAACAACGCGTTGCTATCGCCCGAGCCTTAACTATGGATCCCAAAATTATTTTGGCCGATGAACCTACCGGCAATATTGCCACCACTCAAGCCGAAGAAATCATGAAAATTTTTACCAAACTCCATAAACAAGGCCGGACCATTGTCATGATTACCCACGAAGAAGATATTGCTGCTCATGCCAAAAGAATTATTATTATTCGCGATGGTCTAATTACCAAAGATTTAAAATTATGAAATTACTCGAAATTATTAAAGAAAGTTTTGCTACCCTCCGCCTTAATAAAATGCGAACCGGTTTAGCTGCTTTGGGAATTATTATTGGTATCGGCTCAGTCATTGCCCTGATTTCCATTGGCCGGGGGAGCCAACCTTCTCACTATTAACCCCGGCGCTGCCCGCACTGCCGGTGTTCGTGAAGCTCCGGGCAGCAACACTACTCTGACTCTAGCCGACGCCATGAGTATAAAAAACTCCACCACTATTACCACCATCAATAATGTTTCTCCGGAGTTCAGCCGACGTTTTCAGGTCATCGCCGGAGGGAACAATTCCAATACTCAAATAACCGGAGTTTATCCCGAGTATGACACCATTCATAAGATCACTATTGATAGTGGTTCCTTCATCGCCCTCCGCGATGTTGACTCCGTGGGGCGGGTAGCAGTCCTGGGGCCCACCACTGTCACCAATCTTTTTGGTGAAGGAGTTACTGCCGTTGGCCAAAGCATCACAATTAATAAACAAAGTTTTAAAGTTATTGGTATCACCAAGCCCAAGGGCGGTTCCGGTTTTAATAACCCCGACGACGCCATTTACATTCCTTTGTCCACTATGCAAAAACAATTAGCCGGGGTTGACTATGTTTCTTCCATTGCCATCGAAGCCAAATCACCGGATGTCATGACCGATGCCCAAAACCAAATTGGCTATTTTCTTTTAGAATATCACAAAATCAGTGATCCGGCCAAAGCCGATTTTACTATTATGTCTCAAAATGACATTTTAAATACCGTTTCCCAAGTCACCGGTACTTTTACCACCCTTTTAGGCGGTATCGCCGCTATATCTCTCTTAGTTGGCGGCATCGGCATTATGAATATAATGCTGGTTACTGTCACTGAACGCACCCGGGAAATTGGTCTCCGAAAAGCTCTCGGTGCCAAAAAAAAGACCATTATTACCCAATTTTTGGTTGAATCAGTCATCCTGACTTTTGTCGGAGGTATCATTGGCATGCTTTTTGGTATCGGGATTTCACTTTTATTATCAAAAATTCTTAACTTTCCCTCCGCTCTCTCGCCCGTGTCCATCATTCTGGCTATGGGCGTTTCCGGCCTTATCGGTATTGTCTTTGGTTGGTATCCCGCCCGCCGTGCTGCCTCTCTCCAACCCATCGAAGCTCTACGCTGGGAATAAACTTTTCAGCTGGCTTTCAGATTTAAGTAATATACTATTTCAATTAATTTTTTAAACAAGAAAGTATGTTAAACAAAAATATTTTATTGGTAGTTGTTTTAGTTTTATTAGTTGCCGGTGGTTCTTTTGGGGTTGGTTATAAAGTTGCCCAACTAAAAACTCGGGCCACTATCGCCGGAAGGTTTGGTGATATGCGTACTCAGGGGCTTGGTCAGGGGACTGGTCAAAATGGTGTCAAACGGTCTGCCGGTATAGGCAGAAATCAAATTGCCGGTGATATTATCGCTCTCGATGATAAATCTCTCACTCTCAAAATGATTGATGGTAGTTCCAAAATCATTTTATTGTCCGATTCCACGATGGTTAATAAAACCACCGCTGCCGCTAAAGGTGAACTTAAGGTTGGTGGTAAAATCGCTGTTTTTGGGGCTGTCAACACCGACGGTTCTGTTACTGCTTCCTCAATTGAACTGGATCCGAAATTTCTTGGCCGACCCTAATACCGGGTTGTTATCAGTCTCGGCACCCCGTTTTTAATCCAGACATAATTGGCCACCCCGTAATTAATAAAACCGGTGTTGATATAATTTTTATCCGGTGAAAATTTGGCCACATGAGTGTGGCCGTAAATCATATATACCTCTCCTTTATTTATCTTTTTTTGCACCCGGCGATGTCGGAAGGAAAACCCCCAAATTAACTTAAACACACCAATTTTTGGTAAAAAACATATTAATGGATATTTAATCAAATCATCAAAATGAATTAGTCTAAAAAAACGCAAAATCCTCTCATTCTCCAGATTTCCTCCACGTAGTATTTGATGTCCATGCTCGATTATTATTTTATTTTTCCCATATCTATACTCGTATTTTTCCGTCTGTCTGACTGAAAACAGATGGACCCTCTTATCAGTCCATTTTCTATGGTCATGGTTGCCGTATATATACACTGCCTGTTTTTGCCGCAATAACAGGAATAGTCTCTGCCACTTTGATTTTACAAATTCACCAAAAGTACACGAATAATAACTCCAAAAATCACCGTTGATTATTACCTTGTCAGCCCTGTTTATTAGTTTCTCCAAAAATTCACACTTTTTTTCGTCAAACCGGGTTGTTAAATGTAAGTCCGAAATTACCAATATTTTCATTTTGTTTATAGAAACTTTCACCCATCCCGATGATGGCGGTGGGGGCGAGACTCGAACTCGCGCTCCGGTAAACCGGAAACGGTTTTCGAAACCGTCGCATTTGACCACTCTGCCACCCCACCGCCACTATCGGGACGCCATTCTGTGGCCAACCCTCCAAGTGTGTCCCCGGTGAGAATTGAACTCACATCCTTGCCTCCGCAGGGCAATGTTCTATCCGTTAAACTACGGGGACTAATGCAAACTGTGAAATTATACCTAATTTATTGACTTTTGTCCTTCTTCCTGTCTTCCAGTGGCAACATCGTCGCCATTTTCTTGGCCAATCTATCCACAAAAGTCGGCGACTCTTCCAATAGTGGAATTCTCTTAATTACTATCTCTTTTATTTTTTCCTGGTCCTCACTTTTTATTACCAGTGCTATTTGTCTGGGAAACCGCAAATTGGTCTCAATCGCCAGCATTTGGCTCGATAAACTTTTTTTAAACCAAAAACGCCGTAAATCAATCCATTCATATCTGGCTTCACCAAAATACACTCCCCGATTGGTCAATTTATTTTTAATATTGGCCGGTTCTACTGTTGACATCACATAGTACAAAAATAAAATCGATCCCAAGGCAATAATTAAGAAAAATTCTTTAATAAAAATTAATATCACCCCCACCAGCACTAAAATTGCCACTGCGGTGATCCAAAAATCCCGATTCCGCCTCTGAAATGCCCTTTCTACCGCCGTCCATTCAAACAATACTTTTTCTTCCCGTAAATCTTCTGTTTCCTCGCTTGGCATTACTTCATCTTAGCAAGTTTTGTCAACCGGCGGAAGGGGAGGTCTACTTCACCTTCGGTTTCGTAAGACCATGAGGAATTCTACCATTCTGAAAATCTTTGGCTAATGCTTCAGAAACAAACCGTTTATAAGCAAACGCTTTTCCTGAACCAGTTTTTAAATATAGTTCAAAATCCCTTGCCTGTTTTTCAGTTTCAAAACCCCCATACCAAACTAATTTCCAAGGTATGTATGGTTTAGTAGATTGGACTTGCCCGGTATTGTGAAGATTTAATCGATTCTTTAGATCAATCGTAGATCCAAAATAGAAAATATGGGATTTTGAACTAAAAAGAATATACGCGTAATACACAACAAAAATTATAATGCATGCAATTCTAAACTTGGGAATGTGGCATGCAATTCTAAACTTGGGAATGTGGCATGCAATTCTAAACTTGGGAATGTGGCATGCAATTCTAAACTTGGGAATGTGGCATGCAATTCTGAAGCTTTAGCGAAAGATTGCGGAGCATTAGGGTCTGGAACCTTTCTGTCCTTATAACACTGTCCCCAACCTCTGTCTTATTCTACTCCCTCTTTGTGCCTAAATGAGACAAATGAGACAGTAAAAAAATAGACTTAAAACGATGATGTATTTTTTTAGATTAAAGTCAGTTTACCTGAGTCTATTTTGGGATTTTTTAGATAAATCAACTCTCTGGGTGACGTTCAATTGTTCAATAAAATCAGGATCATGATCGACCATAATCAGCGTCCCCTCATATTCGTTTAGTGCTCTTGCTAATCGGGATTTTATATCAGGACGTAAGTTACTAGTGGGTTCATCAAGTATCAAAACATCGGGGTTACCGGCAATAAGTTTAGCTAAAGCTAATTGTTGTTTTTCACCGGCACTAAGGGTTTGAACCTTTTGAGTACGGACTCGATGAGAATCGAAACCCATAGACGAGAGGATGGCAATAGCTCGTCCTTCGTTAGCCTGATCCATAGAAGAAGTAACTTCGTCTATAACTCCACGATTTGACTTTAGTTCCAGACGGTCTGGCGACATATATCCAACTTTCTGGCGGGAATTGAAAACAATCATTCCGCGATCAGGTTTAAATTTATTATCCCCGGCGGCTTCGTTGGCGATCATTCTTAGAAGAGTGCTTTTACCAGAGCCATTCTGTCCGGCGACGACAAGTCTGTCTCCCTTCTTGACCCGAATCTCACCGATAGAGGAAGTGTCCACGCCACCCTTACCATTAAAAGTTTTCTGAACCATATCGATAATCAAAGATGAGTCGGCAACAGGGCGTTGTGAATCGCGGATCTGAAGCACATTTTGGCGTCTTTGTTTAGGTTCTTGGGGAACGGTTGGCATATCGGCAAGTTTTTCATCCATCCGTTCTATTCGAGTTCTCATGGCTGCACCAGCTCTGGCGAAGTCCTTGCTCCGACGAAAATCCCCCTCATTTTTAAATTTATTATATGTTTTTTCCAACTTGTCATGCCGTCTTTTGCCAGTGATGCGTGCAATTCTCTCAGCCTCAAGTTGAGACTCTCGTTTTTTTTCGAAATTTACTAGGGAGCCGCGAAATGCTAACACCCGACCAGTATTTTCGATTTGTAGAATTTGGGAAGCGGCTCGTTTCGCAATACGGTCATCATTGGAAGCCACAATTACAGCTTTATCGGACTGTCCGGCAAGACGGCGATTTAACCACTCTACCGATTCGTCGTCGAGGTGTGCTGTGGGGTCATCAAGAATAACCAGCTGGGCATCAGAAAACAGAGCCCGGCCTATGGCTAACTTAGTACGCTGACCACTACTGACCTGATTCAATCGAGAGTCAGAAGTTATGTGTCCAGAAAATCGTTTGGAAACTCGTAAACCGTCAAGGGTTTCTTCTATTTCTGTCTCCGCAGTGTAACCTCCTTGTTTCTCGAACCTATCAAGTACTTCACCATATTCTCCAAGAACCTTCGGCGAATTATCTCCTGCCGCCATAACATTTTCCAATTCTCTTTTTTTAGTTTCCAATTGTCTAAGCCCCCTTCCTTCAAGAAAATATTCTCGAATTGTCAAACCCGCCTGTGTCGGTTGGTTTTCAAAAGTTGCAGACACATATTCCTGAGTAACACCACCTTTACGAACAACTCGACCCTCATCTGGGCCATTTTGTCCTGCGATGATTTTTAGTAATTGTGACTTACCGTTTCCACTAGAGCCACGAACAACGATACTCTCTCCTGTTTGTAGGCTTAAATTTACGTCGCGAAATAATGTTCTTCCTGGAGCGCTTAACCCAACATGTTGTAACAATGTAAGCTCTTTTTTTCCACTGTTACTGGCCATATTTGTATTATATTATAACATATAGCGATACATTTTGGATATAAATATTTTTAATTAACAGATTATTAGTTTCTACCAAACGTTGCCTAGTGAAAACAATTTGGGCGATTATAATATACTATTAATCGTATGATTGTTGAACTTTCCTTGATTAGCTTTGACGACCGAGAAATATTGAGAACACTGTTAAAAGAATACCGGCAGGATATGTTGGGTGAGGATCCTGGTGAATATAAATATTTTGACGTTTATTGGCAAAATGCCAATCGTTTTCCTTATTTCATAAAAGTTGACGGTGCTATCGTTGGATTTACTTTAGTCAATTGCCATACATTGGTTCAGAAAGAAGCCAAGAACATCGGTGAGTTTTATATTCAGAAAGAGTTTCGGAAAAGAGGTATTGGTAAAGAGGCTGCTAAGCAGGTATTTAATCTTTTCCCGGGAAAGTGGGAGGTCAGACAACTTAAAGAAAATTCCTCGGCACGGGATTTCTGGATTAAGGTCATAAAGGAGTACACCGATAATAATTTTCAGGAAGTGGTTTTGAAAAACGAGCAATGGGACGGTTGGGTTCAGACTTTTGACAATACTCACAATCGATAATATTCGATTTGTTCAATACTGCTACATTCGATTTGGAAACGCAATACCTATAATTGATAATTCTTTTTGAAGTGCCTCGAATGGAGTACTGAATTTTAATACTTTTTTAGGTCGATTGTTAATTTCAAAGACTATATCGTCAAGTTCTGTTTGAGCTAAATTATCAAAACTGGTTTTTTTAGGTAGATATCTTCTAATTAGTCCATTGGTGTTTTCGTTAGTTCCTCTTTGTCCCGAACAGTACGGGTCAGCAAAGAAAGTTTTGATACCCAATCTGTTTAATTCCTCGTGTTTAGTAAATTCCAAACCATTGTCCATAGTTACTGTTTTGGCTGGTAATTCTGTAAAGATTTGTTTCTGGGCTTCGAGGGTATCGGTAGCTGATTTTGAATCAATAACTATGGCTTGGAGATATCTGGTTTTTTTCTCCACTTCGGTGTGAATGACCCTACCCTTTGTTTGTCTGCCAATGACACTATCACCCTCGTAGTGGCCGAAAGTTTCTCTAGTTTCAATTGATTCATCCCTAAGATGGATGGAAACACGATTAGGTATCCTGACCCTGGTCACTTTTCGGCCATACTTTTTCTTTCTCTTTTTTCGTTTAAGAGTGAGGTATTCCCAAAGTCTTTTATCTTTAGTTTCATCTTTGTGGACATAGGCATAAATTGTCTCCCGGCAGATAATTGATCTACCATTTTCTAACTCCGGTCGACCACTGATCTGTTCCGGCGTCCAACTCTCTTTTAACTTTTCTAAGACATAACTGTAGACTAAGGCATTTTTGAGTGGGTGTCGGTGTCGAGAAACTATTTTTCGTTTGTTGACTAGTGTTTGAGCATGGATAGCTACGTAGCCGTCACCAAATCTATTTCGCTTTAACTCTCGACAGATGGTTGACGGATTTCTATCCAAGTGTCGACTAATTTCCCGAACTGATAACCCGGATCCGAACCAAACAGCTATTTTATCTTGTTCATTAGGTTGTATTTGCATGACCTGATTTTACTTCAGGTGTTGCGTTTCCATTTAGAACCCGCGCTTATTTATTTTTGCTTTACAAATGGTAAAATACCACAAATTATGGATACAAATCGTCGAATTGTATTTCTGGCTGGGCCAATGCGGGGGATTCCCCGACCAGAAGGCTTAGCTTGGAGGAATGAGATAAAGAAACTTTTAGAACCACAATTTAAAGTCCTTCATGCTTATCGAGGTCGTGAAGATAAAGAAACTTTTACTGATCCACGGGGAGCCGTTATTCGGGATAAATCTGACGTTATGGGATCAGATATTGTAATCGTTAATGACACCAGTCCCAACGCCAGTATGATCGGTACGGCTATGGAAGTTTTTTTTGCTTATTCTTTGAATAAAACTATTATCATCTTTGGTGAGGGTCATCCTAGTGATTACTGGTTAAACTATCATTGTCATATCCGGGTCAAAGCCTTAGAAGAAGCCTGTGATATTGTAAATAGACTTTTTATTGACTAAACCAAGTTGGTTATTAAATCTTGAACGATCACTTTTGACCCGTTGGTGCCTGTAGATTCGATAAATTCGGTTTGTTTGTTTCTTGAAGGAATTGAGGTTATTAGATTATTCAAATTATAGATAAACTTGTCATGATTTTTAACGTTGTTATAACCCTCCTCCGCCATTTGATGAAACTTCGGAATAGCTTCTTTCTCTGACAATCCCTCAAAATCAGTTTCATGACTTAAAATATCAGCCCACTCAATCTTAGAATCGGCACAACTTTTCCTGGTTAATAGTTTAAGAATATTCCATTGACTAAGATTGGTCGGCGGTATAAAAGATGTCGGTGTCCTCAAAGCAAATGCCTCTAAGGTTGCCGTCAAACCAGAGGTGGTTATAAAGTGTGAAGTATTGTTTAATTGTTTTAAAAATTCATCTCTTTCTAATGTATAAAAACGGAAATTACTGTTTTTTACTTTGCTTTCCATATAAGAGACAGCATCATTACCGCCAGTTACTACCACTTCTTTTGTTGGTTCGAAATTTTTAAAACTATCTGTTAATAAATTCAAATAAGCAAATAACATTTTGTCCTGGAATGGATTTATAAATCCACCGACGTGGAATAGAACAAATGCTTCTTTTACAGTTTTATACTCAGGTAAAATGCCAAAAATGGGAGCTATTACCTTAATATTATTTCTTTTTGGTAACCTTTCTTTAATATCAAACAGATTAAAACAGTAATAAGTGTCGGCCATTAAATATTCTTCCGGAATTTCTTTCCACATCCAAGTCAGACTGTCTATAAAGAAGGCTCTTAAACCCATTAGTTTTGCAGTTTTAATTGCCAACCTATTGAGGGTACAAACAATCAAAGGGTTTTTATATTTATTGAAGACACGCCGGAGTGACGCTTCGTTCCTCTCGTCAATGTTCTCTATTAGTACTTTTTCTTTTATATGCCCAGGAAGAGTCTCCTGACACATTGGGCTGGCGGCATAGACGATTTTACCCGGCCATGATTTGTGTAGTTCTTCGATCAAGGCAACTGTCTTTCCGGTCGGCCCAAAACCGAAAGGATTAGAAATAAATATAACCACTTTATTTGGATGCATATATATTAAGATATTACCATAAGATAGCCTTGACTAATACAACAAATAGAATCATAATACTACACAACTTATCTTCAGTCTGAAGTCTGAATCATCTTTTTTAGATAAGAACAAATATGGTGACTGTCCTAAAAACGTTAGATGGTCTAAAAGAAAAACAAAGTTTTATAAACTCCTTGTTTGATGTTTATGGCGAAATATACCTACAACATTATTTGAGTTTTGAAGCTATTTTTTTATCAAAACCAAAAGATGACTTCTGTGTTTTTATCGATCAAAAAAACAATCTCCTGTCTGCCTTTGAAAAGAAGTCGGATGGTGTTTGGCAATGTTCTATATCTGGTTGCCCCATTCTAGGTAACAATCAAGTTGATCATTCTACCCTTAAAACATTTTTCGATACCATTCGTAACAAACTAGAAACCCACTCTCTGTATTTTCCTTTGATCTACCGAAAGTGCCGTATCTTTAATCCTTTGAAGAACGTTTCTGGAATGCAACTCTGGCCTCGCCTACCCTCTCCAATTATCAGCGGCGATCTTTCTGAAGCATCAATTTGGAATAGGGTGGTGGAAAGATATGGAGGTCGGGCTTATAGACAAAAGAAAAAATTTGAGGAGAATCTTTTTGTTAAGTCAGTCAATCACGCTGACGTTGAAAATATAATTGGAAAGATTGAATCTAACTCTTGGAAAAAAAGATATGGGCAGGATATGTTGTCCCGTGACAACCAGTTTATTTATTACACCAATATTGTCAAGACCGGTCTTGCCGATATGTCTGTTGCCTTTGATCATAGCAACTGCCCCGCTGCCTTTCGGATTGATGCCCATGTTGGTCGGACCCTTTTTGTCATAAAGTGGTCATATGATGAAAATTTCAAACAATATTCACCTGGTTTCTACTTGCTAACGGTTGATTTATTCAAAAAGTGCGGTCCGTCTGATCTTGGTTATATTGACTTGTATGGCAGCCCAGATATGATGAAAAACCTGCTTGAGACAGATCGTTTGGAAAGAGTCGACTTATGTTATTCTTCCAATCAGGGTTACGTTGACATTATTAGGACTGAAAGGACTAATTACGATGCCAAGATTTTTAACAATTACCAAAACCAACAAAGTATAAAAAAACTTTTTAATCACTAGTTATATCCCAAATTAAGATGAAAACTATTTTCAAAATCAAGCCTCAGGTTCTGTTTATCAGGGTTACTGAAAACTGTAATGCCGGTTGTTTTATGTGTGGCTTTGCTAAGTCCAAAAAACAACTGTATGTTACGGACGAATCGGTGAAAAGTATTGTTACTCAAGCCAAAAAAGCCGGCATCAGGTTAGTTAGATTTACCGGTGGTGAACCGTTACTTCATCAGGAAATAACTTCATTTATTAGGTTGTTTAAGTTTCAAGGAATAAAAACATCCATTATTACTAATGGTTTTTTGTTACCAATCAGACTAAACGATTTGATCAAATCCGAGCTTGATCAAGTGATGATTAGCCTTGACGGTAGTTGTCCAAGTGTCCATGATAAATTACGTAATCTGCCCGGTGTTTTTGAAAATGCCATTAAAAGCATTAAAAGTATAAAAAAACAGAAAAGTAATTTACTTATCAGAGTCAATACTATTGTCAGCCCTTTTAATTTTGAAGATTTAGGAAATATACTTGACTTATTGGTATCTCTTGGAGTTGACCAGTGGTCGATTATCCCGCTTAAAAGTAAAGAAAATCTATGGAAAGACGTGGATAGATCGAAG
>Ga0100395_1000604_pt1 | contig 27258 bp, 28 predicted proteins | sample CryGeymeta201519_FD_81542 | JGI IMG/M metagenome (GOLD analysis project Ga0100395, IMG submission 81542) | Groundwater microbial communities from Crystal Geyser aquifers in Utah, USA - Crystal Geyser metaG 2015-19 | ecosystem: Environmental > Aquatic > Deep subsurface > Groundwater | place: USA... | reverse complement strand
CCTGACCTATTTCTCTGCCGCCGCTTCCAAATTCTCTTGATATGGTTAAAATCGCCATAATTCCTCCATAGTTATACTGTGGGTTCTAATCTGTTTCACTAACATGTTCCGCCTTTTCTGCTCTGGATATTTTCCATTTCATCCAGAGCTTTCCAACAACAATAACGCCAACAGCAAAAACAGCTTCAGTAGAATATATAAACAATTTGCCCGGATTAAGAATATTCGCAGTAAAAGCATCTGTGATTATCATCTCTCCGCCGACTTTTCCTAATATTGCGGCTCCTATGTAGATAATAATTGGATACTTATCCATTAGCATTGAAAGCAGGTTGCTCGTAAAGACAACGAAGGGGATGCTTAAACCAAGGCCGAAAAGAAGAAGAAAGAAATTTCCATGCGACGCCCCTCCTACTGCCAGCATATTGTCAATTGACATGGTAATGTCTGCAATGACTATTAATTTGACGGCCTGCGCTATTGTTGCCGCTTCTCTTTTGATGCTGTTTTCCTGCGCTCCCTCTACAAAGAGCTTTACGGCTATCCAGAGGATTAAAAGGCCGCCGCCGATTTTTAGATAGTTTATTTGCAGAAGCTGCGCAACAAAAAAAGTAGCCATAACCCTGAGTAAAACAGCAGCGCCTGCGCCAAATATAATTCCTTTTTTCCTTTGTTTCGCCGGAAGCGACCTTACTGCCATGGCAATGACAACTGCGTTGTCTCCTGCCAGGATAAGATCAATTATTACAATACTGAAGAGGGCGGACAGAAAATTAAGGTCAAATGTTATCTTGCCGAGTATTCCTAAATCCAAGATAGTCTCATATAGACACACTAAGTTATGTCACGGGAAGTTTTCATGATGCATAATAATTCAATATATCGGCTTTCTCTCTCCTGCCATTTTTTTAACCATTCACATTTTTCTATCCATAAGGCAAAATCTTTATTTTCTAACATAGCTTCTTTCTTATGCCTCTTGAAAAATATCTCGGTTGTCAGATTATATTTTTTCTCAAAGGCTGAGATTGATTTTTTTATTTTTTTAATTGAGGCGCTGCAAACATCAAGTTCCCTGTATGTGGAAATCTCATATTCATCAGTATGATACATTTAAAATCTCCTTTAGAATTTGAGATAATGTAATAATTATAACAAGAAAAGGCTCCGGATTGCTCCGGAGCCTTTTGGAGAAGCTAAAAATCCCGGCTTAATGACCAGCAGGGAAAAATGTGTAGCTCATCCCGATGAGTATTCCCAGCAGGACAGCCCCAATTATCAGACTGTAACTGATGAGCTTTTTCTCCACAGGGAGGAGCGGCTCATACTCCATCTTTTTTAACTCTTCAACTATTTTCGGTTCTTCTGGCATAAATACCTCCTTTTTTAAAATCCTATCGTTTTATCCTCCTATTATAGGCGGCGTCACACCATGGAAGAATATCCATGAGATAACCAGCCCTATCCAGATGATGAATCCAAACAGACAAAGGACATAGACTGCCGCCAATTTCCCTATGCCTTCCTCCCATAGCTTCTTAAAGTTAGATACAACACCAATGGTAAAGAAGGTCAGGACAAAGAACATAACCCTGAAGACATTGTTTTCACCGACTGAGAGCTTGGCGTTTGTCATAGTCTTTTTCTGGTCTTTAATCTGTTCATTAAGGGATTTTATCTTATCCTTTGTTGTATTTATCTTTTCGTTTAATGCTGCAAGTGCAGCCGGCTCTGTGGCTGCAGGGAGTTGTTTTTCTGCAGCAACTATCTCTTTCTGCAATCCCTTAATCTCTTTATCTACAGGAGCTATCACCTTCGATGCAGGCAGGGCTATTGCCAGAAGCAGCAGGAATGTGAGGACATAACCAAGAACGAATTTCGGGAACCTGTTCCATATCTCACCTGCTCCAGCCCTCTCGCCTGGTCTAACATCTATCTTTGTAGTCCAGATTACAGCAAGGACGAAGGCCCATACACCGATAAAGATGTCAATGAATAGTTTTACCGTTGCAGAGGTCATAGTTATCCAGCCGCTCTCATAGTTTATGCCTGCCGTTGTCAGCGCCTTCGCCCTTATGAGCGCATCAGTAACTGCTCCGCTTGCAACTGCTGCGCCATCGGTCTTTACAGCAAGACCCATCCATGCGCCTGCCACCAGCGGTTCTGTCCATAAAAATGCCTGCGCCAGAAAGGGAAGTAATACGAGCTCGACAACCGCAAAGATAACAACCAGAGAAGACACCATTATCGGAACTACAGGCCTTGACCTGATGGCGCCGCCTGTTGCGATTGCTGCTGAAACACCGCATATGGAAATGCCCGATGCCAGCGGAGCAGCCCACTCCCTGCTGAACTTAAAGTATTTTCTTGCAACGAAGTAAACCAGCGCCCAGTAGATGAGATATGCCTCTACAATGGCGCAGAGCCCTCTGAACATGACAGCGGTTGCAAGCCCTAATGCGCCTGCTGCCTTTACGCCGAGCAAAGCGCCGAGTATAACGATAGCGGTCTTAATGTAGAGCTCAGGTCTTACCGCCTCTTTCATGGTCTCTGAAAGTTTCGGGAAGAAGTTTCCCACCGCAAGGCCTGCAATAAGCGCAACAATAAATCCTGCCTCGCCTGTCAGTTTCAATGACCACGGGATGCCGGCTTTCTGTGCGTCTGTTGCGGCTATGTATGCATAGTGACCAATAAGCCAGCACATATAGCTTATCCAGAACACCAGGGTAAAGCCTATAATAAACTTTCCGATATTAGCCCGCAAGAATACGGCGCCAATTGTCATCACCGCAAGCATGAAGAGATAGGTTAATAATAAAGAGGTGAAACCGGATACCCCTTTTTTCTCGTACGTGTCACCTGCTTTAAGTTCCGTCGTATCCTTAACAGTAATGATCTCTTCTTTTCCATCAGCCTTTTTGAGGGTTACTTTTTGTCCCTCGATCTTTGTGATCTCGCCCTTTACTGTTTGGTAGTTTTTCGATATTGGAGATATCGACTTTGAAATGTCTGTCCAGACTTTAGTGTTCATCGCCCATCCAAAAGTATCACCTCCGGCAAATATACCGAGTGAAAGGACAAAGATGAATAAACCAAGCCAGACGGATAGCCAGTCTTCACTTATCCCATGTTTCTTTTCTTCCATCAGTTTTACCTCCCTTATAATTGGGTTTTAAAGTGTTGGTAATACCGACCCGGTTCTTCTGCTGAGGTTATTACTTAAGCAATAACCTCTCTGAAAAATAATGCTGATAAACGCTGGTATGTTTCTCTGCCTGACCACCCCCTTTTCCAGCATATTATTGATACACTAAATAGATAATACTCTTTTTTGTTAAAATCAGCAAGTGATTTTTTAACAAATAATTTTTGACATAATCCTTTATAGAAACAGTGATAAGACAGGCGGATTTAACCGCCTGTCTTATCACCAGGGGAGGGACCTATGCGCCGGTTATTTTCCTTTTTTCTTCGGCATAGCCTCTTGTAGTTTTTTAGTTGCTCCTTCAACCTTCTTGAGTCTTCCAAAGTTTATCCACTGTTCATTTGCCACAGGGTATTTTGCAGGGTTATTGCCCCATACAATCCAGGAATCATCATAATTCGCGGGCTCTTTGAAGCCAAGCAGTCGCAGTTCAAGATAAGTCAAGGTTGAACGCGTTCCGGTCTGGCAGTATGCAACCGTGCGCTTGTTTTTATCAAAATTCTTATAGAAGCCTGCCACTCTGTCAGGAGAGAGGTAACCGGTGTCAACATCTTTTCCTGTCTTCGGGTCTTTCATCTGGTCCATAGTGTCCGTGTGAGGGATATTAGCGGTTGTGTTTGGAATAAAACCGCCTCTGAGCGCGCGGATGTCTTCACCCTTATGTTCTTTTTTGGACCTTGCGTCAATAAGCGGAACTTTTTTCGTGCCTTTGGCTATCTGCAGGACCTCTTTTGTTGTGGCGATTCTGTTTTTAACCACCTTGGCCTTAAAAGTTTTTGCCGGCTTTATTGTCGGTGTGTTGGTGAGTTTAAGTCCAGCCTTCTCCCACGCATCAATGCCTCCGTTAAGAACATGGGCTTTATTATGGCCCAGATACTCCAGGACCCAGAATGCAACCGTAGTATCCTTAAAGCTGTCGGTAATTTTGTGCTCGCCGTAGATAATGACATTGGTGTCATTGCCGATGCCTGCCTTGCCGAGCAGATGTTCATACTTTGGGATGTCCTTAAGCACCCTTGCGCTCGGGTCTCTTAATGCTTTTTTACATGCTTTCCCAAGGCTGATAGCTCCGGGAATATGGCCCTTTGCATAATACTTGAGGTCTCTGCAATCAATTACAACCCAGTCTGGTTTATTTGCATTTGCCTTTACTGTTTCGGGCGTAACGAGAAGCTCCGGATGGGCCCATTGAGCAGCATTAGACATACCGGTCATTGTAAGTATGAACATGCTTACAATTAAGAATAGAACTAATCTTTTAACCATAGCGATACCTCCTTTTAAAAGTTTTATTAATTCACGAACAGGTTAAGGCTTCTGCCGTTCACCTCCTTTGTTTGGGCTGTTAGCCGCCGCCTGTTAGTAGCCGCCGCCCTTTAAATTGCCGCAATAGATTCATCTTATAAGAAGCACCGGTATCTCGGACCCGTTTGCAACTTCTCTGCTTACGCTGCCCATCAGCAATGTGTGCATCCTGTGGCCCCTTGAGCCGATGATAATCATTTCGGCATTTTCTTCTTTTGCAGTTTTAAGGATTTCATCGGCAGGATGCCCCTCTTTAACGATTGTCTTTATTCCTTTTATGCCTTTTTCTTCAAGGATTTTTCTGTGGTAAGAAATAACCTTTTCAGCTTTTTTGCCCAGCGCCTTCTGATACTCTGTGCTCTTAAGCATTTCCTTGAGCGTTGACATTTCTGCGTCTCCGAGCATCTCGTCCATCAGAGAGCGGCCTTCTATTTTCTGCACATATAATAAAAGCACTGTTTCCGGAATACGGCATCCAAAAAGTTCAGTGAATCTATTTATTGCGGCATTGGAACCCCGGCTGTCATCTACTGCAATAAGAACTTTTTTCATTTTTCACCTCACGAATTATTCTTCTTTATACATATCCCTGAAATGTTCCTCATACTCCTTGCCCAGTTCTGCGCCGATTGCTTTCTCTTCGGAGGCGCCGTAGGCCGGGGCCTCTTGTTTCTCAAAATAGCCCGGCTGTATTCCGGTAACGTGAGACGCTCTGAAACCGGCAAGAGTTCCGATGATAAAGATAATCAGCATAATTAGAATCCATTTTGTTCCCATTCCTATTCCTCCCTCAGCAGCTTTTATTCTTTTTCTTCGCTCTTTGACAGGTCTTTGTAATATTGTTCCATCTTTTTATCTATCTGAGATTCGACTCCTTTTTCTTTTCTTTCACTGAAAACCCCCGCCTGAATATACGGCGGTATGCTGTAGCCAATCAGAAAACCGGTAAAAAGGGTAGTCAGAATAATTACAATTAATAAAGTCCTATCCATGCGCTGTCCTCCTTTTTAAAGATAGGGTTCATGCCGCCTTCCTTATCGTGTAGATAAATTTGCCTCCATCTGCCTTTTTCTCTATAATCTCATTGCCTATCGCATTACACATTGCAGAGATAGATTCAGAGGATGAAGGATTGTCAAAAGTTACTTCAAGAATATCTCCTTTTTTGATTTTTTCGAGCATCTTCTTTGTGTATATCTGCGGATGAGGGCAGACATAGCCAGTGCAGTCCAACGAATAAACACCTTCTCTTTTTTTATCAAATTTTACGGCCATTATTGCCTCCTCTTTTAATTAATTTTATAGTTCTAACCCGGCCATTTCCTTAGCCATCTGTCTTTCTGTCCACCAGTTAAAAAATTTCACGCCTATGTAAGCTCCTCCAATCATCCCGATGCCAAACAACCACCCGCCTCTGTCGCCGTTTGCAACTCTCACGAAGAAGGCGCCTATATTGCAGCCAAGCCCGAGCCTTGAGCCAATCCCCATTAAAAAACCTCCAATTATGGCCCATACTGCAAGTTCCATAGTTGGTTTTTTAAACTTAAACTCATTGCTTATGAGCGCCATCACCGCAGCGCCTCCAATGAGGGCGAGCGACATCCAGTCCGCCGGGTTGAGAGCGGGGTTCGGGATGCCGTTTATATATCCGAAAAATATGTTGTCCATGTTATTCCAGCCGAGTTTATGCATTACCCATCCAACCCATTGCGCTTCCTGTGTAGTTACATACCAGTACCCCGGGTCAAATACCGTGCCTCTTATCGATATACCGGAGTCAAAGCCCAGCAGCGTGAGAATCTCACCGGCGTTTCTTATGCCGAGCTTTATCCGCAAGCCTTCAATAACAAACATCTGAAGGCCGCAGGCAATACCAAGAATAAGGCCTGCGATGGCAGTCCTCTTTGACGAAAGAATCATTCCCCAGAAGCCGGTCCGGTGTTCCCTGAGGCCTATAGACTTTACCCCGGCCTTTGACATATCTCTAATGACGTTTTTTCTTACCCATATAAAATAAACTACGACAAGCAGCAGCAGCGCAGGCAAAAGGACGCCGAGCAGGAAGTTGCCCAGGAAGGCTCCTGATAAGCTCTCATTTTTCAGCCCCGCCATCTTTGCAAAGGTGACCGTGGGATGATTCCATACGTACCCTGCGAGATACTGGTCTAACCAGCCGTCGCCTGCATTGATTACTTCCGGAAGTTTTTTTGCGATTGCCGATTCGTGCCAGGACTGGGGCACGAGTTTGTTCATCCATCCGCCTATATCTGCGAAGGATGATTGGGTGATGCTTATTGACAGGACCACGAGAAACGCAACGCCGTTGCCTTCTCCTGTCTTATACAGGGAACCGGAAGCGCAGCCGCCTGCGAAGACCATCCCTACGCCGAATATCAGCCCTGCTATTGCCGAATGTATTCCCGAAGGAGAGGGATGAAATGTGCTGAAGCCGGTTGCCGTTACGAAGGATGACACGAAGGCAAAAAGTAGAGTTGCTATCATGATTCCTACGACCATTCGCGGCACTCCTACAGCGAAGAGGTCTCTGAATGCGGATGCAAAACAGAACCTGCCATACTGCAGGCACATTCCGTATATGAATCCGAACCACAGATACGCGGAAAGGTAAATATAGAGATTGTTGTATGCAAATGTCAGGATACTTATCATGCCGAAAAACCCTGTTATAACAAGCGCCCAGATTTTTTTCTTATTTGCCGCGTTTTCCACCTGATAACCTCCACTTAATTAAGTTTTTATTTTTAATAGAAGCAAACAGTATGCCAGCTATCTTTTTTATCAGGGATATAGGAAAAAATGATTAAAATCCATGGGGTTGTCCAGATTTTAACTTTGGGAAGGCATGGGATCTATAATATTGTTGTCCCAAAGAGGACAAGATTTTATAGGTGTTGTCCCTTTACGGACAAACAGTTATAAACATCTGGAGCCTAAAAACATCTTGGGATGATGTCTTTATCCTAATAGGGATGGCCTGTTTTTCCCGTAATTCAATTTTCACATGAGGTCAGGACTTGAAAAATCAATTTGTGTTAGGATAAAAATATGGGAAAATTGCGGGCGTCTTTTTTTGTTTTAGTCTTATTCTTGATTACTGTCCCCTGCGCCTATGCAATACAGTTAGACAATAAGCTGCCGTCTTTTTCTGACCGCTCTCCATTAGTCCTCGTTATTCTCCCTGTAGAGAATATCCCTGCAATGTATGAAAAATTCCTTCCTCTTAAAGAGTATCTGGAGAAGGCAATATCGCGGAAGATTCTTCTAAAGGTCGCGCAGAATTATCAGGAAGCTATAGATGCAATTGGCAATGGCCAGGCGCATATTGCATATCTGGACCCGTCCGCATACTGTGAAGCTAAAAATAGGTATAAGGTTGTGCCTATTGCAAAGGCTATACTTGATGGAGCAGCCGCCTATAGAAGTGTCATTGTAGCAAGAAAGGATTCTCCGGTTAACAAGATTATTGAGGTTAAAGGCAGAAGGCTGGCTCTCGGAAATATCTGGTCCTCCTCCTCTTATCTCATACCTGCGGTAATGTTTAAAGAACTCGGCATCAGTCTGAAGGAATTTAGAGCAGTAGATTATCTTGAACACGAGGACCGGATTGCGCTTTCGGTCCTTTCTAAGAAACACGATGTGGGCGGGTTGAGTGAACGTGTTGCGGTCAAGTATATTCCTGACGGCCTGAAGATTATAAAGACCTCAGAGGCAATACCTCAGTATTCTTTATGCGCATATTCAGGCCTGCCTGAGGAGCTGCGCAATAAGATAAAACAGGCGCTTCTCTCTTTGACCCTCCGGAGAAATCCTGAAGTGATAAAGGCGATGAAGGGGATAAATGGATTTTCATCAGTAGAGGACAGGGATTTTGACGTCGTGAGAGTGATGATTAGGAACCTTACAGGGAAAAATTATCTTGAGTATGGCAGGAATTCCATGAAGGTTGCGATTCTTCCTCTTTATTCCGCAATAACCCTTTTTGACAGGTTTGACCCGCTCATGAGATATCTTAGCCGGAAAACAGGATATGAATTCAAACTCGTAATTCCAAAAGACTTTGAGGATTTTTTTGATATCGTGAAGCAGGGGAAGGTGGACTTTTCTTATTCAAATCCATACATATATATCCAGCTTGCGGATAAAGGATTTCTAACGGCTTTTGTCAATACTGTTTTACAGGAGAGCGGCGATATTTTCAGAGGCATCATAATAACCCATAAAGACAGCCCTATTAGAACGCTTAAGGACCTGAAGGGGAAGAAGGTCATGGTCGTCTCTTATAAGTCGGCAGGCGGCTTTCTGGCACAGAAACTCTTTCTTTCCGAGAATAATATTGATGTTTCTAAAGACCTTTCCATAATAGACGGGAAGCGTCAGGAAGAGGTAATACTGAATGTATAGAACTTGTTGCGCGGGCAATACATTATGATTCAAACAGGGCGGAAAAACCCTTTGTCACAATAGATTGCGCTGCTATTCCCTCAGAGATAATGGAGAGCGAACTCTTTGGCCACGAAAAGGGCGCCTTTACCGGCGCTCACGAGAGAAAAATCGGGCTGTTGGAGCTTGCGCATAACGGAACTGTTTTTCTTGATGAGATTGGCGAGCTTGAAATAAATCTCCAGAAAAAGCTGCTGCGTTTTCTTCAAGAAAGAGAAATACTAAGAGTTGGGGGCGGGAGCAGGATTAGTTTGAATGTGCGGGTCATAGCCGCTACAAATAAAAATCTGGAAGAGGAAGTAAAGGGAAAAAGATTCAGGGAAGACCTTTTTTACAGGCTTAATGTGGTAACAGTCAAGATTCCTTCCCTGAGAGAGAGGATTGATGATATTCCTCTTCTTGCGAATCATTTTCTTGAGCAGTTAAATAAGATAGAGGGAAAGCTGATAACGGGCTTTGAGGATAATGTTACGGATGCTTTTTCCAGATATGATTGGCCCGGGAATGTAAGGGAATTGGAGAACGTCGTAGAAAGGGCGTATGTTTTATGTCCGAATGTTACCATAAGCCTTAAATATTTGCCTTCCAGGCTTATTAATCTTGCGCATGAAAAAGGGGAACTATTTGACCGGATGAATCTGTTGGATACAGAGAAGCGGCTGATAATCCAGGCATTAACCCAGACCGGGTGGAATCAGAGCAAGGCGTCAGTGATACTCGGAATTTCAAGGAAACAGCTTATGACCAAGATAAAGAATCATGGTATAACAGCCGGATAGAATCAGAACTCGGTTCCTTTTCTTGCCATTATCCGCTTGGAGTATAGCTTTAAGTTTAACTTTAAGTAATGCGCGGCGAGGGCTAAACATGATGAAACGCCGGGGATTAAGACCTGAATAAATGCAGCAATGAGAAGACAGCCTTCCTCCATAAAATACTGCCGCTTTTTACCAATCACCTCAGAGATTGGTTTAATGTTTTGCCCGGCATAAAATAGTTAAAGAAAGGCTTTAAGCCGCATATCAGGATTTTACCCATTTCTTCTTCAGTTCTTTGAGTTTATTTAGCGCATCTTCAGGAGACAGTTCTTCCATATCCGTGTTCATTAACTCAGACAGCAGGGAATCCTCTCTTGCGCCAAAGAGGTCCAGCTGAACGGCGCCCTTTTTATGTTTGTACGATGCGAATTTAGGTTCGCCTGTCTCATTTAATTCTTCCTTTTCAAGATTCGTAAGAACCTCTTTTGCCCTGAGGATTACTTCGGATGGAAGCCCCGCAAGCTGAGCGACCTGAATCCCGTAGCTCTTGTCGGCAGAACCTTCTTCAACCTTTCTTAGAAATATTATCTCATCTCCCCATTCCTTAACAGACACATTGTAGTTCTTTGCGCCTTCAAGTATGATTGCAAGCTCGGTAAGTTCGTTATAATGAGTGGCAAAGAGAGTCCTGGCCTTTATTGTTTTATCTATGTATTCTGCGACTGCCCAGGCAATGCTGATGCCGTCAAAGGTGCTTGTGCCTCTTCCGACCTCGTCTATGATTAAAAGGCTTTTTGATGATGCATTGTGAAGTATGTTCGCTGTCTCTATCATCTCAACCATGAAGGTGCTCTGTCCCTTTGTTATAAAGTCGGACGCCCCTATTCTTGTGAATATTCTGTCAACTATTCCTATCCTGGCCTTTGAGGCAGGAACGAAGCCTCCAATCTGCGCCATAAGGACTATCAGGGCTATCTGCCTCATGTATGTTGATTTTCCCGCCATATTGGGGCCTGTGATTATCATAAGCCTTTGTTTTTCATTATCCAGATAAATACTGTTGGGAATAAACCGCTCCTCTCCGGGAATCCTTTCAAGCACTGGATGCCTTCCGTCTGTTATCTCAATTATCCCGCTCTCGTCTATCTGCGGCTTTGCATAATTATGCCTTTTTGCCACAACCGCCAGTGATGTAAGAAAATCTGCGGCTGCAACGGCATGGGCTGTCCTTGCCAGGTTCGGAGACTCTTTCTGAGCCTCATTCAGTATCTCATTGAAGGCCTGATACTCAAGGTTTTTCAGCCTTTCCTCTGCGCCTATGACCTTTGACTCATATTCCTTAAGTTCAGGCGTTACAAATCTTTCTCCGCTGACAAGAGTTTGTTTTCTGACGTAATGCTCGGGAACCTGGTCCAGGTTTGCATTTGTAATCTCAATGTAATATCCGAATATCTTGTTATACCCGACCTTGAGGGATGAAATTCCTGTCTTCTTTTTTTCGCTCAACTCAAGCTCTGCGATAAAGTCTTTTCCGCTCGCTGCTATTTTCCTCAGACTGTCAATCTCTTTGTTATAGCCGTTCCTGATAATCCCTCCGTCTCTGAGGCTCAGCGGAGGGTTGTCCGTGATGGAAGATTCTATCAACGACTTCATGGAAGAGAATTCAGATATTTCATCCGCTATTGACTTGAGGTATATGTTCTTTGAAGTGAGAAGCGCTTTTTTTATGGAAGGCAGGCGCATAATGGAATTTTTTACTGCTGTCAGGTCTCTTGGATTTGCGCTCTTTGTATCAATCCTGTTTGACAGTCTTTCAATATCCTGCAGCTTCCTGAGATTGCTGCGCAGGGTCTCAATGAGTTCATAGTCCTCAACAAAGTATTCCACTGCGTCCTGTCTTTTGCGTATTTCCTCTATGTCTATGAACGGCCTGAGGAGTAAGCCTCTGAGGTATCTTCCGCCCATCGGAGTCAGCGTCTCGTCAAGGGCCCAGAGAAGGGTGTTATCTTCTGCCCTAACTTTGAGATTATGGATTAATTCAAGGTTTCTCTGCGTGGCGGCGTCAAGAAACATAAAGGACGTCTGGTTTATTGTGGAAATCTTTCTGAAACGCAGATTTTCTTTCTGTGTTTTTTCAAGATAATTTATAAGCGCTCCGGCGGCGGATATTGCAGCGGACAGGCCCTCGCATCCGTAACCGTCCAGAGAGGATACCTTGAAATGCATCAGAAGAATTTTATACGCTTCTGCATAGTCAAAGGCCCAGTCTTCATAAGGTGTGCTGTAAAAGCCCTTGAGCGATTCAGAGTAATGGATATCTTCTCTGAGGGCATCCGGATATAAAATCTCTTTAGGTTCAAACCTGCTGAATTCGTCTTCAACCGGCTCTAAGGTTTCATAAACAATAAATTCTCCTGTTGATATGTCGGCTGCTGCGATGCCGTGTTTTTTGCCGTCATGAAAGAAACTCAGGATATAGTTGTTTTCTTTTGAATATTCGGGTGTGTGCGTCCCCGGTGTTATTATCCTTACCACGTCCCTCTGGATTATTCCCTTTTCTGCGCCCTTTGCCTCTTTGGCGTCTTCCAGCTGCTCGCATATTGCGACCTTGTGCCCTGCCTTAATCAGTTTTGTTATATAGGTCTCCGAGGCGAAATGCGGGATGCCGCACATCGGAACAGGCTCTTCCTTTGATTTATCTCTTGACGTCAGGGCTATCTGAAGTATCTTTGCCGCAGTCTTTGCGTCCTCGCCGAACATCTCATAAAAATCTCCGAGCCGGAACATAAGGATGCAGTCCTTATATTTCTCTTTGATGCTTGAGTATTGTTTCATTACAGGGGTCAGTTCAGACACGGGTTAATTCCTTTTATATATTATTCCGCACTTGATGCGGAATCCAGTTTTTTAATTTAGACAACTGTCAATTATACTACAAACATGGTGCATACACCCAAACCCTTCCGCCGTCTCTTGTCTCATCGATCCTCTTTACGAGTCGTTTCTTATAAAGATTCAAAAGCCGTGTCCCGCTTGTGTTTGCAGGGAGCTTTAATGCGGTAGAAAGGTCTCCTGCCGTAATCTTGCCTTTTTTGGTTATTAAATCCAAAGTCTCCTGAAGATAGTTATTCAGATTTCCAATAATGGCTTGCTTACCGTCACGAGTCGCAGCCATCACGGCAAGGTCTTTTCTTTCAAGCGCAACCTCTATGTTTTCTTTCTGGTTCTCATTAATGCCTGATAACACAATATGCTTATCTCCATACTCGCCACTAATGAGCCTTGAGATAAGCTTTGCAACAATCTCGTCAGCACATGAATAATCAATCACACCAATCTTTGAGAAATCAAGGGCGACTACTTCTCCCTCTTTTTCACCCGCAATATCCCTTTCAATCCTCTTCCTTATCACCTGTCCCGAATTCCGCGTGACAAGATCAGCAGAGCCGTTCTTCAGTTCTTCCTTGAGGAGCTTATAGAGGTCGTATTTAATCATTGTTAAAATCTAATCCCCAAATACCTTCTCATACCTATCCTCAGTCCACTTCCATATCGAGACATCATATTTATCCGAAGCGTTTATCTCCGAAGGCTTATATCCATGATCATGGGCTATTTCTCCGAAAGCTCTCTTGGCCTCTTTCAGAGAATTGAAATAATTAACTTCACTGGTCATGCCTCTGTCGACTACCACAACCAGATATTTTGCAATTACAGGTTGTAACAAATGACTGGTGGTAACCCCAACATATGTCTTGCTCACGATTAACCTCAACTTAAAATATTTCTCAAGTTTATTTGTTATAGATTGATGATTCTTCCATAAGAACCATTTCTTTTTGCCGCTTGGTAATCTCAATAACGCGTTCAGAAGAAATTATATTATGCCAGAACTCTTTTAGTTCGTTCTGTGGCATTTCATCAATAAAACGGAAAGTAGATCTCAATAAATAGTCTCTATCCTTTTCAAAAGCAATCCAGTGTCTTCCAGCACTCTCGGCAGCAGCACCAGTTGTGTTTGACCCAGCAAAAAAATCAAGCACAGTATCACCAGGATCAGTTAAAAATTGGATAAAAAAGGCCGGAAGTTTTTCAGGGAATCTTGCCGGATGAGCTTTTACGCCAACAGTTGTACAATAACGCATGTACTGCGAATTGCTCTCTGTGTTGGGAATTTGTAATAGATTTGGGGGGATTGCGCCTCCATTATTGTTTGCAAATCTGCTGCTTATGTCGTGCCCCGATGGCCTCTTTTTAGGGCGATAGAACCGTTCACTGTCCTGTATTAATTTCTTCATTCGTTCAGAATATGGCGCAAGAACATTCCTAACATCAGCCTTCGGGAAATCGGTTTTTGAAAGCCACCAGATGGTATTGACTGAATCTTTCGCACGTATTTTCCGCTTGTTAACCCATTCGATAGGTGAGGGCAACTTGGCCGGATTATGCCAGAAAAACTCCTCAGCCAACCTGAAATCATGTTCCTCGCACAATCGCATCAGGACTTTAAAATTATAGAGTGATCGCACAGGTCTGCCGCTTTCATATGCACCGCCTAAATCAAGCACAAAACTGCCTGTCGGCTTCATCACGCGCTTAACAGATTCGGCGAAACCAAGCAGCCAATCTACATAGTTCTCCTGGTTTTCATTCCCATATTCTTTTTGCCTTTGTAGCGCAAATGGGGGCGATGTAATAACTAAATCCGCAGACTCATCTGCAAGTTCGGCTAAGAGATGTAGAGAGTCACCTATATATGCTTTTCCAAATTGAGTGACATAAAGCGGTTCAGAAATCGTGGTTAACATTTTAATATTCCTCCAAGTTGTAAACCCAGCTATCTATAACCTTCCACAAAACTGTAACGGCAAAATAAACTTCAGGATCATGGCTGCGCAATGCTTCAATTCTATTTATATATTTTTCTTTATCTTGAGTCCCTAATATATATGCAATCCATTGGCGCGCGTTATCATCCACCATAACACGGATAAGATCATCAACATCTATATTTCCCGATTTGCTCGCAGCCCACGCAATTCCGGCACGTTGGTCGTCATGGGAAGAAGGCAGTTTCGAAGTAATATTTTTTGCCGCAATTTCGTATATCTTGCGTAATGCCCGAGCGGCTTCGATTCGTATCGGTGTGGATAATTCCATAAATGATTGAATAAGCGCATCCGCGCTCTCAGCTTGCTTTAATTCGCCTAAAGCCCACGCTGCACCTGCTCTGATTTCGGGATGCTGGTTTTTATCTAAAAGCACAGAGGTTAGTATTCTCTGAGATTCGGGCAAATTAATTTCGCCTAAAATAATGACTGCTTCCAGTCGGTGTTCTAAATATTCATCATGAAGTGTTTGCTTGATAAAATCTATTCCTATATTTTCACTCAAACGTGCAAGTCCGGCAGCAGCTTCCAATCTAACATAAATATGCTCTTTCGTATCATTAAGTCGCTCATTTAAAGTTTGCACAATAGAGCTACCTTCAAAATAAGATATTGCCTTTGAAGCAGTATACCGATCAGTTACTGATGATGAACGAAGCATTTTGAGAAACGTCTCTACTGATACAGCAGATTGGCATGTAAAAACTGGGGTGACATTAATTACTGAGGCGACAATTTGCCCTGCTAGTACATCGTCGCCTTGCTTAACTAATGGTTGCAGATTCAGATTTTTCTTTTCAAGTCTTAGTGAGATTATACGACCATCATCCTTGCGTTTCAATTTCAAACTTGAAGATGTTATCTCGATTACAACAGCTTCTGACTTGGAAATTGCACACGGCCAAGTGACACGCAGCTCGAACCCTTCGCCTGCGCCTTTTGGTTTCTCAACGATTACTTTCTTTTCATCAAACGCCTTTTTAAGTTGATAAACCTGAATATATTGGATTAATAGTTCAGCTTTCCAATCTATTGGTGATTCGCCTATTTTTTTGCATATTGAAAGAGCAACAATATCACGGTCATTAAGTCCTCGGTCCCATCCACGTTCCGAGTCGGATATGGAATGGGACATGCTTATTTCCAATTTAGTTTTTGCACGTGCTTCAACACGTGTTGCGCATTTTAAGCAAAGAATATCGGGGACGCGTAACCGTTTAATTTTGATGTTCTTCCAAATTTTATAATTCATCGAGCCGCGCTCAAGCTCGATGGGTTTATGCCCTTGTTGTGAAAGATCATTAAAGACAGCACGTGTGCCTATTGCTCCAATGGCAAGCTTTTCTAAAAAACTTTCATCTGTTTTAAATGAACGGCGGTTAGGCATTAATCAAGTTCTCCTTTTTCTCCTGACATCTTGTGTCTCCGATGATTATGGTGTTTTTATGTGAACGAATTTTTCGATCCATCATTGCTCAATATGCTCAATAATTCTTGCTTGTAAGCCTTTTTGATTTTAAAGGGTGCAAATAAAATCCTATCTAACCAGCAAACGACATTGTAATAGTAGGTTGTTCCAGCTAAACAAGTTTTTAGCAATGCACCAAGTTTCTTGTTTGTTGAGATGTTTGCTAAATAAGATAATGCATATAACCTAATATCATCTGTCTTGTCCATAAGCAATTTTTTTGCATCTTCAGTCAAAGAATATAACTTAGTTGTTAAATCATAAGACAAACATATTTTAACAATTCCTTTTTCACCACTTTCAAGAAATTGTTTGATTACTGTTTTATCAAAACCGCTCAATTTAAGGGCATATCTTACCGCCTCGATCTTGGTAGAGCCGTAATTATCAAATGCTATCTTTATCAAAGCTGGCACATCTTCAGCATTTTCATATTTTGCTATTATTTGAACAACTAACTGCTGAATATCTTTGTCGTTAGAATTTGCATATTTCCTTGCATATACCAAAGACTCCGCTGTTCCTTTTAACACTAAAATCTTTAGTGCTGCTGAGACAAATTGATTTATTATGAATTTATCCAATTCATCTGTTCTTGCAAGCTCTTTTCTTAGCTGATTTTCGAGCATGTTATCAACTATTGGGTCTATTACTGATGAAGCTGCATTAGATAATTCAGGGTCGTTAGATATTACTCTTTTGATATCCAATTTTAAATTTTCAATATAGTGATCTTTTACCCTCTTAAAATTTTCATCTATATCTTTATACAGTTGATTTCTAAACTCAGCAAAATATCTTACCCCGTAAGAAAAATATGCTAAATGACCAGTAGAAGAAATCCAGTTAATCTCACTCCATAATTTTTCTTTTTCATAGCTTTCATATATTTTTTCTACTACCAGTTCTCTGTGTTTATTCGAGTGCCATGCTCTTAATAACCCTCTGAATTCTGATGTCCAATCTTGCCAGGCATCTTTTGCATCGAATTTTTCACCGTGTTCAATAAGTGAGAAGTAAGCTAATTTTCTCAGTTCAGTATCTTGACTGTTTAAGAGCAATCGGATTTCATCTGTGCTAAGCAGATTTCTTAATAATAACTGCGAGTAAGCAAAAGCTTGAACTATGGAATCAGTATGGCTGGTTAATTCTCTTAATTTTGATTCTGAAATATTATCCTTTATTTCCTCTAAATAAGGTGTATAAAGTCCTTTGATGTCTTCGGACTCTTGTAAAAATTTAATCGCTGCTTCAATACTTGTTCTTGATAAAATAGCAAACCTTGCAGTCCAAGCTGATTGAGCAATATTTTTGTTTGTATCAGATAAATGCGCTTCGATTGTTTTTAAATAACTCTCATCCCCGTGAAATGCACATATATTTAATGCTTTTATTTTTATTTCATCTTCATTATCTTTAATTGCATTGAGGAGTTGATTCCTATATCTTTTTTGCCAAAAATTATCAATGAAAGTTATTGTTCCATACCGCACATCCTTGTTTGCATCATTTATAAGGTGATTGACAGCATAAGCTCTTAGGAATGTATCCTTTATATCTTTTAACCAAAACCATCCTGTTTTGAGATTTGACCTATCTGAAATAATTGTCCTGAATATTAATTTCGCTTCAAGGGCTGTTGGTTTTATATTTTCTCTGTGCAAATAGAGCAAATGAATCTCGTGATTCCCCAATATCTCATAAAGGTTTGTGTCATAAAAAAGCGCAGAAGATAAAAGGAATAACCTGATCTTTTTAAAATTATCAATGCTATCTATTTTTTCTATCTTAGGCTTATATGCAACAAGATCATCGATTAATACCTGTATTTCTTTTGGAGTTTTAAATTTTTCGATAGGCTCATACTTTTCTACGGAGGAAATAGCTTGTGAACTCTGAGGTTCGCCTACAATCTTCAAGGCGGAACTATGCTTATCAACCACATATCGAGTTAATCGTTCTCTAATTATTTCCTTCCATTCATCAGTAGTATTGAACGGAATCAGAAATCCCTTTTGTTTACTAATAACCTCATCCTTAAATTCTCTAATTTTGCTAATATTTTCTTTTTCATCATCTTTAATATCCTGTTCATTGACTGTTTTTGCATATAATAAAATTGTTGGTTTGCCCGTTTCGTTGTATCGTCTCTCTGCTATATCAAATTCTTCTCTGAAACCACAGTCGCTTTGCCCCGTAGGAGTGCCCCATTTTTTATGAATTACACCTATAAAGACATCACATTTTTCTACAAACTCACGATTAATCTGTTGCTGTGGATTTCCAAATTCTCCAGGAACATCTTTCCATGTACGCAAATCAAGCTCAATCCCTAATCCTTCATGCCCATGGTTAATACTTTCTACAATAGCTTTTGCGGCATTTACCTCATCTTCAACATCAGAAATATAGGCTAAAAAAACGAGTATATGTTCTTTTGTATATGGCATTGGTTAACTTTTCCTATTTATCCTCTCAAAATGCACAATATTATTCGGCTCATTCTTTATCCACTGTTTTCATAAAAATTTACTTCTCCTTCCTCACCCCTTTAAAAGGCCTCAAATCTCAGTTCCCCGCGGTCCCTTCATACAAAAACACTCTGATAAAAATCCAACGCCCTTAGAGTGATGTTCGTCAACCCAGCTCCAAACATCCGAGCGCAATGTACCTTTCCCGAAATATTTCCAATTTTTAGATAAAATAAATTCACCGTCTTCATCCTCATCAAAAACGACATTTTCAAAATCCTTCCACATTTGTTCTATTTCTTTATCTGTCATTTCAAGTCTCTCTCAATAGTATCATTGAAATAATTTAATCCTCTCAAATGCACAACATTATTCGGCTCGCTCACTTTTCCTTCCTCACCCCTTTAAACGTCTCTTTATCTGCCTTCTGGTCATTAAATCTCTGGATTCCCCTATCAAGCGGAGAATGACAACACTTATTTATCTTCAATTGATTCAATTGAACCATAAAATAAGGGTCTATGTCAAGGGAAAAATGAAAGTGAGATTGCCACGGTCGAAGCGACCTCGCAATGACAAGAATTTAAACCTCTGGGAGGAGGATGTTTATCTGGCTGCCGGGGAAGGGGATAAGGTTCGCTTCTTTTTCTTTTCCTCTTGCCCAATCAGGTATGATTGAGAGCTTGGCTGTTCCTGAGCGGATGGAGAGCTTGCCGTTCCATTGATTCACAAAACGCCTTACTGCGGCGAGGCCGTGACCTCTGCCTTCATCTGCATATCTTGATGCACCGTGAAGCAGCGCTTTCTCTATTGCCTCAAAGTCATTTTTAAAAGAAAATCTCTCTGATAACGATTTCTTGAAACCAATGCCGATATCCATAACAGCGATCTTTACAATATTTTTATTAAGGTTCTGCCAGAAATATTTCTGGATGCCGACAAATCCCTTTGTTTCACTATGTTCAATGATATTCTGGCAAACCTCTGAAAGAGCAACTATAAAGCCGTTTATTGCCTTTTCATCATAGTGGAGATGTTTTTTAAGGATTGCATTAGCTCGCTCTTTTACTTTCCCAACGATAAAATGGATGTCATCGGATTTTTCGATTGGAGTAATCTCAAGCAGAACATCAGAATAAGAGCTTCTCAGATATTTTCCTGAAATCTGCGGCTTGGAAGGCTCAAGCCTGAAATACTCATCTGCAAATTTAAAGAAATCCATCCTTTCAAGATACTTGAGAACTTCCTCCGATTCAGGCAGATAAAGAGTTTTCCGAATCCCCTCAAGTTTAAGCAGTTCTCCAATCTCAAGAATACAGACCATTCCATAAGGATCTATGAAGGACGTAGGCCGAAGATCGATGGATTTATCAGATATGCATAGAAGTTGTTCGAAAGTATCTTCTGTAAGCTGGGTTAGGGTCATCGGATATGGATATTTAATAACATCAGGCGCTGAAAGTTCAATACAAAAGAAAATATCGGATATGGCAAAATATATTATACTGGTTTAAAGTAGAAGATAGGACTGCAAATTTCTGGCGATAAAGGGCATAGAAAAGGAGTAAAGCAGAATGGGAATTGAAAAATTATCTTTCTTGCCCCGAGCGGTCGGGGTGAAAAAAGCGGCAGGACAACCGGCCGTCAGTAAGGTTTCATCAGAATGGACATGGAAGGACCGTCTGGGAGAGATTAAGTGCAGGATAAGCTCTTTCCGCATGAGATACACAGTCAGCCCTGGGTTGTATGCTGTTGGCGAGCCAAGTGTAGAATCAGATGTTTTTGTAACCGCAAACTACAAGCTGAGCTTTGACATATTGAGAAGGGAATTAAAAGGGCTGAATGTTTGGATAATTGTTCTTGACACAAAGGGCATCAATGTCTGGTGCGCGGCCGGCAAGGGCACATTTGGAACAAATGAGCTTATCAGCCGCATCAATGAAACTAACCTGCACAACGTAGTCACTCACAGAAGAATAATTATTCCTCAGCTTGGCGCAGTAGGGGTCAATGCGAGGATAGTCCAGCAAAGGACAGGCTTCAGGGTTTATTTCGGGCCTGTTTATGCAAAAGACATCCCTGCTTACATTAGGGCAGGGCATGTCAAAACGCCTGAGATGCGGTTGGCGCGGTTCAATATGCTGGACAGGCTTGTGCTTACGCCCATGGAGATTAATCCTGCAATGAAAAAGTTTCCTCTCTTTGCTCTGATTGCGCTGGTTTTATTTGGACTCCAGCCGTCAGGCATTTTATTTAAAGACGCCTGGGAAGGGGGTATGCCATTTCTGATTTTTGGGTTAATGGCTGTTTTTACCGGCGCCTTCATAACACCTCTCCTGCTTCCTTTTATTCCGTTCAGGTCCTTTGCTGTTAAGGGATGGCTGACAGGCATGATTGCGGTATTTGTTTTAATGAAGGGCATTGAACTTTGGTATTATAAAAGCCTTCTGCCTCTCGCAGCGGCATATATCTTTTTCCCTCTTGCAAGTTCATACATAGCGCTCCAGTTCACAGGCTCTACAACCTTTACAAGCATGTCAGGCGTGAAGAAGGAACTTAAGATAGGTGTTCCTGTTTATTTGACTGCGACAGCCCTTTCTCTGTTAATATTAATTATATACAAACTCTCGCAGTGGAGGGTTATATAAAACAGACACAGCCTCATGAAAGGATGTTATCAGATGAAATATCTTGTTGATGTTGTAACACTTGAATTTTTTCAGGAGAAATGCACAGGCTGCGGCAGGTGTATTGAGGTATGCCCTCACGGAGTTTTTTTGCTCCGGGACAAAAAGGCTTTTGTTGCTGACAGGGACAGGTGCATGGAATGCGGAGCCTGCGCCAACAACTGCGAATTCGGAGCTATAAAAGTTAATTCAGGGGTAGGCTGTGCGGCGGCAATAATTAACGGCATGATAACAGGCGGGCCGCCTTCCTGCGACTGTGGGGAGCAGTCTGGAAGCGACTGCTGCGGATGAAGGTTGTGAAGGCAGTTGTGCCTGAGCTATCGGATGTTTTTATTTATGGACTTGTATCTTTCTTTTTGGTCACTACTGAGTTCTTTCCCTCCGAACCTTGCCATCTCATACAGCCTTATGAACTCAAAAGCCTTTTCACTCATGCCGAGTTTTGACGCCTCTTCTGCTATGTCAGACGGCGTAGAGGATGCTGTAATTTTTGCGCCTTTGCGTTTCAGATAGCGCCTGAACCTCATATAATCCGCTGTTACAAAACCATATCTTCGAATTTTAATACGGCTCAGGAGAAATATAGTTATTGCCATAAAGCCTGCGATTAGGAATATATAAAATACTGCTTTTAGTCCGTCAATTCTGATTTCAGGTATCTTCGGTATTTTTACAAACGGCATTGAAATATAGCTGATTAAATTCTTCTGGTCTGATGAGTTGAAGTTTACGACATATCTGTACCATTTCAGTCGCAGGGAGTCAATATACAGGGAAGGGAGAGACGGCATCTTAAACTGAGGCGCAGGCGGAGTTGGATCAAATCTCTTCCATCTTCTGTCAATAACAGCTTCGACCCATGAATGGGCGTCGCTCTGCCTTACTATGATGTAGCCTCCGTATTTGTTCTTCTCTCCTCCGGCAAAGCCGGTGACAATCCTTGATGGAATTCCGGCACGTCTCAGCATTAGCGCCATTGCGGTTGCATAATGTTCACAATAACCCGCCTTTGAATTAAAAAGGAAATTTTCTATCGGGTTTGTGCCTGCTGCAGGAGGCGCGGTTTTCAGAGAGTATTTGTAGTTGGTTTTAAGATAGTTCTCTATTTTAGATGCTTTCTCAATGCCGGTTTTTGAGTTTTTTGTAATTTCATCTGTAAATTTACCTATTTTTTCAAGTTTAGAAGGAAACTGGAGATAATCCGAAATATTATCTGATGCAGGTTGTTCTTCCAATACGCTGTATGCCGTATAAGCCAGCCGTTTGGGTGATTTTTCAGGAGCAAAAACTGCTCCCGAGCCGTCAGTGAACATAGCTCTAAGATCAATCTCTATTCCCACAATACTCCCCAATCCGAATATAACATCAGAGTCTATCGGCTCTATAAATATCTTTTGCACAGTGGCGTTATCAAGAGATACAGGCAGGATAACAAAGATATTTTCGTATTTACTGACCCTGTCTCTTTTCTTTATGGTGTCCAGCCATGATGTTCCGTCAAAGTAATCCAGTGTCATGCCTCTCCAGTAAAGCTGGGCCGGCGTTTTTTCAGGCATCTCAACTCTCATTACAATTGTGGAATCAAGTTTCACTTCGCCGAATGAGCCGAAAGCTACCTTTTCGGAAAAACCCGCAGTTTTTATTCCTGTCACGCGGCTTTTCCCTACGATGCCTCCTTTTACCCTTGGAGCGGAAATGAAAAACATGCCTGTTGTAAGAAGCGTGAGGATGGATATAACTGTCACAGGCATTTTGAGTTTTATCTTCCTGTAAGTGCCCTCCTTCAGAAAATGCGAAATAACCATTGCCGTGACGAGGGCTATAAGGAAGATGATAAATACAGCTCCGAAGACTATAGATCTTGTAAGTTCGGAGGCGATAATCAATTGTAATAAGGACATGAAATACACCTGAAGATGGTCCCACGGCTCCTTGAGGTCAAAACTTTTTATTGCCTGAAATACGATTGTAAGATGCGCAACAGCGATAAAAAAGTCTCCGGTCACTATCAATGCGTCAAATGCGAAAAGAAATAGCGCAGACACCGAAAGGCTGTTCACTATCCACTTTTGCGCAGGGGGCATATCTTTCCATAGCCTGATATATCCCGGAATTAACCCCAAAGCCGGTATGAGCATAACAGGATTTAACGGCCCTGTTATGAAAAGCCCTGCACAGCCTGTAACTGCAAGGAGCGCTGTAAGCACCTTATAAATCCGGGGCATAAACCACCATGCTGCACGCAGGCGCAGCCTTTTTTAATGCGGACTCGTCTGATTTTAATATCAGAACGCCTGTCCCGTGCATCTCGTCCATCATCGGACATTCCCATGTATCGTCTTCATCTATGACAGCAAGGGCGTCAAGTATTTTGAATAAGTGTTCCAGCCCGCTTCCAAAAGGTATGAGCTTTTTGCAGGTTATGAGCCTTACAAAGAAACCGAGCCTGATAAATCTGTCTGCAAGCGATGCTGCGAATGATACGGCCTTTTCAAAGGATTCCGCGTGCAGTGGTTTGATGTTGTCCAGTATTATTGTAAGAAGCCTCGGCTCATCCGTGCCTGTATCTTTCACCATGAGTTTTCCTGTTTTTGCGGAGGTCTTCCATTGTATCCGGCGTACGCTGTCTCCATATCTGAATTCGCGTATCGTCAGGAATTCATCTCCGGGGGCATGGCGGGTGGTATGTGCTGTATAATCAGTCTTCGTCAGTTCGGGTATTAATTCATCTATTTCTTTTATCTCAGGATATACTATGACCTCTCCTCCAAGATGTGCTTTAATATTTTTCCTGAACAGCGAGAAGGGAAACGTGCTTTCAAACGTGAAATCTCCGTATCTGTATATTCCCCTTTTTGTAAATGTGCTTTCCATGTCTGTTATGGTATGTGATAATGGAGGGACATAAGGCACAACGCATTGTCCGGCGATGCCTTTGGGAATAGTTACATGTATGGAATATGAAGGCATGAGTTTTTTCTTATTGGACAGTGATACTTTAAAGACCGCTCTGTTTTTTACAAAGACAGGCTGCGCAACGGAAAAAGCGAGAGTCAGACTTTTCAGATTATATCTGAGAATTACCACAGAGAGCAGAATCATGGAGAGCATCATGGCAAGGATGAGAAAGATAAGGTTATTTCCTGTGTTAAAGGCGGCAACTGCTATGAGGAGCGTTGCAAGCAGAAACCTTATACCCTCTTTTGTAGGCCTCATTATTTACGATGTATGATGCACGATGCATGATACATGATATTTTTATCTTGCATCTTTACACCGGCACGGGGATGCGCTCCAGTATTCCCTTCATTATCTCCTCCGCGTCAGACGCAGAAGTTCTTGCTTTGAGTATCAGCCTGTGTCCGAGGACGGTTGATGCGAGATTTTTTATATCATCGGGGACAATGTAATCCCTTCCTTCATAGTACGCATTTGCCTTTGCAGCCTTAAGCAAAAACTGCGCCCCTCTTGTGCTTGCGCCGAGCCTTATCTTTTCATTGTTTCTTGTAGCGGTTATTACAGCCATTAGATAATCAAGAAGGCTGTCATCAACTTTCACATAATCAACCTCTTTCTGCATCCTGAGTATCTCGTCTCCTGTTATCACTGGCTGCATATTTTCAAGGAACTCAAGGCTTGACTGTCCGAGGAGCGCCTGTTTTTCGTATCCTGTTTCAGGGTATCCGAGCTTAAGATGCATCATAAACCTGTCAATCTGGCTTTCAGGCAGCGGAAACGTTCCGTGATACTCAGTTGGATTCTGCGTTGCAATGACCATGAAAGGCTCAGGGAGCGTATATGTTTTTCTGTCAACGGAAACCCTTCTCTCATTCATAGCTTCAAGGAGCGCTGACTGGGTTTTAGGGTTCGTCCTGTTTATTTCGTCGGCAAGGACTATGTTTGCAAATATAGGCCCTTCCTTGAATTCAAAGTTCTTTGTGTCGGGATTATATATGCTTACTCCGATAATATCTGTAGGAAGGAGGTCGCTTGTGAACTGAATCCTCTGGAATGAGCAGTTCGTAGCCTTTGCAAGCGTGAATGCAAGGGTTGTCTTTCCAACGCCCGGAACGTCCTCGATAATCAGATGGCCTCTTCCAAGGAGGGTAACAACTGCCATCTTAACAGCGCTCTGTTTGCCTTTTATTACAGAGTCTATTCTTTCCTGCAGGAGTCTGAGAGAATTCTCTGCCATGAAGATATTCTACCATATGAAACCTGCCGGGTATGCAAATTGAGGATGGTTAAAAAAATTTGTATGTTAACAATATGCCTGCCGCCGCGAGAGCAAACAGGATGGCTATTCCGAGCGCTTTCTTTTTTATATCTTCGGCTGGCGCGGCGTATATCATCTTTTCCGGAAATTGTGCGCCTGCCTCTGTGTCTTTAGGAGCTTTAACATAAAGCAGTTTTTTATCTGCTGAGAGTTCTTTTGCAGCCTTTTCTTCTTGCGGGAGTGCGGCGCCTCTTCCTGCAGCCAGCGCCAGTTTGAGGCTTAAATCCTCCGTCTCTGATGTTTCAGCATCTATGATATCCCTATCTATCTCTCTATCCCTATCTGCCCGAATTAATGTTATCTCATTTTGGGGTGAGATGTTTTCGGACGTTTTTTCATCAATTCCTGCCCTTAAGTCAGCGAGCGTATCATTGGGTTCCTCTATTTTGTTGAGGTATTCAACCTCTGTTTCTGTGTTTTGGGGAAGGTTATTCAATATTAAAGGTGATGTTTCCACAAAGTCTGTTTTTATTTGCTCCTCTGTTTTATAATTCGCTTCCAGTTCTTTGCATCTCAATTCGCTTTTTCTCACAGCCTCAAGCGTAGTATCCAGGTCTGCCTGTATTTCCTGAAGCTGAGACTCTTTTTTCTCAAGCGTGGATTTCAGCTCTTCAATGGCATTGTCTCTCTTATAACAATCCTCTATGAGTTCATCTTTTTCCTTAAGCAGAAAGTCCCGTTCATCTCTCAGCTTGTCAAGCCCTGCCTTAAAGTCCAGTATCTCCATATTTCTTACTATATCAATGTCTGCAATCCTGTCCTGAAGTCTTTTCTTATCCTCAAATGACTTGTTCAATGCGTGGAAGAGCCTGTCTTTTTCTTCTGCTGTGGATGCTAATGCTGAATTTTTCTCTTCTAATGTCTTTTCAAGATGCGCTATCTCTTTTAGGGCATTTAAAAACCTTTCTCTTATGACTTCAGTATTAAGCGGTTCTGCGCCCTGTTTGTGCTTAGTATGGGCGCTGGACGGCTCTCGTATCTGAAGCCTGTTTATCAGGCCTTCTGGAGTTATGTCTTCAAAATCTCTCTCACCCATTCATTTTGCTCCTTAAAATTACGCACATAACGCTTACATCTATTCTTATCATGTTAAAAAATGATAACTATCCGCATGTTCTGTTGTCAACAGGCAGCGCCATTGCAATTTTTGAAAAAAATGGCATTATTAACTTTAAGCGGGAGGTTAAAAGGGATTGAATTCTGCTATAATAAAAAACAAATGAAGGAAGGAGGTGCATGCAATATGACAATGCTGAAAATCATATCTAACAAAGAGGATGCAACAGATGTTATTAAATCAGCTATTTCTGCTGAAATAAAGAGGATGGAAATTGGGTTAAACAGGACGAAGAGAGAAATAAAGAGTTTTGAAGAAAAATACAAAATGTCCTCAGAGACTTTTGCAAAAGAATTTGCTGCTGAGGATTTAAAAAGGGGCGATGATGAGTATATTAGGTGGGCAGGCGAATTAGAAATGAGCAAGAGGATTAAAGAGGAACTTAAAAAACTTAAAGATATAGAATATGTTGCTGCCTGAATATTTACAGGATTCTGTAAAGGTAATTGATGATTATTCAAAGACAGGCTTTATTGTTACCTCTGAAGTAAGGATTGATTTAAAGGGGTTCTTTGCCGAGCCGAGGCTCCAGAATTAAGAGATGTTTTAGAAGAAATTATAAGCAATTTTCTGAGAACCAAATAATGATATTGAAATCTTTAAAAAAAACATATCCGGCCT
>Ga0100395_1000495_pt1 | contig 29219 bp, 31 predicted proteins | sample CryGeymeta201519_FD_81542 | JGI IMG/M metagenome (GOLD analysis project Ga0100395, IMG submission 81542) | Groundwater microbial communities from Crystal Geyser aquifers in Utah, USA - Crystal Geyser metaG 2015-19 | ecosystem: Environmental > Aquatic > Deep subsurface > Groundwater | place: USA... | reverse complement strand
TTCTGAAGCCGAGGGTGGTTTGGCAAAAATAATTTCCTCAAAAAAAGTAGGGGATTCGGTTGAGATAACAATTTGGCGAAATGGGGAAGAGTCAAAAATTAGAACAGTTTTAACCGAATTCGAAGGCTGACTTTTAAAAGTAGTCATTTAAGAGAGTTTTTCAGGAGACGTCTTATAGATTTTTTCCAATTTCCCCTCTAAAATTTCTTCCAAATTATGAAACGATTTTTTGAGACGATGGTCGGTAACCCGATTTTGTGGGTAATTATAAGTTCGGATTTTTTCTGCCCGCATTCCTCGACCAATAACTGAACGATAGCCAGCAATGGTTGATTCTTTTTTTAGCTCTTCTTTTTCCCATAGCCTTGCTCGGAGTAGCTCCAGGGCTAACACTCGGTTTTGTTCCTGAAATCTTTCTTGTTCACAGGTGACGACAATTCCGGTTGGTTTGTGAGTTAGGCGGACGGCTGAAGAAACCTTTTGGACATTTTGACCTCCTCGGGAAGAAGCGCGATAAAATTGCCATCCCAGATCATTGGGGTTTATTTTTATTTCACTTTCAGGAATTTTCGGTAAAACAACCACCGTGGCTGTCGAAGTGTGAATCCGACCATATCTTTCGGTTTTGGGAATTCTTTGAACTCGATGAACACCAGACTCAAATTTCAATTGCTCATAAGCACTAGCACCCCTGATTCTTAAAACACCCCTGTCTAAATTATCTGTTTTCCAGTTTTGTTTTTCGGCAAAGCGACGATACATTCGAGACAAATCATCAGCCCAAATCTTGGCTTCATCGCCCCCAGCCGCAGCCCGAATTTCAATAATGGCGGTGTCGTTATTCATGAAGATTATTTTTTATGAAGCATTTCTTTAAGCGTTCTTGGTTGTTCTTGCTCTTCTTCCATTTGTTTTTTCTTTTTTATGTAGGGTTTGGCGGCCACTGCTTTTTGTCTTGCTTGGAATTTTTCCACCCGACCTTGAGCATCAATAAACTTTGCCTTGCCAGTAAAAAATGGATGACAGGCATAACAAATTTCTACTCTAATTTCCGGCTTAGTTGAGCCAGCGGTAAAGGTGTTTCCACAAGCACAAATAATTTTTGCCTCAGGATACCATTTTGGATGAATATTTGCTTTCATAACCTAATTTTATCATTTTTTGTTCAAGGTGACAAACCTTAACGACGGTATTCTGTTAAGACGACCCCTATGGCGATAATTCCTGCCCCAAGCAAAAATGGGGGAGTAATTTTTTCCCCAAGCCAAAAAACCGCTACTGGGGCGGCAAAAATTGGCTGAAGATAGGCGAAAAGAGTTGCTTCTGAAGCCTCGATTAATTTTAGGCCTAATTCAAAAGCAAAATAAGCTACCACCGAGGAGAGAATAACCATGTATAAAAGTCCCCAAAATCCGGCTGGATTGAAATAAAAAAGAGACTGGGTGGGTAAATAAACTGATTTTTGCCAATCAATAATTGCTAGTTGTTCAATTAAGGCGACAGGAAAGATGGCAATCAGTCCGGTAAAAAAAGAAACAGCAGTGATAATAAAAGGGGAGTGTTTTTTGAATTCAACCTTTGAGAGAACAACATAAGCAGTCCAAACAATATCCGAGACTATAATTAAAATATTACCGGTTAAATTTCTTTGAGCAAAACCCCCGCCTTCTAAAAGTGGTTGCGAAACCATGACGACACTGCCGGCAATTGCCACCGCTAATCCCAAGGCTTCAAGTTTGCTGACTTTTTCTTTAAGAAAGAAAACCCCGGCTAAAACAATAAAAATTGGGGCAAGAGCTGAAAGGATTGTTCCATCTAAAGCTGAAGTTCGCTCAAATCCAAGAAAGACAAATACCAAACAAAGGGGAATTCCCAAAAAGCCAATAGGAACGATTGGTAGAAGGGTTTTTAGAGTTTCTTTTTCTTTTCTAGCCAGCCAAATAAAAAATGGTAAAAAAATGATAGAGGCAAGCAAAAATCGCCAGAAAAGAAAAGTAAATGGAGGAATAAAAGATAGAGTGGCTTTAATCACCGGTCCGGCAATTCCCCAAATAGCGGCGGTTAAGGTTAAAAGAAGATAGGCAGTGAGGCGTTTTTTTGACACGGCAGTTTAATTATTTAAAGTAGTCAGAAAGCTTGCTCTGTGGGATTTTTTCCTGGTCACCGGTTTCCATATTTTTAAGTGTTACTTCATTTTTCTTAATCTCATCCGGACCGAGGATAACCACATAAGGAATTCCTTTTTGGTTGGCATATTTTAATTGTTTATCAAGCTTAACCACTTCAAGATAGCTCTCGGTCGCAATTCCTCCATCTCTTAACTTTTCAGCAATTAAAAGTGAATCTCGGAAAAAAGCTTCATCAAAAAGAGTGACTAAAACTTTTGTTGGGGTTGGAGAAAGAAGGGGAATTTTTTTGTATTCTTTCAAAACTTCTTCAACCACGGCATCACCGGCAGCAAAACCAACGCCGCCAAGTTTTGGTCCGCCAACAATTTCGACCAAATTATCATACCTTCCTCCACCCAGAATTGCCCGGAACTTACCTTCTTTATCTTGGGCCTCAAAAACAACTCCAGTATAATAATCTAGTCCCCGGACAATATTTGGGTCAAATTCGACATATTCGCTAACCCCCAAATCAGAAAGAGTGGAAAATATTCTTGTTAATTCTTCTGATTCCCGACTGAAATCTTTATCTTTCAGAATTCCTTCGAGGTCTTTTATCTGAAGTTTGTTTAAGCCAATTTCTGGAAGCCAATCTTTCCATTCTCCGTCAGTCATTTTTTCTTTTTTGTCAATCGCCCGAAAAACTTCCTGAATTTTTGTTTTGGGAATTTCAATGAAAGATAACTTTTGCTCTATCAATTTTCGATCATTGACTTTAATTTTTACTTCTTTAGGAGAAAGTCCCAGGCTTTTGAAAAATTCGGCGGCAATGGCAATAATCTCCGCATCTGCTTCTGGAGCCTGACTACCTAAAATATCAATATCCCATTGATAAAATTCTCTTAATCTTCCTTTTTGAGGTTGTTCATAACGGAATCTTGGGCCAATAGAAAACCAGCGAATGGGTTTTGGAAGTTCTGCTTGTTTTTGGGCGACCATTCTTGCCAAAGTCGGAGTCATTTCTGGCCGCAAAGCCAGCTTTCTGCCACCGCGGTCGGTTAAGACAAAGGTTTGTTTTTTGACCAATTCTTCACCAGATTTGGCCGCATAAAGTTCTAAGGGTTCTAAGATGGGTCCCTCATATTCCTGGTAACCAAATCTTTTTGAGACTTCTCGCATTTTTCCAAACAACCAATTCCGGAAAGCCATCTGTTCCGGATAAAAATCTCGTGTGCCTTTTACTGGTTGAAATTTAAGCTTAGTCATAGTTAAATGATAGCATTTTTAAGAGGAATAAACTACTGTATGGCGGTGGATTTACTCGGTTGGAGTAGGGGTGGGTGTTGACTTCGGTGTTGGTGTCGGGCTTATCTTTGGTGTCGGGGTTACTTCTTGACCTATTGCTTTGCCAGGAATAACATGGATGATTTTGGCGGTAATCAATTTGGTTTCATTTTCGGTTGGGGTGCCGATAGCCACAACTCGATCGCCCTTTTCAATGGCGGAAAAATTAACTTTCTCAATCTTCGTTTCGCCTTTTTTGGTGATAATGGTTTTATCAGTGACCACCACCGTGTAGGTTATTCCCTTTTTCTCATTTTTAACGGTTAAAATTTTTTCTTCGGCTGAAATATCAGTTACCTTGCCAAAAGCAACTTCTCGAGCTGGCGGCTTCGGTTTTTCTATCACCACTATTCTTCGGACTTCTAAAATACCGTTGTCACCGAGATACCCCATAGCAATAACAAAGCTACCAATTTCCAAATCTTGGAGCTTAATCTCTTTTCTGCCAATACTTAAGATTTTGGTGTCCTCACTAACCTTAATTTGTCGCTCACCGTGAGGGTTGGTAATAGTGATGACTGAACCGGAAATTTGGGAAATTTCGCCGAAAAAGGCTCTTTTCTGGCCCATCTTAACCTCTTCGATTTTCTCACGAACTATTTCTTTTACTTTCTCGCGCAGTTGTTGAACGGCTGGAGAGGTTGCTTCCGGGGTGGGGGACTGAGCAATGACGTCAGTAGCCAGTAGCCAGTAGCCAGTAGCCAGGAAAAGTACAAGCAAAACGCTTGCTAACCTGATACCTGATACCTGATACCTGATACCTAACTTCATATTTCTGCGGTTGAATAAACTACATTAATAGTTTTGCTAACCTCATTACCATCTTGGTCATAGGCGGTAATCTCAATTTGATTAGCTCCGCCAACTAAAGTAATCTCGCTTGAAAAATTTCCTTGGCTATCCGCCTGGATAATTTTTTCTCCTTCTTGATAAAGAATAACGACGGTTACATCAGGAGCTGTTTTTCCGGCAACCTCAATTTTTTCTTGAGTACTAATACTCTCGTCCTCAGGCGAGGTAATCGTCAAGGAAAATTCTTGGGGGGCAGAGGTTGGGGTGATCGCTTCCTCTTCTTTGGACGGGGCGGGAGTTGAGGGAGCCCCTTTCAGGGCTCGGTTGGCAGTCCAAATTCCAAAAGTGATTACCAGTCCCAAACCAAAGCCTATAACGATGGCAATTAAAACTTCTTTTCTCACTCAAACGGAATAATAAACTAAATTTTCACTCTTGTCAAGAAGGGAGTTTGATGATAAACTAATGGCGATGGAAATCCAATATTTTGGTCACTCCTGTTTTCGAATTAAGGGTAAGGACGCTATTTTAGTTACTGATCCTTATTCTCCTGAAGTTGGGTTGAAAATGAACAAAATTTCGGCGGATATCGTAACTGTTTCCCATCCACATTATGATCATAATAATATTTCCGCCGTCGTAGGAACAACCAAACGACCAAATCCATTTATCATTTCTGGTCCAGGAGAATATGAGATTTCTGGGGTTTTTATTTACGGAGTTTCAAGCTTCCACGACGCGGTGAAGGGGGCAAAGCGGGGGAGTAACACTATTTATGTAATTAATATGGATGGCATCAAGTTAAGCCATCTTGGGGATTTGGGGCATCGCCTAACCGATGAACAACTTGAAGAAGTCAATGGGGTAGATATCCTGATGATTCCGGTTGGAGGGACTTATACTCTTGATTCTCACCAAGCGGTTGAAGTGATTAGCCAAATCGAACCGCGAGTGGTTATCCCAATGCACTATAAACTGCCAGGATTGAAAATCGTCCTTGCCCCGGTTGAGGAATTTTTAAAGGAGATAGGAGTGGAAGTTAAACCCACCGATAAATTAGTTACCAGTCTGGATAGACTGCCCGAGGAAAGACAGGTGGTGGTCCTCCAAAAAAGATAGAGGTAAATAAATAATATGGCTGAACCAGTCCGTATTCCTCCCCATTCTGAAGAAGCCGAGACCTGTGTTTTGGGGGCAATTTTAATTGATAAAGACGCCATTGTTACCGTGGCTGAATTTTTGCGCCCAGAACATTTTTATGACCAGGCAAACGAGTTGATTTACCGCGCTTGTTTGGATCTTTATGAAGAACGCAAACCAATCGATATTGTTACTCTAAAAGAGAAACTAAAAAGCCAAAAAAATTTAGCCAAAATTGGCGGGGTAGCCTATTTAACCAGCTTAGTCAATAGTGTCCCTACTGCTGCTAACGTTGAACAATATGGAGGAATTGTTAAAGACAATTACACTAAACGAGAGTTGATTGCCTCTGCTAGCAAGATTGTTGAACTGGCCTTTGATGAAGGACAAGAGGCAGCCGATGTTTTAGACTCAGCTGAACAGGCGATTTTTGGTCTTTCCCAAAAACATTTAAAACAAGTTTTTATTCCGGTCAAAGACGCCCTGGCCGAATCATTTGATCGGCTGGATGAACTCCATAAAACCGCTGGTGGTTTAAGAGGAGTGCCAACTGGATTTAAGGATTTGGATAATACCCTAGCAGGCATGCAAAATTCAAACTTGTTGATTTTAGCCGCCAGACCAGGAATTGGCAAAACCGCTTTGTCTTTGAATATTGCTCAACACGTGACGGTTAAAGAAAACTTGCCGGTGGGATTTTTTTCCTTGGAGATGAGTAGGGAAGAATTAGTTGACCGATTGTTAGTGGCTCAGGCGGATATTGATGCCTGGAGATTAAAAACCGGCAGGTTGGATGAGGAAGATTTTACGAAATTGTCAGAAGCGATGGGAATTTTAGCCGAAGCCCCTCTTTATATTGATGATACTCCGGCCCTATCGGTTTTAGAAATGAGAACTAAAGCCCGGCGCTTAATGGCGGAAAGGGGATTGCGACTTTTGATTGTTGATTATTTACAATTAATGCGCAGCGTCAGGAAGTGGGAAAATCGAGTTCAGGAGGTTTCCGAAATTTCCCAGGGATTGAAAAATCTAGCCCGAGAGTTGAAAATTCCAGTTTTAGCAGTTTCTCAACTTTCTCGGGAGGTAGAGAAAAGAGGCAGTCGCCGACCCCAATTGGCTGATTTGCGAGAAAGCGGGGCGATTGAGCAGGATTCTGATGTAGTGATGTTTTTATGGCGGGAAGATGAAGAAGATATGGAAAATGTTGAGCTGGAAATTGCCAAGCACCGCAATGGTCCATTACGCCGTTTAAGACTCCGCTTTAGGGGAGATAGAATTAGTTTTTATGGGATGGAGATGAAGAGAGAGAAAGAGTAAGCTTAAGTATTGGAGATATGGTTATCAAACAAATATTGCGCTAAATTTTGTGCGGATATTTGTAATTTTTTTAATTTGATTTCGTTAGAAGCTTCTGTGGAGGGGCAGAGAATGATACCATCTATAATCCACTTAACTTCGCTTGTTTCGTTAAAAGTTTCAATCATTGGATACAATTCTTCATACCGCCACAACCCATAAACTGAAACCCAGGGGTGGGGATGACGACGACCACACAAGTGCCCCTCACAAGAACCCATAGTAAGTAATCCGAGACCTCTTAATGCTTGCACTAATGGTTTTATACCCCCATCAATTGGGGGATAGTCCCTTATATCTGACAAATCGATGTCTTCCAAGCATTTTGGAGGATACCAGTAATAGCGCGTTGGTTTTTCTAGTATTTCTCTTTCTACCATTTTTAATGGAGCAGGCATAAAAGAAGTTTGACAGTAGTGCCGAAGGTGGGAGTCGAACCCACATGGTCTTTAAGGACCACACGATTTTGAGTCGTGCGCGTCTGCCAATTCCGCCACTTCGGCCCTTCGACAAATAAATTTTATCATTTTTCTTCTTGAGATTCAATGAAAATTGGCTTAAAATTAGCTTCGTATGATTTCTGTAACTGAACTTAGAGCCGGAAGAGCTTTCCAAATTGATGGCATCCCTTATCAGGTAATTGAATATAAACACACCAAAATGGGGCGGGGAACGGCTAATATTCGGGTAAAAGTTAGGAGTTTACTTGATGGTTCGGTAGTGGAAAAAACTTTTATTTCTGGGGCAAAAGTCGAACCAATCGAAACCCAGACAAGAATAGTTCAATATCTTTACCAACAAGGCGAGGACTTTTGTTTTATTGACCCGAGAAATTATGAACAGTTTAGTTTAGCCAAACCAATAATGGAAGGTAAAGAGAAATTTTTAAAGGAGGGTGAGGAGGTAAAGATTTTATTTTGGGAAGATAAACCTTTAACAATGGAATTGCCAACCTCACTAGTTTTTGAGGTAGTTTCTACTTCGCCGGGAATAAAAGGGGATTCGGTGACTGCTTCATTCAAACCAGCCACTTTGGATAACGATTTGGTAGTTCGGGTGCCGTTGTTTGTTAATGTTGGTGATAAGATTAAAGTTGATACTAGAACCGGAGAATACCTAGAAAGAGCAAAATAATTACTATCTGGACAACTATTCCAGGAACCACTGGTACTCTTCTTTGATATCGATGTTGAAATGCAATTAGATTTTCTAAAAACTTTGTTCTTATCCCTAAAAAGAAATAAAATCCCTCGATAACATCAACCATGACCGTGGTAAAACAAGCCAAAACAATAATAATGGCCTGGTTTATATTTGGTAATGCTCGGCTGGCAATAAAAAAACCAGCCCCCAAACTTAAAATAATATCGAGAATAACAAATTGGGTTGATCTTTGAGTGGGTTTGCCAAATTTTTTGGTTTCTGAGTACAAGCTTGGATTCCAGTGAGGAATTAAATCTAGGAAAAAATGAGAAAAAAATGCTAAAGGAAGAGAGATTAAAGGATTGGGGATTTTTGTGGCAATGGTTGCTCCAACAATTGTATGCGGCAACTCAAGCATGGTGGAAATGAGTATATACCACTCTGCTTTGATTTTGCAACTTTTGGTATATACCTACCGAAGCTTTCAAATTGATAGTTTGGATTGACTTTACGGTAAAAACTACTCGCCAAAATCAAAGCTCCGTTAGGTATAAACCCTTGCAATTTGAAAGCGAAGGGGTATACCATTGTTGTATTATAATCTCAACAACAATGTTACCTGTTTTGTTGACCTTAGGACCAATTACTGTTTATAGTTTCAGCATAGCGCTTGGAATAGGCTTTTTTCTGGGAGTTTTTATTGCCTGGCGGAGGCTTCGCGATTTAGGTTTGGATGAGGAAAAAATCTTAGACGCAATTATCTTGGGCTCAATCTGTGGCTTGGTTTTCTCAAAATTAATTTATTTCGCGGAATTTTATCCTCAAGGGGGATTTTCTTTTTGGGGTGGATTGGCTGGTCTTTTTTTAATCTTTTTTTTGTTTGCCAAGGCTCAAAAATGGGATTTTTGGCAGATAGCCGATGAGCTGACTTTTGCTATCCTCCCATTTGCAGTTTTGGGCCAAGTTGGCGCCCTTCTTGATGGTAGTACTTTCGGAAAACCAACAGTTATGCCTTGGGGAATTTATTTTCCAGGATCGTTGATTCGGAGTCAACCGATTTCTTTGTTTATGGCTTTATCTTTTTTTACTATCTGGGTTTTTCTTTTACGAATTGAAAGGTATTGGCGAACTTGGGATTGGTATAAAAGTAAAGAAAGCGGATTCGTTTTTCTTTCGTTCCTGGGTTTAGGTTTTGCTACTACTTTAGTGGTTGATTTTTGGTCTTTGGCTAAGATATACTGGTTATGGTTAAAAATTATCCTTGGCTTGGTTTCAATCCTGGTGGTTGGACTAATCTTCCTTTATCGTTCAGGGAGGCTACATGGCAAAGAAAGACAAACAAAGTAAATTTATTCAAGTAATCACCTTTCCGGCCAAGGTTTTAGAACCGGTGAGAAATTTTTTGGCTGGCGAGGCAAAAAAATTGGAAAAACGCCGCCAAGAATTGACAAAAACTGATCCATTTAGTGACCCCCGGCGAGTAGTAGATAATGCTGCTTCTGATACCGAGGCGGCTGAACAAACAGGCCATGAACAGGTATCAGCCCTAAAAGAACAGGTTAACCGGCGGTTAATTCAAGTTCATAAGGCGCTAACCAGAATTAAAATCGGGAAATATGGAGTTTGTGAGAAGTGTGGAAAAATGATTGATACTGACCGGCTGATGATTATGCCCGAAGCCACCCTCTGCACCGAGTGTGCCAAAAAAAGCCAGAAGTGATAGCTCCGAAGATTATTTTTGAAGATAATGACGTTTTAGTTTTAGATAAACCCCCGGGAATGATTGTTAATCGGGCAGAGACGACTGCGGCGAAAACGACTCTTCAGGAATGGGTTGAGGGTTATTTAAAGATTTTTCGCCACAGAATTTCCAATTTCAAATTTCCAATTTCCAATGAGTTTTGGCGAAGAAGTGGTATAGTCCACAGACTTGATAAAGAGACTTCTGGAGTCCTGCTTGTTGCCAAAACCCCTCAAGCCTTTGAGAATCTCCAGCGGCAATTTAAAGAAAGAAAAGTAAAAAAGCAATACTTAGCCTTGGTTCACGGGAAGGTGGAACCACAAGAGGGAGTGATTGAAGTTCCCATTGCCCGCAGTCCGTTTAACCGGGAGAAATTTGGAGTATTTTTAGGAGGTCGACCGGCGAGAACAAAGTATAAAGTATTAAGTATTAAGTATAAAGTATTAGGGAAGAAAGAGGAGCCTTTAACTCTTTTAGAGGTTAGTCCTGAAACCGGGCGAACCCATCAAATTCGAGTTCATTTGAAGTACATTGGTTATCCAGTGGTTGGTGATGAAAAATATGCCGGCAGAAAAACTGCCAGAACGGATCGGAGATGGTGTCCACGCCAATTTCTCCACGCTTCATATTTAAGCTTTATTCATCCCAAAACAGGTAAAAAAGTCATCGTTTCTTCAAAATTGCCTTCCGATTTACAAGAGATTATAATGAGCATAGCGAATTACAAGCTTTGCTTATAATGAAGTTGTCATGACCGATTTTCTTTTGGTTGCCTGGGTCGCTGTCATTTTGCTGGCAGCTTTTTTGGGCGGTTTTGCCGCCAAAAAAGCAAAGCAACCAGCCGTTTTAGGATATCTTTTAGCGGGAATTGTTATCGGGGGAATTGCGGAGAAATTTCTACCAGATAAAGGTTCGGTTTCTTTCCTGGCAGAAATCGGAGTAGCTTTGTTAATGTTTACTTTAGGGTTGGAGCTCTCTTTTTCTAAGCTTCGTAAGGTTGGCGAAGTGGCTTTTTGGGGCGGGATGGTTGAAATTTTGTTGGTAATTATCACCAGTATTTTAATCTTTCCTCGATTTGGTTTTGATTTTTACTCCTCGCTTTTTTTGGGCTGCGCTTTCTCCTTATCTTCAACAGCAGTGGTGGTGAAGATACTTTCAGAGCGGGGAGAAATCGATACCTTACCCGGAGAAATAATGTTGGGCTGGCTTTTGATTCAAGATTTGGCGGTTTTGCCGATGGTGGTTATCTTGCCGACAATTGCCACCGGCGGGGCAAGTTTTTGGACTTTATTTTTAAGCATCATAAAGGCAACTGTCTTTATGGCAGTTGTCTTATTTGTGGGGAAAAAGGTTGCCCCGATATTTGTCAGAAAAGTCGCTGATTTAGGTTCCCGAGAATTACTTTTACTTTCGGTGATTGCTTTTTGTCTTTTAACGGCAATTGTCACCTCTGCTTTAGGTTTATCGATTGCTTTAGGAGCATTTTTGGCAGGCTTGCTGATTGCCGAAACAGCTGAATCGCATGCAATATTTGCGGAAATTCGACCATTAAGGGATATTTTTTCCATTATATTTTTTGTTTCTTTGGGGATGTTTTTGCGACCAGAATATCTTTTGTCTCACTTTCCCTCAATTTTAGCCGTCTCCCTTTTGGTAATCGTCCTAAAACTTTTAATCGTTACCATTTTAGTTTTTTATCTTGGTTATCATACTAAAACGGCAATTATTGTTGGCTTGGGTTTGGTTCAGGTTGGAGAATTTGCTTTTGTTTTGTCAAGAATTGGAATCAATCTTAACTTAATTGATGAAAATGTCTACTCCCTAATTTTATCAGTGGCAATAATGACGATTTTACTTACTCCCTGGTTCGTGGGGGGAGCGCCAAAATTTTATTTTTGGGCAAGGAAGGTGAGTCAAAAAAGACTACCACGATTGTATTACCTGCTATTTACCCGCTATGACCACCGCCAGGTTCCCTCAGAGTTGCCGTTAACTGATCACGTTATTATCTGTGGTCATGGACGGGTTGGAAGTTGGCTTGGTCGGGCACTTCAACTTTTGGAAATTCCTTATATTGTCATTGATTACAACCACAAAATTATAAACGAGCTTAAAGAAAAAGGAGTTAGGGCTTTATATGGTGATCCGGCGGATATCGATGTTTTGGATTACGCCCAAATTGATAAAGCCAAGATTGTGGTGGTGGCAATTCCTGATCAGGCTACTCAAGAAATAGTTGTGACCAATTGTCAGACGTTAAATCCTAAAGTTAAAATTATTTGCCGAGCTCATCAAAAAGAAGCCCAATCACGCCTAAACGCCCTGGGAGTAAACTGGATTATCCAGCCAGAATTTGAAGCTTCGCTTTCAATTATCCACCGGGTTTTACAGTCTTTTGGAGTTGATAGGGAAGAGATTGCGGGGAAGATTAAAAGAATTAAAATTGAACATGGAATGGAATTATGATTTATGACGGTGAGCTTCTAAAAAGGCAAGTTTTTAAAACTTAAAAAAATATTAAAATATAAGTAAAGATGAAAAAACACCTGCCTCGTTGGAGAGAAGAACAAAAAGAACGAAAAGCCAATAAAACTCGACGTTTTGCTTTTTCTTGCTTGTTTTTTATCCTTTTGATTCTTCTGGTTGGTTTTGGTTATAAAATCTACGGTTCAATTGGCAAAAGTATTTGGGATGGGGAAAATCAAATTAATTTAGCTTTTGATGCCCAGCCAGTGGCGATTGCTTCTTTTAATCCTCAAGAAAACTCAGCAAACATTTTAATTATTCCCAATGGAACTTTAGTTGAAGCTGCCTGGGGATATGGTCCATACCGGGCGGAGTCGCTTTTTGGTTTAGGTGAGTTAGATGGTCGAGGTGGGGAGGTTTTAACTACCAGTCTTCAAGAATACTTGGGAATACCAATCGATGCTTACGTTTCGATAGAGAATGGAAAATGGACGAGGGATAATGTCAAAACCGGCCTTTTGGAGAAACTTTGGTTTTTATTTAAAAATGGTGGCAAAACAAATTTGACTAAGTGGGATTTAGCCAGACTTTGGTGGAAGATAAACAATATCCCCGAAGACAAGATAAAAATATTTGATTTAGATCCTCAGCTTTTAGAACAAATCATCAGTGGGTTTGCTATCGATGAAAAAATCAAAGAGGAAGATTTGGCGATTGCCGTTTTGAACGCCACAGATCAGCCGGGTTTAGCCACCAAAGGGTCAAGATTGGCAAGAAATATTGGAGGGAGGGTGATTGGAATAGGGGAGACAGAGAATTTCCAATTTCCAATTTCCAATTTCCAATGTCAAATAAGAAGTAAAAAAATTTATAAAAATAGTTATACAGTTAAGAAATTAAGCAAAATCTTTAATTGCGATTGGGGAGGGGAGAACTTGGAAGGACAAAGAGCAGAGGTAGTTTTGATAATTGGTCGTTAGAAAGATTCTTCTTCTACTTCTGGTTTTTCTTCATGAATTACCTCAGGGGGAAGATAGGGGATATAGTTAGTTCCCGAAGGGGTAAATGAGGGAAGATTGCGGAATTTTGGACTTCGAAAAGTTTCTCGAATAAAGATTTGCAGATTTTGACGGTCAACCCCCTTGACAAAAGCCTGATAGCGATTTCCGCCTTTAATAAAACGGACCAATCTTTGGCCAAGATCATCAGGAAGGACGCCTAGATAGATTTTGGCTGGTGAAAAAACGCCAATGGTTCTTTTTTTAGGGACGAGTAAGACTTCTTCAGCATTGTCAAGTTGAGAAAGAACCGAAGGAGGAGCTAGGCGAACCAACTTGACTACTTTGGTTTTACCCGCTTCCTCTAAAAAAATTTCCTTTAATGGAGGCTGGCTAGATTTCGGGACGCCTCTTTTTTTTATTGACCTTAAGCCAATTAACCGTTTAAATCCCTTATTGGCAATTTGATTGAAGCGGTCAATCACCAAAACTTTTTTATAGGTTTTCCGCGCTTCATTTAGTTTCCCAAGTTCAAAATAAGCTCGCCCAAGGCGATTTAAAGCGGTGACATCTTGAGGCTGAATTTCAAGGATTCTTTTATTAATCTCAACCGCCTTCTCCCAATCCGCCATAACGGCGGACTGAATTGCTTGGTTTTCCAGCAAAGTAATATCCATTCTTGAATGAAGATATAATTTTGAGGATTAATTGTCAAGAAGGATGTTTTTTATTGGAAATTTTGCTAAAATACAACTAATCACTAATACCTAATATCTGATATCTAATATCTAATCCATGTCTGGACATTCTAAATGGGCAACGATTCATCGGCAAAAAGAAAGCAAGGATGCCCGTCGGGGGCAGATTTTTACTAAAATTGGGAACGCCATTACCATTGCCGTTAAGGCTGGCGGAGGAATTACAGATCCGGAAAAAAATTTTAAGCTTCGTTTGGCAATTGAGAGGGCTAGGGCTATTAATATGCCCAAAGAAAATATTGAGCGGGCCCTTCGGCGGGGGCTTCGACTGAGCTCAGCCGAAGGTCCTCAGGGTAAACTGGCTGGCGAGATTGAAGAGATTACCTATGAGGGATACGGTCCTGGCGGAGTGGCGATTATTGCCGAGGCAGTAACTGATAACAAAAACCGAACCACCGCCGAAATTAAAAATCTTTTTGAAAGGGGAGGGGGGAGTCTGACTGGGCCAGGAGCAGTTTTGTTTCAATTTGAAAAGGCGGGGTTGATGACGGTTAAGAAAAATGCCAATCCGGACGCCCAGGTTTTAAAAATTATGGATTTAGGAGTCGAAGACGTGGAGGAGGCAACCGACGCAATTGAGGTTTATACTAATCCCCAGGAAACCACTACGATAAAAGAGCAACTTCAGAAAGCAGGTTTTGAAGTTTTAGGAACAGAGCAGATTTTAAAGCCTAAAACAACCATAAAGATTAAAGATGCCCAAATTGCTGAGAAAGTTTTGAGGTTTATGGAAAATCTTGAGGAACACGATGATATTCAACGAGTTTTTGGCAATTTTGATATTCCCGATGAGTTGTTAGAGTAAACTAGCGCTAAAAGTGATGGTTAAAAAGATCAAAATTAGTAAAAGGCAAAAATTTGTCATCACCGCCATTTTATTGTCTGCGGGGTTGTTGATAATTCAACTGGCTCAGATTTCCTGGCGTTACCAGGCGATTGTGATTTTAACCGCGATAACATATTTTTTGGCTGCCTGGTCGCTAGCTGAAGGTTTAAATGGGATTGAGTGGTTTACCGTCTTAATCCTTCCAAGTCTTTTTACTGCCGGGATTGGACTTTTTTATTTTTTAATACCGACTGCCTGGGGGACACGATTGCCGGTCATTGGACTTTATGGAGTGGGAATTTATGCTTTGTTATTGACCGAGAACATTTTTTCGGTGGCAGCCATCCGGACAATTCAGCTTTTACGAGCAGCCCAGGCCGTTGGCTTTCTTTTAACGATTGTTACCGCCTTTTTTCTTTACGATACAATTTTATCTTTCCGTTTAGACCCCTGGTTCAATTTTTTGTTGGTTTGGGCAATTAGTCTACCCCTTTTGCTTCAAGGATTGTGGTGTGTTAACCTTGAAGAAAAAATTGGGCGAAAGATTTGGTTTTATAGTCTGGCCCTATCTTTAGTTTTAGGGGAAATTGCTTTGGCTTTTTCTTTTTGGCCGGTAACAGTGGCGATTGGGTCTTTAGGCTTGACAACCGGTTTGTATACCGTTTTAGGACTGACCCAATACAAATTAAGTGAAAGGCTTTTTAAAAGAACGATTAATGAATATCTCGGCGTCGGCATTGCTGTTTTAATTGTCTTAATCTTAACTACCCATTGGGGAGGATGAAATGGGAGAGCTCAGACAAAAAGAATTTTTTGTGGAAGAAAAAGGGGAAGTTTCACCTAAAAGGACACCCGAAAAGAAAAAGGGGGGAATTATTCGTAATATTCCAGCAGGTGTAGTCATCTATGGAGAACCATCGTACCGTGGTCAACTTATACGGCGAACAAAGGAGGGAGAAGTTTTTCCTTGGAGAAGAGCGATACCTGACAAGGAAACAATGACTTTGTGGTTTGCAGGAACAGGAGGCACTGAGTATCTAGAACATCTACCAACAGTCCTAGGGAAGAGACCACTGGTTTTCATAGGCGACTTAAGACAGGAGATTCCAAGAAAACCAAAACAACCATCAAAATTACAATACGAACTTCCATTACCCACAAAAGATTCTTAAAAATTTTTTGAGACAGAGAAAAATAGGGGAGAGAGGGAACTTTTAACCCCCAAAACAGGCAGATATCCTATAATAACCATTGTCCTTTTCACGAAAATTATAGGCTAGTTTTCACGAATTGGCAAAATTTTTTTGGGACTGCCAGTTGAGATAGTTTGATATAGTTGCTAAAAGAGGGTTGTGGATAACTTAAACATGGGAATATGAGAGCAAGCTTAAGTTGACAGACTTAAAACACGAAAGAGGATGGCTCGATGACCCCTTTCACCATTACCCCCTAGAGGAGAGACGCCCTTAAAAGAGGATAAGAGCTTAAACCCGTTTATACAATGTCGCACAATAATACTTTTGCGACATTATGGAGGGTTTCTTCCCTGGCAGAGCAAGTAAACTAATATAAGAAAAAGTTTTTGACAATTTACTTTCCTTCTTTAATTATCACCAGGAACTTTCTTTTATATTTCTCCGTTATCTCTGTCATTTTTAAAAAATGGCTTTCCCAACAAAACCCGAAATTTGACGCTCCCCTACTATAGGATATTAGTCAACAATTTTAAAAAATATTTTTGAAAAATTGTAAAAAAACCAGAATTTTTTGGTTTTAGACGATTAAGCCGATTACCTAATCACCCTCCTTTGAAAAAAGGCCTTAGAGGGGCTTAAGAGGGCTCGTTAGGTTTGACAGACGATACCTTTTCTGGTTAAATATACTTCTCCTGTCTAATTTTTATGTCTCATCCGGAAGTTTTTGTAGAAAAAAAAGAAAAACTGACTAGAGTTAAGCGGGTCGGTTTTGATTTAGACGATACTTTTTTCTATATTGCCGACCCGTCATTAAAAATTCTTAATGAAAGATTTGGAACTAACTTCACCGTCGAAAAGATCGAAGAATTTTGGTATGTCCAAGCGTTTCTTAGACAATTAGGAAAGACCGAGAGAGAAATTGAATTTTTCCGCGATGAAGTCTATCGTTCATCAGATGATAAGTATCGAGTTTATAGAGATTCGCCTCCAATTCCTGGGGCAGTTGAAGTTTTAAATGGAATTTATCGTGTCGGTCACAAACCATTTGTTTTAACTTCCCGCCCTCCAGGTCTTGAAGCAATAATTGAAGAGCAATTTAGCGCTGAAGGGATCGACTGGATTAAAGGCGATTGGGCCGATGGGGGCAACATTCTAATTCGTGATGGTGAGTATTGGGAAGAGATGACAAGCGAAGAGTTTAAGTTATTGGCGATTAGAGGCGATTTTTCTTTCGGAAAATATAAAGACTTTCCTGGGTTAGATCTTCATTTGGATGATATGGGAGAGCTTCTTTATCATCCTTTAGCGACTGAGATTAGAGACAGAATTTTTATTCTCGCCCAAAGACATAATCTTAAGATTGTTCCTAAAGAAAATCTAGTTAACAACTGGTGGGTTTTTTATAAGTTAGTTCGTTGTCAGGCTAGGGGTGAAGAATTCGATTTGGCTAATGTCGCACAATATTGATGGTTCGTTAAGGACTCACCACAAGCACTTGCAAAATGTCGTATAATATTATTAATGCCCGAAGATAATCAAAAAATTTCCCGGACCGAGCTTGATCGGTTGATTGAAGAGTTTTTAGAGAATTTAGAGATTGAGCGGAACTGCTCTCCCCTAACCATCCGTAATTATCGTCATTATCTTAACCGTTTTTCCTCTTGGTTAAAAAGAAATAATCTTCAAGGCGAGCCAGGTTCAATCAATTTGGAAATTATTAAAAAATATAGGGTATTTTTAGCCCGATTTAGCACGCCAAACGGAATTCCCCTTTCGCGTAGCACTCAAAGCTACCATGTGATAGCCTTACGGGCTTTCTTAAGATGGCTGATTAAGAATGACTATAAGACAATTCCCCCGGAGAAAATTGACCTGCCAAAAAGCGAAAGTCGAAGCCTTAAGTTTCTATCTACCGAACAGGTGGAGCGACTTTTATCCCAACCTCAAATCTCCACCCTTCGAGGCATTCGAGACAAGGCGATTTTAGAGGTCCTTTTCTCAACTGGGCTTCGGGTAAGTGAATTGGTGAAGTTAAATCGTGACCAAATTGATTTGCGGCGGCGAGAATTTGGGGTTATTGGTAAAGGAGGTCGACCCAGAGTAGTGTTTCTATCCCAAAGAGCCGCAGATTGGTTGAAAAAATATTTAGACGGACGGGAAGATTCTACTCAACCGTTGTTTATTGGTAAGGAAATGCGTTTGACTGCCAGGTCAGTTCAACGGATTGTTGCCAAATATGGGCGAAAAGCACGCCTACCGATTGAAGTTACTCCCCATGTTATTCGTCATTCTTTTGCCACTGATCTTTTAATGGCCGGAGCCGATATTCGTTCAGTCCAAGAGATGTTGGGACATAAAAATATCTCAACCACCCAAATCTACACCCACGTTACCGATAAACAATTAAGAGAGATCCATGAGACGTTCCACGGTAGGGGAAAGTGAGAAGTTTACCCTGAGCTCCTCGAGTCGAGCTCGGAGTCGAGACTTGTCGAAAGGAAGCCTTTCATGGAAAGGGAAAGTAACTAAATTTCTTCTATTTTTATATATCCTAGCCTAATCGCTTTAATCACTGCCTCAGTCCGCGATTGAACTCCAAGTTTCTCAAATATTCCACCGCGTCCGGTAGCTTCAAATCGCTGGGAGAAATGGTTTTTGACCGTTTGTTGAGCGATTCCTAGCTCCTTGCCGATTTGGCGATTTGAAAGTCCTCTAGCAGCTAATTTCAAAATTTCTCTATCTTGAGGAGTAAGAAGAGGCTTTTCTCCGCCACTTAATTCAGAGGTTTCTGCTTGTCTTAAAATGGGTTCGCCTTCTATAAATGTCATTTCTTAATAAAAAACCCAAGTTAAAACTTGGGCATTGAGGGTATTTTAATATAAATCAGGTAAATTTTTCAACATTTCCAAGTCCACAAAACATTTCGTGGGAAAAGGATGTTTTGTATTATATATTAATATATGATACATAAAGGTTAAGTGTGACCAATAGCTCCGCGGATTATTCGATCAGTAGCTTTTAAGGCAAGAATTTTGAGCGCATTTAAGAGTTTTTGTTTTCTTAGTTTAATGATGGCTATTTGATAGCCTTTTCCTTTTGTTTCATACCAGAGATGTATTCGGGCCACAGTCGGTCTGGTAACATTCAATATTTCTGCAACCCGGCTCTCCTCTACTCCCTCATTTAAAAGATAAACAATTGCCAATCTTTTAGCTAACATTATTTTTTCTGTATTTGAGAGAAAGGCGTCTAGGAACTGAGCCATTTGTTCTTTATTTTTAGTGTCGGCTAGCGCAAATAAAAAAGAGTCTAAAATCTGACGGAGGGTTTTATCTGGTAGTTTTTTGCGGGAAACGTGAGTCATATCGCTTTGTATTATATATTAATATATGATACACAAGAATAATTTGTCAAGCGAGAAATTCGTATCCCAATTTATTTTGTTAAACAAGTAACGGCGGCAACCGAATCCTGAAGTTTGGAAAAGCGCATCAAAATTACTCCTTGAGTATCTCGACCCAAGCGAGGAATATTTTTCAAAGGTAGTTTAATTACCTGTCCCCTTTTATTAGTAATGACTACTTGGCTGATATTTTGATCCACTAAAAGGGACTCAACGATTTTGCCAGTTTTTTTAGTTACATTAGCTACTTTAACCCCAATTCCACCCCGTTTTTGCACTGGATGGGCCTTAATACCGGTCCTTTTACCTAAACCATTTTCCATTATCACCAAAACATCGCGGAAAAATCGCCGCCGTCTATCTTTTATTTTTGCTTGTTGGGCAGGGAAAACCTCCATTCCTACTACACAGTCTTCCTTTTTCAATCTAATCCCTCTAACACCAACAGTATCCCTTCCAGTCGGGCGGACATCTTTTTCCTCAAAACGAATTGATTTGCCATCATAGGAGACGAGTAAAACATGGTCGGTGCCAGAAGTTGGTTTTACCCAACGAAGTTCATCTCCACGATTAAGTTTAATGGCAATTAATCCTGAAGAACGAATATTGGAAAATTTGGCTAAGTTTGTTTTTTTGACTACTCCATTTTTGGTTACCATTAGTAGATATTTAAATTTTTCTTCTTTAAGATTTTCTGGTAAATTAAGAACCGAATGGACTTGCTCTCCCTGGTCAATATTGAGTAAATTAATCACCGCCTGGCCTCTGAAGATTCTTGAACCCTCGGGAATTTCCCAGGCACGAATGGAAAATACCCTACCTTTATTGGTAAAAAATAGGACCTGGTCATGAGTGTTTCCGGTTAGAAGTTGTGCCACTTCATCAGTCTCTTTGGTGGCCATGCCCCTTACCCCCTTACCTCCTCGGCGTTGACTTCGATAAATACCAACAGGTAATCTTTTAATATAGCCTGTTTTGGTAATAGTAATTAAACAAGATTCCGAGGGGACCAGATCTTCTTCAGAAAACTCCTCAAGTTTTTGGCGATAAACTTTAGTTCTTCTTTCGTCCTTGTATTGCTCTTTAATTTTTAATAATTCATCTTTAATAACTTTAAGAATTTTTGTAGGTTGGGTTAACAAACCACTTAAATATTTAATCAATTTTGCTGTTTGCTCATATTCTTCTTCGATTTTGCGTCTTTCTAAGGCAGCCAGACGTCTAAGTTGCATCTCTAAAATGGCATTAGCCTGAAGCTCGGTTAAAGAAAACTTTCTCATTAAATTTATTCTGGCGGTATCAACGTCTGGCGAGCGGCGGATGGTTCGGATTACCGCATCCAAATTATCTAAAGCAATTTTTAAACCTTCCAAAATATGTACGCGTTGCCTGGCACTTTCGAGCTCAAAAAGCGTTCGTCTAGTAACTACTCTTTGGCGATGTTTGATAAATTCAATCAAGACTTGCTTAAGATTTAAAGTTAGAGGAGTACCATCAACTAGGGTAACCATATTCACTGGAAAGGTTGTCTGCATTGGAGTATGTTTATAAAGGTTGTTAAGGATTGCTTTTGGTTTGGCAGTTTTTTTCAAATCAAGAACAATTCTTAACCCCCGACGATCTGATTCATCTCTTAAATCACTGACCCCATCAATTTTTCTCTCTTTTATTAAATGGGCAATTTGAGCAACCAATCTTGCTTTGTTTATTTGATAAGGAATTTCGCTAATAATTATTTGGAGTTCATCACCACGAGCCTGTTCAATATTAGCGACGGCGCGCATCAGAATTTTCCCCCTTCCGGTAGCGTAGGCCTGAAGAATATCTTGGCGATTGTAAATTGTTGCTCCGGTTGGGAAGTCAGGTCCTTTTATAAATTGCATTAATTCTTCCACTGTAATTGGGGAATCAAATGAGATTTCTTCCAATTGAAGAGACTGTTCTCCAAGATCAATTTTTTTTATGACAAAGTGGTTCTTTCTCTGTTTGTTTGGTAGTAGTATTTTTCCTTTGTCGATTGTTTGAACAACGGCGTCGACAACTTCGCCTAAATTATGGGGAGGAATTTTCGTTGCCATGCCGACAGCAATTCCCTCAGACCCCATTAGTAAAAGATTTGGCAGCCTTGCCGGCAGATATATTGGCTCTTGGAGGGTGCCATCAAAATTGTCGCGAAATTCGACCGTGTTATTTTCGATATCAGACAGCATTTCCTGGGTGATTGCTGCCAACCTGGTTTCAGTGTAACGCATCGCCGCCGCGGAGTCACCATCGATTGAGCCAAAATTTCCTTGACCATCAATTAGGGGGTATCTCATGGAAAAATCTTGGGCTAAGCGAACCAAAGCGTCGTAAACTGATATATCACCATGGGGGTGATATTTTCCTAGAACTTCACCAACAACCCTTGCTGATTTGGCAAAGTGGGTGCTGTGCGTAAGTCCCACTTGGTGCATGGCGTAAAGAATCCGCCGATGAACAGGCTTAAGACCATCGCGAACATCGGGCAGGGCTCGGGCAACGATCACGCTCATGGCATAGTCCAAATAGGACTTTTTTACTTCTTCGGTTATTTCTACCGGTTGAATTTTTCCGATTTCTGCCATTTTTACTTTTGGAATGCTTGCTGATAGGTTTTGATTGCCTGTTTAATGAACGCTAAAGCGGCTGCCCTGCTTCCCCACCCCTTAATCTTTATTTTTTTATTGGGTTGAAGTTCAGCGTAATTTTCCCAGAAGTTGACAATTTCTTTTTTTAAATGGGGAATGAGGTCATTAAGGTCTTTAATCTGTTCAAATCTCGGATCGTTAGCGGGCACGGCGATGATTTTATCGTCCCCCTCTCCGGTGTCAATTATTTTTAAGACCCCAATGGGGCGACAGGCAATTAAACAGCCAGGAAAGGTGGGAAAGGTTGACAAGACCATAATATCAACTGGGTCGTTGTCTGCTTTATTGAGAGTTTGAGGGATAATTCCGTATTCTGTTGGGTAAAAAACCGCCTCATATAAAACCCGATCAAGTTTAAAGACCCCCAACTTTCTGTCATATTCGTATTTATTAGTTTTTCCTTTTGGAATCTCCACCAAACAATAAACCTCTTCTGGGGGATTTTTTCCGCTTGGCAAATTATGGATTAAACTATTATCCATTCGATTTAAATATCTAAACCACCCACTTTAAATATCTAAAGTGGCAAATTTTGAATGACTTTGAATATATCTTTTTCTTGGTAAAACGTCTTCTCCCATTAACATACTAAAAGTTTCATCAGTTTTTTGGGCATCCTCGATAGTTACTTTTTTTAAAGTTCTTTTTTCCGGATTCATTGTTGTTTCCCAAAGTTGTTCGGGACTCATTTCTCCTAGTCCCTTATAACGTTGAATACTAAGATTTTTGATAGATTTTTTTTGTTGTTTAAACTCAGAAATAATCTTTTCCTTCCCTTCATCATTATAAGCATAATAAATTTCTTTACCAATCTGAATTTTGTAAAGTGGAGGGAGGGCAAGATAAAGAAAACCTTGATCGATTATTATTGGCAGATGGCGATAAAAAAAAGTCAAAAGAAGGGTGGCGATATGAGAGCCGTCAACATCGGCGTCGCACATGATAATAATGCGTTGATAGCGTAGTTTTTTAGAATTTAGGGTTTCCCCTATTCCCATTCCTAAGGCAACAATTAAGTCTTTTAATTCTTCAAATTTAATAATTTTATCAAGCTGGGCTCTCTCGGTATTAAGAATTTTTCCTCCCAATGGTAAGATAGCCTGGAAGCGTCGGTCTCTTCCCTGCTTTGCTGAACCACCGGCTGAATCACCCTCGACAATATAAAGCTCAGATAAAGCCGGATTTCGTTCCTGACAATCGGCTAATTTCCCTGGCAAAGTTAAGCCGGTTAATTCTCCCTTTTTTAAAACCGCTTCCTTAGCCGCCCGAGCCGCTAAACGCGCTCTGGCGGCCAGGTTAATTTTTTCAATAATTTGCCGGGCATCGCCTGGGTGTTCCTCAAAGAAAATATCAAGCCCCTCCTTGACTACTGTAGCCACTAGTCCCTGAGCCTCGGGATTATTTAACTTGGCTTTAGTTTGCGACTCAAATTGAATTTTATCAGTAGGAATTTTAACCGCCACCACCGCCGTTAGTCCCTGAACAGTATCCTCTCCGGTAAATCCATCTCCATCCTTAATCGCCCCAATTTTTTTGGCATAATCATTAACGGCGCGAGTTAAAGCCATCTTAAAACCCGTTAAATGAGTTCCTCCGTCTTGGGTGTTGATGACGTTGACAAAAGAGCAAATGTTCTCCGAGAAACTGTCGTTGTATTGAAGAGCTGCCTCAACCTTCACACTATCAGCCTCGCCGGGGATATAAATCGGTGCGTTGAGGGTTTTTTTATTACGATTGAAATAGGTGACGAGAGAAACAATTCCCCCCTCAAAGTAAAAGTTAGCCAGACGGTTCTCTCGTTCATCATAAAGATTAAACTTTAATTGAGGAATCAAATAGGCTCTTTCCCGAATCAATTCTTCGATAGTTTTATAGTTAAAGGTAATGTCTTTAAAAACCTGTTTATCGGGTAAAAAAGTAGTAATTGTTCCGGTGTTGTTGGCTTTGCCAATTTGCCTAACGGAAGTGATTGGTTTTCCCCGTTTGTATTCTTGGGCGTAAGCCTTGCCATTACGGTGGACTTCAACCTTAAACCAAGACGATAAGGCGTTAACCACCGAAGCGCCCACTCCATGGAGCCCGCCGGAAATTTTATAAGTTTTGTCATCAAATTTGGCTCCGGCGTGAAGTTTTGTCATCGCCAACTCTAATGCCGGGATTTTATAGCGAGGATGAGGTTCTACTGGAATACCTGCTCCATTGTCCTTAACTTGAGCACAACCGTCTTTTTTAAGAGTAACCCAAATTTCATTCGCCCGCCCGGTTAAAGCTTCATCAATGGAATTGTCAATAATTTCGGTGATTAAATGGTGGAAACCCTTTATGTCGGTTGAGCCAATAAACATTCCCGGTCGGCGGCGAACTGGCTCTAATCCCTCAAGTACCTTGATTTGGGCAGCGGTATATTCAGGCATACAACTATATTTTAATTGATTTTGGGTATGAAAGCAAGAGATTTCCGACCACCAACTGAGGATTGGCGTTTGCTTTTAAAAGTTGCAATGATTGTTGAATCAGATGAAGGGTTTTGGTGATTTGAATGGGGGTTGTTGGTGGAGACAAGGAAATTTTTTTTCGCAGGGCCTCTCTTAGGGTTGTTAACTGAATTTGGCAAAATTCAATCGCCTGCTTCCGATTTTGGGAATATTCTTCAGCCATAAGTATTCGTTCTCCAGGACTTGATTTTAAAATCTTAATGAGGATTATCTCATCAGATTCTGTGCCTGGTTTTATTGGTAAAGATATTATTTGGCAGCGAGAAATAATTGTAGGCAGCAAAGTTTCTTTGGTTTGAACAGCAAGAACAATCATCGAAGCGGCTGGTGGCTCCTCTAGGGTTTTAAGCAAAGAATGCTGGGCTGGGAGAGTAAGCTGGTCAGCATCGCTGATTAAAGCTACCTTCATCCTTCCCAAGTATGGTTTTAGAAAGAGTTTCTTTTGGAGCTCTCGAATTTGACCAATCTTAATTGAGTCTTTGGCTTCAATTAAAATAAAATCGGGATGGTTAGTAATTTTTTTACCTAAAATTTCCTCAACAATTTGAAGCGCTCTTTCCAGCCGCGATTGAGTGTTGCCCCCGGTAATCAAAATTGAGTGAATCATTATTTCGTAAGAAACAAACTTGTTTATGTTGACATTTTATCATTAATCCAAGATAATGGTAAACAGAATGCCTGATACTGCCCAATCGCTGATTAATATCTTAGTTACCCAAAAAAGTCTTAGCGCCGAGCAGGGGGAAAAACTTAGGCTTGAACAGGTTAATACTGGCAAGCCCGAGAAAGAAATCGTTGTTGGCAGTAATCTTGTTTCTGAAGGAGAGATTGCCAAAGCCGAAGGCTTTCTAATTAATGTTCCTTTTGTCGATCTTGGGGAAAAAGCCGTCTCCCCTCAAGCTCTCTCTCTGCTTCCCCAGGCAGTCGCCCAACGCTATAATTTAATTCCTTTTGACTATAACAAAGCCCAAAATCTTTTATCGGTAGCGATGGTTAATCCCTTAGACCTTGAGGCAATTGAGTTTATCGAGAAAAAGTCTGGGGCTAAAATAAAACCATTTATTTCCACTTCAACCCAAATTCAGCAGGCTATTACCACCGCTTACGCTCAAAGTCTGGCAACTGAGGTTAAGGCGGCCATGGGCGAGGCAGCTCCTGAACCACTAGAGGCCAAAGCTATTGATATTACCAGGTTAGGTGAGATTATTCGGGAAGCTCCGATTGCCAAAATCGTTTCCACCATTTTGGAGTTTGCCATTAAAGCCCGCGCTTCTGATGTTCATATTGAACCTCAAGAAGATAAAACCAGAGTTCGTTACCGGATTGATGGTATTTTACACGAAAAATTAATTTTGCCCAAAAGGATTCATGAGGGAGTGATTTCTCGGATCAAAATTCTTTCAGGAATGAGAATTGATGAGAAAAGATTACCTCAAGATGGACGGTTTAACTTTCGCGCCGGTGATCAAGAGATAGATTTGCGTATCTCTTGTTTACCGACTGCTCATGGGGAAAAAATAGTTATGAGGTTGTTAAAAAAGACGGGCGGAGTTCCTGATTTACCAGAGTTGGGATTAAGGGGCAGGGCGTTGAAAAACCTTGAAGATTCCATTTTGAGACCCCATGGGATTATTATTGTCTGTGGTCCAACTGGTTCTGGGAAAACAACCACTCTTTATTCGGTTTTGTCCAGAATTAATACCACTAGAGTCAATATTATTACCCTAGAAGACCCGATTGAATATCAGATTCCGGGAGTTAACCAGGTTCAAGTTAATCCAGCGGCTGGCTTAACTTTTGCTTCTGGATTACGCAGTTTTTTGCGTCAAGACCCGAATATTATCATGGTTGGTGAGATTCGTGATAAAGAAACAACCGAGTTGGCAATTCAGGCTTCTTTAACCGGCCATTTAGTTTTTTCTACTTTGCATACTAATGACGCCTCCTCTACCCTGCCTCGGCTTTTGGATCTAGGGGCGGAGCCATTTTTATTAGCCTCTTCAATGACCTGTATTGTTGCCCAGCGAATCTGTCGTCGAGTTTGCCCTGATTGTAAAGAGGAATTCAAACCCCCACCCGAAGTTGTCGAAGACATTAAAAATGTTTTAGGAAAACTTTTTGAAGATAAAAAAGAAATCAAGCTTGTTCGGGGTAAAAAATGCGCTCGTTGTAATAATACTGGTTATCTTGGACGAATTGGAATTTTTGAAGTTTTGCCAATCAGCGAAAAAATTGGTAGACTGATTTTAGAAAGATCAGCAGCATCGGCGATGGAAAAACAGGCGTTTGATGAAGGAATGGTGACGATGAAGCAAGATGGATACTTAAAGGCATTGGAGGAAATTACCACCCTAGAGGAGGTGATAAGAGTCGCTCAGGAGTAAGCAAGCTTGTTTCTTACGAAATAAAAAATGGAAATTAATGAACTACTAGAATTTACCGTTAATAAGAAGGCTTCAGATTTACACTTGGTGGTGGGAATACCCCCAATGGTTAGGGTGAATGGAGTCCTTTCTCCTATCCTCGGGAAAGAAACGCTGACTCCTCAAGAAACCGAACGATTAGTTCTCGCCCTGGTTAATGAAGAACAAAAAGAAATTCTTTTGGTCAACAAGGAACTTGATTTTTCTTTAGCCTACCAAGATAAAGCCAGATTTAGGATTAACGCTTATTATCAAAGAGGGACGCTGGCTGTTGCCTTAAGGCTTTTACCTTTAAGAATCCCTAAAATTGAGGAACTTAATTTGCCAGAAATTTGTCATCAATTTACCAAACTTCGTCAGGGATTTATTTTGGTTACCGGACCCACGGGACATGGGAAATCAACAACCCTAGCTTCTATTCTTGAAGAAATTAACCAAACCCGGGCGGTTCATATTGTTACCATTGAAGACCCCATTGAATATGTTTTTTCCTCTCAAAAAAGCATAATTTCTCAAAGAGAGATGAGGGGCGATACCCATTCTTGGGAGATTGCCTTAAGATCTTGCTTGCGAGAAGATCCTAATGTGGTTATGATTGGTGAGATGCGAGATTATGAAACAATTGCCTCGGCTTTAACCATTGCTGAAACCGGACATTTAGTTTTTGCTACTTTACATACTAATTCGGCAGCCCAAACAATGGATAGAATTGTTGATGTTTTTCCTGAACATCAACAGGCACAGGTTAGAATGCAATTCTCCCTCACCCTGGAGGCGATTTTATCCCAAAGACTACTTCCAAGTTTGGATGGTGGGAGAATTCCTGCCTGTGAAATTTTAGTTTCCACTCCGGCAGTTCGAACTGCGATTCGTGAAGGCAAAACCCATCTTGTTGACAATATTATTCAGACTTCAGTTGAATTAGGAATGAAAACTATGGAAATGGATCTTTTACGGTTAGTCAAGGCAGGAAAAATCAACCTGGAGGTTGCCCAGGCATTTGCTCTTCGACCAGAGGAACTAGCGAGATTAAGTAAAAAGTAGCCAGTAATGGAAAAATTCAGATACAAAGCAAAAGATAATCAAGGAAAAACAATTGAAGGTTTGGTTGAAGCTGCTGATCCAAAAGGAGCGGTCAAGATTCTCCAAAGTAAAGGTTTGCTAGTGATTTCTGTGGTTCCTAAAGGAAAAGATTTAGTAACCGAGGCAAGGGTAGGAATTTTTAGGCGAATTTCCACTTCCGATAAAGTTAACTTCACCCGTCAGTTAGCGACCATGGTCGCCGCCGGTTTGCCATTAACCGATGCTCTAACTATTCTTGAAGCTCAAGCCTCTCCGGCAATGGCCAAGGTGGTGGGGGAAATTTTACGAGAGGTGGAGGGTGGCGGAAGCCTGAGTAAGGCTCTGGAAAAGCACCCTGACGTTTTTGACCAAGTTTATATTGCTTTAGTTCGCTCAGGGGAAAGCGCGGGAATTTTGGATAATATCTTGACTCGATTGGCAGAAAATCTAGAAAACCAAAGAGAATTTACAAGTAAGGTAAAAGGAGCGATGCTGTATCCGGCGATTGTCATCGGAGGAATGGTCTTGGTAGCAATAATTATGATTTTATTTGTAATTCCCAAGCTGACCACTTTATATGAAGAATTTCAGGCAGAGTTGCCTTTACCAACTAAGATTTTACTTCAGGTTTCCAAACTTGCCACTCATTTTTGGTGGCTAGGACTGATTGGATTGATTGGTTTGGTCTTTATCATTCCTCAATTATTGAGAAATCCAATTCTGAAAAAGCAGTACGACAGGTTGTTTCTTCGAATTCCTATTATTGGTAGTTTGCGTAAGCAGATAATGCTTACCGAATTTACCCGAACATTGGGACTTTTAATCAGCGCCGGGGTTTTAATTGTTGACGCCCTAGAAATTGTTCGTCGTTCATTGGGTAACTCGCTTTATGAGGAGGCGGTTGCCCAGGCTGGGCAAGATGTTCAGCGCGGCTTCCCCCTAGCCGTTGCTTTGGCGGAAACAGGAATTTTTCCGCCTATTTTGCCTCAAATGATTTCTGTTGGCGAAGAGACAGGAAAACTAGATGAGGTTTTAGCCAAGGTCTCTGCTTATTTTGAGCAGGAATCTGCCCAATCAGTTAAAAACTTGACAACTGCTTTGGAGCCACTTATCATGATTGTATTAGGAGCGGGAGTTGGATTTTTGATAATTTCCATCATTATGCCAATTTATAATTTAACAAGTAAGTTTTAAGAACCTGCTTCGCAGAACCTTGTTTCTCGAAGCTCGAAATAGAAAGGGGGTGAAAAAAGAAAAATAAAAATGAAAAATTTAAAACGAAAAATTTTGGGGTTTACG
>Ga0100395_1000488_pt1 | contig 29354 bp, 30 predicted proteins | sample CryGeymeta201519_FD_81542 | JGI IMG/M metagenome (GOLD analysis project Ga0100395, IMG submission 81542) | Groundwater microbial communities from Crystal Geyser aquifers in Utah, USA - Crystal Geyser metaG 2015-19 | ecosystem: Environmental > Aquatic > Deep subsurface > Groundwater | place: USA... | reverse complement strand
TCCCGTACCCTCGGCTGCCGCTCCCCCCCAAGGCATCCATTTCGAGTAATTTCAGGCCCGTCATCAGATACTGAAAGAGGTCGTCCTCTTCTCCCAGCATCTTCAGCGAAACGCTGAAATCGAAGGCAACGCCGGCCGGAACCCGTTCCGTAAAACGCGGATTTTCCGCTGTTCCCAGAATACGATTGATGCTATTTTCGGATTTGACTTCAAAAAGACTCAATCGTTCCTCACGGGCCTTCTTGCGCCAGGCGTCGTTCAGGAGACAGTCGGAAAAAGAAACTCGCGTCGGTCCGATTTTTGCGATCTCCTCACCTTCCGCGCCGCTGGAGCCAAACAGTTTCAAAATCTTCTCGCATTCCTCACGTTCATCCCCGTTGAGTTTTTTAAGAAGAGCGGCCTGGACCGGGCGGCCATTGGTCTTGGCCATCAAACCGCTTTTCATCTCCAAGAGAGAGCGCACTTTTCCTTTGAGCGACGATCCCGGGATGTAAGGCTCCTGGGTATGGGGATGCTTGATGACCGGGTTGTCCGTACCGCCGATGTGCATTTCCGTATCACCGGCCCCGATGTGCAGCCCGCTTTTCAGAATGATCTTTCCCTTTATTTCTTTGATATCTATTAATTGCATGTCCTTGCCCTCCTCCTTTCACCTGTCGCCGTATTGACGATAAAAGCCCATGAAGGCCTCGAAGAAATTCGTGAAGACGTCCAGATCCCGCGGATCTCGGATTTGCTCGACACAATCCTTCAGCAAGCCAACGAAATCTTCCGTAACCAGGTTATTTCTCCCTTTCGCATAGACTGCCTTGGCAATCAGCATATTGATGTAGGGCAAGATATTGTCCCAATCTTCCTTGTTGACTTTCGCCAAGGTATTGTAACGCACGACTTCGTCGTAGAATTTTCGGATCTGAGTCCTTTTGTTGAATTTTCCTCCTTCACTTTCCTTGATCTTCTTCGCCCATTGCTCAGCCGTCGTTGAGAAGAGCTTCGGGTCCAAGACCCGCTTCTCCTTGTCCTTGTAAAAACTGATCATTTTTACCTCCTTATCGGTTGTTGTAGATGACATCCCAAAGAGCGATCCTCAGCCTTCCACCGTATTGGTCAAGCCATGTCGCAGCCTTCGTCACCTCGCGCATCGCCGCATCTTTTTCTCCTTCCTTCAATCCCTTACCCACATTACGTGCAATGGAGTAACCGAACAAAGAATGCCATTTCAGACATTCCATATCCTCCACGTCGATCTCGTTTTCACGTTTTGTCAGAAGTCGCTTCTCCTCGGCAGCCATGCCAATGAAGGCGTTGAGCCTGTAAATCATGGCGCTGTTGATCCAGTCTTTGACGCGCCATCCTTGAATCGCATTCCGCACCTCGCGAAGCGCCCGGAATTCCTCCCAGGTCGCCGTCTCGGCAAAGAGTGTGATTTGGTTCTTTTCTCCCCGCTTCGACTGTGAAAGGGCCTTCTTCGTTTCCTCGGCAACCCTGTCCAGTGGGATGTTCGGCTTCTGGATGGTGATCCCGGCGGAAAAGTGCACAGTGCCATTGTGACAGACATAATCAGCAAATGTTTCGGACAGATATCCGGCAAGTTCAACAATCCGGTTCCAGGGGCCTATCAGGAAAAGGTCATCCCCACCGGCGAAGACGGTATAAACATCCAGGAAGCGCTGATCCGTCTTGAGCAGATGCGGCAGGTAAAGGGTGAAAAATGCATTCACTTGCCTGCTCAACGTTGCAAGACGGGAGATCGTGAACTGCTTTCCCTTCAGTCCACAGGACATCAGCATACCCAGATCATCGACATCGGCCTTCAAAATCCCCAACGCCTCGATACCGCGGTACCCCTTTCCGTTTTCCCTAAGGATCCGAGATTTGGACGCAATATGTGTGAAGGTCTTCGGCGTCTCTTCGCGAATCGATTCGATCAAATCTGCTTTACTTTCGTCACTTCTTTCTCCTTCGAGAATCCGATCGTCATAACAATCCTCTTCCCGATAGACCGGGACATAGCCGTTGATGAACTTCGCCGTAACGTCCTTCGCCGCAGTACCCTCCGTGTTGATGGAAATATCCCAGTATTTCAGAAGTTGACCCCTTCTGGCCATCTCGTTCAGGCCGCCTCCCAGAAAGGCGACCTGATAGGTTCCGAAGACAGGTTCCATTAATTTCTCATCTCCCTTGATCTCCGCATCGGTGGTCATCACCGCCAGACGGTCTCTCTTGACCAGATTTGTACCAAGAAAAATATGATCGCGGCAGATCCGGCAGGCCGATCCGGCTTCGCCAACAAAACGCGACCCTTCCACATCCGGACTGGAGGGGCGCTTTCCGCAGAAGGGACAGAGCGGATGAACCAGGTCATTGCGGAACCCGTCCAGGTAACCCTCGACTGTGCCACCCACTTTTGTAAGATCGAATTTCCGGAGCTTCTTCCTCTCCATATTCCGGTTTAGCCGATCCCAGACGTCCGCAAATCCGCCATGCACCATATCAGCAGCAGATGCATCTTGGCAGACCATTCCGATCGCGCTTTCCCCGTAGGCGATCTGCATCAGCCATCCGTTTGCCCGGTCTTCCACGTCCGTGACCGCCCGCCTTGCGGATTCCGTATTCGGGGCAATAATAGTGAATTTCCCAGCGGCGTTGAGCACCACCGACGATGAAGGAATGCCGATCTCACGGCAGAGCATGTCGGCCAAAAGTTCTGAAAACAGGGAGACCGCAAAGGAACGGCCCCGGAGAATCTTGGTGCGGTTCTTTCCCGCTTCACCGCTGTCGCTGAAGATAAAATTCTGAATGCCGAAAAAATCACCGCTGATGAGCAGTAATTTCTTCGGCATTTCGTCTCGGATCGATTCAATGGACATTTCACCTTCATCTCTGTGGTACAGATAAAGGGCTGTCGCCAGCGCCGCCGTCATCCGGGAGTGATCGTATAGGGAGACGTCGGGGACCACCTTCCCTGCCCTGGCCGCCGGGATGGCGGTTGTATAGATCATCAGGAGGCTATCCAGGTGCTCGAACCAGAGATCAAGGTTTTCCTCTCGATGGAGGAGCCGCTCCAGGGCATATACGAAACCATCGAAGAGTTTCTTGTATTCATCCTTTGCCTGATCATTGTCATTGGGACAAACCAGTTCCTTCAGATTGGGAAAGATATTTTCCGGCGACATCTCCTTCAAAGGATATCGATACGCAAATACATCCGCAGATTCGGCGTTGCCATGATCATCCGGAGTAAGTTTTTCCAGGATTGGCAAAAGGCGCGTCTTCCGATAATCCTGCCACGCCACGGCATGATTGTATTCACTGTCGAAGGTGGCGCGATCCCAGCCGCTGCCGATACGGTCCGCCATCGCGATAATCCACTGCATCGGCGTCTGCGGATTATGATGGCCGGCAGTGAGATTGATAAAACTATCATCGAGCCCCCAGTTTGCCTGGTTCAATTTTCGCGGTAGTAGTTTTTCTATATGGTCAATGAAAGCAGCGGTATAAACCGCATGCTTGTGGGAATAGTAGCCGTTATGAAAAGGCTGATAAAGACCGGCATTGTTATTGATGAATTCGTCGGATACGTTCAACGCGCCTTCATCTGAAAACTTCCCGATATCGTGCAGAAAGCCTGCCAGCGCGATCTTGAGGACGGTATCATCCATCTCGAAACCTCCTTTGTTCAATGATGTCCATCTATTTCATACACAACCGGATTGAGCAATGGCTGCAACGTTGCCGTTTGCTTTATCAAATCCTGATCAAGGTTGCTCCGCATCCTGACGTTTGGATCGATAGTCTCTTGGATCAAGACAGGCTTCATAGGTCTCCCGGTCGATGGGGATCCAGTCCGTCCCGTCGATGCCCCGTCGGTTGCGACTCGTTGGGCTGAAAGGATAGGCCGAAGCGACTTTGATCCATCGATCCTGTTGCTGCGCGATTGTCTTGACCTCATCCACGGCTTCAGTCAAATCCTGATCCTGGCTGAATATCAGAGCTACGTCATAGGCGCCCTGCCGGGCAAGTCGGACGATATCCAAGGCGAGACGGACGTCGACGCCTTTCTCCTGTCCGACCAAGAAAGTAAACTGTGAGCCGTCAGGCAACCGGACGGTTTGATTCCGGTAACGCAATGAGCGGGAGAAGAGGTGAACACCCCTTTTGCCCATCATGGCCAGTTTCTCCGTCCAGAAACGATTCCAGAAGGGGTTGTCCTGCTTGTCAGGAATGCCGGTGTAGAAATGGATTGCCGCTACACGCCATTCGTTCCGCCGGGTACAGATGCTGTGGGTGAGGGCGATGGGATCGTAATCGGGGAAACGGCGCCCGAATGCCTCTTTGGCGCCGTAGAAGAGATTCTGGCCGTCGATGAAGGCCGCGGTTCTTTTTATGGTGGGTTCAAGCGTGGCGCTTTCTCCTTCCACAAAAAAATAACCCCGCCCAAGGCCTTGCGGCAAGTCGAGCGGGGAGCAGATAGACGAAGTTGATGTTGAGGGGAAGATACAGATTCCCATCAGGAAAGTCAAGGGCTATTTTATTGTGGAGATTGGGCTCTCGATTCATTCACAGCACCTTTCAGAACACGACCCGGATCTTCTCCCGGTCGATCCCGAGACCATAGCGGGTGTCGGGACGGCGGCCGACGGAGACGATGGCCAGCCGGGCGGCATCCTGGGCGCCGAAGCCCCGCTCCAGGTTCTTCCGGATCTTCCCCTTGTAGGAATTGAAATTCTCGGCGGTGAGGCCGAGGATGCCGCTGTCGCTCATCTCCGTCAATTCGCGGTCTGCGGCCGCCTTCCGATAGAGTTCCGTGATTTCGCGTTGCCGGTCAGAAATTCCCTGAAAGTCGAGGTAACATTCAGCGCATCCCCGGCAAGAGACGATATCGCTGGTGTTTTTCCCTATCTTTTCCCTTTCAGGGCGGGGAAATGTACGAGACGGTTCGTGTTCTGAAGGACCGGCAAGCCGTTGGCATTCCTTTTTTCTGAGGGCGAAAAAGGTGTAGAGGGCGAGACGCGCCGGCATCATGTCCAGTTCGCGACCCCGGTAAATCACCTTGCCTGCAGGAAGGTCGATTGTCAGGCGGACGGGCTCTTCCCGAACCAGGTTCATCATCAGGGTCGCCGGGTCCTTCGGTTCGCGCAGGAGGTCTCCGGCAAGCTGATTCCGGATGGAGACGAAGGGAATCGGGACGAGATTGACGCGGACGTAGCGGGTCTCCTTGCGGTAGGACTGGTTGTTCCGGTCCCACAGTTCTACTGCGACCGACTCCTGCGGCGGATAGAAAAAGTCCCGGCTGCTCTCGAACTCCGGGGAAACCAGAACATGATAGACCCGGTCCTGGGGCCTTCCGTAGAGCTCGGCGGCGAGCATCAGGCAGGCGCTCATCGTTTTCCGACCGCCCGCGATGGAGAAGAAGACGGCCGTATCCGGATCGGCAGTGAAGCGAAAAGTCAGTTCGAGGCACCGGCGGAGGAGCCACTCATTTTCTTCCTCGCTTTCAATGTCGCCGATTTCATTGCCCAGATCGTCCATGACGGTGTGGACGTTCTCGAAGCCGAAGGCGATCGTCGCTGGATCGATGCCGTATTCGGCCAGGTAACGGCGGTAGTAGCCGTCCCGCGGGGAGAGGATAGAGGCAAGGACGGCCTCCTTGCCTTCCCGGGTAGTGATCAGGTGAATCGCGTCCACCCGGCGGCCCTGTTGGTGCAGGGCGTAGAGGGTCTCCGTGACAACCTGGGGGCTCAGGCCCACGACGGCCAGAAGGATGTTCTTCATGCCGACCCTCCCTCCGGCGGAGTCAAATCGATCTTACCGAGCCCGAAGGCGGTCTGCTTCCCCAAGTGGACCTTTTCAGAGAAGCGGATCAGCGGCAGGAATTCACCCAGATTGCCGGCATAATTCACCTCCCCAACCATTCCCCCCATGAGCATCGACTGATCCTGTCGGTTGGAGTAGCGCTTCCAGTCGAACCAGCGGATTGTCGATGATTCCGTTACGATGGCCTTGGCCCGCTCGACCAGACCGCGGTAATCGAGCGCCGGCTCGCCGTCGCCGTAATATTGCTGCAGGGCTGCCACGCGGCGGAGCATCGCCCGTGTGAGCACATGAAAGGGAAGTTCTGCCTTGAAATGGTTCTCAAATTTGAGGCGAAGCGGGGTAAGCAAGCGGATCGCAATGTGGGAACGCCCTGATTCCGATGAGAGCGATTCTATGGCAAGATCCTCGGTAAATGTCCCGGCGCGGATCTTCCCCTCCCGGCCGTCGTAGACAAGCCTCTCTCCAGAAACAACCTTATCCAGAATGAACGTTGCCCGTTTTTCGCCGACCCGCTTTCCGATGCCGAGATTTCCCATTTCCGTGAAGGCATAGATGAAATAGGGCAGATACTCGTTTACACTACCGAAGAGAAGAAATGTAAAATCAAGACCGTCCCCTTTCCGGTACAGGGTTCGGGTATCGTCTGGCGGTTCGATGACATACGGATGGGGCGGTGCGGCGATCCTTTTCCGGAGTCCCCCGCCTGGTGTTGCGTTTTCCGGTGGACTTCCTACGCCGGGCGGTGGGTCCTCCATACAGATCGAAGGGGTTTCGAAGACCAGGGCATAGACACACTTTTCGCGCAGGATACAGTCCTCGCAGACCTGACGTTTCAGGGCGCATACGACTTTTTTCAATGCATGACCGAAGATACCGCGGAAAGTTGATCCCTTATACTCGGGAAGAAGGGCATCATCATGAAGAATCACAACAAACCGATAACGGCCATACCGCATCGTAACTCCCTCTACTAAAACCTCGTGTCTGACAAATATCGACGATTGCGAGTTTCCATTCCTCGCCGTGACAAAACCATCGGGCTTCCCGAAAACTCCCTGAACTTCAGATACGTCACCGTTTTAAAAAAACAAAGGACTGCAATGTTGCATACACTTTCTCACAGAGAACAAATGCTGCCTGAAAAAAATCCAAAATGGTAAAAAAAGATACCGCTATCAGAAATGATCACTAAAATAGTTTGACTCGGCCGCTATGGCCGAGACGGTTTGAAGTGGATACATTCATACGCCCATGTTCGGAAAAACTCAAGGGCTTTCCCCGATTTTCCGCTCTGATCCGCTGCCGGCGAGCGGATTTCCGCAATCCCATAGTCTCATTTATAAAGGCATAAGACCTGCCTTTCGTCGCCGAGCGTCGCGACAGCAAAATTTCACGGCAGCCCTGCCAGCCAGAGCCAAGCGGGGGCGACCATGATCTGCTGATCGCCGTTGGATATAAGCCGGTAACGATCGCCCGCTTCGATCAGTTGCAGTGCAGGCAACCGCAGCGTCTGCTGAAATTTTCTCAAAGGCGCTGACGGTTCCCGTTCGGTGAGAATCGCTTCAACCAATAGAAACGGTTCATGATTCCTCGTCAATAGAGAGGGTTCCGGAAAACTGCTGTTAAAAAATAGTCAAGACTTTTTTACAGTACATTAAAAATTAGTCGCCGCTTATATTGAAGTCATACTTTTTAACGAAAGGGTTGTATCGCGACGGCCGCTGGGGTATAGGAAGAACCGCAACTTGAAAAAAGGTCCCCGAAACATCCTGAGGAGGTTGGAGCATGAAGGTCACCTTTCTGGGCACGAACGGATGGTACGATACGGAGACGGGAAACACCATCTGCACCCTCGTGCAGACGGAGCGGTACGACATCCTTCTCGACGCCGGAAACGGCATCCGCCGGGCGACCGGCCTTCTCGAAGGCGCAAAACCGGTTTTTCTTTTCCTCAGCCACTTTCACATCGACCACATCGAAGGTCTTCACATCCTTGCGAAGTTCCGGTTCCGGGAGGGGCTGACCCTCTGCGCCCCCACCGGGGGAAGGGAGATCCTGGGAACCTTCATCAACGCCCCATTCACGATCCCCCTCACCGCCCTTCCCTATCCGACCGGCATCCTGGAGATGCCGGAAGAGACCGCGTCCCTCCCCTTCTCCGTCAAGACCCTGCCGCTCCGCCATGCCTCGCTCACGCTGGGCTACCGATTTGAGATCGACGGCCGGATCATCAGCTACTGTCCGGATACGGGCTACTGCGAAAACGCCGTGAACCTGGCCCTCGCCTCCGATCTGCTGATCACGGAATGCGCCTACAAGGAGGGTCAATCCTGCGAAGCGTGGCCCCATCTCAACCCGGAGACGGCGGCGCGCATCGCCCGTGAAGCGGGGGCAAAACGCCTCGCCCTCACCCATTTTGACGCCGGGGTTTATGGTTCGCTTCCCGAACGGAAGGAGTCGGAGGCGGTCGCCTCCGCCCTCTTCACCGCGACGACGGCCGCTGTGGACGGACTGGAGATGGTCCTTTAATCCAGCATGTCGCGGAGCATCGGGATCATCAGGTCCATCGACCGTTTCCCCTCTTCGATCGTTTCGTCCGCCCGGTTGAATTCCATCAGCCCGATGTCGGCAAGTTTGGGCCGGACGAGGATATCCGGTGGATCGGCGAGAAGCCGCTGACGGGTGATGGCGTCCTGCATGATCTTCACGGAGGTTGCCATCACATCGAACAGCGTCGGGCCGCGGCCCGGCTGCTCCTGGAAAACCTGCCGAAAGAGGGTGAGATTCCCGTGCTCAGCCGTCTGGTTGAGGAAGGCTGCCCAGCGTCCCTGGGCGCGCGGCGAAACCCCGTTCCGGCCATTGCCCGGAGGATCGGCCATTCGACGGAGCCGCGGCTTCCCCATGATATCGGAATTCAGGTTGACGGCAATAACGATGTCGGCGCCCATCGACCGGCAGAGCGAGACGGGCACCGGGTTCACCAGCCCGCCGTCGACGAGCCACTGGCCGTTCCGTCCGCAGGGGGTAAAAATGCCCGGAAGCGACATGCTTGACCGAACCGCGTCGATGAGGGACCCCTCGCGGAGCCACACCTCCCCGCCGGTCTTGAGATCGGTAGCCACAGCGGCAAAAGGCAGCGGCAGGTTCTCAATCAGCGGATCGGAGAGAATCTCACGCAGATAGCCGGTGATCCGCTCCCCCTCGATGAGCCCCGAACGGGGGATCATCACGTCCATGAAACCAAGAATGTGCGACCAGGAAAGCTTGCGCACCCACCGGTCCAGCGGATCGAGGAAACCGGCGGCGAAGGAGCCGGCGACCAGCGCGCCGACGGAGGCGCCACAGGCGATATCAATCGCAATCCCCGCATCCAACAGGCTCCGGATCACACCGATGTGAGACCATCCCCGGGCGGAGCCGCTGCCCAGGGCGATGCCGATTTTTTTAGCCATGATTTATTTTGCTCCGTCACATAATCCCATCCACCTCCCGCGCGGACATCACGATGAAATGGAGGCGATTCAGAATATTCACCTCGCTCATCCCCGGATCCATGTCGAGGAAGAGGAGGTTCAACCGGTTGTACAGGGATTTCAATTTTTTCTCCACACCTTTTCCGATGATCTGGTTGGCCAGGCAGCCGAACGGTTGCAGGCAAACGATGTTTCCGATATCGCCCTTCAGCATCGCAATCATCTCGGCGGGAAGAAGCTACCCCTCCCCGGCAAGCCTTCCCGTTTCGGCGATGTATTTCTGCTGGAGCGCCATCAACTTAATGAAGTCATTGTATCCAGCTTCCCTCCCTTCAAGGGGAGGGTCAGGGTGGGGATGGGGTCGCCCAGCTATTTTCATCCCCGTTTGTGACGGCAGGCCGTCATGAGCGTTTCGTTATCCCCCCCGGAGGCGGCCATGCCCACGTCAAAAGCGCCGGCGCCATTTGCACTTCGGTTGCGTTCATGATAAAGGGTCCCGCATGGACGACATCGCCCTCCGCAGTGCTGCGGTCTGCCGCCGCGGCCTGAAAAAGCGAGGCAACCCGATTGCATCTGAATAAGGAATGGCGAACATGCGGAAAGTGCTCCTCGGGGCGGCCTTCACCCTCCTGATCCTCCCGGGAATCGGCGGCGCGGCATTCGCCGCCGCGACAATGCGGATCTCCGTGAGCGTACTCCCGCAAGCCTGTTTTGTCGAACGGGCGGCGGGCAAACATGCGACGGTCCATGTCATGATCCCGAAAGGGGCGAGCCCGGAGACCTACGAGCCGACGCCGCAGCAGCTTGTCGCCCTCACCGATTCCCGGATCTACGTCAAGGTCGGCGCGCCCGGTCTCCCCTTTGAGGAGAAATACCTTCGAACCGCCCTCGACCGGAACCGGAAGTTGACCGTCGTCAACATGTCGGATGGCCTGAAATTCCGGAAAGGGGACCCCCATGTCTGGACCTCCCCCGCCGCCGTCCGGATCGCGGCGCAGAATATCGCCAAGGTTCTGATCGCGCAAGATCCGGCCAACCGGGAAGAGTACCGGCGGAATCTGCTCGCATTTCTCCGGGAGATCGACATGTTGGATAAAGAGATCCGCCAGGCGCTTTCTGCCAGAAAAGGGTACGCCTTCATGGTCTTCCACCCGGCTTGGGGCTACTTTGCCGACGAATACGGACTTACGCAGCTTGCGATCGAAGAGGAGGGCAAGCCGGTCAGCGCGGCCCACATCCGCCAAATGGTCGACCTGGCCCGCGGAAAAGGGATCCGGTCCATTCTCGTCCAGAAGGGGTTTGACACGAAAAGCGCCCGAGCGGTCGCCCGGGAGATCGGGGGAGAGGTCTTGGAGACGGACCCCTTGGAGCGGGACTGGTTTTCCGGCATGAGGTCGTTCACGAAGATTCTGGCGCCGGTCCTGAAGAAATAGGGAAACAGGATACCGATTCATTTTCGGGAGTCCCACAATGGAAAACCTGATCGAAATCGAACATCTCACTTACGGGTATCAGGAAAGAGCGGTTCTGGAGGATATTTCGCTGGCCATCGCACCGCGGGACTTCACGCTGCTGATCGGTCCGAACGGCGGCGGGAAGACGACGCTGCTCAAACTGATCCTCGGCATTCTGACGCCCTGGAGCGGTACCATCCGCTTTCAGGGCGAAACCGGCGGCCGACTCGGCTACGTCCCCCAGTCCGCCCGCTTCAACCGCACCTTTCCGATCTCCGTCTTCGACATGGTCCTGACCGGCTGCATCCGGGGGGACAACTACCTCTCCCGGCATACCCGGGAAGAGGAGGAAAAGAGCGGCGCCATCCTCGAAAAGCTCGCCCTGTACGGGAAACGGAAGGATAACATCACCGACCTCTCCGGCGGCCAGCTCCAGCGGGTTCTCATCGCCCGCGCACTCGTCTCCGAACCGGTTTCCCTCTTCCTCGACGAGCCCACAACCGCGATGGACATCACCTCCCAGACCGACCTTCTCGATCTGCTGGCGGAACTCCAAGAGCGGATGAGCATCATGGTCGTCACCCACGATCCGACCCCCTATGCACAGTCCTACCGCCACATCGCGTGTCTGAACCGGCGCCTCTACTTCCACGGGCGGGGGGAACTGGATTCGGCTACGCTGGAGAAGGTCTATGGCTGCCCGGTGGAAATCCTGGGACACGGCATCCCCCACACGCTGCTCGCCGCTCATGAAGAGGGGGAACGGCCATGAGCGCCATTCTTTCCTATGAATTCATGCAGAACGCGATTCTCGTCGGAATCATGGCGAGCATCGTCTGCGGCGTCATCGGACCCTTCATCGTAACCCGGCGGATGGTCTTCATCAGCGGCGGTCTCAGCCACACCGCATTCGGCGGCCTCGGAATCGCTTACTGGCTGGGAATCCGCCCGCTCTTCGGGGCAATGGCCTTCGTCCTAACAGCCGCCGTTCTCATCGGCCGCCAGGAGGAAAAAAGACTCAGCCAAAACGATCTGTTCATCGGCATCCTCTGGGCCGTCGGCGTGGCCATCGGCATCCTCTTCATCCACATGACCCCCGGCTACGCCCCCGACCTGATGAGCTTCCTGTTCGGGAACATCCTGACCGTCCCGCGCGCGGACGTGCTCATCACCCTTCTTTTGACGCTGATTGTCACCGGCGCGGTGACGATCTATTACAACGGCTTTGTCGCCATTGCCCTCGACGAGGAGTATGCGCGGGCGCGAAGGCTCCCCGTCGCGGCCCTGAAAATGGGGCTGATGATCCTGACGGCCCTTTCCATTGTAACGCTGATCCAGGTCGTGGGAATCCTCCTCGTCATCGCGCTCCTCACCATCCCGGTCGCCATCGCCTCGGAGTTTGCCAGGAATTTTCGCCGGATCATGCTGCTGTCGATCCTCTGCGGCATCCTCATCTGTCTCTCCGGCCTGATGGCCTCCTACTTCATCGAGTTCCCCTCCGGCGCCTCGATCATCCTGATCGGGGGCGCGCTGCTCGGGGTGGTCAAGGGGGTAAAGCGCGTTACCAACCGCCGGAAGACAGCCCTACCATAGCGAACGCCGACAAACCGGCAACATTTTTCAACACATCAGTAAACATAGAGGACAGCAGCCCCGGCGGACAACCTCTCGGTGTACTGCCCTTCCAGATTCAGACGGAATCCCTTTGCCAGCGGTACTTCGATCCCGGTAAATCCTCCAAAAACGTTCTTGTTTTTCATGGTCGTCTCCCCCGATGCAAATGCAGCGCCGACGACGTCCTTGGATGGCGACACCTTTAATTCCGAATAATGGACATAGGGTCCGATATAGATCTTTATGCCATAGGGAACGGTGGCCTGAAAGCCCATGCCGAAATTCACATCCCATAAATTCTTAACCCGAACTTCGACCGAAAAGGGTGCGCCGCTTTGAGTTCCCGAAAGATTATCGGTGAAGTCACTGAAGTAATAGCTCCCCTGGATAAATGCCCCCATGCCGAAGGTCTGGTTGAAAGGATAAAAACCCTTTGCCCCGAGGGTGCTGAAGAATTTCCCGTGTTCTTCAAAATCCGTCTTCGAGGTGGCCGTCGAAGCGGTAGAACTGAAGGCATCGATCAGTTTTAAATCCGACATCCCGACTCTAACGGTGATTTCCCAGCCCTTGCGAGATCCGTAGCCCAACTCCGAATAGACCTGATTCTGCCGGGTTACCCGCTCCGTGCCATTTTTATAATTATCCTCATGAAACCAATATCCGATGCCGGTATGGATTCCCCCTGCCTCTTTTCCAACGGATTGCGGCGACCCGAAGGGTCCGCCCGCGGCCGCTCTTCCCGGGGCCATCAGAATGACGAACAAAATAATTACGATAGCCTTAAGACTTTTCATATGAACGCATTCCTTCTGATTCATTTTTTCGGTAATTCAAGATCTTCCGCGGGGGTGTTCCCGCCCTTCCGATTGACCTTCTTCAACCGATATTGGACATAGGCGTCGCGGATTGCCACGTAGGGATCGATGGCGGCCCCTTTGAGGGACTCATAGTCGCCGATCTTCAGGGAGGTGTCATTCACCATGTCATATCCCCTGGTTCCCGCGCCGGCATACCAGGGACTAAGATAGCTGTAGGGAGTAAGGAATCCATCCCCAACCAGCCCCACCGTATCGCGAGGGCTGGAAGGCCCGAAAAGGGGCCAGTTGATGAAGAAACCCTGCCCGATTCCGTAGGCGCCCAAGGTTTGACCAAAATCCTCATCCTGTTTCGAGAGATGGATATCCTTGCTCGATGCGGGATCCAGAAATCCCCCTACACCCCATAGTGTGTTTATCGTGAAGCGGCCCAGTTCCGCGGCAGCACCCTCGAAGTTCGCCTGGAGCAGGCAATTGACGAAACGGATCGGGAAGGCGAGGTTCGCAAAAAAATTGCTTACACCGACCCGTGCGGCCTCGGGAACGACCTTCCCATATCCCTGCGCAACCGGTTTGAGCAGCCAAAAGTAAAGCTTGTCGTTGAAATGGTACATGGCCCGGTTGAAAGGCTCCAGGGGGTCGGCAATCTCAGGTTTTGCCTCCCTGCTCACCTTCTCAGGAACTTCGATATCCCCATATTCATCGACGTTCCTGGTTTCAGATTGAACCGGCATCTCGGCGGGGTTTGGAGGAATCTGCACGGGATCGGAGACAATCAGGACCTGCCGGGTCGGAGGAGACACAAGCGGCGGTGCAAGAGTAGCGGCAGGATCTGGACTGTGAGCACAGCCCACAGCGAAAAAAACGAACGGCAGAACGGGAAATGAGAAAAATTTCATATTGGAACCCTATTGCCCCTTCACTTTCTTTCGCAGGATCTCAAGCAACTGTTCAGGCGTATTTTTTGCCAGGATGTCATTAAACTGGGTACGATAATTCAGAACCAGGCTCACGTTTTCGATAACGATGTCATATACTTTCCAGGCGCCGCCCTTCAGAATCACCCGATAGGTGATAGGAATCTCCTTTGAAGCGGTAACGATGATTGTTTGAATCTCGGCCTGGGTTTCCGAGACCATGTTTTCCCGGTCAAAGACAATTTTCTCGTCGGTGTAGGCAAGGATTTTGTCGATGTAGGCCTTTTCCAGCACCTGTCGAAAAAGGAGGACGAACTCCTTACGCTGGGCGACATTCATGCTGTTCCAGTGCCTGGACAACGTGCGCTTCGAAAGTTCGACATCATCAAACATGCGTTCATAGATCAGCCGAAGTTTTTCCTTTCGGATCTCTTTGGCCGACGCGGCTTTGAGCTTGGGATCGCGCAATACCTCAAGCACTTTGTTGACGTTCGCCTGAACCGCATCCAACGGCGGACCGGCATAGACCGGCAAAGAAAACAGCAAGGGTATGATGATGCTCAATACAACGATCATTCTTTTCATGGTTTACCTTTCTAAATCCGCTTATGCGACTATGGTTTCTTCACATCTCCAAAAGCATACTTGCTGATGAGATCAGTGATGTCCACCGCCGATTGCGTTTCGGTAATGGTTCCACCCGGCTTGAGAAGCGCGCCTGCGCCTCCGGGGTCGATGCTGAGATGCATATCGCCGATCAGCCCTTCCGTTTTAATAGCGGCGATGGCATCATCATAGATTTTGATGTCATTCCGAATGCGTATCTCCACCACGGCCTTCTGTTTTTCCTGGTCCATGGCGAGTGTCTCCACGCGCCCCACCTCAATGCCGGAGATATAAATAAGGCTTCCGGCTCTCAGGCCGGTGACCGAGGTGAATCGGGCAAAGAGAGAATAGGCGTTGTCGCCGAGCAGGGAAACATGACCGAGTTTCACCGTCATATACCCAACGCAGAGAAGACCGAAAACGAGAAAAATGCCAACCGTGGTTTCCATGGTGTACTTTTTCATCTGCTTACCTCCTCCCGTCGCACCGAAGCCGGGCAATTTCTTTTTGCTGCGATTTTGCCGCATCGATGACGGAATCGATGTCGGCAACCGGTTGACCCTGGGCAATTCCGGCCCGAACCGTAAATTCGATACACCGCGCCGAAGGGGTCTGCTTGCGAGCTGCAGCCCAGACGTCATGAATGCCCTGTTCTTGAAAATCCTTGACAAAATCCTTGAGAATGCTCTCCGCTTCCGTCAGATCCGAATAGGGGAGTACCGTAACAAATTCATTGCTGCGGCGGCGTGTGGAAAAGCCCCCTATGGCGCCGAAGTGTTTGTCGATATAGGTTCCCAGGCTCCGTATGGCCACCTGTGCCGCATCATAGCCTGCGCCCGCCCTGATGATATCCAGATCATTTAGAGAAAAAACCGCAACGCAGTAGGTTGCCCCGCTTGTTGTCTGTTTCAACTGAACATGATGCATCACCTTAAATTGCCGTTTGGAATAGAGACCCGTCAACTCATTCTGCAGCCCTTCCAGGCTGCGAATGACCTCATCCTTGAACGGGTGGTTGAAATCTTCCAGCTCCTCCGGAGAGCCCTGAAAAACGATGGATCGCTCATAGAGGGCAAGAATGCGATTTGAGATAAAATAGACATCCGGGATCTCATGGCTGACCAGAATCGCCGTAAACCCGAATTTTCGCTGATACTGGGCAATCATGCCCAGGATGGCATTTTTCCGGACCGGGTCCTGCCCGGTAGTGGGTTCATCGAAGAGGACGATTCGCGGATCCGTGACCAATGCTCTTGCCAGGGCTGCCCGCTTTTGCATGCCGCCGGAGAGCTCCGAGGGATACTTATGGGCCGCATCTTTAAGTTCCGTCTGTTCGATTCTGGCCATAACCCTGAGATCGATCTCGGCTTTACTCAGGTTCGTCGTCTCCCGAAGGGGAAGGGCGATATTTTCATAGACGGTCATGGAATCGAAGAGGGCATTGTCTTGAAACATGTAGCTTATCTGAGCGAAATTTGCGGCGCTCTCGCCTTTTTTCATCTCGCTCAGGGGTATGCCCTTGAAGAGAATGGTCCCTTCATCCGGCTTGAGCAGCCCGATGATATGTTTGAGGAGCACACTTTTGCCCGAACCGCTCAGGCCGATGATGGTCGTGACCTGTCCCTCGTAGATCTGCAGGTTGACCTGTTCAAGGACGCTTCGGACGCCGAACCGCTTGGTGACATCCCTGAACTCGATTAAGGGGCTTTCCATGGGCTATCCTTTAGATGAGCAGCGACGTGACAACATAGTCCGACACCAGGATCAGCACACAGGAGAGCACAACGGCCGAGGTCGTGGAGAGCCCGACGGCCTGGGCGCCATGGCTGTCCGTGCGCATGTGGGTAAAATAACCCTGGTAACAACAGACCGTGGATACGATGACGGCAAAAACAACCGACTTGATCAAACCGTCCGTGATATCTTTGATGTCCATGCTGGTCTGAACACGATAAACATAGGTGCTGGCATTGGCGCCCAGGAGCAATACGCCGGAGACGTACCCGCCGAGCATGCCGACGAGGTCGAACAAGGCGGTAAGCATGGGAAAGCTGATGATCGAAGCGGTGATTCTCGGGCTGATGAGATACCGGAGAGGATCAATACGCATGGTGTCCAGGGCGTCAATCTGTTCGGAGATGCGTTGAATGCCGATCTCTGCGGTGATGGCCGAACCGGCCCGGGCTGCAATCATGATCGCCGTGAGAACCGGCCCCAATTCCCGAACCAGGGTCAAGGCCACCAGGGTGCCGAGAGCCCCTTGCGCGCCGAATTTAACCAGGGCATGGTAGGATTGAAGGCCCAGCACCATGCCGGTGAAGAAACTGACGAGCATGATGATCATCGAAGATCTTGCCCCGATATAATAGATCTGCTGGACGATCTTGATCAGTTGTTTGGATCGTAAGATCTTCAGGAACGCCAAAAGGAGAAAAATGGCTGAGGCGCCCAAGTGGTCGACCCAACTGATCGCCGCCCTGCCGATCACGGCAAACGGCCCTGTCAATAACCGGCCAAGCTTCCACCCCTCTTTGCCGTTCTGACTGTCAGCATCGAATGCCATACCGAAACTCCCGTGTTTGGCGCCATATGGCGAATCGTAACGGTTCCGCCTTCGAAACGGTTTCACCAGGCGGACATCTTGTGTTTTGCTTTAATAACTTGCTCAACAGAACTTGTCAACGAAAATGAGCCGCTTCTCTTGAAGCTCTCCGCGGCCGGCCGCGGAGAATCTTCGATCCTCAAGAGGTGAAAACCATTTCGTTTTTTGCTTACATTCCCCGCAGCGAGGATCGGCAACGCACCCCATATTTTGTGGCCGACATCCTCCTTGACTTTGATAGCAATATCTGTTGAGATGCCGAAGTGTTTGCCTTTCATGCCTCTCCGACCCACCGGATAGCTGTTCACCATCATGAGGGATGGCGCTAAATGACCCTGTTGAAGAGCCTCCTGCGCAACCGAAACGCGATCTTCCTGCTGGCCCTGGCCGCCGGGCTGGCCTTCCCCGCGATCACGCCGGTGACGAGGCATATGGTCCTGCCCGCGCTCGCGCTGGCGATGACCCTTTCGACCATGGAGATCGGAAACGACCTCTTCCGAAAACCCCGAGCGCTTCTCTTCCCGACGTTTCTCGGAATCATCATGAACTACATCATCCTGGGGAATATCATCATCGGACTCGCCGCCTTCATGATCCGCGACGAGACGATCTGGACCGGTTTTATCCTGCTGGCGGCGGTTCCGCCGGCCGTGGCCGTGATCCCCTTCTCCGGATTTCTGAAGGGAAACGGACCGCTCTCCCTGGTCGGCACGGTCGGGGCCTACTTAGGGGGGCTGGCCATCATGCCGCTCATCGCCGTCGGCCTTCTCAGTTCCGCGGCGTTCGATCCGCTCCAACTCTTCATGGTCACCCTGGAGCTGATCGTTCTCCCGCTGTGCGTTTCCCGGATCCTGATCCGGGAGGGATGGCGGGAAAGGATCGCGCCGTACCGGGGAACCGTGACGAACTGGAGCTTCTTCGTCGTGCTCTATACCTTGGTCGGCCTGAACCGCAACATCATTCTCGGTCAGCCATCGACCCTCCTCCCCGTCGTTGCGATCTCCATCTTCACCATGTTCGTCCTCGGTTTCCTCATCGACTGGATCGTCAGCCGGTTTCATCTTCCGCGGGAAACCCGGACAAGTCTTGTACTCCTGGGCACCCTCAAGAACCAGGGGATGGCGGGAGGGATTGCCCTGACGATGTTCAGTCAGGAGGCGGCCCTCCCCGCGGCGGTCTCCACCATGGTGATGATCCTTTACATCATCTGGCTGGATTTCCGAAAACATTGGAATTGAAAACAGAAAAGGAGAGAGAGCCATGATGGATTATCCCTTGTTGTTGAGAACGTTTCTTTTGCGGGCGGCAAAATATTTCCCCAAAAAGGAAGTGGTGTCCATCTATCCCAACCATGAAATCTTTCGCTACACCTATGCCGATTATTTCAAGCGGACCTGCCAGCTCGCCCACGCGCTCAAGTCTCTGGGCGTGAAAAGGGGCGACCACGTGGCGAGCATGGCGCTCAATACCCACCGGCACCTGGAGCTCTACTTCGGCGTCCCCTGCATGGGGGCCGCCCTGCACACGACGAACTTCCGTCTCCCGCTGCACCATCTGGTTTACATCATCAACCACGCCGAGGACAAGGTCCTGGTCGTCGACGAGGATCTGGTCTTCATCGTTGACGCCATCAAGGACCAGCTCAAAACCGTCGAACACTATGTCATCATGTCCCAGAGCGGCAAGATGCCGCAGACCGGCCTCAAACCGGTCTATCTCTACGACGATCTCATCTCCCGGTTTCCGGAGAGCTATGATTTCCCGGACGATCTGAGCGAGTGGGATCCGGCGATGATCTGCTACACCTCGGCAACCACAGGCGACCCGAAAGGGGTGGTCTATTCGCACCGGGGACTTGTCCTGCACAGCTATGCCGCGGCTTGCACGCTCAGGGTCTCGGAGGGCGACTGCGCCCTGCACATCGTTCCGATGTTCCACGCGAACGCGTGGGGGGGACCATTCGGCTGCGTCGGCTTCGGCTGCAAGCAGATCCTGCCGGGGCGAGAAACGATCAACATGGAGGCCATCTGCAAGGCCATCGCCGATGAGCATGTGACGTTTACGGCCGGCGTTCCCACGATCTGGCTGATGCTCTACAACTATCTGGAAAGCGGCGGCAAATACGACTTTTCGTCGCTCAAGACGATTGTCTCCGGCGGCTCGGCCTGCCCCCGTTTCCTGATGGAGGCCCTCAACGAAAAATACGGTTTCCCCATCATGCAGGCCTACGGCATGACGGAAACATCGCCGCTGGCGACGGTCGCCATCCCCAAGAGCTCGATGGCCAACTGGCCGAAGGAAAAGCTCTACGACGTCAAATCGAGCGCCGGAATCCTGGCGCCCGGCCTGGAGATGAAGATCGTCAACGAAAAGGGGCAGGAGGTGAAGACCAATGGGCAGGAATGGGGCGAGATCCAGCTCCGGGGCCCCTGGGTCGCCAATGAATATTACAAGGATCCGGAGCGCTCCAAGCCTTACTTCGAGGGGGGCTGGCTCCATACGGGCGACGTGGGGACGATCGACGAAGAGGGTTATGTCCGCCTGATCGATCGGACGAAGGATCTCGTGAAGAGCGGCGGGGAGTGGATCTCCTCCGTGGATCTGGAAAACCTCATCATGGCCCACCCGGCCGTCCTGGAGGCCGCCGTAATCGCCATCCCCCACAGCAAATGGGTGGAGCGGCCCCTGGGCTGCGTCGTCATCAAACCGGGGCAGACGTTGACGGAAGAAGCGCTCCGGGGGTTTCTGAAAGACAAGGTCAAGGCCGCCTGGTGGATCCCGGACCACTTCGCCTTCATCGACCAGATCCCGAAGACCAGCGTGGGCAAATTCAGCAAGAAGGAGCTCCGCGAAATGGTCGCAAGCGGCAAGATCCCGCTTCCGGCGGAGCAACCTTGACGGCTTCGCAAGAAATCTTTCAAGAGGTCATGCCGGCGAAGGCCGGTATCCAGAACCACTTAGAAATACTGGATTCCGGATCAGGCCTGTAATGATAAAAGAGGCAAATGACGGCTTAGTCATAAGGCCAGATAAGGATTTTTTCTGGAAAGGGGGCGGGAGTGATGGTAGAATCAATCGCGACCCCGTAACCATCAAGAAAGGAGGATTTGTCATGAAATGCAACATCGGCACAACCGACCGCATCGTCCGGGTCATCATCGGGCTCGCCATCATCTGGGCAGGTTTCTATTATGAGAACTGGTGGGGGGTCGTCGGCATCGTCCCGCTGGCCACCGCCATCATTGGCCACTGCCCGGCCTACGTCCCGTTCAAATTCTCCAGTTGCAGAAAGGATGATTGATAATTCTGATCATGGATGAAGATCCCGGAAAAGATGACAACCTTGAACACCGGAAACGGCTAAGGCAGAAATTCCTGACTGCGGGGATGGGCGCTTTCCAGGAGTACGAGGTCGTGGAGTTCCTTCTGACCTGCGCAATCTCCCGAGGAGACGTCAAACCCCAGGCGAAGGCGCTCCTCCGGGAGTTCGGCTCCCTCAAGGGGATCGTTGATGCGGAGATCGACGATCTGACGAAAACCCGCGGGGTGGGAAAGGTATCCGCAATCGTCATCAAATTCATCCGGGAACTCGCGACCCTCTACCTCGGACAGAAAGCGAAAGAAAAGCCTCAGATCGCCTGCACATCCGAGCTTATTGATTTCTGCCGGACGGCAATGGGAGGGAAAAAAGACGAGGAGTTCTGCGTCATCTATTTAGACGCCCAGAACCAGATCATCGAGTTTGAAACCGTCCAGAAAGGGATCGCCAACCAGGCCGTGGTTTACCCAAGGCAGGTTTTGGAGAAGGCGCTCCGGAAGAAGGCCTCAGCGCTCATCCTCGCCCACAACCACCCCTCCGGCCATGTCCGCCCGTCCGACGCCGACATCCGCCTCACCAAAACGATTCAGGAGACGGCCAAGGCGCTCGACATCCTCGTCCACGACCACATCATCATCGGCGAGAATCGCTTCTTCAGCTTCCGCGAAGAGGGCCTGATGCCCTGACCCCGGAAGGGTCAGGTGTGCGGCAAGGATTGAGATCACGAAAAATGAGGACCACGGATGACCCTCATTTTATTCGTTGTATGATGACTTTCTGAAAAAAGAGGCCTCGGCAACGAGCGGGGAAGATCCTACCGCTTGCCGTCAACCCTCTCCTTAAGTTCCTTGCCTACTTTGAAGAAAGGCAGCTTCTTGGGAGAAACCTTGATGCTCTTTCCAGTCTTCGGGTTTCTGCCCGTATAGGCATCGTACTTCCTGACAACAAAACTGCCGAACCCCCTGATTTCGATCCTGCCGTCTTTACCCAGCTCATCGGTAAATCCTTTAAATACCAGGTTTACCACATCAATCGCCATTTTCTCCGTCAGGTTTTCTTTGCTGCTTAACGCCTCGATGAGTCCAGATTTGTTCATGCCTTCCTCCTTAAAATGGATCTTCACGTTCATCCCCTAAACCAGACCGAACAACAGCCTTGCTCAAATAACATGATAATATACCTTTATTTTCGGCGACTATTCATTATTTTCAAATGAATGTCAAGACAATTTTTCTCCGATTTTCGACCGGCGGCGTGGGCCAATAGCCGCTCCACCTCCTTCGGGGTCAGTCTGCGCCATGATCCCTCACGCACGGATTCAAGCGCAATATCCGCCACGGCGACACGGATCAGACGGCAGACGGAATGGCCCAGAGACTCAAACGCCCGCCGGATCACACGATTCCTTCCATCCGTGATCGTCAGTCGGAGCCAAGAGCTTCCAGGGTTCGTCTTTTCGATGCGCACGTCTGAAGGTGCGAATCTCCCGTCGGGCAGATCGATCCCCTGTTCCAGGAGCGGTATCTCCCGCTTCGGAAAGTTCCCCTCCACCTTGATGCGGTAACTCTTCGGAATCCCGTAGCGGGGATGCTGGATGCGCTGTGAAAAGTCGCCATCGTTGGTCAGGATCAGAAGGCCCTCCGAATCGTAGTCGAGACGTCCGACGGGAAACACCCGTTCCGTAATCCCGCCGAGGAGGTCCGTCACGATCGGCCGCCCTTGCGGATCGTTGAGCGTCGTCACATAGCCCTGCGGTTTGTGGAGCAGGATATAGACCCTCTCCGCATCGCAGGAGATGAGTCTGCCATCCACGCGGATCTCATCCCGATCGGCGTCCGCCTTTGTTCCCGGTTCCGTCACCACGGCCTGATTGACGCTGATCCGGCCTTCGGCGATCATCTTTTCCGCCGCGCGACGGGACGATACGCCCGCCTGCGAGAGGATTTTCTGGATTCGTTCTTCCATAGCCCTATTCCTGCTGCTCCTGCAAATCTTTCAGTTCCCGAAGCGTCGGCAATTCGGAAAGATCCTTCAGGTTGAAAACCTCGAGAAACTTCCGGGTCGTTCCGTAGATGATCGGTTTGCCGGGAACGTCCTTCCGACCCACGATCCGCACGATCTTCTTATCCAACAGTCCCTTCAAGGCGCCGCTGGCATCCACGCCGCGGATCCGGTCTATTTCCGCTTTCACAAGCGGCTGGCGATAGGCGACCACGGCCAGGGTCTCCAGGGCGGCCGGCGAGAGCAGGGCCGGACGCCCCGCCTTCAATTTCCGGAGCCAGGGGGCCAGATCCGTTCTCGTCCGGAACTGGAAACCGCCGGCGACCTCCCGAAGGCAGATCCCCCCCCCGCGCGCGTCGTATTCCCGAATCAATCCTTCAAGAAGAGAGACAATCTCCTTTTTTTCCGTATCGGAGAGGGCCAAAACGATCTGTTCCACCGTCAGCGGCGCTTCGGAGGCAAACAGGAGCGCCTCAATGATCGCGATTTTCTCTTCCATCGCCCCTCCTCTACCCCTCCACCGCCGGAAACAACCGGATCGCCCCGAAGGGTCCCGACTGATAGGCCCTGACCATTCGCAGTTTCATGAGCTCCAGAATCGCTAAAAACGTGTAGATGATCCGCTTCCGGTCGGTTCTGTCACCCAACAGATCGGAAAAGGCGATCTGCCCCTCTTCAGACAACCTCTCCAAGATTTCGTTGATCCGGTCCGTAAGGGACATCTTCTCCATGTCGATCTCCAGCTCCTCCCTGCGGTCGAGGCCAGCGATGATCCGGCGGAAGGCCGTAACGAGCTCAAAGATGTCAACCTCGATGGGCGCGTCATCCGCCTCCGCCGCCGTGGTTTGCTCTTCTTCAGATGCCGCGCCCCGCGTAAAGACATCGCGTTCGAGAAGCGGCCGCGCGTCTAAGTTGAGCGCCGCTTCCTTGAAGGCCTGGTACTCCAGGAGCTGCTGGACCAGTTCCGCGCGGGGGTCCTCCCCCTCTTCCTCCTCGCCATCACCCTCGGCCGGCGGCAGCAGCAGCTTCGATTTGATGTGGATGAGCGTCGAGGCCAGCACCAGATATTCCCCGGCAAGATCCAGATTGAGAGAGCGCATCATCTCCAGGTAGGAGAGATACTGCTCGGTGATCAGCGCAATGGGAATATTGTAGATATCAATCTCATTCTTCCGGATGAGATAGAGCAGGAGGTCCAGCGGACCCTCAAAAACGTCGAGCTTGATCTCATAGCTCATGGTGTATTTTCATGGCTTCCCGTACTTCGGCCAGCGTCGCCTTTGCAATCCGGCCGGACCGGACATTGCCGTCTTCGATGATCGCCCGAACCTCTTCGGGATGGCTCATAAAGTGGTCCCGCCGCTGATGGATCGTTCCCATCCCCTCCGCGATCGCCCCGGCCAGGCGCCGCTTGCATTCGATGCAGCCGATGGCCGCGCTCCGGCAGGCGGAGGCGATCTCTATAACGGTTTCCGGCGCTGAATAGAGCCCGTGAAACGTGTAAACATTGCAGAGCTCCGGACGGCCCGGATCGCTCTTGCGCTGCCGCTGGGGATCGGTGAACATCGCCCCGACCTTCTTTGCCAGGTCGTCTCCCCGGTCGCTCATGAAGATCGCGTTGCCGTAAGACTTGCTCATCTTCCTCCCGTCGATGCCCAAAAGCTTCGGGACCTCCGCAAGGAGCGGCTCGGGGATGGGAAAGATGTCGGCGTAGAGGAAATTGAAACGGCGCGCGATCTCGCGCGTCAGCTCGACATGGGGAAGCTGATCGACGCCCACCGGAACGCCATACGCCTTGTACATGATGATGTCCGCCGCCTGGAGGACCGGGTAGCCGAGGAAGCCGAACGTCGAGAGGTCTTTCTGGATCAGCTCCTCCTTCATCTCCTTGTAGGTCGGATTCCGCTCCAGCCATGCAAGGGGGGTGATCATGGAGAGGAGGAGGAAGAGCTCGGCATGTTCCTTGATCGCGGACTGAATGAACAAGGTGCTCTTGACCGGATCCAGGCCGGCGGAAAGCCAGTCGATGACCATGTCGATGGTGTTCGCCCGGATTTCACCCGTGGTCGCGTAGTCGCTTGTGAGCGCGTGCCAATCGGCCACGAAATAGTAGCAGTCGTAATCGCCGTGATTCTGGAGGGCGATCCAGTTTGAAAGGGCGCCGTGGAGATTTCCCAGATGGAGCTTCCCCGTGGGCCTCATCCCGCTTAAAATCCGTTTCCTCGTCAAACGCAACTCCTGCAACGGCGCCTCCTGCTTCCGTCATGTCCGCTTCGCGTGTAGCGGAGATCTTTACCCTGCACACAGACAAAGGCCCCCATCCGCGGATGGAGGCCTTTCCTGCCCTTGTTCTTCATAGCCCCGCTATTTTACCTTGTCAGCCAGGGCCTTGCCCGCCTTGAATTTAACCACCTTCTTGGCTGCAATCTTGATTTTCTTTCCGGTCTGGGGGTTCCTGCCTTCACGGGCCTTCCTCTTCACGACGGAAAAGGTCCCGAACCCAACCAGCCCGAGCTTCCCGTTTTTCTTGAGTTCCTTGCCCACCGCTCCGGTAAAGGCCTCCAGCGCTTGCGCTGCCGCCGCCTTCGTAACATCCGCCTCCGCCGCCATCGCCGCAATCAATTCTGCCTTCGTCATTCCCTCATTTCCCCCTTTCATTCATTGGTTTAATGGATCATAACTCCGCCACCACAACTAAGGTGGTTCAACCGCTATCGGACGCTGCCGGGCCTTCGGCCATGTGTCATCATCGTCGCTTCCGGATGATGACGCGAAATGACCGATTTTGCTAACATAAATTGCTGAAGCCGGAAAAAATGCATAAGGCTTTGCACCGTTCAGGATTTCAAAACACTAAGGGGGACAAACCTGTTCCCCAATCATCTTGGCGATACCCCTAACATAAAGAAAAACAACAATCAAGAAAAAATTCTAATATTTTTAATCAGGACGGCGGATCCATCCGCGGCGGCTCAGCGTGGACGGTCGTTTGGCAAGCGCCGTCCTTTGCATGACCGGACTGCACTGCGATACAGAAGCAATGGAGTCGAGCGAAATGCCGGAAAAAGATACAAAAATCCACTCGTCCTGGAGATTCTCTGCGGGCTTCAACATGGCCGTTCATCTCAAAACGACGGCCGCCTGTTTCCCGGCGTTTCTCTAATCCGTGCGGCCGTTCGGCCTCTTCTTCACGAGGAAATAGAGTTCTCCGCGCTCCTTCAGGCTTCCCGCAAGCATCTCCGCCTCGACGCCGCTTCCACAGAAAAGATCGACGCGCCCCGCCCCCTTGATCACACCCCCCGCGTCCTGGCTGACGACGAAGCGGGAAAAGGGGATCCAGGATAAGGCGTTTCCTTCGCGGTCGAGGACCGGTTTGCGCGCCCGCACGAAGGCAAGCGATCCCCGTGGAAAAACAGCGGCGTCGGCGGCAATCGACCGCCCCGGCGTTAGAACCTCTCCAATCGAGCCGACGGGCCCCTGCTCGACCACGCGAAAAAACACAAAACTCTCATTATAGCCGAGAATCTCCGAAAGATCGTCCGGGTGTTCCCGGAGATATTGCTTGACCGCCTGGTAGGAGATCTCCTGCGGCGAGATCTTTCCCGCATCGATAAGAAAGCGCGCCACGCTCCGGAACGGGCGACCGTTGGACTTTGCATACCCGATCTGGAGCAGCCCGCCGTCCGTCAGTTCGATCTTGCCGGACCCTTGGGTGTGGAGGAAGAAGAGGTCGATCCGGTCGCCCACCCAGGCCAGCTCCAGATTTCGCCCGGCCAGGGAAGCCCGCTCCTCGATCTCGCTTCGGCTATAGTAAGGAACCAGTTCCCCGTTCTTCACGCGACCGGTCAGTTGTTCGTTTTTGTACCGGTCGCGGAATTTGCCAAGATTTACCGTAATCGCATCATCCGGGGCTTTGTAAACCGGATATTGGAATTCCCGGGTCTCCTTCAGCGACCCCTTCATGATCGGCTCGAAATAGCCGGTGAAGAGGACGGTGTTCTTGCCATCCAAACCGGTCGCTTGATAAACGTCGAAGGTCTCCCGGATCCGATCCTGTTTGACTGCTTCCGCATCACCGCTGCGGAGGATTTCCCGAAGGGCAATGAGGGCTTCCTGTAGTTCACGGACGGTGATCCAGTCGTCGTCCATCCGGAAGGGTCCGCTTCCGGTGGCCCTCTTGTAATATTGAAGGCTTTTCTCGATGGCCCTATCGAGCGACTCCAAGTCCATATCGTCTTCGAACAGCGGAAACTGGTCGGTCGGGAGACGGACAAGCGGGGGAAGTGGCCTCGGGACGGCGGGCGGCGCGGGAATCTCCCGCGGGATCGGGATTCCCGACGGGAAAATAAGGGACGGCGGCGCCGGTTTTACGGCAGGGGGAGACGGTTTTACGACGGAAGGGGGCTGCGTCGGTCGCGTCGCCGGCTTCCGGGCCGGAGCGGCGCAACCGGACAGGCAATAGAGCACAAGAATGAAAAGGGCAAACTTATGAAACATGGTGATCTCAAAGCTCCAGGATCATGGCGACTTCATCGCAGAAATCGGGGTACTTGGAGCAGCGGAAACAATCGGACCAGATCTTCTCCGGAAGCGTGGAGCGCTTTACCTCCAGAAAGCCGAGTTTTTGGAAGAACTCCTGTTTGTAGGTCAACGTAAAAACCCGGAAGAGCTCCAGCGTGATCGCCTCGGAGATGCAGGCCTCCACCAGTTTCCGCCCGATCCCCTCCATCCGGTGCCCCTCATCGACATGGAGGGAGCGGATCTCCGCCAGGTTCTCCCAGATGATGCTCATCGCGCAGATCCCGCGGATCTCATTTTGCCCCTCGTCCTGATAAACGTAGAAATCCCTCAGACTGCCATAGATATCCATCAGCGAACGGGGCAGCATCTCTCCCTTCCCAGAGGAGATATTGATCAGTCTGTGAATCGTCTTGACGTCGCCGATACGGGCTTTTCTCAGCATATTTTCTCCTCAGCCGCGCGCGGCAAGAAGCATCTCCCGCGCATGCTCCTTCGTCTTTTGCGTCAGCGCCACCCCGCCCAACATGCGGGTGATCTCTTTTAGACGCTCCTCACCGGAGAGCAGAGAAACGGAGGTGTTCGTCCGCTCGCCGGCGACCCGTTTCACCACCCGGTAATGGCGGTCGCCACAGCAGGCGATCTGCGGCAGATGGGTGATGCAGAGGACCTGATGGTGGCTGGCGACTTCCCGTAATTTCTGGCCGACGATCTCCGCCGTCGCGCCGCCGATGCCGCTATCAACCTCATCGAAGACGATTGTCCCCACGGAACCCGTCCGGGCCAGAACCTTCTTCAGCACAAGCATGATTCGGGAGAGTTCGCCGCCGGAGGCGATCCCCCGAAGCGGTTTCATCTCTTCGCCGACGTTCGCCGAGAGATAAAACTCCAGGGCGTCCATCCCTTTTTCGTTCAGGGCCGCCCCATCCAAATCGCCCCGGAGATCAGCAAAGACCACCTCGAACCGTGCGTGTTCCATCCGAAGCGTTCGGATCTCCCCTTCGACCGACTGTTTCAGCCGGGACGCCGCCTCGCGTCGCTTTGAAGAGAGCTCCGCCGCGACTTCCATCAGCCGTTCCCGCTCAGCCGCAATGTTCTGGGTCAGCGCCTCGATCTCCTCTCCCAGGGAGGAGATCGAGGCAATCTCCCGCTCCGCCTCGGCCTGTTTTATGAGGATGACATTGAGGGTTCCCCCGTATTTCCGCTTCAGACGCCCCAGGAGCTCCAGCCGCTCCTCGACGGCCTCCAGGCGGGCGGGATCGAACGAGAGACGTTTTGCGTAATCGCGGAGCGTGAAGGCCGCCTCTTCGATTCGGTAGTAGAGCTCCTCCATCTCCTGTTCGGAAAGTTTCAGGCCCGGGTCGATCTTCCGGATCTCCTTCACGGCCGAAACCACGCCGCGGAATTCGGCCAGCACGGAACCGCCTTTCCCGTAGAGGGTCTCATAGGCCGCGCCGGCAAAATCCATCAGCTTTTGAACATTCGCAAGGATCTTCTTTTCTTCCGTCAGGGCGGCGTCCTCCCCCGTCCGCACGCCCGCCTGGGAGATCTCGCCGATCTGATAACGGAGAAGCTCTTCCCGTTCCGCTCTGATGGCGCTGCGCCCCTTGAGACCGCGGAGTTTCTCCTGAAGCGCACGATAACGGTCGTACCTCTCCCGATAGGCCATCCGGAGGGGCAGCAGCCCGCCGAATTCGTCGAGGATATCCGTATGATTGTCCGGGTTCAGAATCATCTGGTGTTCGTGCTGGCCGCAGATGTTGATCAGCGATTCGCCGATCGCGGCGAGCGACTGGAGCGATGCAAGCCGGTCGTTGATATAGACCCGGTTCTTTCCGGAACGGGAGACCACGCGGCGAACGACGAGCTCCTCGCCGTCGCCGAATCCCATTTCGCGGACCCTCGTCCGCAACCCGTCCTGCCCGCGGATGTTAAAAAGCGCCTCCACGACAGCCGCATCCTCGAAGGAGCGGATCATATCGGCATTCGCCCGGTCGCCCAGCAACAGACCCACGGCGCCGACGATGATCGATTTCCCGGCGCCGGTCTCCCCGGAGATCATGTTCAGGCCCTCGTCGAAGGCCACCTTCAATTCATCGATGATCGCAAAATTACGGATGTTCAGTTCCGCGAGCATCTTGTCCCTTCCGGAGAGCCCCCGTCGGGGAGCCGCCCCATCCCAACTTTGTCCGCAAGATCTCCAGATAGTCCCGGTGGG
>Ga0100395_1000480_pt1 | contig 29531 bp, 24 predicted proteins | sample CryGeymeta201519_FD_81542 | JGI IMG/M metagenome (GOLD analysis project Ga0100395, IMG submission 81542) | Groundwater microbial communities from Crystal Geyser aquifers in Utah, USA - Crystal Geyser metaG 2015-19 | ecosystem: Environmental > Aquatic > Deep subsurface > Groundwater | place: USA... | reverse complement strand
TGAGTTCCTTGCCAACTCCAGGGATGAAATGGGTTTGGTTTAACTGCAGTCATCGGCTTCTCCTTTCAAGATTGGTAATTATACCTTGAAAGTGTCACCTATGTATCTCAGCCTACACAATTATATTCCTCAAGCTGATTGTACGAAACCTTTTATTATAAAACAGTGTTGTGGTTGGATGGGTTAAAAGTATGAAGAAATTATCTTATCCAAACTATCTCAACATTAAGCAATTCAATAAGATGAAATAAGAAATTCAACTCGAAAATGCTCCCCCACAAGGACTGAAAACATTATTTGTACTTATCCCTACCTCTCCTCTCCTTTTGGCACTTATTATCATCTCTACCTCTTACTCAGGTTTGCAACCAGAATAGTTGCAATAGCTGACTCGCCTCGCTGAAGCTATGGCGAAGCGGGTTGGATGGGTATATGCTGGAAAAACTTATTTCAACCTGAGTTTTTTCAGTATATAATAAGATTGTGGGCATATGATAAATGTCAAGCAAAAATTCATCGAATTTTTTACTACTCATCCCAGGAACCACCGGGAGATACCTTCCTCACCACTGGTTCCTGAAAACGACCCCACGGTCCTTTTCATAACTGCTGGCATGCATCCCCTGGTTCCCTATCTTTTAGGAGAACCGCATCCTCTGGGCAAAAGACTGGTTGACGTGCAGAAATCCATGCGCACGGATGATATTGAAGAGGTAGGAGATCTGTCCCATTTCACTTTTTTTGAAATGCTGGGCAACTGGTCTTTGGGAGATTATTTCAAGAAAGAAGCAATTTTCTGGTCATTTGAGTTTCTTACGGGAAAAAAGTGGCTGGGTCTTGATCCCAAAAGGATTTATATCTCCGTATTTGAGGGAGATGGTAATGCCCCCATGGATAATGAGTCTACTCTTTACTGGAAGGATGCCTTTGCTGCAGCAGGAATAACAGCAGAACTGGGCCACCCGAAACAGGGTGTGATCGGAAATGCCAGGATTTTCCCCTATCCGAAAACTAAGAATTGGTGGGGACCGGCCGGACAGACAGGTCCTTGCGGGCCGGACAGTGAGATGTTTTATGATACCGGGCTTCAGGTGCATGATACCAAAGTACATGGTCCAATTTGCCATATAAACTGCAACTGCGGCAGATACCTGGAGGTTTGGAATGACGTCTTTATGCAGTACAACAAAAAAACCGATGGTGCTTTTGAGAAGTTGGCACAACAAAACGTGGATACCGGTATGGGTCATGAAAGAGTCACTGCTATCCTCGAATGGCTGGAGGGAAAAGTGAGCGAGCCGGATCCGTTCCAGACCGGACTTTTTAAAAATATCATAAGCAGTTTGGAGAGCTTAAGCGGTAAAAAATATGACGGGATGTACAAAAGATACATGCGGATTGTAGCCGACCATGTCCGCTCAGCTTCATTTGTCATATCAGACGGGGTTATGCCCGGCAACAAAGAAAGGGGCTATATCCTAAGAAGACTTATAAGAAGGGCCGTCCGCTTCGGCCGTCTTTTGGGAATAAACGGCTTATTTATGAAAACCTTAAGCGAGATTGTGATAAAAGATTACCAGACTGATTACATGGAACTTAACAAAAACTCAAAAGTTATTACAGATACTATCGGAATGGAAGAAAAAAAATTCGGAAATACTTTAGGAAGAGGCCTAAAGGAACTCGACAAGTATCAAGTCCTTACGGGAAAAATTGCTTTTGATCTTTATCAGAGCTTCGGTTTTCCTTGGGAGATGACAGCCGAAATAGCCAGAGAACGCACCCAAAAAATTGAAAAAAAGTTATTTGAGGAAGAATTTAAAAAACACCAGGAACTGTCAAGGACAGCAGCCAAAGGTACGTTCAAAGGCGGCCTTCAGGACCAGTCCGAAAAAACCACCAAACTCCATACCGCTACTCACCTGCTTCAGCAGACTCTCAGGGTAGTATTAGGAAAGCATGTCAGACAGAAAGGTAGTCATATCACTGCCGAACGTCTCCGTTTCGATTTTTCACACCCACGGAAATTGACGGATGAGGAAATAGACAAAGTGGAACAGATCATAAATGAAAAGATCAAAGATAACTTACCTATTACCACAGAAATCCTTACCCTTGACGAGGCTCTGGTAAAAGGAGCTTTAACCGTACCTGAGGCCAGATATCCGGAGAAAGTGAAAGTATACTCTGTGGATAACTTTTCTAAAGAAGTCTGTGGAGGTCCTCACGTAGGCTTTACAGGAAAGCTGGGAACGTTTAAGATAATAAAAGAGGAAGCTGCCGGAAACCAGATAAGAAGAATTTATGCAAGTCTGACAGGGTAGCTTTCTTGTAATCTCATGTCTCTACTTACCCAACTTCTGCCAAAAAAAGAGACCAGGGAATATTTTCTAGCTCTGGGCGTTGAAGAACATCATATCCGCGCTATCATCGCTCAAATCTCGGGCAGTGAACTTACTGTCATCGGTAAAGGTGAAGCTGAATACACCGAAGGAAAAAATGAGACGGAAGCAGCTGACATCGCTATATCTGAGGCGGAAAAAAACCTCCCTGATAGCACTCTAGTTGAAAAAGTCGTCTTTTCACTACCATCTTATTTCCTGGAAGATGACAAGGTCAAGCCCGATTATCTTGAAACCTTGAAAAAAATTGCTAAAGATTTAAACCTGAAACCGTGCGGTTTCATCGAGTATTCCTCAGCCATATCATACTTTCTTGAACGTGAAGAGGGATCTCCTGCTACCCTTCTTCTCATTTACGTAGGCCAGAAAAAGCTGGTTGTTTCCCTTATCAGAGTTGGCAGAGTGCAACAGTCAATCACTGTAGAAAGAGGTGCTTCTGTGGGAGCGGATCTGGAAACCTCAATAAAAAAATTTCAGGCGGAAATTTTACCTTCCAGAATCGTGCTTTATGATGAATCAGACGATTTGGAAAATGTCAGAGAAGATCTGCTTCGTATGTCTTGGCACAAACATGCTTCATTCTTGCATACCCCTAAAGTGGAGATTCTCCCCTCTGAAAAGATATTTGAAGCTTTGGTGCAAGCTGCCGGATGCAGTTTTACCAAAGATTACCAAATCCAAAGAAAACAATTAGGGATTGAGGAGGAAACCTCCGGAACGGTAGAAGCGGAAAGACAGAGAAACATGACCGAACATGCAAAACCGAAACATTATGAAACTACCCATACGGTACATCATACAGAGACAAAAGAACCACCGAAAAACGATATTATTAATGAAGAGACATTTGGTTTCGTGAGAGGCGATAAAGCTATCGAAGAGATAAAAAAAGCAAAGAAAGATAATATTATTATTCCTGAAAACGATATTAGCGCTCCTCTGAAAGATGAGGAATCAATATAGATAAACCAACGAAAATAAACTTGCCTGGAATTAAAATTCCACAAATCCCATCTTTACCGATTTCTTTACCGAAACTCTCTATTATTATTGTTCCTGTTATCCTTCTTATTCTTGCCGGGATTACCGGGTATTTCTTATACTGGACTTATCCTAAAACAACGGTCAATATCATCACTTATGCCCTGACGCAAAATCTGGAGAAAGAGGTTATCTTTACTAAAGATGCCAAAAAGGTAGAAACAGGGAAAAATTTCATCATGATAAATACCACCTCTGAAGACGTCTCCGGTACAAAGACAGTAAGCACAACAGGCAAAAGCCAGATCGGGGACAAAGCAACCGGCGAAGTCACGCTTTATAACAAAACCTTAAGCACCAAGACCTTTCCTAAAGGAAGCATCCTAAAACATAGCGATCTCCAGTTTACCCTGAAAGAGGACGTTACTATTGCCTCAGCTTCAGACACCGGTGAAGGCTTGGCTTATGGAAAAGCTAATGTTAATGTCGATGCTGCAAGCATCGGTCCGGAAGGCAATCTTGTAGCTGATAGTTCTTTTTACTTCAAGGATTTCCCCGACAGCTCATACTCAGCCAAAAACAATAACGCATTCGTCGGTGGCACCAGTAGGGAAATCCCCAGCGTATCCAAGGAAGACCAAAACAATCTGGAGGAATCCCTGACAGAAGAACTTGTCACTAAAGCAAAACAACAGATAAACCAAAGGGTAAATGCAGGTGAAATACTACTGGATTCGCTTTCTGATATTTCAATTTCTTCCAAAAAATTCAACCAAGCAGTTGGAGCAGAGGCAAAAGAACTTACTTTAGATCTTACTATTAAGCTGAATGGTTATTCTTTCAGACAGTTGGATCTTCTAAGCTTGTCCATCCAAAATATCTCGTCTCCACCTGAAGGGTATACGACTGATGAAAAAAGAACATCTGTGCATATCAGTGAATCGAAGTCAGATAAAACCGGAGATATTAAAGCAAGCGCATCTATAACCACTTATCTTACTCCAAATATGGATAAAAATATAATTGTCAACCAGATAGCAGGCAAAAAATATTCCCTGGTATCTTCTTATTTAAAAACCGTGGAAAATGTGGCCGGATTTAAAATCACCAAAAACAAAGTTCTACCTTTTATCGGGAATAATTTACCTGCCAACCGTCAAAATATTACCCTCAATGTGTTAACCTATTGAAACTCCGAGGGTTAATAACCCATTGTATTTCCGCCTAAGGCGGATTAAAGCTAAAATGGCATTATATTCATACGTCAAGAAGAAAAGGTCCAAAAAGAAAATTATTTTATCTACTTTTTCAATAGTAGTATTTTTCGCCGGGATAATTATCCTTTCCTGGGTACTCTACCCGATAGCTTCTTTCTATATCGTAGACGTTCCACAATTCGGACAAATCTTAAGCCCTTTACCTGATGAAATTATTAAACAAACAGTGAAAAAAGAGATTGCATTCGTATTAGGAGATACAAATGTTGACTACACAAAAGCAAGCGTCTGGTTCCCTAAAGCAAGTAATATAAAAACAGCCCTTTCTGATACTACCTACTTTTTATCTATCCCAAAACTTGGAATCGACAAAGCATTGGTAAAAATTGGCGGTGAGGATCTTTCCCAAAGTTTAATTCACTTTACCGGCCCTATTCCCGGAGAAGATGGAAATCCGGTAATATTCGGGCATTCAACTTTAAAATGGCTTTACAACCCCAAGGATTACAAATCAATTTTTACCAGATTGCCCGATCTGAAAAACAATGACGAAATATTCATATATGTTGATAATATCACCTATATATTTAAAGTTTACGAGATGCAAGTTGTTTCTCCTAATGATGTGGCTGTTTTGTCACAGAATTACAATAGTCCTTATATCACTCTTATTACCTGTGTCCCTCCCGGTACCTACTTCAATCGTCTTATAGTTCGAGGTAGACTTACGAATATTTAATCATGTATGATTGTAGGATATATTTATTATGGTAAAAAATATAACTTCAATAAACCACAATTCGAACAGTCATGCACAATCAAAACAATCCATTGAAGCCCTTACTGCTATCAAAAAGAAATTATTAGGGAAAAAACTCAACTACCGGGAAATATTCTCTTTGATGGATGAAGTGTCACACGAGAGACTGGGTCCCATCCTTACCACGTATTTTGTCGCAGCAGGTTTTAAGAACGGTTTCTCTGATCAGGAACTCTTCTACCTTACAAAATCTATGGCTGAAACAGGCAGTAAACTGCATTTCAAAGGTATAGTGGCAGATAAACACTCTACAGGAGGGCTTGCCGGTACAAGGACAACCATGATTTTAGTACCGATTATAGCCTCAGCCGGATATAAAATCCCCAAAAATTCCTCCAGGGCAATTACTACCCCCTCGGGAACCGCAGATACCATGGAGGTTTTGGCACCGGTAACATTTACCCCTGACAAGATCCAGAAAATTGTAGATAAAATAGGCGGTTGCATAGTCTGGGGAGGACATTTGGGTCTGGCACCGGCAGATGATATCATCATCCAGGTAGAAGCTCCGCTTGCTTTTGAATCTTTTGATAAAATCATTGTTTCCATAATGGCTAAAAAAATTGCTTCAGGAGCAACTCATCTTGTTTTGGATATCCCTGTCGGGCCGACTCTGAAGGTCAGACACTTCAAGGATGCGGAAGTCATTTCCCAGAAATTCAAAATGCTAGCTGATAAATTCAAAATAAAAATTGCTCCTGATATCAACCAAATATTAGAACCGGCCGGCCATGGAGTTGGACCTTGTCTTGAAGCTCAGGATGTCCTTAAGGTGCTTGAACAAAGACCCGACAGACCCTTTGTCCTTGAAGCAAAGACATTGAGACTGGCTGGCAAACTGCTTGATTTATGTCTCTCCGAAGGCAAAAAACCAGTCAAAGAAAACGGTGAAGAATTGGCTAAAAAAAATCTCTCAAGCGGTAAAGCCCTGGCAAAGATGCGTGAAATCATTAAAGCCCAAGGGGGAAACCCGGACGTCGGTTTTGATGATATTAAATCCGGACCGTACAAGTTCGAGGTCCCCAGTCCACATAAAGGTACTGTCACTATGTTTAACAATCAGGACTTAACGATTATTGCCAAAATCCTGGGTTGTCCTAAAGACAAAAAGGCAGGTATCTATCTGGAACGAAGAATTGATGAACGTGTGGATAAAAATGATATAATATGTGTACTCTATTCTTCAGACAAATGGAGACTGGAAGAAGCGAAGGAAACATTGAAACACGTACCTATATACAATATCGGCTGAAATAAGAATAATGACTTAAGGGAATTATATTATTAACTTGGTTCCAAAAATATGTTTAAAAATATCATTGCTCCCATGCAAGCATGGCTTCTGTCACAGAAACGTTGTGTAGGTTGCGGCCTACCGCTTACTCAAGGAAAAGTTCTTAAAAGAACTAAAGAAGAACATACTGTTTCATGCGAGAAATGCAGCCGGATTTATTTATATAACCTGCAGACGAAAAGATATAAAAGGGCGCCCATAAACGTCAAGACATGAGGCAAAAATTTGTAATTCTGATTATTCTTCTCCTGTTCATTTCTCTGGGAATCTACTTCTGGTGGAATCAAGCGATCAAACCGTTAAATCCAATGAGCAGTAAACCGGTTGTCTTTAATATTAAAAAAGGAGAAACAGTAAGAACTATCGCCAAAAATCTCTCCCAGCAGAAACTCATAAGATCACCTGTGGCTTTCTTCCTGCTGGCCAGATTCGGAGGACTGGCTGACAGTATCCAGGCCGGTGATTTTCATCTTGATCCGTCGATGAATCTCTACTCTGTCGCCAATTCCCTGAAACACGGAACAACCGATATCCGGATTACGATAATTGAAGGCTGGAGGAATGAAGAAATCGCTCTTCTACTTACCAAAGATCTGAATATTCCTGAGGGAGAATTTCTGAAGGAGGCCAAAATCGGATACATGTTCCCGGATACCTACCTTATCCCGAAAGATATTACGGCTAAAGAAACCGTGAAAATATTTTTGGCTAACTTTGATAAAAAAGTGACCCAGGATTTGAAAAACAAGGCAAAAGAGAAAGGCCTCACCGTAGATGAGCTTATCACCATCGCTTCACTTGTGGAAAGAGAAGCAAAAAATGATGAAGACCGCCCGCTAGTGGCAAGTGTCATCCTGAACAGACGGGAAATCGGGATGAAACTGGATATTGATGCTACCATCCAGTATGCTTTAGGTTACCAACCCGGTGAAAAATCATGGTGGAAGAAAAACCTCACCAGTGAGGACATTTCTATCGATTCGCCTTATAACACTTACACAAATCCCGGCCTTCCTCCCACTCCCATCTCAAATCCGGGTATGGCTGTTATCCAGGCGGTAGTTAATGCCCCGGATACCGATTATTTGTATTACCTTTCTGACGAAAGCGGAAAAACCTATTTTTCCAAATCATACGAGGAACATAACACAAATATAGACAAACACCTCGGCAATTAGGGTTTTTTCCGATGAAACTCCCAATTCTGTTTCGTTTATCGGAGCGTCAATATAATTAAAAACGAGTAAAAACGAGGTCCGACCTCGTATTCAATGAAGGACATTAATAATTGCACCTTGGGACAGATGAAAATCATGCATAATCTCCAGATAGGATTGGATTGTTTTCAAAGGTTGTCTGCAGGCTTCCTTAAGCATGGTGATAATACTCATCAGTCTGATACCTATTCTTTGCTGGTTTGATACAGTATCCATAAGATTGACTTTTGGCGTAACTCTTTTCTTGCAGGAAAAACACCATCTTTTACAAATTACATGTTCAGTAATCTCAACTTTAGAAGGTGGTATGTCAATTGTTTGTCTGGTATAGGAAATAGCTGGTTTTCCGAGTCTCCCGTTACAATCAGGACAGATATTGAATGAGTGGAATATCTGTTTAGTGGGAATATCCAACTTTCTCCCAAAGTTTTCCTCTCTTTTCTTACGAGGACCCTTCTTTTTGTTTTTAATATTGGGTTTTACCCATGAAGGAGGTTTATTTTGTTGTTTTGGATCTTGATTATTTAGTCTTGCCTTAATCTCTGCAATCTGTGTTTCTAATGCAGTAATCTTATCCTGCTGTTCATAGATTATCCTTATCAGTTCTGATCTTGGGGCAGATAAAAGATCCATGGAATATTAACGCTAGCAGATAGAGTAAACTGCTGTCAAACTTTAGCCTTGTTGTGTCAGGAAGTGTGAGATCTTACAAATTCAGGTTTTTTCAGTATAAATCAACTTAGTGTGGTATAATGCTGATTGCAATCTCAAGCGCAAAAAGTATCACTGTTTCAGTACGAAAGTTGGGATAGTTGAATTTTTAACCAGTTGCCGGAGTCAATGTCAAAACGGTAAAGAATGTTATCAATGGTTATTTCCTCAAACATTCTGCCATTTTCTTCAAAATAAGTATAAGAATCAAATACACATAGCTTCATATTATGGCAAGGTGAATTATTATCTTTAAAGTACTTTTCATTATTGTCAAGTCTCGAGTTTGTCCATGTTTGCAAGATTTCATCAAATTCGTAGAGATATTCTCCTTTAGTAATTGACTCAACAAGTTTATTATCTTTATTTCTAAATGATCTTGTATTAAAAAAGCAATCTTTTTCGCTAGTTTCATAACATGGGCCGTCTTTTTTAGCATATTTTTCATTATCTTTATCTAAGAAAACAAGGTTATGGTTGCCATTATCTTGAAAAAGATAATTAGAGACCTCCAATTGATCATTGATTACCCCATATTTTTTGTTTCCAAATGTAAAGCTAATTATGATTTTTGGATTTGGCGTGTCTTTTTGAGGCAGGTAGCGTGCAGTCATTGTGTCAACCAGGCATGGTAGATTAGTCTTGCTTTGGTCACAAAAAAAAGAATTGGGATCAAACTCTTTAAAATAAGACTTTAAATTTATTTTTTTCCAGGCCCTGCTTTTATTTTCTATTTCCTCAGTAAGGGGAGCAATATAGAAATTATTTTTCAAAGCGATTAACTCGTATAATTTATTAACAGCTTTATCGTTTAATACCAGTCTGGCGTCAAAGGCGCATTCGTCAGTCTTTAAATCTTCGCAAGGCGCATTTGGATAGTAATATCGGCCGGTAGGAATCTCTTTTTTAAGGTTGTCTGCGCGGTTATATTTTTTTGCTAATGATTTAAACTGCAAAGCGGATGTTTTTGGTCTGGCCAGATGATATCCAAATTCATCTCTGCTAATCTTATAAAGACCCAAAGTTCTCCATTTTTTTTGGCCCTCGGTCATTCCTTCCTCGTTTGGATCAGAATTGGCCAATCTGAAAATATAAAGTCTTTCAATGTTTGGAGAGTTAAGGTAGGCCGAGATAATGTCAGATAAAGAATCAGCCTGAAATTGTTCTTCATATGGATCTAATATAAAATTATTATTAAAATCAGAGTTTACGCCTGTTTCAGCAAACATTTTTTTATTAATTCCCAAACTTTGCAGGATTTGTTGAGCCGTTTGAATATTTTCATTAACCTCGGAAGATAATTTATTTGACATTGCCAATGATCGAACCTCTGGGTGGCTATCTATTTCGTAAAGAAATGCGAGGCCTTTTTTTTGTAAGTCAAAATCGCCAAAAGTTTTATAAGTATAGGTTACTTCTCTTACGATATCAAAAGAATTCCGGAATCCAGGCCGTCTCACTAAGTTATAGAACAGATCAAGATATTTAGTATATTTTGGGTTAAACGAAGTAAGATAGAGTTTGGCAGTTGGAGAGATGTCTTTGATCACTGCTGAACCATATCTTTGGGTTAAATAATAATAATAGACAGCATCTTCAAAATTTTTATAAGTCATACCGTCAGAATCTTCGTTGCCCAGTATTGGATGTTTACGATTGCCGGGAGTTTGAAAGTATAGTCCCTCTTGAGGTTCATGATATAGAAGCCAAGAGTCGATCTTATCCCCATATCTTTTAACCGCTTGGCTGACAAAACGCGACCACTCATTAAGATTTTCCAATTTTGGCGCATAAAATTTAGAGTAAGTTGTGTAATCAGAGGTAGTCATTTTTTCTTGCGGCGCGCTTGAATAAAAAGAAGGAGTCATCCACAACCTTCCCAGAGGTTTTATGCCATTATCAGTTTGGATATTAATATATTTGTCTGTGGTTGACCAATCAAATTTTCCCTTTTCCACCTCAACCTGATCCCAATAGATGCTCTGGTAATTTGAGCAGGCGCCAATAAATTTGGCGGCTTTTGAAAGTTCTTCCATATAAGAAAGACTAGGTTTAGCTCCCCCTCTTTCAAAAGATACTGCCAGCCGGCATCGAGATTGGTTATTTTTATTAAGAATAACTTCACTCGGATTGATCTCGACGGCTTTATTATAGAAAATTAATTTGTTTTTATTTAGATGGCTGATTATTAATAGTATGAAAATGGTGGTGAGCGCATTTATTACTATTAGCAATATAACCAATCTCAGTTTTTTATTTTTAATATCCATAATTAATCAAAAAAGAATTGTTAGGTTACGATACGTTGTATAGAAATGTTTTTAGTTTGTTTTAAATAATCGGCTGGTGTTCTGTAACCCAACTGTTTTAATTTTACATCAAAATTATACATATTCAAGTAGATAATTAGTTTTAGCTTTAAGTCAGCTTCATTTTTGAAAAGATAACGCCTAATGACTTTATTTTTAACTTTTCCATTAAACCTCTCCACCATGCCATTTGTCCATGGATGACGGAATTTAATGGTGCGGTGCTGGATTTTATTTATCCTGCAGATTTTAACAAAAGGATGAACTTTCTTTGTTTTCCGGTATAAGGCTTTATAACAAAACTCCAGTTCATTATCAGTTAAAATGTAATTGATTTGGTAAGGATAAAATGTTAAGACCATTTTAAGAAATTGAGCTCCCATTTCTTTTGTCTTTCTATCTGTTATCCAAAGATAGGCAATCTTTGAAACACGATCGATACAGGTGAAGATATACCAGCGTTTTCCGTTGATCTTAGGAGTATAAAGAGTATCGATATGTAAAAATCCAAGAGCATACTTTCTAAATCTCTTAATCTGTTTCTCTGCCTTAACCAGTTCCGAAGGCAAGATGGATAAACCATAACGAACTAAACAGCGATAGATTTTTACAGGATAAAGATTGGGAATAACTGTTTCTAATGTAAGGTAAATCTCCTCAATGCTTTTTTTAAACTTTTTTCTTTCAAAAAGAATAAGATCTTCTTGTTTTTGAGTTAAGGATATACGCAATTTTTCAGGACGGGAGGATTTATCTTCAAGAGATTCTCTCTTCTTCCACTTCTTAACAGTCAGCCAGGAAAGATTAAACTTGCGGGCGAGAAAAGCCACTGGCTGGAGACTTGACTGAATCTCTTGCCGTATAGCATAATTGGTCTTGGCATTCTTATGTAATTTCTGCAACATAATTGTATAGATTATACTCTATACAACGTATCGTAGTACGACAATTATGCCAACGTGGTTCATCCTGGATTTGGTGCTGTAGGACTTCTTGAAAAATATCTCGGGTCTCATTTTCAAGCAAAAATGGGAAGAAGTACAGACATACACTTAGCAAAAATGTTAGTTGAACAAGCAAAAAAAACAAACACTCCTCTTTTTAGCGCATCCATAGTGGGTACCCCAGGCATGCCGGAATTTGAAACCGCTGAAGAGTATGTGATTTGGCAAAGAACTGTTGAAGAAACTCGAGGAATGTTTACTGGAGAAATCGCAAATCAGGTATTTGGTGCCGGCGAAGCAGAAAGAGTGGTACCAATGCATGTTATGGGCGTGTCTGCTGAACTGGCAAATTTGAGGCAGAAATTTGACGATGAGAATGAGTTCCGGTTTGTACCCTTATGTCTTGCTTCAGATAGTGTCGGTTCCGGAAGTTTTAAAGTTGATCATGGAGGAAATTTTGCTACAGCCTTAGCTGAAGCGCCTGAATACATGAAGTTAATGCTTGAAGTTACCAAATTAGCAGCGGATGATCCTGAACTTAATAATCAAAAAATGGAAGATTTTTCACTAAATAAGCAATTTCAAACTTAATTATCTCTTCAAATACATAAACTTCAAAAACATACCTAGAATTACCCGCCAATTCAAACCAATTTCTTTGATTTCTTGACAAGCAAACCTCAGGAGACTTAAAATCGGTCAATGAGTAAAGACGGCAGAATCTGGCTCTCCCATACCGGTATCGAGAATTTGAACCGGTGCCCCAGGTGCTTTTTTCTGCAATACAAGAAAAATATCAGGCACCCGGAAGGGATTGTTTCAAGGTTGGCAAACAGGTTTGATTCCGTTTTAAAAACCTATTTCGATCAGTATAGAACCTCAGGAAAATTACCTGAACTTGTATTAGGGAAACTGGAAGGACAACTTCAAAACCCGTTCCAGGAAAAATACTATGCACGGATAAATGATAATTATGGGTTTTGGGGGAAACTGGATGAATGTCTGGTAAACGAAAAAGGAGAGTTTATCCCTGTGGATTTTAAAACAGCCAGCAGCGATCCGCGGGAAAAGGAAGTTCTATCAGCCTACCAGGCGCAGATTGACGATTATATATTTCTCTTAAATAAAGACGGTAAAAAAACCGCCGGCTTTGGCTATCTTATTTTTGTCTTTCCTGATAATGGCAATAATCTCCACAATGGTTTCCCGATGATAATTCACATAGTGAAACTCGAAGGTAACCCGGATAAAACAACTGAAAGAATAAATAATGCCATCACGGTTTTAGAATCTTCATCAATCCCGGAACCTCTGCCTACATGCCCATTTTGCAGTTGGTTGGACCGGATAAATTTGGAGATAAAGAATCCGTTTCTGATGGAAACTATATCAGTAAAAAGCAGACACCGTAATAAAAAGAAGACTGATAATAACATCCAAACTTCAATAATATAGTAATAGGCCTGAGATAGATAAGGAAGTATTAGGAAATAATTGGAAATATATATAGATTAACGGATTAAAACCAGCCTCTTTTTTTCTTTCCCTCTTCGTCAAATTCCCGTAGGAGTTCTTTCTGGCGGTTTGTCAGTTTATTTGGGATTTGCACTTTGATTCTGACATATTGGTCTCCCCTGCCTCCGCTTCGGATATACGGAACACCCTTACCTCTTAACCGTATCAAACCATGAGACTGAGTTCCAGGTTGTATCCGCAGCTTTAGTGGTCCATCAATAGTCGGGACTTCCACCACATCTCCTAATGCTGCTTGAGCATAACTTATCTCCATATCAACCACAAGATCATAATCTTCTCTGGTAAATCGTGCGTCAGGACTAACTTCAAGTATTATGTCAAAATCACCAAATCTTACTCTTGAACCGTTATCAACTCCGGCAGGTATTTTAATTTTTTCTCTCTTCCCGTTTATTTCCACTGTCTTCTCCACTCCTTTTACTGCTTCCATGAATGTCAGAGTCAATTTATATAAAGATCTTTGTCTCCTTCTTGTTCTGCTTGTTGATGCCCCTCCAAAAAATTGTTCAAATATCTCAAACGGATCGGAAAAACCGCCAAAGTCAAAACCGCTGAAAGGTGAATTCCCGCCTTCCCCGTAAGTATAGGTATAACTGAAAGGCCCGTAACTGCCTGACTGTTGGCTACCAGGACCCTGTGCCCCAAAACCGCCGGCGCCAGGTGAAAATGCTGTTTCACCGTATTGATCGTATACTTCTTTTTTCTTAGTATCGGACAGCACTTCATAAGCTTTGTTTATTTCTTTAAACTTTACTTCTGCTTCAGGTGATTTGTTCCTGTCCGGATGCCACTCCAGTGCTTTTTTACGATATGCTTTCTTTATTTCTTCAGGTGTGGCGCTTTTTGCTACATCCAATACTTCATAGAAATCTTTTGCCATAAATTTATTCTATCATTATTAAAGCTCCCCGGTTTAAAGACCGGAGAATCTATACAATCAAGCGCTTTAATCCATCCGAAGCGGAAAGATTAAGTATTCATTTACGGCTTATAAAGCCGTAGCTTTCTGCGTAGGAGGAATAAAAGGGCGCGCTAAGCGCGCCCATTCTATGTACCTATTGGTAAATTATACTACTTTGCTTTTAATCATGAATCAACTACTTCACCTTCCTGGACATTTTCTTTTTTCGAACCTTTATTCTTCTTGTCGTTGTTTTTTTCCTCTTTCTCTTTTTCCGGCTTTTCCTCTACAGGAGGTTCATCTTCACCCTGTTTTTGCTGTTGTTGTTGCTGATACATAGATTGACCGATTTTTTGCAAGGTCTCGGACAAATCTTTTGTCTTTTCTTCAATTTCGTCCTTCGTCGATGCATCTGTCAACGTTTTTACGGCAGCTATTTTCTCCTCTACTTCTTTCTTTATATCTGCCGGCACTTTATCACCCGCATCTTTCAAGGATTTTTCAGCAACGTAAATCAAGTTATCGGCCTTATTTTTAGCTTCAATTTTTTCTTTTTTCGAAGTATCGTCAGCTGCATGTTCATCTGCTTCTTTGGTCATTTTGTCTATTTCATCTTTGGACAAGCCGGTGGAACCCATTATTTTAATACTTTGGGTTTTACCTGTAGCTTTATCTTTGGCTGAAACATTCAAAATTCCATTGGCATCAATGTCAAAACTGACTTCTACCTGCGGCACTCCTCTTGGAGCAGGCGGAATACCATCAAGAATAAATCGCCCAAGAGATTTGTTATCACCTGCCATTGGACGTTCGCCTTGAAGAATATTGATCTCTACTGACGTCTGGTTATCAGCAGCTGTAGAAAATATTTCCGATTTGGAAGTAGGTACAGTTGTGTTTCTTTTAATAAGCGGCGTCATTACCCCACCTAAGGTCTCTACTCCCAAAGTGAGAGGCGTTACATCAAGAAGCACCACATCTTTCACCTCTCCTGTCAGCACTCCAGCCTGAACAGCCGCTCCAATTGCCACTACTTCATCAGGATTAACAGTCCTGTTGGGTTCTTTTCCAAAGAATTCTTTAACTAGCTGGAATACTCTAGGCATCCTGGTCATACCACCTACCATGACAATCTCATCGATTTTATCTTTTGTCATCTTAGCATCTTTTAAAGCTGCTTCAACCGGTTTGATTGTGGATTCGATGAGATCAGAAACTATATTTTCAAGTTTGGCACGTGTCAGTTTAAATACCATATGCAAAGGACCATCTTTGCCTTGGGTAATAAACGGTAGATTTATTTCTGTCTCCAGACTGCTTGAAAGTTCTATTTTTGCTTTCTCTGCTGAATCTTTTAGCCTTTGCAAAGCCTGTGGATCTTTACGCAGATCAACTCCATGTTCCTTTTTAAAATCATCCGCAAAATAATCCATTATTCTCCTGTCAAAATCATCTCCTCCTAAATGAGTGTCACCGTTTGTCGATTTTACTTCATATACACCTTCACCAAGTTCAAGTATCGATATGTCAAAAGTACCTCCACCAAGATCGTAAACCGCCACGGTATGTGCATGTTTTTTATCAAGACCATACGCTAAAGATGCAGCTGTCGGCTCATTTAATATTCTTTTTACCGTAAGCCCGGCAATTTCACCTGCTTGTTTAGTTGCTTGTCTTTGAGAATCATCAAAGTAAGCTGGCACAGTGATGACTGCTTCAGTTATTTTTCCACCTAAATATGCTTCTGCATCGGCTTTGATCTTCTGAAGGATCATCGCTGAAATTTCCTGCGGGGTGAAAGTTTTACCGCCAATTTCAATCACTGCCATGCCTTCACGACCACTTTTGATTGTGTAAGGTAACCATTCTGTGTCTTTTTGAACTGATTTATCGTTATATTTCCTTCCCATGAGTCTTTTCACTGAAAAGACGGTTGATTTTGGGTTCACCACCATTTGTCTTTTAGCGACATCTCCAATAATATGTTTTATCGGATCGACAATTGATGGAATTACATTCCTACCTTCAGATGAATATATGATTTTAGGACTTCCTCCTTCCATCACTGCAACGGCACTATTGGTTGTTCCTAAATCAATTCCTATTACTTTTGCCATAGATTTATCCTCCTCGATAATTCAAATTTATATTAATTTATTAAACTCTTACTCTAAGGGCTTGTTCGTAAATAATATATAATGGTATTTACGATTACGGCCTTTTGTGCCACATCTTTATTTGAAAAATAATCATGTTATTAACGAATGCGGCCTAAGTATTTACTGTCTCTTTGTTTTTGATTTCTTCTTTCTTCCTGCCTACTTTTACCTGAGCCACCCTGATAATCTTTCCTTTATACGCGTATCCTCTTCTTAACTCTTCTGCTACCTGTCCTTCACTTTCGGCTTCCACCACCTCTATACATTCCATCACATAAGGGTCGAAACGTTTTCCTACCACTTCTATTTTTTCTAAACCCTCTATTTTGAACATCTCTCTCAATTGTTTTAAAGCTAATTCCAATCCCTCATCATGTACATTTTTTTCAACTTTTTCTAAAATATCAACGACTGGCAGCAGCTTGAGTATGAAATTTGCTGCGGCTCTGGTCTTTATCTCATATTTCTCTTCTATCGTTCTCTTTTCCAGATTCCGGTAATCAGCTAAAGCGCGAAGATACTTACTTTTCCAATCTTCATCTTTACTTACGGAAATTGGTTGCTTGTTATTATTGTCAATTTTTTTCGTCATCTGTCTATTACCAACTTTTAACAATTTCTGTTATCAAACTCCCCATATATCTTACCATCGGAATAATTCTCTGGTAATCTAACCTATATGGCCCTACAACACCTATTACACCCTGTTGATCGCTTGATTTGAAATTGATAAATATTCCTCCGCATCTATCTGATAATTTTTCCCCCATATCTTCTCCCAGCATAATAGTAAGATTATCCGGGCTCTCCTGGAAATGTGAAAAAATATCCCACCAGTAGTCATATTCATCCAAAGTTTCCAGAAGATGTTTGGTCATATCAATATCATAAAATTCCGGCATCTCCAGTATATTTCCAAGACCAGACGTATAAAAATCTCTGTCATTTGTCGCTGCTATAGACATCGTTTTTGTTTGCTTTGCCAGAGCTTTAGTCGACTCACGCAGTAATTTGTCCAATTCTTCACGATAATCCCATATCTTTTGCTTGACCGTCACTTCATCCGCAACTGATAATTCTTTTGTCTGCATCAACTTTCCCACATATAGCTTGAGAGCTTTAGATGTTGGGGTCCTTCCTGCAGATGTATGAGGTTGCTTCATGTATCCCAGTTCAGTTAAAGTCACCATTTCATTTCTGATGGTCGCCGGCGAAATACCTAAATTATATTTTTTATCTAAGGTTTCCGAACCTACCGGCGAAGCTGTTTCTATATATTCCTCAACGATTGCTTTTAGGATATGATTCTGTCTGTCAGATAATTTATCCATAAGGAAAAATTGTTTTTATAAATTAGCACTAACATATCACGACTGCTAATATTTGTCAAGTAAGTCATATGTTTGTTACTATTAGAGAGAATGAAAAATAAGTATGCCTATCTTTTAATTTCCATCGTCTCACTGCCAATTATTATATTCGCAGTTGATAAAATCCAGCAGTTACAATCAGAAGCAGCTCCAAAATCAGCCAATATCGTAATCAACACACAGGAAATTACAGGAAAAATAAATTACTCTTGGGCTGCGATTTCTCAGGGTGGAGAAGAACCCCCGCCAATGCTGAAAACTGCTGTCCCGAAGATCCAGGAACTAACACCCAAATATATAAGAATCGACCATATATACGATTATTACGATATAGTCAGGAAGCAAGACGGAAAATATTATTATGATTTTTCTAAACTGGATGACACTGTAGAAGACATCATAAAAACCGGAGCGTTGCCTTTTTTCAGCCTTTCATATATGCCATCTTCCTTTACCTTATCCGGTTCAGTCATTGATACCCCGACAGATTGGGATAATTGGAAAGAATTGATTAGGGAAACAATTGCCCATTATAGCGGTAAACTCAACCGTAACCTTGTAAACGTCTATTATGAAGTATGGAATGAGCCTGAATTGCCTCAATTCGGATCATGGAAGCTTGACCCTTCTAAAGACTACCGTCTGCTATATTATTATTCTGTCAAAGGTGCCCAAGAAGTTAATAACGTAAACCAATTTTTTATCGGTGGTCCCGCAATAGGTTCTTACTATCCTACCTGGATCAGCAGTTTCCTTACCTATGTTACACAAAACAAACTCAGACTGGACTTCTATTCTTGGCACAGATATAACAAAAAGGCTGCTATTTTCTCGGAAGACGCTAGAAATACCCGGCAAATTCTTGAACAGTTTCCCGACTATGCAAAAATACCTCTCGTTATATCTGAATGGGGTATAGAATCTGAGAATGATCCGATTAATAATTCTAATCTTGCAGCTGCCTTTACAATTTCCGCTATTTCTAAATTTCATGACTTATTAAAATATGCTTTTGTTTTCGAAGCCAAAGACGGCCCTCCGCCAAATGGAGGGAAATGGGGTCTTATCACTCATGAAAAAAGTGAAAAACCTCTTGATCCTAAACCACGGTTTGATGCCTTCCTGCTACTTTCAAAATTAAAAGGGGATAAATTATCCCTGATTGGAGAGGGTACCTATGTAAATGCGATCGCGGCAAAAAATGGTGATAATATTATGATCCTTCTTAGTAATTATGATCTATCTAAAAAGAACATTGAAAATGTCCCTATTTCATTTAAAGGTTTGAAACCTGCTTCGTATTCTCTAAAATATAATTATATTTTGGATCAAATGACCGGTACTTATGATTTAGTCACCACAGACGGCAATCTTGACAAATCATTTCTCATGACCCCGAATTCGATATTACTGCTTGAATTAAATATTTCATCACCTCTTGCTACTTTTATTCCCGGTAGAAGCGGAAATGCAAATGACAAAGCTTTGCAGTTATCGGTCAATACCCCATTTATATTAACCTCACCGGAATTCAGGTTGACTCCCCAAAGTTCTATAGATTTTGATATCAAACCGCTTTGGGAAAATGAAGATTTCATGACATTCATTATTTTCGACGCTCCATTTTCTACGGAAAACGGAATAATCAACAGACTTTTCCTATTAAAACAGAAAAATGAAGAAGGAAATCGTTTGGTTTTCGGAATTTTGGAAAATCAAAAGGACGAAATCAGTGTATCCACATCTATAAATCAATGGCAAAAAGATACCTGGCATCATGTAAATTTGGGTTGGGATCAGAATGGACTGTACATATCAGTAGACAATGAACCGACAACCAGAAAAGGTGCCATAGTAAATGTATATAATGGAAAAATCCTGACTTTTTATCCCGTGGCCTCAGCGTTGGACAATCTGGAAATCAATCTATCAGAACAACAGCTGATAAAAAGAACATTTGACGGAAATTTAGAAAGATAGAAATCTTAAATTTCAGTTCCCTGTGCATTTACTACTTCCTGTGTTGTATCGATATCCAAATTCTTACGAGGTTTTGTTATCCTGCCAAACAGTTTAGCAATTATCGATACCTGAGGAACATCTAAAAACCAGGCCAGAAACAAATATACTGACATACCTAAAGTAGTAGAAATCCCTGTAAGAATAAGCAAGTTTATTGATCTGGTCGTGTCAAATACCAGCTGGTCTAGAAGTTTAATAGGTATATACAGAAAAAATCCGGTTACAAGTCCTGAAAGCACAATTTTAAATGATGGCAAAAACAATTCAAGCCGGCTAAAAGTACCAACTTTAATATCCAAATAGATCAGTAACAGAAGCATATTAAGTATGCTGGCTATAGATGTAGAAAGACCTAATGCCCAAATATCAAGATGAAGAAACAAGATAAATAGAATTGAAAGAAGGGTGTTTAAAGCAACGGTAATTGCTCCAATTATCACCGGAGTCTTGCTGTCATGCAAGGCAAAAAAACCTCTTGCCAGTAAATGAATTTGAGATTGGGCAAAAAGGGAGATACTGAAAAATGCAAGAGTTTTACCTGTAAGTACAGTACTATTCCAATCAAATAAATTTGATGCTCCAAATATCAATCTTACTAAAGGAATTCTAAGTACAATAAGTATGACGGAAATTGGTATGACTAAAAAAAGAATTTGCTGGAAAGAAGATATGAAGATTTTTTTATATTCTGCCAAATTTTTTTGAGCGTATAACGAAGAGAGTGAAGGTAAAGTTGCCTGAGCAATACTAGCTCCGAAAAGACCGACAGGTACCTGCTGAAGATGAAGAGCAAAATTAAATACAGTCACTGCACCTGCCCCTGATAAGGTAGATAGAATCAGATCTATTGTCGTATCTATCTGAGATACCGCAAGACCCAAAGTTCTTGGTAACATTAACTTACCTACATTTCTTGTACCTTTATCGGAAAAAGAGAAATAAGAACTATGATGATAACCTAACTTTAATATAAACGGCACTTGGATAAGAACGAACAATACCGCTCCTAATACTACTCCGTAAACCGGTGCGTATAAGCCTGTAACTGGTGAAAGAACAATAATCGCAATAATAATTCCCAGGTTATAAACCACAGGCGCCAGCGAAGGAATAATAAAATTTCGAAATGATTGCAGAATTCCGGTAAAAAAATTACCTATTATCAGGGGAAAAACCTGAGCGATAATCATTATTCTTGTAAACGAAGACATCAGTTCTATCTGTTTTTCGTTAAACCCTGGAGCTAGTAGAAAGGAAATTTCTTTTGTAAAGATAATTATCGGAATAGAAAATATCCCAAAAAGAATAACTCCTATGTTGATAACTGAGTTTGCCATTTTGAAACCTTCCTTTATACCTTTGTTATCAATATAATCTGTAAAAACTGGAATGAAAGCTGTGGCTAGTGCTCCCATTACTAATAGCTCGAATATCATATTGGGTAGCCTAAAAGCTGCGTAATAAACTCCCAGTTCGGAAGGGGGAAATCTTGCTGCGAGCAGTCTATCCCTCAACAAGCCCAAAACTCTTGAGAAGGCAACAGCCATCATTATTACTGAGGCCGCTGATATGATGTTGTTTTGTCGAGTTGATAATATTGATATGGTACGTCGAAATAGCTTGACCATTAGCCTTCTCTCTAGTATACTACGGACAAATGCCTATAACTAGAGGTGCCACCAAAAAATTACGCCAAGATAAGAAAAGAAAAAAACAAAACCTTATTGTTAAGAAGGCGGTTATTTCTGCTGTAAAGAAACTAAAACTTAACCCGAATTTAAAAAATCTATCTGAAACATATAGCCTTCTTGATTCAACCAGGAAAAAAAAGATTTTTCACAAAAACAAAGTAGCTAGACTGAAATCTAATCTTTCGAAGCTACTCACCAAAAAAAAAGTAACAAAACCAGTTGAAAATAAAAAAACTCCCCGTAAAATTTCAAAAGATCAAAAAAAGAAATAATTAATTCCTTTAATAAACATTAAAATACGATTTTGTTACCCTAAAGACGTCGCAATCTCACGGTCGGAGAATTATTTTTAAACTCTTAATTTAACTGTAAATCCCGCAAGAAGGCCCGCATCCGGAAAAAAATGTCTCTTCATTCCACAAAGATTGACTTGGGGGGGCTCTGTGAAGATGGATAAATTCATAAATCATGTAGTTTTGTTGAATTAAACCGTAGTATAATAAATTACGTCAAAGTATTAGAATAATAAGTAAATAAAAAAATTATAAAATGCCTGCCAAGAAAAAAGTCAATATTAATCTTCTTCTAAAGTCTGAAACTGTTCATTCTTTCTCTGATCAACTGCTCTCCTGGGCTTTAACTTATGGCAGGTATATTATAATAATCACTCAGATATTCGTCTTATCTGTTTTTTTTGCCAGATTCAAATTAGACAGGGATTATACTGATCTGAAAGAATTAGCTTTTCAAAAAAAGGCTTTGATCGAATCTGTTTCCGATTTGGACACGGAAATTCGCAGGGTACAAAATAAATTGGCAAATATTAAAACGATTACCTCTAACCAAGATCTGCCTCTGGAAATTATTCATTTTTTACAGGAGAATATTCCTGCAAACACCCGTTTTTCCACACTGACAATTACGTCCAGCAAGATTACTTTTGCTGCAAAATCAGGAAACCTTAAAGAATTCAGTTATTTTCTGCAACTTATTCAAAAAGGAAACAAACTTACTAATGTAGCTCTTGATGAAATCAGAAGACTACCGGATGGTAGGATTGACTTCGCTATTAGAGGTACGGTAAATCAAAATGCATTTAATTAATGACCTTATATGAAGTACAAAATTAATCCGCATATTTTCTCTCATACTTACAAACGAATAAAACCGCTTATAAGGTCCAAAAAGACTATATCATTTTTTTCTCTTACCGCCACTTTTCTTTCTCTTTCATTCTTCGGTTTATTTGCGATAAGACCCGCCCTGATTACAGCTGTTTCTTTGGTAAAAAGCGTCTCAGAACTTAAAGAAATAAATAATACATATGAAGCAAAAATAAACAGCATAATTAAAGCTCAGAATGAATATGAAAAAATCCGCGGAGCACTTCCTCTTATTGAGAAAGCCCTTCCTGTAAATCCTTCTTTCCCGAAAGTGGCAATTGGTCTTGAAGATTTTGCCAAAAAATCAACTATTGAAATCGAACAACTGCATATTGACAATGTATCCATATCTAACCTACCGCATACCGGAAAGCTACAGAGACTGGGGTATGCCTTGATTGTTTCCGGTGACTATGAGTCAATATCCAATTATATTTTGCATCTTCTCAACTGGATAAGAATTACCAGTATTGATTCTTTAAACTATTCTTCAGATAACAGCACTGATAGCGCCAATTTAAGACTTACTATCAAAGGATATACATTCTATGAACCGTAAAGAACTTACAATATTGTCTATTATCACCTTTATTACCGTCACTGTCTGGATTATTTTAGGGATATACCATACTAAAATTAATTCATCAATTGAGGGAATTCAACTTAAAAACACCACACCGTTGACAGCCTCATTTGACAATGACATAATCAAAGAGCTCGAAAAGCGAGAGGAGTAGATCCTAATGTATCGAAAAAGTAAAAAAATCCCGTCACTTATCGTTTTCCTTTTTATCATCATAGGTATCATATCGGTCTTATATTTCGATGAAAGAACTAAAGCACTGATATTTCCTTCAAAATTAAATCCTCAATCTTTGGATATCCATTTTACCAATATTACCGATAGCTCATTTACCATCTCCTGGTTTACCTCAAATGGTACTATTGGTACTGCTGAAATTTCTGATGGATCTACGAAAAGTAAATTTCTGGATAATCTTGATTCAGATAACATTTCCAGGAAAAGAAAAACACACTATATTACCACCCGAAACCTAAAAGAAAATACCAACTACACGGTGAAAATATCCGATGGAGACAATTATTGTATTGATAATTCAAACTGCTCCAGCTATACCATAAAAACCACCAATAAACTTTTAACCTCATTTGAAATGTCGCCCGCCAGAGGCATAATTGTAGATAAAGACGGCTTTCCTATATCTGGAGCTATCGTCTACCTTATTGTAAGTGACAGCCTCCCTCTGTCCAATATCACTGACAGTTCCGGATTATGGGTAGTTCCATTTAATAATCTGAGAGCAAATAACCACTTGGACCGGCCGAATTTATCAGATAATGATATTATTCAACTTTTTGCCAAAGCTTCTGACAGCGAGATTGCCACAGGAGTTATTGATGTGAAATCAATAAGACAGAATTTGGTTATTCCTGATATAAAAATCGGGAATTCATACAATTTTATTGATCTTATTGCCAAAAAAGATTTACTTGCTTCAAGCATGAACCAAAGAATTCTTGGGGTAAAAACTCAACTTGACGGGAATCCAAATACCTTTTCTCAACAAACTGATACTTATACCAATCCTTCACTAGATATTCTCTTTCCAAAACATGACGATGATTTCACACCTGACGACAAACCAAGACTCAGGGGAATAGGCAAACCGGGGAGCAGTCTTCTTATCACGGTAAACTCATCTACTCCCCAAACCGGTAGTGTGATTGTAGCTGCTGACGGTACTTGGGTCTGGCGCCCGACACAAGCCTTGGAACCCGGTATACATTATATAAGTATTCAGGGATACGATGAAAATGGCAAAACTATCACCATTAAACGTAAGTTTATTGTTTTAAAAAGTGGAGAAAGCGTGTTGGGAGAATCAACTCCCTCAGCATCCCTTACACCTTCCCCTTCTCCTACAATCTCCACCATAACTCCCACACTTTCTCCTACTGTTAATCCCTCACCCACGCCAGTTATCAGCATTACCCCAACTCCTACATCTATTTCAACCCCAACAACGACTCTCACTTCCACACCTAGCCAAACTCCGACCTCCATTCCTACTCCTACGTCACAAAATGCTCCCCGAACGGGAAATACTACATCAACAATGGTGCTTATAGTAGGAAGTGCTTCTTTACTTCTTGTGGGAATTAAACTTCTTCTGTTCTCGTAAATCTTGAAAAGCAAAGCTTTTTCTCAAGGAAACATCTTGCAGCTGGTATCCTTTATATTACATAAGATATATTCCTGTATCTCTTTGAAGTCACCGGTTCTTGGAACCAGAACCCAAGCTCCGTCATATTCCCATGCCGGAGGATTAACCAAAAAACCTTTCTGATTTTTCTCTTTATCTCCTGTATCCAAGACCAAATTCTTCACACCTTTATCTGACAGATCCATAAAGGCTTTAGCGAAAGAAATTTTTTCAGACCAATCCATATCTGTAACCACCGTCTCATCAAATAGGTTTAATAGTTTTTTTACCATATCTCTATCTTTCCACATCCCTGTTTTAAGTATTCTATCTTTTAAGGCCATTATCACCTGTTGCTGTCTTTTGTTTCTGGAAAAATCGTTCCCCTCGTCACCTTCCGCATGACGACTGCGGACATATTTTAAAGCTTTCTCTCCATCCATATGCTGCAGACCGGCATCAAAATGTAATTTCTCGAAACGACAGGTAAAAGTCGGATCCCCTCCACAAAAATCGTCTTCTTTTCCTGCAATCGGATACAAGTCATCCTCAAAGACTTGCTCCACGTTCACGTCAATCCCTCCTACCACATCAATCATCTTTTTAAACCCCGAAAAATCAATAATTGCGGCATAATGCACTGGTTGGTTGATAACTTCTTCGACTGTTGATTTAACCAAAATAAGACCTCCGTTTTGTTTTTTTTCTTCCCCATAATGATAGGCAGAATTTATTTTGTCCTCCAAACTTGGTATCCATAAATCGCGGGGAATAGATAAAATTACCCCGTCATGATTTTTCGTATCCAAGCTTAAAAAAATTATTGTATCAGTCAAATCAGCTCCTTCATGATTACCGCCACCTATCCCTAAAATAATCAGGTTTGTTCTATCCTGGTATTGTTTAAGCGACAGTTTTCCATGCATCAAAAAGTCAAAAGCAAATTTTAGTGAGATATTATTTTGCCGGGAAAAATTATAGATTGGAAGAAATAACCTGACAATATAAATGAAAAGCGCAATTAAACAAACCACCAGTATAGCGGTTTTAATAAAAGGCAAATATTTAATTAATTTTCTTTTAGTTACTTGCGGCATTAACAATCATCTCCCAGAAGGAATTCGGGTCAAGACTGGCATTTCCGGGCAATACACCGTCAATTTCTTTCTGCGTCAGAAAATTACAGATGTTGTCTTTATTCACGCTTCCTCCATAAATAACTATATGTACCTTGTTATCATTTTTAATCTTTCTTGCAACTTCATTTGCATTCAGCGGAGTTTCAGTCTTTCCGGTACCTATTGCCCAAATCGGTTCATAAGCTATTATTGTCACATCAGGAGGGATTTCTGCTTTATTATTGGAAACACAAAAAATTGTTTTTAATCCCGCCGAAAATCCCATTTGTGTTTTTTCTCTCAACATATCCTCATCTTCATGAAAATATATTCTCCTTTCTGAATGGCCAATAATTACATATTCTGCAAATTCAGAAACCATTATGGCTGACACCTCTCCCGTATAGGCTCCATTTGAATACGGGGAAATATCCTGCGCTCCCACTTTGAATGGTAATTGATAAGATGTTATTTGTTGTTTTACGAGGGGAATATGTATATATGTTGAACAGATTACAATTTCGAAATCAGCCAAATTTTTTAGTTTTCTTTCTATGAATAACTGCGAAACAGATTTAAACCAAGTAATAATCTCCGAAGTGTCTTTGTTAGATTTCCAATTGGCAATTATATATTTCTTGGCTTGTTTCATAAAAAATAATAACAAAATTGTGTTATTATAACTAATTATTGTAACATGTCTTCTCACTTACTTAAACATCTAAACGCTGCGCAAAAAAATGCATGTATATGCACTGACGGGCCGATCGTTATTCTTGCCGGTGCCGGGTCAGGAAAGACCAGAGTCCTCATTTATAAAGTGGCACATCTAATCTTAGAAAAAAATATTTCTCCTGACAATATCCTTATGGTAACGTTCACCAATAAGGCTGCAAATGAAATGAAAGAAAGAATCTCAAAATTGATTTTGTCCAATCAAAAAGATCATTGTGCCCAGTTACCTCATGCTGGTACGTTTCATTCATTTTGCGCTAAATTATTACGCAAAGAAGGGAAACATATAAGCATACTTCCAAATTTTGTTATCTATGATCAACAAGATCAAAAGGATGCGATCAAAGAAGCAATGGCGAGACTCGATTTTGATAATAAATTTAGTCCCGCCTCATTTGCCATAACCATTTCACAGGCAAAAAATGAACTTATTTCATCCACAGAATACCCTCAATATGCTTATGGTTATTTTCAGAAGGAAGCTTCTAAAGTATATTTGGAATACCAAAAAATACTACGGGAAAATAATGCTCTTGATTTCGATGATTTACTGTCAGAAACTGTAAAATTATTCCTTCATCATGAAGAAGTGATACATTACTATCAAAATAAATATCGATATATCCTTATAGACGAATACCAGGATACTAATCATGCTCAATACACGCTTAGTAAACTTCTTGCTAAAAAACATAAAAATATCTGTGTTGTAGGTGATGCTTCACAGAGTATTTATAGCTGGAGAGGAGCCGATTTCAAAAATATCAATAATTTCAAAAGGGATTATCCCACATATCAGGAATTCCATCTTGAACAAAACTATAGATCCACTCAGATTATACTGGATGCTTCCTTCAATATCATATCCAATAACAAGATGCACCCTGTCCTGAAACTATGGACAGAAAAACCTAACGGCGAACCTATTACCATACACCAAACCAGAAATGAATTAAATGAGGCTGATTTTGTAATAAATAGGATTCAAGAAATAAGGTATGAATCGCCAAAAACAAAATATTCTGATTTTGCCGTTCTTTACCGAATTAATGCTCAAAGCAGGGTAATCGAAGAAGCCCTCCTGCATTATGGAATTCCTTATATACTGGTTGGTGGCGTCAGGTTTTACGAAAGAAAAGAGGTTAAAGATATTATCTCTTATCTGCGTCTTTTAGCCAACCCATCAGACAAAATATCTTACAGAAGAGCTGAAAAAATCGGTAAGAAAAGACTGGAAAAATTTCTTGTATTCCAAAATGAGTTTCAAAAAAAACTATCCAAAAATAACATCACTACACTGGATATCCTGGATATGACTCTTGAAATAACTTCTTATCTTGATAAGTATAATCCGGATAACCCTGAAGACCAAAACAGGTTGGAGAACATCAAAGAAATGCGTTCGGTTGCCACCCAATTTCCCCATCTCATACAATTTTTAGAAAATATATCTCTCGTGGAGATGGAATATCTACCAGATATTTCTTCCAATCGAGATATTAAAAAGGATGCAATAACTCTTATGACTATGCATGCTGCAAAGGGACTGGAATTTAATACTGTTTTCATGATTGGGATGGAAGAGGGACTTTTCCCGCATTCAAGATCTCTTTTTGATGCGTCTGAACTCGAAGAAGAGAGAAGATTATGTTACGTAGGTATGACTAGGGCGAAAGAAAGATTATTGCTCACTCATGCAAGACAACGTTTGTTTTTTGGACAAAAGAATACTAACCAGATTTCCAGATTTATCATGGAAATTCCCGAACACCTGACGCTATTTACAAAAAACGATCATATTTAGCCCTGCATGATATTCATTTTATTTTTTCCTATCATACTTATAAATATGTTAGCATGTATTTATCCGCTTTAACAAAATACGAGAAATAACGATTTATGAAAAATGATGAGATAAAATCTGTGGATAAAAAAGACAAAAATAGATTTGACCAAATTGCTCCCCATCCGCTACAAAGTTGGGAATGGGGAGAATTCAGAAAAAAAACAGGCATTGAAGTGATCAGATTAGGAAGATATCAGAATGAAAAACTAATAGAAATTGCTCAACTTACCATTCATCAAATCCCTTTTACAAAAAATACCATCGGTTATCTGCCAAAAAGTAGCTTACCAAGCCGGAATATGCTTCTTTCTCTCTCTGAAATAGGCAAAAAATATGAATGCATATTTATCAAGCTTGAACCAAATTTGTCTATTTCCGATATAGGTAAGTCGAGAGATGATATTTTCACCTACTCGGATCTCCCCATTTATCCTTCTCCCCATCCCCTTTTTACAAAATATACTTTCCAGCTCGATTTGACCCTTGATGAAAATGGTCTACTTGCCAAAATGCACCCGAAAACAAGATACAACATAAAAATCGCAAAAAAACACGGTGTTATTGTCTCTGAAGACAATTCAGAAGAAGCTTTCCAAGATTATCTAAAGCTGACAGAAGAAACTGCCGTCAGACAAAAATTTTACGCTCATGACAGGAAATATCATATATTGATGTGGGAGACTCTCAAGAATGCAAAAATTGCCCATCTTCTTGTAGCAAGCTTGAAAGAAAGTAAAGAAGAGCACATTCTGACAACTTGGATCGTATTTTTGTTTAATAATATTCTCTATTATCCCTATGGAGCTTCAAGCAACAAGTACAGAAATGTTATGGCGTCAAACCTGATGATGTGGGAAACAATCCGTTTTG
>Ga0100395_1000479_pt1 | contig 29564 bp, 22 predicted proteins | sample CryGeymeta201519_FD_81542 | JGI IMG/M metagenome (GOLD analysis project Ga0100395, IMG submission 81542) | Groundwater microbial communities from Crystal Geyser aquifers in Utah, USA - Crystal Geyser metaG 2015-19 | ecosystem: Environmental > Aquatic > Deep subsurface > Groundwater | place: USA... | reverse complement strand
TTACTATTATCCTGCCAGGTTAATTCTATTGTACTATCTGTTAATAAGTGAGCGTTTAAATTGCTTGGCGTAAAACGATAGACGGTTACTTCTGCTTCTTTGGAAGTTGTGCTGTTCCCATCTGCATCAAAACCTTTGGCTTTTATTTTGTGTTTACTTCCCTCTTGTAAATAACTCGTATCCCATAAATATTCATGTATCGTATCATTCCTCTTGTCGGAATATTCAAGTTGGTCATCAATATAAATCCCAAGCCAGGTAAGTCCTTTATCATCATAAGTTTCTACCGCTATTGACACACTATCCGAAATCACCTGATCATTTTGCGGAGAGATTAAACGTACAATTGGTTCAGGAGGCAGAAGATAAGTTACAAGCTCTTCATTTTTACAACTGCCAAGTGTAAGTAACAAGATAAAAATCCCCAAATATTTGTTCACAAGAAGATTCATAATATGCAGTCCTACATTTTATTGAAATTGTGTTTGTAACATAATTAAGATTTATGAAATACTTACCTATTTACTGATGGAAATAATTCTCCCCACTTCTATTATTAATCCATCGCGTTTCATTTTGATGATAATCTCTTCAATATTTTTATGAGGGAAAAATTCCACTAAACTTACCAACGTTACTTTTTTCTTCTCTAAAAGAAACCTAAGAATTTTCCCTCTCACTTCCCTTTCCGACCCTTTAAAGGGTGATTGTTTAGACCTCGACTTTATGTTAGTCTGCTTTACCGTTGCTTCCAAAGCGCCGTAGTCCATTAACGCATTGTGCCAAATTCTACTCCTTCCTTTGGGAATAAGTTGGAAAGCAATTTCAGAAAGATGTCTTTGCGAAATATTTTCCGATAAATGCAATTCATGTATCAGTACACGACGGATATTTGTATCAATAACCGCAAATCTTCTGTTGAACGCAAATGCTAAAACCGCTGCGGCTGTATAATTGCCTATCCCTTTTAATGCCAAGAGTTGATCATTCTGTTGAGGGAATACTCCCTTAAATTTATTCTGAATTATTTTCGCAATTTCTTTTAAGCGAATTGCGCGGTTGTTAAAGCCAAGTCCAGACCAGACTTTAAGTACATCGTTATTCTTTGCAAGAGCAAAATCTTTGAACGAGGGAAATCTTTTAATAAATTTTTCATAGTAAGGAACGACTCGCACCGCTTGTGTTTGCTGAAGCATAACTTCAGAAACTAAAATATAGTATGGATCGGTAGTTTTTCTCCATGGGAAGTCTCTCTTATGAATTTTATACCAGAATAATATTTTAGTCTGGAAATCGTTTACTATTTTTTCGCTTAACACTATTCGGTCCATTTAACTTTTTAACTAAATTCGATTATGAAATATTCAAAAATTATTTTCTTCTTTTTACTTGCGATAACAATATTTTCTCAGGAAAAGTTTTTTACACCGGGAAAAATTACGGAGGTGAAGCGCTTTTTAATCCGGTAAGTTTAATTTTAAACGGAAGTTTTGATATCATTCAACTTGAAGGACGACCGAGAGATGTTTTCAATTATAATTATGGGGAAAATACCAAATATTTTTTTTGAAATTTATCAAACCCACTCTATTCCCTCACTAAATACGGATATTGGAACTTTACAAAAAACGAACTGCTCCCTTTTTCATTTAAAAAACGTAACGCACAATGGTGGCCTACTTATCAACTTCATCTGATCGGCGGAGGAATGACTTATGTTGCCATGAAAAAATGGTACGAATTCCACGGTTTCCCCGCACCAAAAATATTTTCCGCAACCACAATGTTTATCTATCATTCATTAAATGAAAGCCGTGAAAATGACGGATATGGAGGAATAAATATTGATCCGTTCGCGGATATTTATATTTTTGATCTTGGCGGGATTATCCTTTTTAGTTTTGACGGGGTAAACAAATTTTTCAAAGAAGAATTGAACTTAGCTGATTGGTCGCTGCAACTTTCATTCACTACCGGCGGGACTTTGCAGTATAATGGACAATATTTTTCCATTAAATGGGAAACTCCCTTATCGGAAAAAATTTATTTTTTCTATTTCTTCGGAATGAATGCTTTGACCGGTGCATCCTATCAATTAAATGATGAAGAGGCGATCTCTGCTGGCTTCGGATTACGGGCAAAAAACCTTGAAGTCGTACGTCAAACGGAACGACAATATGATTTAAAAACTACCTGGAATTTCGGCTTTTTTTACGATAAAAATAATTCTTTGATGACCTCCATATTTTTCAGTGGTTTAACTGATTATTTCTGTAATATCAACATCTATCCCGGAATCATTAAATACAAAAATTTTTCTCCCGGTCCGTGGTGTATCTTTCACAGAAATGGGAATGTTATTTTTGGTGTATCCACTGTTTATGCGCCTGGATTTGGACTTACCTTCAATTAATTAACGTTAGAATCGAAGTGTACCTTACCACTAAAGTTCGTGTCATAATGGGCGGCATATTAATTGAGCAAATAAAGTTATACGATGACTGAATGTAAATGAATGGACGAATGTTTTTCATCCAATCATACATCAAAAATTATTTGATGCTTGTTTTGTGAATTCCGGTTTACCCCGCTTATTGCGGCTTTTATTTGTGTTAAGTTGAAGAGATATTTTAAGATGATTAAAGTTGTCCATGATTCAATTGTACAAATTACTTTAGAATCATAAACCATTAGTGCACCCGTGGAGAGTCGAACTCCAAACCTTCTGATCCGTAGTCAGATGCTCTATCCAATTAAGCTACGGGTGCAAGTTGTTTGATTATTTCAATTTTGTACTTCGTGGGAACCGGAAGTTTTAGAAATTTGCAGTCCAAATTTAGTTGAATATTCCCTGACGTCCAAAAATCTTTCTTCTAAATCACTCTATTTTGTGGAATATTGTTCCCTATTTCTCCATCAATTGAAAAGTACCACTCTACAAACCTCTTCTAACTTATTCAACCGCTCCATAATGCACAATATCCATTCCGTATCTTAGACGCAGTGCATCAATCGCTTGCAGCATCCGTTTTTCTTTTTCATCTTTTCCGTCAAACAAATTTTCTTGCTCAAATGAACTGTAAAAATTAGTAAGTTGAACGCCGATAAGCCGAATGGAGACACGTCTCTTGTAAGCATTTCTGAAGAGCGTGGTTACTGTGTTGAAGATAATTTTATCGCTGTTTGATGGTTCCTTTATTGTTTGCGCGCGGGTAATGGTTATAAAATCTGAGTAACGGAGTTTCAATGTGATGGTCTTAGTCATCCACCCTTTTTTGCGAAGTGAATTTGCAACATCTTCAACTAAATGAAAAAGTACATCCTCAATTACTTTCTGTTCGGAAATATCTTTTTGGAATGTCTCTTCTCTGCCGATACTTTTTCTCTCCCGTTCAACGGTAAGAAACTCACTTCCTTTACCTTGTGCGTGTTCATAAATCGCTATACCATATTTACCAAAAAGTGTTGTGAAATAATCGCTTGAAGCGTTGGTGATATCTTTTATTATCCTGAAACCGCGCGCGTTCAATTGCTTTGTAGTTACTTTACCGATCCCCGGCATTGTCTCGATTGGTAGCGGTGCAAGAAATTCTTGTTCCTGTCCCGCAACAACGAAAGTAATCCCTTCCGGTTTTGCATAGTCTGAACTTATTTTTGCCACATACTTGTTTGAAGCGATCCCGATTGAACAAGGCAATGAAAGTTCTTTTTTTATTTCTGCTTGAAGAAGCGAAGCAAAGTAGTAAGGATTTCCATAAATTTTTTCACAGCCGGAAAAATCCATATAAAACTCATCTATAGAAGCTTGTTCCATTACAGGTGAGTAACGCTCTAAAATATTTTTTACCGCTTTGGAGTAACGTGAATATTCTTTCCCGTGACCATGCAAATAAATACCTTTGGGACAGAGCCGAAACGCATCATGAATGGGCATTCCGGAACGGAGACCGAACGCTCTTGCTTCATAAGAACAAGCTGCAACTACCCCTCTGCCGTGCGGGTCTCCACCAACGATTACCGGTTTCCCTTCCAACGAAGGATCAAGTATCCGTTCTACAGAAACGAAGAAAGCGTCTAAATCAAGATGAAAGATTGTGGGCATAAGTTAGTTGAAAGTATAAAGTGAAAAGTAGAAAGGAGAATTAATTTTAATTTGTGGTCACACAAAAGTTTAACAAAGTCTTCCGGTCATTTTTTACCAATTTCTTTTTTCTTGTTTTGTGCCAACTGTTTTGCGTTTTGGCTGCTTATAACTTTTTTTCCTGTCTTTTCTTCAATCTCTTTCCTTGTGTTGCCTGCAATAGTGCCGCCTTGTTTTGCGATTGTCCGGCTATCTTCAAATGTTTCTGGATTCTTCTCTTTTGAAATTTCAGTCGTCGAAGCCTCCGCAAGCATATTAAGTACCAACTCCAAATTGGTCATATTATCCCGCAGACTTTCTTTTTTAAGGTCTTTGAATTCTTTATACTGCTTTGTAGAAAACCCGCTCCAGGCTTTTGTAATTTCATCGGTAAGTATTGCAAATCCTTCACCTCTTTTAACACCGCGGTCTTCCCATTCGTCGGTAAGTTCTTTTCTCACCTCAATGCTTTTTAGCCGTTGATTTATCCATTCCTTCGAGTACCCCTTTCGAAAATAGGTTTCCATTAGGCGGTCAATCCCTTTTTCCGGGTCTTCAATTTCGTCAATTCTTTCTCTCCCAACACGGGCAAGCCAAAGTTTAAATGGTTCTGCTTTTGGCGATGGAACGGATTGGATGAGCCTGAATAATTGCTCGGTATCGGCAACATCCGTAAGTCGCATTTTTCCGTCGGCGGCTTGCATTTTCAAACCGTGACAATCTGTCACGGTTTCATTTCCTTCAGCTTTTAACCTCTGTTTTAATTTTCTCCAATAAGCCAAAGCATCAACACTTTCGGTTAATACGCCGATTACATCTCCTATCGAGAAATACCATTTCTCTTCATCTCCATTCCAAGCCGAGCGGATCTGCTTTGAATCAAATAACTTTATGCTGGTTTCTTTGTTCATTTTTTGTTCCTTTGTTAAAACCGCGTAACCATAAATGGTTTACGCTGCACGAATAAATCCCGATAAATCGCATAGGCGTCAACTTAAGAATATCAATTTCTGTTTTGATTCACAGTTAATTTTCTAAATGTTCGATTGATTAAGCATTTTAATAATGTCATGCCTTCGGCATTTAGTTCCGCTCTTCTCAGTTGTTATTATAATAATTCCATCCCATCGGGATTTAGAAAAATAAATCCCGAAGGGATAACATAATTATAGAGAAATGAATAAAGAAGCAAAGAAAATCCCTCTAGGGATGACATATAAATCCTTTATTTTTTCAAATAACAAATCAATTGTACCAATTATATTTGAAGAACGTAGACGCTAAGTTGACGCCTATGCGATAAATCGGGATATGATTCCTCATCATCGTTTACGATGATTTTTTTGTTCAGCGATACCGTTTACGGTATCGCTGATTAATACATGCTGATTACACATTATCTGAGGTATCATCTGTAAATGTTTCCAGCGCAGCATTTGTTTTTCCGGTTTGATGATGTTCCTTTTGACCGCTTATATAATGCAAAATACGCGGGAGATCCTTTTCAGCAAATGATAAAACGCCAAACCCTTCCTGCCACATAAAATCTTTTGTTACCTGAATTTCCTTATTCAGAAAATAAGAAGCACTCCCTTTCAGTTTGCCGATAATATCACTAACCGATTTAGCCGGAGGAATAGATATAGCTAAATGGATGTGGTTAGTTGTTCCGTTACAACCGTGAATTTCACAATGGAACCGTTTTGCCTTATTTAACAAAAACGTATAAAGGTATTGTTCAATTTTTTCTGAAATTAGCTCTTCCCGTCTATATGTTGTCCATACAACATGATAAAACAATTTATAAAAAACCTTACCCATGTTTTCCTCAATATTTCTTGTAAATTCTGCATCACGCCAAGGCGTGATGCTGCACAAATAAATCCCTATATATCGGGATGGAATTTTCCTATCATCGTTTACGATGATTATTTCGATTAGCGATACCATTTACGGTATCGCGAATTTACGACAGAGCGATTCATGATAATGTCGCATCGCAAATATCATTCACCGCATAACCATAAATGGTTTACGCTGTACAAATAAATCCCGATGAATCGGGATGTGATTTCCTATCATCATCGTTTACGATGAATTTTTCGGATAGCGTTGTCGTTTACGGCAACGCGATTAATTACATTTGCATTAACACAACACCGGCGTTATTATATCACCAGATCATGAAAACATGTTCGGTTTTATATAATTCCGCACAACCATAAATGGATTGTGCTGCCAGAACAAATCCCGATAAATCGCAATGATTTTTTAATTCAGCGCCACGCTTTAACGTGGCGCTGATTTTTCAGATAGGAAGTTTGCAATTACCCTTTAACTTTTTCGTACTCGGCAATTGCCATTGTGTTGAGTTCGTTTTTCAGTTCTTTGGGAATTACAACTTTATCGTAGTACTTCCCATCTTTGTGTTTTTCCTGCGGTGAACTGACGAACAAACCGTTTGAACCATCCACTAAAGTGAATCCCTTTATTTCAATTCCTTCTCCGGTAACAAGATCAAAAAATGCTCTTGTTTTATTTGTACCGTTGTACGGATTGAGTCTTGAAATTTTCATATGAACCTCCATTAAATATTGGTTGTGATGTTATTTATAACTTGAGGGGAAATAACTCATGAATAGAAACTCCGGAGTAAAAACAGTAGTAGTGGTTTTTCTTTTACAGAGATTATTATCTGCCCCTATAAGTTTGTTGCTAAAATAAAGTTCTTTTTTATAAAAGGCAAGATTTTTTTAGTTCGTTCATCAAAAAAATTTGCGGTGATGCAGCGCTATTCTTTGTTCCTCACGTAAATCAATTTAAATCTTCCCTTTTGATTTTCGCGCTGTTCAATTTCAAATCTATCAATTGACTTAATCAGCGGAGTAAGCTTTTGAAATCCATAATTTCGTGAATCAAAATTCGGCTGTTTTTTTTGTAAAAGATTCCCAACATCGCCAAGAAAAGCCCAGCCGTCTTCATCCGCCAAATCCGAAACTGTTGAAGCGATCAGCTTAATTACTTTGGGAGTAATTTTGTCCACTTCATTTTTTTTAGGAGTTTCCCCTTTTATTATAGCGGCTTCACTGCTTTCGGCAGGTTCCTTTGTCTGATTTTTAAGAATTTCCAGGTAGATGAATTTATCGCAAGCGACAATAAATGGCATTGGGGTTTTTTTCTCGCCGATACCAAATACTTTCATACCCGCTTCCCTTAACCGCGTTGCTAAACGTGTAAAATCACTATCACTCGAAGCTAAACAAAATCCATTAACTTTCTCTGAATACAGAACATCCATCGCATCAATAATCATTGCGGAGTCGGTAGCGTTTTTTCCGGTTGTATAACCATATTGTTGAATGGGTGTTATTGCGCTTTCTAAAAGAATATTTTTCCATTTGGAAAGGCTCGGTTTGGTCCAATCTCCATAAATTCTTTTGATAGTAGGATTGCCGTATTTAGCAATTTCCTCCATCATTTCTTTTATATAAGCGGACGGGATATTGTCTCCATCAATCAACACAGCAAGTTTTAAATCCGGTTCCATTTAGTTCTCCAAAGTTATTCAACGAATGTATAGCTGAATTTTTTCAATAAACTTTTTATCATGTCCATAACAAACTCAAACTACAATCAAAACTTAACCAACAAATTCAGTTTTAGCAATAAGCAGCAATGTTTTCGTTTGTATCTTCAATTCAAATGCCATTAAAACAAACCGGTTTTCATTTTTTGAATTTCCACATTCAGCATCTTCATCAATTCCTTCGCGTTTACCACAGCATTTCCTTGCGGATGGTTGTTCATAATGATGTAAATTTCTTTCACTTTATCATAAATCGTTTTTACTTTTTGCATCACTTCGGCTAACTCGCCGGGAGAATAACGATAGTTGTAACGCTCACTTTGCTGTTCGTAAGATTGTTCTTTGCCGATGCTGCCCAGCGATTTTTTCCATGCATCAACATTTCTGCCATGAAAGCGGAGATAAGATGTTTCATTTGTAACAACTGGTTCAAACATAATTGCTTTTCCAATTTCCGGTTGATCAATTGTACAAAATGAAATATCTAACGCTTTAAATAAATCATACACCGATTGATTACTCCACGACGAATGCCGCACTTCCACAAATTGCATATAGTTTGAAAATGTTTCATTGAGCCGCCTGATATATTCCGCGTTTGTTTCATTAAATTGAAATGAATAAGGAAACTGCATCAAAATTCCACCAAGCCGCTCTGCTTTTTCAAGCAAGGCTAAATTTTCAGACACCGATTGCAAGCTGTTTTTATCGTACTTCCGGCGATGGGTAAAATCTTGATGAAGTTTTATAGTGAAAAGAAAATCATCCGCATCTTCAACTTTTCTAATCCAGCCTTCAACAATGTTGGGTGAAAGATAGGTATAGTAGGTTGCGTTTACTTCAACACAATTAAAGTGAGCTGAATAAAATTGAAGCCAGTCAAAATCCTTCGATTGCTGTCTCGGATAAAAGTTTGGAACCCAGTCTTTGTAAGACCACCCCGCCGTTCCGATGTGAAAGGTTGGAATAGTATTCATCTTCTTTTTTGCTTTCGTTGAAATCAACATCGCGTAATGACGTGATACCGACCAAACAAATCAAGCAATATCGTAATAAAAATTTGCCATCATCGTTTACGATGATTTTTTCGTTCAGCGATACCGTTTACGGTATCGCTGATTATGAAATTGTTTATTTTATTGTCGCTTTAACCTTTGCAACGACTTCTTTCGAGTACAAGTTGCAAATTCCTTTTTTTGCCGTCGGTTTTATCCCAAGCTCTGTAATTGCTTTTTTAACTTTTGCATCAGAAATGGATAATGCTTTTGCAATATTGCCGGCAGTTAGTAAATCTGTTTGTTCGGTTTTCATATAGAATATTCCTCGTTTTGTTATTAAATTTTTATGATAGATTACTTGAATAATACTTTAATCTAAATCCAGAATTATTTTTAAGTTTTCTTTTACCCGGTCGGCCAGAAAGATTGGTAAAGTTCCAATTTTCTTTTTCAATCGGATAGTATCTATCGCTCTAATCTGGTCTATCATGATGCTGCAATTTGCAGAAACGCCTCCAACTCCTTTTTTAAGATGCACCCGTAATATTTCACTCTCATCATAAATGTTGGTTGTGATAGGACAAATAACTATAGATGGATGATAGGCATTCAACAAATCAGTCTGAACGATGAGAACCGGTCGCACTTTTCCCGATTCGGTTCCGATTCTAGGATTAAGATCAGCTATCCAAATATCAAACTGCTTAATCGTTGTCATCAATTTTTTCAAATTCGTGTAATATCTTTAATGAATCTTTAGCTACAAGTTCAGATTCCCTCTGCAATTTTTCTGAAAGTGCATTCCGCTTATGGAGTTTGTTGTAGAAATTCAAAGCGTCATTAATGTACCGGTTCCTTGGCTTTTTAATTTTTGCTAAGACTTTCTCGGTCTCATTAAAGATAACATCATCTATTTTTAAGGAAATAGTTTTCATAAATAAATTCACTTTTTGTGTATGCTAAAAGTATATACTTTCACGGAATTATCCAATGCCATGAAATTTGTGCAAAATGATATCTTACGGAAACACTTTCCTTACTCTTTGTTTACCTTTTTTATTGCTTACAACCGTAAAGCCTTCTTTTTCATAAAGAGATAGCGTTCCCGTCCAAACAAAAGCTGCCGGCAATTCCTTTTCCAATTTTACAGGGTAACCCTCTATAATTTTTACTCCTTGTTGTTGCAAAGACTTCACGGAATGCTTTAATAACGCGGTTGCAACGCCTTTCCCTCTAAATTCTTTTTTGATGAAGAAGCAGGGAATAGACCAGACATTTTCAGCATCATCGCATTTTAAACTTGGCGCTCGATCAAGTTTCAAATAATCAATACGTTTATCGAATGAACACCAGCCGATTACTTCATCACCAGAAAAAGCAAGCGCACCGTGCGCTTTCCCTGAAGTAATTAATTTCTTAAAACGCTTTTTTGCTTCGATCCCTTTCACGTCGTCCCATTTATCATCTTTTGCGATGCGCCAACTGATGCACCAGCAACCACCGCAGGCTCCGTTGCTGCCGAAAAGTTCTTCAATATATTTCCACGAATCAGGTGTTACATCAACTGTTGTAATCTTCATTTTATACTTCCCCGTTAATCGTTACCACGATACTTCTCGCACCGCCGTAATTGCGATGTTCGCAGAGATAAATACCTTGCCAGGTTCCAAGATTTATTCCTCCGTTTGTAATGGGAATGGTAACCGACGATCCCAGCATTGACGCTTTAATGTGTGCCGGCATATCATCCAAACCTTCATTGGTGTGAATGTAATGCGATGAATTTTCAGGTGCAATTTTGTTGAAGTGAGATTCCAGATCAACCCGCACACCGGGGTCTGCATTTTCATTTATGGTTAATGAAGCCGATGTATGTTGAATGAAAACGTGCATTAGTCCGATGGAAATTTTTCTTATCTCCGGAACCTGGTTGAGAATTTCATTCGTGATTAAATGAAATCCTCTTTTTTTTTGCTGAAGCGTTATTTCTTTTTGAAACCACATTGTGCATAAGTTGAAAGTAAAAAGTAGAATCGAAGTCCTTTGTATTTATCTGTCCTCTATTTTATCGGTAAATAATTCTTTTGAATAGCTTATAATTTGATCTAATTCTCTCTTTGTCTCCGATTTTGCTCCATAAACAAAAGTCGCCGTCAGATAATCCCATTCCTCTTTTGTTAGGTTAAAAAGTTCTTTGGCAATGAAAAATTCCAGTTCTGCCCGAAGTTTAATTATATCGGCTTTTTTATCAATCTTTGTTTTAAGCTGACGTAGAAGGTTATCGTAATCTTCATCTTTACTGCTAAGATAGAGAATCGTTAAACCGGTTTTTACAATATATTCTTTTTGCTCTTGTGTCGCTTCCGGTATCGGCAGTTCGTTCATAAAATTCATCGTTAAGTTAGCGGAAATTTTATTGCGGATATAATAGTTAAGCGTAAGCGAGTTAAACAACGACAGAAGCAATAGTGCATCTTCTTTCGGCGTTTCTACTTGTTTAACCATCTCATCTTCCCACAGGTAATTGGCTAAGTAGTTAAGTGAATGCCCGAGAAAAACTTTTTTCGGAACAAGAGAAGCAATGATTGAGCGCTCATTTGTTGAACTGCCGATTGCTCGATAGACTAAACGATAATCTTGATAATCGAGATTAATTTTTAATTTATTCACCGCAGATTGTTCTAAGCCGAATAATCTTTTTACTCTGTTTCTTTCAGTTGCCAGCAGAGATGCTTTAGCTTCACTTTCGAGAATATAATATCTTGGTTCATCAAAAGAAGAACTGAATTGGTGAATCATTTTCCCTTCATACAAACAGAGAAATTTTTCTCTTTCCTTTTCGCTTAATTCAACAATTTCTTTTTTGTTATGGAATAAGCTACTGTCATTAGTCATGTGAAACTCTGAATTTAACTTATACGGAAGCTCTCCAAACAATTTATTTCCGCTTCTTAATTTTGCGCATAACGTATAATCATCGCCGCTTCTAAATTCCATAATGGAAAGATTTTCGGGAGAAAATTTTTTAATCAGGTCAACGGTATATTCAATCGGCGCTTTTTCATACAATTCTTTTGGGTGATGCAGATAAAACTTTGCGTCAAAAGTTGAAAAGGGATGTGACGGAGTTTTTACTACATTTACGATTGAGAACTTAAACTGTGGGTGAACTTCTGGAAAAAGTTTTATTCTTATAGCTTTCCCGTCGATTATTTTTTCATACCCTTTATTTTCAAAGGAAGAAATTTCCTGCAAAAGATATTCTGTGGTTAATAGTTTACGCAGCCCGGAGCTTCCCTGGTCTGTTTGAATGCCTGAAGGAATAAGAATGTTAAGCATCCCGTCTTTTTTGAGAATTTCCAAGTCACGTTCTAGGAAATATTTATAAAAATTAGGATCGCCGTTTCCTTGATAGTAATACCTTTCGCTTATATAAGCGTTGTAAAGCTCGTAACCGTTTTTATATTCTTCCCATTCTTTTTTGAAGGTTTGATCCGCTTCTAATTTTTTATTAAACCATTTTTTAAAATCAAGAATATCAGAAGAACCTTTTCCTTTTCCTGCAAATTCTTTTTCAATCGGCTTAATGGCTTCCCATGGAGGATTGCTGATAACACCGTTAAAACCTTGCCGGTCTTGCGGCAGAGGATTTCCCTCTTCATCAAAATAAGCAGTGAAAAATGATACACAGAGAAAAACCGGTTTTTCAATTTGTGAAAGCTCGCATTTTAATCTGTCATACAATTTCTGTTTTATTTGAACCGCTTCATCAATGTCTTCGGGGAAAAAAGGATTTTGTTCATATTTATTGCGGATGACAAACATTCTTTTAATATCTTGTTTGTGTTCGGATTCAAGAATAGAAAGTTGTTGTTCAATGGGTAAATCCGCTAAACTATCACCGGTGCAAAAGTTTAATTCAAGATTCGGAAGAATGTGGCTGCTTGCGCCATTGAGCTTTTTGTAGTTATAAATCTTAGGTCTTAGCTTGATAGCTTCTTTCCAAATATTTGTCTTCGCGGTATCTAAAGCCCGTTCATCAATATCAGCGGCATAAATATGGCGAAGAATAATTTTTGAAATTAGTTGTAAATGGTTAGAAAAATTATGCTGCTTCCTAAATTCGATTGTTTTTGTGTAAGTCTCCGGCATATCAAAAAGGTTTTCGTGGTCAAAACTTTCAACCCAGGCAGTTGCTTGATCAATTTTTTGATAATAAGCATACACTTCCCGCAAAACTTTAATTAAAAAACTGCCGCTGCCTGAAGAAGGATCAATAATTTTTATTTGATAAAGAGTTTCCAGCAATTTGTTTGCAGCTTCATAATCAGCAATATCTTTATGAACATATTTTATAATATCGTCAACTATTTGCTCGAAAAGAAAGGTTACTATCTTTTTTGCCATGTATTGAGTAATATCTTTCGATGTATAATAGATACCGGAATCTTTTTTGTTTTCGGCAATAAAAGTTTCGTATGCTTTTCCAAAAATATCTTCATCAATCCACCGGTAATTGTAATGGATCATCCCCCGTCCAAAAGTACTGTTCCAAGCATCTAAACCGAGTGTTTTTTCAAAGACATCAAGAAAGGCATTAGTATTCTGTTTGTCTTTAACTACGTAATCCCAAATTCTAGTTTTAAAAAGCTCCGTATCATAGAAGTAATCAAAATATTCTTCCAGGTTATGGAAGAAAAAGCTCAAGATTTTTTCACTTCCTTTTGCGCCCCACTTATCTTTCTTATCGTAGTACTCATCAACCAAATGTTTGAATTGTACTAAGCCGAAGTCTTCCAGCGTTTTAATAAAGATTACTTTGTTAAGCAGTAAAACGATCAGTTCTTCTTTAGAAAACTTCTCATTTTCCACAAACCGAATGCACTGAAACTCTTTGTACCAGTTTTTCAAATCGGTAAAGAAAGATTTATCCAAATCAATTTTAACATCATCGTCTTCAATACGGCGAACGGTGTCCCAAAGGTTTTCATATTCAAAGAACTTGGTCAGCAGCTCGGCAAAAGTTAGATGCTTGAAAGGTGCGAATTCAATAATAGCATTTCTACTGAAGAGGAATGCGTCTTTTAAGTTTGTCAGAATAATATATTCATTCTTTTTAGAACTTAAATATTTAAGGATTTGATCTTTATGCGCTGTATAATCAAGCGAGTCAGCTTTAAGAAAAGTTTTATTTTTACCAACCTTAAAGAGCGGTTTTAATTCGATAAGAATAGGATTCCCGGCGCTTTCTTTGAGCATAAAATCAACAAAACCAAAACCGATGTTCACTTCGCTAAAAGCGTTTAAATTGTCATAATCCAAAACATCTTTTATTAGGGTTTTAAATAAATCGTGAGAAGCTGTTTCCGGTTTGGTCTGGAAAGCAACCGCTTTTATATAATCTTTTATAGGTTCATATGAGTAACCTTCAATCGGGTCAAAAAAACCGCCGATCTCAATTTTAGTATGAGAAACAAGTTTTTCAAGTTCTTTAATAATATGTTTAGAATTTTTCATCATTATTCTTTTTTCTTATAAACTCCTGTTAAAACTTAAATGAAATTTATCTGATGCCAAAACAAGACTTAATGCAGCGATAATTTCATGCCAGCAAACACCCATCTACCGGGAAGAAAAACGCCGGTAAAATCTTTGTACGATTTGTTAAAAAGATTTGTCGCTTTTATAAATACATCAACATTAGCGAAGGATTTTCTCATCTGCATATCAACAAGAAAATTTTTGTCGCCGGTAATTCTGTTCTCGTAGCGAAGCATCCACGTCTGCGTTATATCGAAAAACAATGCATTTGTAATTCCCACAACAAGTTGATGACGCAAATGGTCAAGCACATACCGCGATTGAAAATTCTCTCTGTTAAGTGATGCCACAACATTTAAATACGTATAACCGACCGTTATTCTTTTAATCATTCGCAAAGAAATTTCTTCTGTGTTAAGTTCAGTATTAACCTCAAAACCATTGGTTACCGTGTTCACAATATTGTATGAATGCCATATTGAATCAGTGGCTGCTTTACCCCAATCAATAATGTTATATCCATTTCTTCTAAACAAACTGAACGAGGTAGAAAATTTTTCTCCCTTGACATGTAATCCGGCTTCGTAGTTCGAACTTTCTTCATACTGCAAACCGGGATTCCCTTTCTGAGTTCCGTTCTTCGGAATTACAAAATAATTGTAATAAAGTTCCGTATAACTTGGCAGACGAAAAGCCTTCCCGTACGAAGCATAGACCCGAACTTCCGGAAAAATATTATACCCGACACTTAAACCGGGCCATAACTTCCACCCGATATTTGCGTAGTTGTAAGCGAAAAAACCAACCGTTGTATTCACATTTTTAACGGAAATTTTCTGTTCGGCAAAAATTCCTTTTCGTTCGCGCGAGTGATCTCCTAAATTTGAACTTGCAATAATATCACGGTTATATTCAGCGCCAAAAGCAGTTGTTCCTACTTCTGTTTGCAAAGCAGCCTGCAGTTCCGCCCCATAAGCATTTGTTCTGTGAATATTCCGGTAAAACAAAGGATTCAAATAATTTAAAAGATATTCATCGTCATTTCTCCGCCAATAAAATTTAGGAGAGAGAACAATTTTCGCAACATTCATTTCACCGAAAACGCTTGCCAACTTTGTTCGAGTATGTTCCCACTGATTAGGATATTTATCTGAATAGAAATTATTTGCGCCAAATTGTTTATCATCATAACCGAATGAAAAGTTGAGCAGTTGCTCACCAAGAACAAGAGATGAACGATATGAAGCATGTATTTCATCAAAATTTGTATTGTGCTGGTAACCGTCGCTACTCTTTTTTGATAAAGAAAAATGATTACTCATTGAATTGAATCCATAACCACCGGATAACGTGGCATCATAAAATCCGTATCCACCGCCGGTAAGCTGAACGGCAGCGCTTTTTTCACTCCCTTTTTTAGTGATGATATTGATTACTCCTCCAATCGCATTTGGACCAAATGCACTCGAACCATCGCCTTTCGCAATTTCAATTCGTTCTACTTGATCTAAAGTAATTGGAAGATTTAGATTGTGGTGAGCTGTTTGCGGATCGCTCACTTTTATGCCGTCAATCATTATCAGCGTTTGTTCAAATGTTCCGCCACGGATACTCACATCAGCTTGCACCCCTTCCACTCCGCGCTGTTTAATATCAACTCCGGCAGTGTACTGAAGCAAATCTTGTATGCTGTTTACCGGTGAAGCAGCTATATCCCCCGGTTTTATGATTTGAATATTTTTTGTCATTTCCGACATTTTGCTTACGGTTCTCCCGGCAGTGACAACAATTTCATCAAGATTATAAACCTTTTCTTGAGGGAAAAGAGAAACAGCAAGAAAATAGTAGATCGTTATAAAAATGGATTTTTTCAGCATATTATTTTTTTATAGTGAATCTGTCAATTATTTTAATTTCGGATCCCGGCTCTGTATTTGAATTTTCTTTTGGAAAAGCGCCATACGTTGTTACCTGAACTTTACTTTTTTTTACATCAAATAGAACATATTCAAAAGCGCGCATCCCCCAAAAATCTCTTGAAGCCTGGGAATTTTCTCCCGGTCCATAAAAATAATTTAGCGTTTGATAATACGGAATAGCCTGCTCATAGGTAAATTCTTGTTCAGGGTTTTTCGGTTCATCATACTTCGGATTAAGATAATAGAGCGGTGCACCTGAACTTCCGGCAACAATTTGGTAAATTCCATCAACCGACTCCCTGCCGTAAAGATGCTCGTGACCGCAAATATATGCGGTGACTTTGTATTCTTTAAGAATCCGTAAAAACTCATTTCGCTGATTGAGATACAACTGCCGTGTTGAATCCAATGGTAATTTTAAATTTTAACCAAGATTTGGCAAACCATCACGTAAATGCCCGCCTATGGGGAAAGCAGGCTCATGACTAATAACAAAAATATCACTCACCTCTCTTTTTCTCGCCTCCATTAGATCCTTCTCGAGCCAGTCTAAATTTTTAATATAGTGCCAATCGCGCTTATCGTCTGTGGTGTCATTCGGCTTGCCATAGTACCAGCGGTCTGAAGTAACAAAAACAAAATGGTGTTTTTCGTAATCAAAAGAATATGAAATGCCTTTTTCATCCGTGGGTCCGTTTAAGAAAACATCGGGAAAAATCTTTCGAAAATTTTCTTCATCTTTCGGATGCTGCACTTCGTGATTTCCAACAACCACCCAAATCTTTGGCCAAACCATATTCAGATTGTTGTAGATAGGAGACATTATTTCTTTCCAATGTAAAAGTTCGGTAACTGTTTGGTCAGGATTAATTTTGCTCCCGTCAACTAAATCTCCCGCAAAAATTACAAACTTAGCATCCGGTTGATTTTTAATCATGTGATCCACAAGCGAAGAGAGAACTTTTTTGTTTATACCATTATCACTTCCGCGACTGTCCGACATTGTGATGAACTTCAAATTTTGAGGGATTAAAATCCTACATAAAATTAGAGCTATAAAAATACTTTTACTTAGATGTTTTGCCATAACTACCTTTAACTGAAGAAATTAGTAAGAATTATATAATTTTTTTAATTGTCGAAAATTTTCTTCCCCATAGTTCGGTAAATCCCCACAACCGAACCAACAATTTTGAATTTAGGATCATTAGCTTCAATGACAATCGGTTTATATTCCGAATTTTCAGAATGGAGTTCAATGTTCCCCTCTTTTCTGTAAAACCTTTTTACTACTGCGGCATCATCCAAAACTGCAACCACAATTTGTCCATTTACAAGTTCCGTATCAGGCTTTACGATAACCACGTCACCGTTAAAAATATAGGCATCTTTTAAGCTATCGCCTTTAACTCGTAACAAAAAAGACCCGTGCGGCATTTTCACCACGGTTGGTAGTTGAATCGTATCAATCGAATCAGGATAGATAGTTAAAGGATTTCCAGCCGCAACCTCACCTACAATAGGTTTGGAAATAAAGTACTTTTCTTCCATCGTTATTTCGATGCTTCGCGAAAGTCTTGGATTTACCTTGATATATCCTTTTTTTTGGATTGCCTTTAAATGTTGATGAACAGACGCTCTGTTTTTGTATCCGAAATGGATGGCAATTTCCGCCAGCGAGGGAGGAATTCCAATACCGACTTTTTGTTCAATTAGAAAATTTAATATTTTAATCTGAATCTCAGTAAGTTCTTTTGACATAAACACACTTCCGTTCCATGAATCCCGATTATTCACATTACAAAATACCATACATTTGTATGGCAATTTATTATGAAAAGGTAAGCGTGTCAAGTATTTTTTTTGAGGAATTTAAAAGAATGATAATTTTTTAGCAGATTAAATATAAATCTCGATTTAAAAGTATTGCAGTTAGAAATACCATCACTCTTTGGGATGACGACCAAAAGTTATTTCATAAACAAGAGAGGTATCTCTAAGAGTATAAACAGATGAAAAACAACACATTACTTAAGAAAGATTCTTTCTAAAGCTTCTATCATTTTTTCACGGAAGATAGGTTTTGAAATAAATTCGTTAAATCCGGCGGCAACAAATTTATCTTTATCACCCGGAAGAACATAAGCAGTTACGGCAATAATTGGAAGCGATTTAAATCCTGGCATTTGATGAATCATTTTTAATGCGTCTAAACCGTTATATTCCCCTTGGAGATTTATATCCATTACGATAAAATCAAAATTTTGACTGGTGATAAGCGGAAGCGCTTCTTCAAAACTAACTGCAAATTTAATTTCTCCAAGCTCTTTCATCTGAACTTTGAAGAGGATTTGCGAATCAACCTGGTCTTCAATGTAGAGACAAGAAAGTTTGCGAAGTTCCAGAACTTTTTGGACTTTCGGGGCTTCGTGAAATTCTTCAACAATTGTTCTTCTAAGTCTTACCGGTACCTCCTCCACTTGCTGAGTAGGCGGCGGAGTAACTTTCTCAAAATCTTCACCGGACATTGTGGCATGTCGGTCAAAAGGTGTTTGCCTGGAATGAACTGGCTCACTTATTTGTGTTGTCTTCGGTACAAATTCATGCGTAGCAGTTCTATCATTAACTGTTTGTCTTTTTTGCTCTTCGATCTGTTTTTGAACTGGCTGCGTTCCAATTTGTTTTAGAGGAAAAATAAATCCCATTTCATAAGGAAGACTACCTTTTCTGGTTATTTCAACTTTACAGTTTAAGGTAGTCATAAGTTCACGTATTGACAAAATAGCAAATCGTGAAACGCCATAGGCACGAATTTGAGAAACATCAGCGTTTTGAATTAAAACAGGTTCAAGAGCAAAGAGTAATTTATCAGAAATACCAGCTAACTCATCCCGGATTGAAAAAATAAAATCGTTTTCATCGAGCTGTTCAACAGAGAAATAAAAATGGTTTTCATCACTTATTTTGGCACAAATACTTGCGATGGTGCCGAAAAACATTTTATACTTTTGTTCTACTCCTTCCAGCCAGAGCGGAGAAATTTTTGTAATGAGATTATATTTTTTGTGTCCTGGCTCTTCACTAAATTCTTGTTTAACTTTATCAAAAGTATCCGGCAATGAAAAAGTAACGGAGGGAGATTCATCTTCTTCTTTTAACAATGTGGAATACTCGGCAATAGAGTTCATCGTTGCCATCAATTCGCGCTGATTTTCTTGGATATAGGCTAATGCTTCTTTTTGATCTGAAGTGGGCGAAGGGATACTCTCTTTTACCTCTTGAAGAAATCCCAACATGACATTGATCGGAGTAAGAATTTCATGAAAGATAGTTGAAAGCTGCGAAGGTTCTAAGCGCTTACCAGATTTTTTCTCAATACTTGCAGCATTAATTTCTTTTGTGTCTGTTGGTGCAGGTTTAATCAAAATAGTATAAAATTCGGCAACGCCGATCGAATTTAGTTTCGGAATAACAGTTAGTTCAGCGGGAATAAATATTTTTTGAGCATTTTTAATTTCAACCTTGAGTTTAGTAGAAGTTGAAAGATTAGCTGAAAATATCTTTGAAGTAATATTCGCACGGTCAGCATCACTAAAAAGTGAAATAAGTGAATTTCCGACTAAGCTCGTTTTGTTTATCCCCACAAAAAGAACAATATTTTGATTGACCGATTTGATAAAACCCGAATTATCTGTCACTGCAATTAATTCGTTAGTTTCATCAAAAACAGATTTGTAGAGGTTAAATTCATTTTCTTTTTCTACGCTTGCAGAAATATTCTTAATGATGGTAAAGTGCGCTTCCTTTTTTTCAAAGGTGAAGACTTCCTTAAATATTTCTACCGTAATAGTTGAGCCATCTTTCTTTTTATGATTGAATGGACCGGAAAAAATTTTCTTTTTATCTTGCACCGGGGTGTCGAGCAAGGTTTGAATATCTTCTGGCGAATATAAGTCGGTAAGATCCATTTGCAAAAATTCTTCGTGTGAGTATCCATAAAGCGAAATTGCAGCATCGTTTGCTTCAAGAAAACGAAGATTTTCTGCGTCATAAATCAAAATTGGATCCGGTAAAGATTTTATTAGTACGTCAAACATTTTTCCTCTTGTTTTAATAAACGCTTCAAAATCATCAAAAGCATCAAGAAATTCTACGACCAAAAAATAAGCATTTGTTTCAAATTTGTCACTATTTAATTTTTTAATTTTTGCTTGAAGCTGTCGCACAGTTGTTCCGTTACGGAAAGGTATTGCAATAGAAAGTTCCTCGATGTTTGCTTTTATTGCTTCCGCAATCTCCTTCGCAACTGATTGCGGAAAGATCTGGTTCAAGTGAACACTTTCCCCAGTGGAAAAATCAAGTCCGACTAATTCAGAAAAAGGAACATTCACTTTTTCAATTCTTGCCTGTTCATTAAGAATACAAACGGGAAACAAGATCGAATTTATTAAATCTTGGGTTGAATAACCCCCACCTTGTGATGGAGAAAATTTATCCTGTGTTTTTTCTTTTTGAGCAATCCCCAATTCCGCTATAACCTTGTTATCGGCATCGAGCAGAGGAATTACGATAGACTGATATTCATGGTAACTTGTAAAACCTTTTGCTGGAATCCCCTTGATAATTAGAGTGTTGCCCGTGGTTTTTAGAAAGGATTCCATCGAATTATAAAAATCAAGATTAAACGATGGGAGAAAAAACTCTTCTGAACGTCCCTCTACCTGGGGAATTCTTAATCCTAATGTTTCGGCAAAATTTTGGTTGACTAAGAGATACTTGTTTTCACTGTCTTTTAGCCAAATCAATTCCTCGAGATTATTGATGGAAACTTGCAGTTTGTTCTTCCCAAGAAAAGTAAAAGGATAATTTGACTGAATTTCCATGATGGTAGCGAGTATATCAGGATTCGAGAAAGCCGCAGAAATTTCTTCTGTCGAAAGATTAAATTGAACTGTTTTCCCTTCAACGCCTGCCGCATGTTCACTCTTATCAAAATGAAGAAAATAAAAGTTATTACCTTCATGCTGATAATTATTTATTTGGAAGTGCAGTTGATATTCTTGCTTCGTATGAAGCCTGAATCTCCCTTTCTTTTCTACCGGGAATATTTCATACTTTAAGTTTTCTAAGATATCTTCAATGTGTCCCGCTTCGTGTTCATCGAAGATTTCTATAATATTTTGGATCTCATCGGTGAGTGAGAAAACAGCGATTGATTTATCATTCCTATACAGTAGATCCCCTTTTTGATCAATCAAAAAAAACGGATCCCTGATAGTTCCAATCAGAGTCTTTATTAGCTCAAGATGTTCTCTATTAATCGTAGTGTTCATCGTAATTGCTTAATATTCTCACTTAGAGGGATTCTTTATTGTAATAACATTGGAATAGCCAGAAAAAACTATCCCATCAGTCGCTCTAATTCTGTAGGCGTATGTTTTACCTCCAACCGTAGAAGCATCAACAAATTCTGCAATATCCTTATCACTTACAGCAATCTCTGTAAAATCTGCAAGTGATGTATCACTTGCTCTTTCAACACTAAAATTGACCTCGTTATTTGAGTTGTCTCTCCATGTCAAATTGATTGTGTTGTTTGGACCATAGTATGCCTGAAGGTTCGATGGAGCATTAATTGATACCGACTGCACATTAGCAGAAACTTCATTTGTGTATCCTGAAAAATTAATGTTGTCCGTAACCCGAATTCTATAATAATAGGTAAGACCAAATATTACATCCGCATCATCAAATTGAGTTTCATCGGCTTGGGCTGAGCCAATTATAGAATAAGTTAATGAGGAAGCGGATCTTCTTTCTATCAATGTTTGAGTTTCATTTGTGTTGTTATCAACCCAGACTAATCGGACAGTTTTTGAGTTAAGATTGATTGTCCTAAGATTTTGAGGAACTAGAAGATCATAATTTAAGGTTTTAGTGCTAACTTCGGCGGACGTTACAGAATCATCGTTTGACACTGCTTTTATACGGTAGATGTAGTCTGTGCTAGGAACAAGTCCGTACCCAGAATCTTTGAAAGAAGTGACGTTGAAGGGAAGGATTCCAATTTGTTCATAATTAGAGTAAAGAGTCTTCCTTTCAATTTTAAAATAGTTTTCGTTATCTGAGTTGTCTTGCCAGTTCAAGAAAATCTTTCTTGATCCTAATGCAACAGCAGAGACATTTGTAGGAGCAAGGATTGTTCCACCTGATGCACTTCCGGAACTTGAGACTACGTTTGATGAAGGAGATTCTCCCCTCTCATTATATGCAACAACTTTGTAAAAATAAACAGACAACGGGTCAACGGATTCATCATTCGCATTAAAACTTTTTGCAGCGACTTCTTTAATCTTTGCATAGATTCCAGTCGTTTCGGTTTTTCGGTAAATCCTAAAACCATTAAGATTCAAATAGTCATGTTTCCATGAAAGGTTGATTATAGTTGGCGATAATTTTTGCAGAGCCAATTCTGTTGGCGCTTTTGGGGGGACAATTACTTTAGCAACAAAGATGTTTGTTTGTACCGGGCTGTCAGTAGACTTTCCGCTTGTATCATAAACTCTTAAGAAATATTTTATTCTTGTTCCCAGATAGGTCGAGTCTATCGTCCAGAGAATTGTAGGACTTGTGGTAGTAACTGTGTCATAATTTATTAATGTTTGATAAGTACTATCCACCCAAAGTTCTACTGCCCGAACCTTAACATCATCTGTAGCTTTAAAAAGAAATTCGTTACTCCCAAGTTGGAGCGTATCATTTGTTAGAGGATACAGTAAAGTTATAGTTGGATTTTGACTATCTCCCGTTGTACCTGTTCCGGCAGAAGTTGGGGAGGTTACAGCTTCAACACACCCATAATAAAAAAGCGAAACATTCAAAAGGATAAATAAAATTCTTTTCATGACAAATTTCCTGATCAAACTTTTGGTTTATCGTAATCAACGTAATAGATTCTTGTTTCACCCGGTTTAAATTCCTTAATTTTAAGGTACAGCATGTGGGTTGCCGGGTTAAACGAAAATGCAGGCTGAATTGTTCCAATTATCTCTGAAGATATTTCGATATTTGTTACATTCATTTGCAAGTCAATTTCGAGCATTATTTCTGTTAATTTTTCAATACCCGGGTTACTAATCGAAACGGTAACGCGTGACTCCCCTCGTGGTTCAACCCGCATTTCAACTTTATTTTTCTTCACCCACCAATTGTAAATCTCATTTCCCGAGGCAACCCACATTTGTTTTGAATTGATATATTTTAACAAATCCTTTAAAACAGAAATATTTTGCGGCTGACATTGAAATTCTGTATGGAGTTTAAAAACATACAATCCGCCTTCAAATAAGACCCTATCTACATCTTCTTTGTAGGTATAAAGTTGAAACTCTTGTTGTGTCAATCCGAAATCTCGAATTACTTCATAGTCATCTCTGGCAGTTTTGGTGATTGAAATAACTGTGTTCTCGCCTTTGATAATAACTCTGGGAACCGACCTGTCCGTTAGAGAATCAGTGAGAACATATTTGAACTTGGCTTCTGCAATTGCGCGGAGGCTGTTATCATCAAAAAGACCATAATAGGGAAGTAATCCGTCAGCGTGAACTCCTTTAATCACTTCAATTTGTGTATTCGCTTGTCTGACTTTTTTCGTTTGTGTATCATAGTCATCAAGTTTATTTGTAGTGTCATCTACTGAAGCTTTAAATCCGATATCCACTATCGCACCTATATCGCCATAAGAAGCAATTGTTTTGACGAGGTCGTTATAATTCGAAACTTTAGCGGGGTCAACAAAAAAAGTTGCTTTAATTCCTTCTGCTTTCAAGAGAGATAAAATATTTCTCACATTCTGTGGCTGATCACCAACCATAACCGCCAGCATGGCTGCTGCTTTGTACTCTTGGGGCCAATCTTTAACATAGGCGAGTGGTTTATATCGCAGCCAGCTCAAGGCATTGTGAAAAAGACGATCAAAGAAGATGTAATCTTCCTGTATTCCGATAACAGAATTAATTTCAAACCCCATCCAAACGAATCGCCCTTTTCCGTATGAACCGTAAACTATTCCCCCGCTTTTTTTAACTTCTTCACGAACCAAGCCATCTTGCAAACGATAGTTATACCAAAAACTTACTTGAGTGGAACGCGGTTCCAATACCTCAACTTGAATCGGTCTATCCCACGTTGCAACTTTTAATGGATATCCGGTAGGAATATTTGCAGTAATTGGTAAATTCCCTCTTAAGGTATGAATTTTAGTTACTTCATCCCTCTCAACTTCCTTAATAAATTTCATTCCAAAAACTTCGTTAAAAAATTCCCAGCCTCTCCATTTGCCATCTGCAGAAAAAGAAGCCGTTCCGCTGGTAGCAAAAACAGAGCCGCCTCCGTCAATAAATTTTTTGATGTTGATAACTTCTTCGTCACTTAAAGCCTGAGCACCGGGAAGGATCAAGATTTCATACTTATAATGTTTCCCCTTTTCAATGTCATTGTCTTGAATAATATCATAGCTCAATGTGTAATTGTTTAAGAATTTTTTCCATGTTGTTATGTTGTCACTCGTCCATGTACTGCCTGGAGGAAGTCTGTTCTCGGTATATTGTGAATAAAGAATAGCTATTTTATTTCCTTCCCCGGCAACGACTTTTTTAATTGAATTAACATCAGTAAATGCTTCCTTATAACTGAATCTCCCCATTACTCCTTTGAGTATCAGCAGATAGACGACAATAGAGGCAAGCATAAAGAGTGTGCCTAAAGAAAAAACGATCAAAGAGTTAACCGTAAACCCTTTGTTTTTCGTTACCTCCACTTAACCGCTCCCTGGCTTTTAACATTTTCTTTAGCTGGAACATAACCTTCACTCGTATATTTCATAAATTTCTGATCACCGGTTTGTGCAGTCATCGTTTGCTGATGCGCTTCTGCCCGTTTTGGTTGATTGTATTGCTGTGCTGGCGGAGTATTCCTTGCCGGAACTGGTTGAGGACCAGCCTGCGCTCTTTGCTGAACAAATATCGGTTCAGATTGAGGACGGTAGCTTGGTTGAGAAGGGGTTCTTACCGGCTCGAACATAATTTGACCTGGAGCCTTCTGGTGTTCCTGAGCTTGCAACTGTTCGGCTATTAATTCAGGTGTTAGCAGTTCAGCTTGTAAAGTAGCTGGTTGAGATACTTCGACTTGCTGCCCTTGTCGCTCTCTTACTTTGTACAAGATATAAGCTCCGATTGCAAGAATAAAAGTACTTATTGTTGCCATTAAAATGATTGTTGCTAAAATAGGTATCAGTTCCATTTTTTCACCTTTACTATATAAAAATTACTCAGCTAACGGTTTTAAACCGATTCGTTCTAATTTTCCCCACTGCATCTCGAATCCTAAAAATTCTTCAACTGTGGACATTGCTTTACATATATCAATTGTTAAAACAAAAAACATACGGTAAACTATTGCATAGGGAATTAATCTAATTTCTTCTTTTTCAACTGCTATACAATAAAGCGCCGTGGACATATCTAACAATGCCAAACCAGCCCACCAAAAAAAGATCAGGGTTGAAAACCCATAAAATACAGCCGCAAAAATAAAGAAGAGATTAGAAAAAATATTCATTGTAGGCCAAATTAAAGCTTCATAAACCATTGTCCAAAGGACAAAAGTATCACCGAAATTAATTGTAGGGTTTACTAATAATTTTTTGTGCTTACGAATAGCTTGAAGGATTCCTCGAGTCCATCTGTAACGTTGTTTTAGCAACTGATGGAGTTTTTCCGGGGCTTCTGTGTAAGAAATGGCACGCGGTTCATAGAAGATTCTCCAACCATGTGCAAGAATTTTTAACGTCAAATCAGCATCTTCAGCAAAAGTATCACTTGAATAATAGCCGGCATCTTCAATTGCTTTTCTTCTAAATAAACCCACCGGGCCTGGAATAATATTTACTAATCGCATAAAACTTTGAGCAGCTCTTGCCATATTCAGTCCTTCGATATACTCAAGAGCTTGTAAATCAGTAAAGAATTTTCTTCTATTCTGGACTTTTACATTCCCTGCAACGGCGCCAATAGACGGATCAACAAAATGTCTCACAGCAGCCCTAATGCAGTCTTCAGACAATTGAGAATCTCCATCCATACAAAGAACTACTTCTGCTTTAGAAAAACTGATTCCGGCATTCAAGGCTTTTGCCTTACCACCATTAGGTTTATTAATTACGGAGACTTTGACATCTCCGAATTTACCTTTTTTGTAACCAACCATTTGCTTTGCTACTTCATAAGTATCATCAGTTGAACCATCGTTCACAACAATAATTTCATAATTTGAATAGTCCAAATTCAGTAACGATTGGACTGAGGCTGTTATCACTTTACCTTCATTATAAACCGGTACAATAATGGAAACAAAAGGATAGAATCCTTCTTTTCTGTTAAAAGTATAATTGTTAATGTAAAGATAAGCCATTACCAGGATTGAAAAGTATCTGAAGAGTAGTACGATAAGAAAAATAAAAAGAGATACGAGTGTTGAGTACTCTAAAAGTGACCCGAACGATAGTATCGTAAAAGGAAGAGTAAAATAAATAACTCCAATTAATGCTAAAGAAATAAAACCTGTACTGAAAATTCTTTTGATCAATAACCGCCCCCTATCTTCCTTCACCGCTTTGGAAGTTTGGGTATTTGTTAACGTTATTGACGTCTTCCTAATATTTTGTTTTAAATTCATTCAAGTAATTCTTTATGTGTTATGGAGTTGACCAACTCTTATGCCACAAAAAAAATACTCTTTTTAGGATAAAAAGGGAGATTACATTCTGGAGAAGTGTTTCAGAATAGGATAAATCAAAAAATATGTCTCAAAATCTTACAGTTTTTAGAAACTCCAATAGGCTGAAAGCGAGGTAGAGACCGAACTATAGTTATAATCATATCTAAAAGTGCTGCCAAAACCAATTCTGCCGTTAATAACTAGACGAGAAATGGGGGTATAACTTCCTAAGATATAGAATTCCCTTACCATGGAATCACCCGAGGGGATATAACCGATTTTTCCCCCTACCTCAATTTTTAGTTCATCTGTTTTTTCAACGACTGCTTCAGCCCAAATGCTGTGGGATTCGAAATTTTGGGGTGCATAATAAATAGCTGTAGTAGTACCCGCAAAGTAAGGGACAAATCGGTATTGAGCATAATAATATTCATAACCGAAATAAACTTGATCATAAAACTTCTTCCCTATCCGCAATTGAAGATCATTCCCTTCGTTGCCGTCCGAAAGTGCGATATAGCTATAATAGCCCGATAATCTTAAATGATTTTTAAATTCATTTTGCCCGTTAAATTTATATACTTTCGCGGTATAACGATTATTAACTAAATGATTTGAAAAAATTGCTAATGAAGCATCCGTATCCTCATAAGTCAGAGAAGCTGAATAGACATCTTTTTTCTCCAACCGAATCAGAAAGTCGGAGACGGGACCTTTCCTTCGAACGGTGGAATTTATATTATATCCTCCAAAACTGGCACCGGCTAAGAGGTATTCTGAAATTTTAAAATACAAACTCCATTTGAAAGTAGTCAAGTAAGAAGTTGCAGTGGGTGAAATAAAATTGGTCCTCTGTAGACTAATTGCCCCCGAAAGAAATGCAATCAAACCAAGTTCAACACGTCCGCCATAAGTTTTAACATCGAGACCTTGATTATCTTTGTAAAAGAAAAAGTAAGGTGAAAGTCCCAAATAATTGGGGAATGTAGCTAAAAATGAATTAAACCCTGTTGGAGGGAGCCAACCTAATCGTTGATTTAAAATTGCGATTTGTACTGAATCGGATGTCGAGTCTAACAAAGCAGAGTAAATCGCTTCTGCTTCACCAAACATTTTATTTTGAGAATAAGCGTCTCCGACAAGCACCTTAAGATCAAAATTCTCAGGCTGCTCATCCGATAATTTTTTAAATTCTCTCAGTGCATTTACTGAATCACCGCTGTAATAATATGCATTTGCCCTCGATAATGCTACATCAAAATCATAATTTTGGTTGAGAAGCTGATCATAAATTGAAATGGCTGTTGTATAATTTTTGGCGCAAGTTTGTACGTCTGCATATTCCTTTTGATAAATATTTGCGTTGTCTGTTTTAGAAAGGAAGTCATCATATTTTGTTATCGCTTCATCGCATTTCGCATCGTAATAATAGTTTCTCCCCTCATAGAGAATACCAAAAAGTTGATCCTGTTCTTCACGCATTTTGCGGAATTCTATGCTTGTAATGAGTTGATTAACAGCTGCGTTAGTTGAATCAACGCTGTAAGCAGTATTTGCATATTGTTGGGATAGAGCAAAATCTTTTTTTTGCAAATATAGAGCTCCAAGTCCGAGCAAGGCTTCCAGACTTTTCGGATATTTGGTTAAATAATTATTGAGGTAAGTTTCAGCGGTATCCAGGTCTTTTTCCGTCCAAATATTTAATTGACCTCGAAGTAGTTGATAATCTAAATTTGCTGGTTTGCTTTTAAGGGCTGCATCCAAATTAGTATTTGCTTTTTCCCAGTTTTTGTTCCATGCGGAGTATTGTGCAATTTTGAAACTTACATCATTGTGCTCTCCTCCTGCAGATTGTTTATACATTTCTAAAATTACAATTGCACTATCGTAATCACTCAGGTTAGAGTATGCCTCCGCCAAATATAACGCAGCTTCTTTATCAGTAGGGTTTAGTTCAAATTTAATTTTGTAATCTTCTTTTCTTTTATTGAATAACTTTTCTCGCTCAATGGTGACCAAATCCCATAGCGTAATAAACTGTTCTGTTTCACCAAATTTAGGCTGCAAAATAACTAACTGTTGATAAGCCTCTGCATAACGATTGACTTTGTTTAGTTCGTTGACCAATGCAAATCTCGTTTCGCTATCGGCAGGATTTTTCTTCAACATTCTGTAATATTTGTCAATAGTGTATTCCGGAGGGCTCTGTTTTGCTTTGCGGTAGGTAGTATCATAAAAAGTATAGGTGTACCCTTTGTCTCGAGCCAAATCGTACCCATCCATTGCTTCTTTGAAATAAGGACGAAACGATAATGCCGTTTCAAAAGCTTCCAGTGCGATTTTTTTCTTCCCCAGCCAGAGCGTAAAATAACCATAACGACTCCACAAGCGGTGGTCTTCTGGATACCTAGCAACATAAATCTTTAGGATTTTTTCTCCCTTTTCAATATGATTATTGCGGGCAAGAATTTCAGTATATCGAATAATTTCGTCGGCTGAACCTTCTTCCCTTTTCAAATATTTATCATACCATTCTTCTGCAATCACCCATTGACCAAGGTGCTTGTAGCATTTTCCAATTTCTAAATAGTTTACAGGTTTCGTAGCATCTATCGCAATTTCTC
>Ga0100395_1000378_pt1 | contig 32969 bp, 25 predicted proteins | sample CryGeymeta201519_FD_81542 | JGI IMG/M metagenome (GOLD analysis project Ga0100395, IMG submission 81542) | Groundwater microbial communities from Crystal Geyser aquifers in Utah, USA - Crystal Geyser metaG 2015-19 | ecosystem: Environmental > Aquatic > Deep subsurface > Groundwater | place: USA... | reverse complement strand
GGGTCGGTAAAAGTGGCGGAAAAGTTAAAAAGAAAACCATTTCTTGAAAGGATTGAATAAAGCACTTGCCTTTTACTGTCTTCTCTATCGCCTTTGTGCGCTTCGTCCAAAAGAATATACCATTTGCCGTTATTATCGTAATTCTTGAAATTGACGATTTTTTCTTTATGCTCATCAGAAATTAAGTCAGATCGGTAATAAAAAACCGTAATTTCATTTTTAGCAAACGGTAAGGCATTTTCCCGTTTTACACTTTCATAATCCCTTAAGCTCTTGAGGTTGATTTTCGTTTCTCCTCCAAAGGCGGATCCGCCTCTGGCGGAAAAATTAAAGCTGTTAAATTCGTCCACATGGTTTTTGAATTGGTCCAAAAGATCCTCTCTGTGAGCTAAAAATAAAATATCGTTTTGCGGTATTTCTTTTCTTTGCATCAGACGGCCAAGCAAATCAATAAGTTTTATAATAATCAGCGTTTTACCCGAACCGGTTGCCATCCAAAAACTCATCCGATTGATAAAGTGCGTAAATGCAATTTTTCCATTCACTACCGGATAATCTTTATCAAATTCCAAAAGGTGGCTAGCTGATTTTCTTTCTCGCGTTAAATCGTAATCAAAATTTGTACCAAAGCCATTTGCTTGGTATAGATCAAAAAATAGGTTTTTATCTTCTTTTTTCTCTTTATAAAAAAGCCAAAGAGCTTTTAGGGTGTTTTGCAAACCTTGTTTTTGAAAATCGAACAGAGTTTTGTCGGATGAAAATCTTCCAAAGTCAAAATCCTGCCACTTTGCCGGCAAGTTATCAAAAGTAATATCGTCTATGATGTTTTGCAGGTATAGTTTGGACATCTGTATTATTCATTAAAAATATTCGTCGTATTTTTTCTGCTTAAAGGTGTTCCGAATTTTATGTGATATTTAATACTATTTTCTTCACAAAAAGATATTACCCTTTGAGCCATTTCTTTATAAAAATCATCGCCGTTACTCCATATTTGAGAATGACTACCATTATAATAATTTAGCCGTGAATAATTTAATTTTCCGAATACAATTTTTTTAACAAACTTAATTCTATTTAGAATCTCGTCAATATTTTCCGCTTTCGTTTCTTTTATTCTGGGTAACTGAGGCGTAGGATAGGGTTCCATGCTCACCCAAGTTCTCAATCCAGCCTTAGCAAGTTTTTCTAAAGATTTTATCCTTTTTTCATAGGGCGCTGAAAATGGTTCATATTCTTTCTTAAAACTTTCATCCAAAGAAACAAGGGTAATTCCATACTCGTTTGTCCGCAAAAATCTTTTCTTATCTAAAATTTCATCGGTATAAAATCCTTTTGTCAAAGTAGTTACTTTTATTTCCTCTTTGTTTAATTTTTCAATTATTTTTAATGTCATTTCTTTTATTTCAGGAATCAAATCTTTTTTTTCAAAATCATACATGAATGGGTCTGACATAAAACAGAGATGTACAAAATGTTTTATCTCATTTTTGTATTTAGGAATTTCTTTTTCTAAAAGTTCTATTGCATTTGTTGCAAGCCTTGGCTTTCTCCAATCATTATAATCTTTAACCCAGCCAAATTTTTTAGCCATCATCATGGCATAACAAGGGAAATTACAACCGTGCATACAGCCGACAATATGATTTATCGTCCAATCGCCGTATTCAACTTTTGTTTTATAAAGTAGCGATTTTCTCCGAATTCCTATACTTTGAGGAGATAAAGATAAAATTGAGTTTAGATAAAACTCTTTGCCAAACAATGTGGGGCCTGATATTTCTTCCTGATATTCCGCATATATTTTTTTGACTATTTCATCGGTTATTGTTTTGTTTTTTGAAGCAAATAGAAGATAATAAATGATGTCTCTCCTATCAGGATATTCCATATTAAAACCAACCACATTGCACATATTTGCGATAAATAAAGTTTTTATGTACTCTTGCAATAAATCTAAATCTTTTTTTGTTTTGTAATCTACTTCTTTACCTAAAAATTCTTCTAGAAAATTCGTTGTTTTTATCTCTTTCTGGTTTTTTAGTGCTTTTATTGCCACTCCCCGTGTTCTTCTTTCTCCTTCTGTACTGTAATTAAAGAAAATATCAATGGGATTGAATAAACTCAAATAAGATTTAATAGTCTCTTTTTTAATATTAATTCCCCAAGGATCAATGCAAAGAAATAATGGGTTTTGAGGATTATTTACTATTTGTTTAATTATTTCTTCTGTTTTTTTATTACAATCTTCTCTGTGAAGATTAATTTCAACAATATTTTTTATTTGCGGATAACTTTCTTTAAACTTAGATATTCTTTTTTCTAGTTCGTTAAAATTCTTTTTATTTTCCTCAACAAAAAATAACTTTATTTTTATGTTGTTCTTTCTTAATTTATTTTCCTGAGATAAAATTTTTTCAAGAAAAACAAAAGGAGCCCCATTAATTTCTTTACCATTATCGTTATACCAACCTCTTCCGGCAAACAAATCTAGAATATACCATTCTTTAGCAATCCATTTTTGTTGCTTGGACCCATTCCATATAGTAAGCCATATATCAAAAATATCCTGGAGCATTTGGAGTTTTGTTTGCGTATTTTGTTTAATATTCCAATCGTTTTTAGCCATATCACCACCAAATTAACGGTTTAATTATTTTGTAATCCAAATCTTTGGTATTTATTTTCGTTCCGTCGGTAAATTCTACTTCGCCATCGGCAATTTTTTTTATCCATTTTCCGGTTAAGTTTGAAAGCGTTTCGGCAATATCAATGTCTGGATAAAGTTTCGTTAAATTTACTCTCACCTTGTTACTCTTATAGTCAATTTCCAAAGCCGAAAGCATTTTCTCATCTTTCATAAAGACATATTCCTGATAAGGAGTTTTTGAGGGTGAATTAAACAAATTGCTATCTCCGTATTTGCAATTTGCTAAAGCTTCTTCGTATTGTTCAAGTTCGTAGTATTTAAAAAACCCACCGCCTTGATAGTCTTTGACTTCTTTTGAAATTCCTGATTTGTCATAAGCCAAAACCTTTTTCATTCTTGGTAAAACCACGCTGTAAAAATGCTCGCCCATTTCTACGCCCAGCCATTTTCTGCCGAGTTTGTGTGCCACTGCGGTTGTTGTGCCAGAGCCAAGGAAGAAGTCAAAAATAATATCACCCCTTTTACTAGACGATAGAATTATTCGCTGTAATAAACTTTCATGTTTTTGAGTTTCAAATCCTGTCCTCTCAATCGCCATTGAATTGATGTAAGGCAAATCTTCCCACCAATCTTTCATTCTCGAGCCTTCTTTTAAATAAAGTTTGTATTTTTTCCCATTTAAATATTGCCACCTGTATTTTCCTTCTTCGTCCTCTTCGGTATAATGCGAACCCTTGTCTGCGTATTGGTCGAATAACTGATTCCACAAATAGCTGTCTGTTTTTGTTGCCCATAAAACATAATCATGCGAGTTTTGAAATTGATTAGCTTGAGCAGTCCATCGTCTATATGCCCAAATTATTTCATTTCTAAAATTTTCTTCTCCGAAATAATTATTTAACAATATTCGTCCTAAAAAATTAGCATTCCAATCTAAATGCAGGAAAAAACCGCCTTTTTTGTAAATTAGATCTCTAGCAATCTCTATTCTATTACTCATTAAACTCAACCAGCTTGAATCTTGAAATCTATCTACATACTCAAAGTCGTCCCCTGTATTAAACGGCGGGTCAATGTAGATTGTCTGCACTTTTTCTTTAAATTTCGGTAGTATTGTATTTAACGCCTGATAATTTTCACTTTTTATCAGCCAGCCATCTAACTGGTTGTCCAAGTCGTTAAATAAAGACAAAATTTCAAGTTCTAAATCCTTAAAATACTTTGTGTCAATCGGCAAATGTTTTAATTCCACTCTTATTCTTATAGAGGGGTGTCCCGAAGGGACGGGGTGTTTCAATTCCCGTTCCAGAAACTCCATCGTTCCTGATAGATTATTCTTTACATCTGAATCAAGAATATGTATTACTTTTAATCTGAGACTTTTAAAATAATCATCTCTCTGTTTATCATATTCTATCTTTCCATCATGACTTATACCATCAATTTCAATAATAACGCTTAAATTTTTACAATAGAAATCGACAATATAATTACCGATAATTTTTTGCCTGTCAAAATCAAGACCTAAAAATTGTTTGCTTTTAACCTGATTCCAAAATAAAACCTCAGATAGATTTCCTGCTTTTCGTAATTCTCTTGCTCTTTTTTTAAGTTCGGGATTAAAGGGCAGTTCATTCCATTTAACTACCCCGTCAGACTTCGTCTGCCACCCCTTCAAAGAAGGGGAATTTTCAAAAACATCTTCTAATTTAAATTTATCATCAACTATACCAAGCTCCTGCCATTCTTTGATTTGTTCCTTAATTCCGGCATGCTTTATTATTTTTTCAAGGAATAGATTCCCGCTTTCGCGGGAATGACATGCGGAGAGAAGCTTATCCAACGTAATTACATAATTGCTGTTTTTTACAAACTTTGGCTTGTTCCAGATTTTTACCAATTCATCTTCAAACTGGGAAATAAAATCAATAACCTTGAAAGCAAAAAGTTTCAAGATTTGCAATTGATTTACTCGATTGCCAGACCACTCTTTTGCTCCTTCCCAAAAATACTGATAGCTCCAAAGCTTAAATTGTTCCTGCAAAAAAGCTTTCGCGTTTTTGTTAATAAAAAAGTCAACTTCGCTTTGTTTCTCAAAGACACGGAAGGCCTTTTCAAGTAATTCTTCGGTAACTGCAATATTTTTCCCTTTTAGATTTTTTAATATCTCATCGGCCTTTGTCTTTGTCCCGCGCTCGGAATATCTAACCGTAAAAACAACAGTATTGTCTTCGCGAACCCCATTGATTTCAAAATATAAGGCGCGTTTTTCGTTCGCTTTTTTATTCTCAATTTGGCTAGCGTCAAAAAAGAATTTTAGGTCTCCGCCGGGGGCGGATCCGCCTTCGGCGGAAAACTCAACCGGCATACTTCTAAAAATGTGGTCAGTTTTGACATAGTAAAGCATTTGCGTTTTCCAAAACAGAATGACATCTTTTTCGTCCGTATAAACTTTTTCGTAAATATTATTATGGAAAGGCGTTGAATTAAAATAAATTGATCCGCTTTCTGTGAAATACCTATGAAAAAAATCATACAGCTTAATAAATAGTTCATCTCTAAATTTCGGGTATTTTTCTAATGCTTTATCTATATCTTCTTTAATTAGTTTTTCTATTTGAGAATAGTAGCCAAATTTTATCTTCATTAGATTGATAAAACCGCCTTCGCCTTCAATTTTGGCGCCGATAAAAACATCTTGCAGAGCTTTATAAAATTTTTGTTCTTTGCTCATATAACTCTCCAAAATACTAATTTTTAAGGAAGCACTTAACCATTAATAGTAAAACTTTTTAATCATTTGCTTCAATTGTAGCGCAAAGGGGGTAAAAAGGGAAGAAACGGGGTTTAAAGAAATGGAATTGAGATGGTCATGTGGGGAAACGTTAAAGCTCGAAGATTCAAACCTAAAAAACCCATATTGACCAAGGGGGGTGGGAAACTCAGAGTCGCTCGAAAGACAAAAAGACCTCACCCCGCCTCTTCCCGCATCCCGCCGATTCGGCGGGCGGGACAGGCTCTTAAAGGAGAGGAGATATTAGAAGGCTTGGGGCTATTGGCTACTGGCTTTATTTTGGAATTGTAAAACGACGGGCTGATCAGAATTTAATAAGGTTTGAAATTTATAGGTTTGGGAAAGGATTTCTCCCTGGGGATCAGCACTTTGTAAGGTCAGATACTGCGGCCAACTCATGGCAAACTGAAAAGCTTCGTCTCTGGCTCCGGCCTGTTTTTGGCCCATAAAGGAGTAGGTCAAATTGTCTTTCCCCAGAACTAGTTTGTCCGGCAGAGAATAGGCTAAACTGACGATCTGAGTCGTCGTGGGAGAAACTTCAAGGTAGCCTGCAAAAACAGTGTAGCCCAAATCCTCTTCAGTCGCGGGCCCGTCTATGAAGTTTTCGGCAGTGGCCAGTTTACTTCCTAAGGGCGTATAGACTCTGAGGTAATCTTTATAAGTGCCGCCGGGCCAGGCCTCAGATTCTCCGCGATGCTGATAATTGATAAGCACCTGAGCCGTCAATTCACCGTCTCTGCCGACCTCAACTGTGTATTGCACCTGGCGATCGACAAAATAATCGGCTTTATTGCCACCCACATTGCTGTCAACAACCCACAAGAAATCGCCGGCCGTTTCCTGTACTTTCCCGCCCCAATTTTGTTCCAAAACTAAGTCTTCCAAAACCGGCTCTTTAAAGTATAAAAGAAGGTGTTTGGTTTGCAAATCTTGCTGCAAAACTTGGACTAAATTCAGCCAGCGGGAAAGAGGTAAGGTTTTTAAGGTCTGGGTAATTTGAAACCCCAAATCTCCCAAAAAATCACTTTTGCCTTCGGATCCGGGCTTAAAATTGACTTCGGCGTAATATTCAGCCTTTTCAAACAAATTGTCGGCGGTTATGGTTTCGCCCTTGTCTACCAATACCATCGGGCCCAATTCGCGGAGAAGATCCTCCACAAAGAATAAATCCAAGGCCATGACCCCATCGACTCGATCGGAGGTGGCTTTTTCGTAAAGCTCAATCATCTGCTCGGCAGTCTTGCTAAAATCCGGTGACCAGTTGGCATCACGCATTCCCCAACTCTCAACCTTTAAATATTGTTTAAGCGGAGCCGGAGGAATAATCGTCTCCTTGCTCAGCCCGTCAGGATTATAGATATCATCAACTTTGATCTCTGCCAACAAACCCTCTTTTAAGAGAATCCGGCCGTAACTTCCGATAAAACCGCCGGTGGCGCGGCGCTCCATGTTGTTTTGGAAGAGTAACAGATAAACTTTATCTTCGTTTTGACCGACTATGGTAGGCAGAAGCCGGTTTAACAAACTCGCTTTTCCGATTATTTCTTTGGCAAAGAGAGTTTGAATCTCAAGCTGGCTGATTTTGGTTGCCAAGAACGGCAGAAAATTTTGGCTCCTCACGGCTCCTATCTTGGCTTGGGCTTCGGAGAGTTTGTTTAACGCCATAGTATATTCAATGTCCGCCAAGCGGGTAATTTTTTGAAAGTCGTTTTTTTCTTGCGGGTCTGGATTGAGCGTGTTCTGAATGCCACCGAAAACCGGTTCTATTCCCACGCTCACTGAAAACAGAGCACGCGAAACATCCTCGGCTGCGGACAGAAGATAGCTGACATCCTGGGAGGTATCTCGCCAATGAAAAAGGGTCGCAAACCATTGTAAATCTTCCAGGTTGCGATTGGCGACATTAAAAGATTTGGCTGCTTTCTGGAGTTCACTTTGGGCCTGCGTAAACTTGAGTTGAGAAAAATCCGCTTTAGCCTTTTCCAAAGCTTTGACTCCCCGATAGGAAAAAAAGAGGGACGAAAGCAGGGGGCCGACCAAACCGATGAGAACCAGAGAAAGGCTGGCCACCAGGATTAAAATTTTAACCGGTTTAACTCCGGCATGCTTGGTGGGTGATTCGCCTTCCGGCTGGTCTTTTTTTTGACTAGAAAGCTTTTTAAAATCGCTTTTCGGTTCTTTTGCCTCTTCGGCCGGCTTGTGGGCGGAATGCAACAGATTTTTGAATGAGAACTTGAAGGGACTGGACGATTTCTTATCCATCCCAGAGGCTTCCTCTTCCTGACCGGCTACCTTACTTTTTGGCTGAACTTCCTGGGTAACTTGAGCCTGACTGGTGAGATTTTCCGCTTGATTGAAGTAAAGAAGAGTAAACTTAATCCCCTCTTTTAAGGAAACTTTGGGTTCCCAGCGCAATTCCTCTTTGCTTTTAGCAATCTCGATTTTGGCTGGAGGCAGAAGAATTTCTTCTGATTTTTGGAATTCAACCTTCAGGGGCATTTTTTCCTGCTGACTCAAAAGCTGAGCTAACTCGTAAACCTCAACTTCTTGTGGGTTAACGAGGTAGTAGATCCCGGCTTCGGTGTTGTCTAAAAGTGCCGCCCTTTGGATTCCATAAACCACATCCCCGATATAGGTTGGATGGAAAATTCTAAGTCCATCGTTTCCGACCACCAGGGATTTTTTCTCAATCGCTTGGGCAAAAAGTCGATTCAGGGGAGAGTCTGCCTCAAGATTCATCCTTGACCCGTAAACATCAGCCAGGCGAACCACTCTGGTATTAAGATGATATTTATTTTGATATTCCTCTACCAAAGCCTCGCCAAATCTCTTGGCTTCATTATGGGAAAATCGACTTTCATCTTCCTCTGTTTTACCATAATAGAATTTTAGACTTAAGGAGGAGGCGACGCCCGAATAGATGTCAACCGTAGACGCAAACAGAAACTTGGCCTCTGTGCGGAGGGCAAAGTCCAGCAGATTTTTCGTTCCTAAAGAATTGGTGAGCAGGGTTTGGAGAGAAGGCTTGACTTCTTGCAGGTAGGCTTCTAGCCCAGCCAGGTGAAAAATATAATCCACGTTTTTAAAAGAAGAAAAATCCGCCAGGCTAAGGTCGCCTTCAATAAAAGTAAAGTGCGGATCTCTCTGCGCAGTTAGGAGATTTTCGGTTGAACCGGTTGTCAGATCGTCTAAACACACGACTGTCTGGTTTTGAGCCAGGAGCGCTTCGCATAAATGCGAGCCGATAAAGCCGGCTCCTCCAACGACCAGTGATCTCGTTCGGGTTTTGCGAGAAAGTTTGGTATCTAGTCCCATGCGGGCAGTTCCTTTCGGTCCTCAAGTCAACTTCGGCACCCAGACTTAAAATTATAGATTCCCACGGCTAAAGCCGTGGTACTCTGAAATCGCAGGTTCCCGCCGATTCGGCGGGCGACTTCATCGAATATTTTTGAAGGATTCACCCACGGGTAAACCCGTGGTTCTCTCCTGCGATTATAGACGAACGTATTTAAAAGCAGGCATCCAAGCATGTCTAGCCTGAAAAACTGATTAAAGCTTTTTAGAAAAGTCAGGCGGATAATTTGGAATCAGTTTCCCTGTAAATTTTAGGCCGCGGGGGGCTGCCGCCAATGATTAAAACTAAAATCAAGCTCAAAATTAAGCTAAACCCGAAGCCTAAAATGGCACAAAAGGGCAGTGAGGCTTTCTGAACCAACACCAAGGGTTCGTCGTTCACCAATCCGATCGTCAGGGCCTTGTCCCCGTTTTGATTGAGAATGCGGACTCTTTCCTGTGAAGACTGGGCCAGAGCCAAGACGACAGCCTTCCCCATATTTTGATCACTGTCATCAATCGCAATTTCAATCAGTTGCGGCGCCTTTTTAACCACTTTGATCTGGGCGCTTAATTGCTCAAGTTTTTGATTGTCGCGGGAAATATAGGGGGTAATTTCCGCTCCCCGTTGTAGAACATCCAGGCTTTTGATCAAACCCAAAACCGTGTTGGTATATTCGGTGCTGGTCTGAAGAGCATAATAGCCGTCATAATTGAAATATTGATCGGAGGCGGGTTGTGTCTCCCGCTGCACGTAGATTAGGAGAGAAGCTCTGTAGTTTGTCGGTTTAACGAGGGCATAGATCAATCCCGCAGCAATCCCGATGCCGATAAAAATTAGAACAATAATTTTCCGTCGGTAGATTAATTTTAAGAAGTCCACGAGTTCCATTGATATCGAGTTTTCCTTGTATTTACGCCCTAAATTGCTTCTATCAAAAAACAAATTTTAGTCCCCTGCTCCGCTTCTGCCAACCGTAAACTACCACCCCTTGCGCCGTGAAAGCTCCGCCGATTCGGCGGATCAGCAAGTCTGAAATCGTTTGATTCATCCACGGTGAATGCGGGCGGTCTCTTCGAATGATTAAAACGTCATTTCTCCGATTTCTTTCGCCCGCTTTTTGCTCTCCTTTTCCAATCAAAATCCGACGAGCTAACACTCGCGCCCGCCTGCTCATCGAGGCAGGGTGGTTTTCGCTCTCTTGAAATAAATCGGAAAGAGCGCTGGAATTGTTTGCTGATAATTTTTGTAATCTTGCCCAAACCAAGAAAGAAGCTTTTTCTCTTCAAGATTAACTATCAGCTCATAAGCTGCCCAGCAGAAAAGCGGAATCGTCCAAATTAACGAAAACAACGAGTTTACGATGAACGCGCCACCAATCAACGCCAGAATATAGCCAAAAAGCATCGGGTGTCTGACCAATCCATAGGGTCCGTGGACTGCCAACAGTTTGGGATGTAATTCTTTCTGGTTGACGGTCTCAAATGGAAAGCAACCCGCCTGAGAACCAAGAACCAAAGAAGACCAAACGATAACCGCCACTCCGATGAGGATAAATATTAAACCCACAGGTAGGCCCAGAATGCCGAAACCCGGGATTGCCTCTTTACCGAGAAGATAGGAAAATACAAAAATGTCAATTTGATGTCCTAGGTAATAAATCAGATAAGGAAGAATAATCAAATACAGGGAGAAATACCACAGATAACCGATAAAAACACTCAAGGCAAGCTCAATTTTTTTGGCCATCTTTCCTCCATCTTCCTACTACTCTTTCAGGTCAATCCAAGCGGGTGTTTTGCTTATCATTATACCCGAATTAATTCATTTTGCAAGGCATTTCCGGTGATAAAGTTAACTTTCCCTCCCAACCGGCGGATTTTGAGACAAGTTTAAAATCATTCGATTTGCCCGTGAACGAAAGTCTGGTTTCCTTATTGGGAGATTAGCTCGCCTATTTGAAAAGCGCCGCTTGTTTAAAGATTGGTCTTCGCCGCGATTTGTTTTTCACCTCTTCTCCCTCTTTTCTGTTGGGGAAAGATAGACCAGCGACAACCCGGCCAGAAGCCAAAAAAGAAGTGCTCCCTGTTGGAGGGTGTAGAAATAATGATCAAAAAAGCTGATGAAAAAAACCACAACCCATAAGGCTAGGAACAGCCGGCCGTAAGTTTGATCGCGGTCGGAAAAAGTCCTTCGAACTACTCCTGTTATAAGCTTTCCCATTGCCAAACCGAAAAACAAAAAACCCGCTATCCCCGACTCGGCTATAATCAATAAAGGGGAAAGGTGCGCCGGCTGGTACAAATCAAAGTTAAAATTCAAATTACCAAAATAGGCCACCTGAGCGTTGATAAAATTATTTAAGCCTACCCCAAAAAGGGGATGGCGGACAATCATGGCGATGGCCGAATAGATGTATTCTGCCCTCTCCATCCAGGAATTCGCGTCAACGTTGCCCATGGAAATAAATCTGGCCGCAATATATGGGCCAAAAAAGACTCCCCCCAAAACCATCAACGCCGATAAGAATATTGTTCTCGGCCGTATCTTGATTTGCCGGACCGCAAAACGTCTTTTCTTCCTCAGCCAAAAAATAATAAAGTTTAAAACCAGGGCAAGGAAAAAAGCTGCCCAGGCCGAACGACTAAAAGTTAAAATCAGGCTCCAGATCCCGAAAACAAAAAGAACAATGCTCAAAAGTTTAAAAATAACTCCATCCTCGGTAAACACAGCCAAGACTTTCGACCTCCCCTTCTGCCAAATGGTTCTCTGCGAAGTAAAGTTTACAACCTCATCTTTCCTCGCAGAAAAAGAGATGGATTTCTCGTCCGCGAAATGAGGCCCACGACTTTTCCGCGCCGAAATGAATTTCTGCGGAACAAACTCCGCAGGGCCTTCTTTTGCTGACCCCATCCATGGTAAGACGAGCTTCACGAGAGGGAAACAATCTCTCATCTGGCGGATCAGAATCTTGGATTTCGCTCGCAAAATGAAAAAGGCTAGGATGATCAAGCAAAAGTCTAAATAGCCTGCCAAAGCGTTAGGATGGGGGAAGGTGGCATATGGCCTCAGGAAAGATTGCCCGCCCAAATAAACTTTCGCCAGTCCTGGAGTAGCGAGAGTTCTTTTCCATTCACCCAAGAATTGCAACCCTAATGACGATTGCTGATACCATTCGCCAAAAATAATGGGGATTTCGACCAGAAGCGGCAGTAAAAGCCCCAAAAGAATCCAGGCAAAGTTTTGTTTTTGGATCCGCCCCTCGATCCATGCGACGAGCAATAAAAATTCCAGCAGTTTTAAAAGGCGAAAGCCTCCGGCGCTAAAATTTACCGAAAAAATTGTCGAAAGGAGCGCCCACAAAAAGTAAAGGAAAAAAAACAAGTAGATTCTTCCTTTTTGACTGCATAAACCCTGATGTCCTTTTTTCAGCTTGACAATAAAATCTTGTATAAAATTCTTCTTTCCAAATATGATAAAGTCGGTCGCGAAAAGAACGAAAATCAAAAGGTCTGAAAGATAAAGTGAGGGAAAAAGATAATCGATCCCGCGTCCTTCTATAAAAGAAAAGGAAAGAGGGAAAAATTTAACAATTTGAAAAGGAAAGGTTACGATCAGAAGAAAAAATTCCAGGTGTAAGATTTTTTGACTTCTCAACATTTTTTTACTATCACTTTATTTAGAATCTTAATAAATATTAGTTTAAGTAGCAACGTTGACAGGTTGATGATTGTAAAAAACATTAGTCCGGCTGGAGCCTTTCATTCTTTTTTGTCAACAAAGAATAAAACGTTCTTGCTGTTGTAGAAAAACGCCCCCATAATTAAAAAAGCGCATACCGGCGGGCAGGTTAAAGGTGAATAATTATGAATGAGCTGTGGATAATTTTGTGGAAAACGGGCAGTTTTATCCACAATGTTTCAACCCTTTCCTTTAATCATTTTGGAGATAGGAACGAATCTCGCGGATTTCTCCCAACAGGCGTGCGTTTTTTTGGTTTACCAATGTTTCAATTTTGGAAACCCCATGGATTATGGTTGTATGATCGCGGTCTCCCAGCATAATCCCAATGTTTTCGAGCTGAATCCCCAGCTCTTTTCTTAAAAAATACATGATGACCTGCCGCGGGAAGACAACTTCGGCGCGCCGGCTTTTCCCCTTGATCTCCGGGATTGAAACACGGTAAAAGGATGACAATTTTTCGAGTATTATTTTAGGAGTAAGCTTTTTCTCGCGTTTTCCTTTTTGGTTTTTAGAGACAAGACTAGAAACCATCTCTAGAGTCGGAGACTGATGTGAAAAATTGGCAATGGTTATAAGTTGAGTTAAAACACCCTCCAACTGCCGGATATTTTCGGTCACGTTTTCCGCGATGAAACTTAGAACCTCAGGGGCAACAGACAGGTTGCGTTCCTCACACTTGGCGAGCAAAATGGCTGAACGCGTTTCAAAGTCAGGCGGTTGAATATCAATAATTAATCCTCCCTCAAAGCGCGAGCGGAGCCTGTCTTCCAGTTTTTCGAGTTCTTGCGGCGGACAGTCTGAGCTGATGATAATCTGTTTAGATTGACTGTGCAGCGCATTAAAGGTGTGAAAAATTTCTTCCTGGATGGCTTCTTTGCCAGAGATGAATTGGATGTCGTCGATTATCAAAACATCAAGCTGACGATATTTTTTGCGGAAGAGATCAGTCTTATTCTTGCGAAAAGACTCGATAAGGTCGTTAGTAAAACTTTCAGAAGTGGTGTAAAGGATTTGTGCCTGTTTGCGTTTTTTGCAGAGAGCGTTGCCGACAGCGTGCATTAAATGTGTCTTTCCAACCCCGACTCCGCCGTAGATAAAAAAAGGATTGTAGGCTTTGCCGGGCTTTTCGGCCACAGCCAGGGCTGCGGCATGCGCTAGATTATTAGAAGGGCCGACAATAAAATTCTGAAAGGAGTAATAAGGATTAAGATTGTTTTCTGCTCGCAGAGACAAACCCGGAGACGGCAGCGTTGGATGAGCAAAAAGAGGGCCGTCGTTATGAAAAGGGGCGTTGAGTTGGGGGGCGACTTTAAATTCAAGACGAATTGATCGCCCGGTTTTTTGTAGCAAGGACTCCTCAAGCCGAGCTTGGTATCTTTTTTCAAGCCACTCTTTGGTATAAGGATTAGGACATCCTAAAATGATGGCATCTTCTTCTATTTGGATCAGGCGAATGTTTTTGATCCAGGTTTTAAAAGTAGCTGGAGATAAACTTAAGCGGAGGGCTGCCAAAGCCTCTTGCCATTTTTGCTTCAGGTTGTCCATAAAAGTCCTTTAAAAAATAAAAAAGACTGTTTACCTTGATAGTCATTGGGGCAGGGGGAATTTAAGGATAAAAAACCGACGAGCTCGCTCTCGCGTCCGCCTGCTCATCGAGGCAGGGTTTTTTGATTCGCCCCTGTAAAGCGCTTCGCACGAATTGCAAGCGCTTCATCCACCCCGCCCTGCGGGGCGGTTTTCGCTCTCTTGAAATAAATCTTAGGCGGAGCGAACTCTTCGCATCTTCTTTTGCTAGCCCCGCTCATGGCGGGACGGTATTAAGCTTGGAAAAATAAAGACAAAACACAACCAAAGCCAATTACTTTGTGGATAATTGTGTAAAATATAACACATTTGTGGATAACCTTGCAAGCTAAAAAAGCCGGGGAGCGGAAAAAGCCGCATTCTGATTGACAAGGTCGAACTTATCTCATATACTCGAACAGTGAAAAACGATTCTGAAGAGAGAAAGTCTTAAAGACAGGATATAAAAATTATAGACGAATTATTTAGAAAGACAGTAACAAGGTATATCTATACACTCAATCAACAAAGCCTTTTTTAAAATTTAGAGAATACCAAAGCTGTAATTGATTTATTTATAGCGATGTCTAAAAAAACTTACCAACCGAAAAAAAGAAAACGTCTGAAAACCCATGGTTTTTTAAAAAGGATGCAAACCAAGGGAGGCAGAAATGTTTTGGCGTGTCGAAGACGTCAAGGGCGTTTACGGTTGACCGTCTAATATGTTGTCTAAAGCACAGCGTTTGAACAAAGCTCATGACTTTTTAAGAATAAAAAAGCAAGGTTCTTTCTTTAGAACACCTTATTTCAAGCTGGCCTTCTTAAAACGCCGGGATGGTTTTCCGACCCGCATCGGATTTATTGTGAGCAACGATTTGGGGAAAGCAGTCAGCCGAAATTTAGTCAGACGGAGATTGCGGGCTATTTTTCGGAAAAATTATGACCGGATTTCATCTTCCACTGACTTGATTTTAATCGGAAGAATCGACCTCGCCCAATTTGATTTTGCCAGGTTGATGCGGGAAGTTGAAAAAGCCTTGCTCAGCGCCAGACTTTTTAAAAATGAATCTCTATGAGCTTGACGCTCATGGTATCTTCTTTTGCTCACATAGGCGAACTAATTTTGGCTTTAAATTGCTTTTAAGTAATTTCATTATATCTTAAGATCTTACGATAGAAGTATTACGCTCGCAAAAATCAACCGAACCAGAAGATTGCTCAGGCAAGGAAAGAATGAAAACGCTAGCCCTGAAATTAATCCGATTTTATCAGCGCTACTTTTCGATTGATCAGGGGCTTTTGGGCAAGGTCTTGCAAGGTTTATGGATCTCCGAGAAGGGAGTTTGCCGTTTTTCCCCAACCTGCTCGGAATATACTTACCAGGCCATTGAAAAGTACGGCTTTGGTCACGGGACGATATTAGGATTAAAAAGGATTGTTCGCTGTCATCCTTTTTCTAAGGGAGGGTTTGATCCGCTACCATGAAAGATTTTTTGAACGTCATTTTATACCAACCGCTGGAGGGCGTAACCCTCTTTTTGTATCACCTTTTTGGCGATAATTTCGGCATAGCCATTATTGTTTTGACCGTTTTGATCCGTCTCATTTTAGTGCCTCTTTCCTTGCCCGCCCTAAAATCCAGTCAAAAAATGCAGGAATTGCAAGGAGAACTGAGCCGGCTAAAAGCCAAGCATAAAGATAATAAAGCCAAGCTGCAGGAAGAACAATTAAAACTTTATCGAGAACACGGTATCAATCCTTTGGGCGGATGCTTGCCGATTTTACTCCAGATTCCGATCCTTCTCATTTTATGGCGGGTTTTAACCGGTCTTTTAGCCCAAGATTCAATAAATTCTCATTTTTTATGGCTTAATTTGAGCCAACCCGATCCTTATTATATCTTGCCTGCTTTGGCAGGGATTTCCCAGTTTATCCAGTCGAAAATGATGATGCCGGCCAAACCCAAGAAGGAGGATCAGAAAGCACTTGAGAAAACATCCAATCCCGGGAAAAAAGAAGACGATTTGGGAAATTCTTTAACCCAGGCCATGCAAAAACAAAATCTCTATTTTATGCCCATTTTATGGGTCGTAATGCTGCTGCGTTTGCCCTCCGGATTAGGACTTTATATGGTGGTGTCGATTCTGTTTGGCGTTGTTCAACAATTTTTCCTTAATGCGGGACGCAAAGAACAACTTAAAACTCAAAGCTCAAAGGTTAAAGCATAAATAAAGATCAAGGTTTAGTCCAAAGCTGAAAGCCGGAAAGTTTTTAACTTTAAATTAGGTTTTGAGATCTGCGCTTTACACTTTGGGTTTTGATGTCAATGCTAAGAAAAGGATTCAAAACAGTCCGCAGCTTATAACCAGGCGACAAGACTACGGTCCGCCAGCCGGCGGAGTAGGCGGACGACGTGAGGATCCCGTGGGGAACGAGGTGTGACTGTCAGGATTTCTCTCCCGCCAAGGCGGATTTGAGATAAAAAAAGTTTTTTCTAAGGGAAGGCCTTGCAACCCACCACTGTCATTCCCGCGAAAGCGGGGACCCAGAAGCAATTGCATAGATTCCCGGTTGAGGTCGGGAGTGACACAAAGGGGTTGGGAATGACGCTCTTTTGCTATCATTTTAGATAAAATTAAGGAGTTAAAAGTGGAAGAGAAAGTTACCAAAACTGCCGAAGAGATCCTAGTTAAAATCTTGACCCTTTTAGGCTTGGAATTTAAGATTGAGTCCGTTCCGAAAGAAGATTGCGGCAAGGAATGGATTGAGTTTCAGATCACGACCCCGGAGCCAGGTTTTATCATCGGTTACCATGGGCAGACCTTACGCGACCTTGAGTTTTTAGTCAACCTGGCAGTTTTTAGAAAGATTGGTCAGTGGGCGAGAATCGTCTTAAATGTGGGCGAATATCAGGAAAGAAGGGAAAATTTTCTGAAAACTTTGGCCCTTAAAACCGCCGAGAAAGCCAAATTTCTCAAAGAACCCATAGCCTTGTCTCCCATGCCAGGCAAAGAAAGACGGATTGTGCACCTGGCCTTACAGGAAGACTCAGCTGTCAAGACCGAATCGGCAGGGGAAGGGGAAAAACGCAAGGTGGTCATATACCCAAATAATTCCAGTTTGCCTACAAACTGATTTGGGTATATATTCACCAACTCTCTCCCGCCAAGGCGGGATCGGGGATGATTAAACCCAAATTACTCCATTCTGCAAAAAATTTTTAAGAAATGGGTGGCAATTTGGGGAATACTCAACCTTTTTACTTGCAATTTAATTGAAGCTGAATATAGGAAGACCGGTTTAGCAATTTTTCGGAAGATTATCACTTGCGTCACCTGCACCGAATGAAGCCGAAGTGGTCGGGATGACGTGATAAAAAATCCGGCACTTCGTTTTTACATAAGCCATAGAAAGAACCTGTCATTTTGTTTTGAGAGAGTTCGTTACAACAAGATGTGTTGCGGAAAAAGAGGGGAAAGCAATGTCCAGCGGAGTTTTGATTCTTCTAGTAATCCTGTTTTTATGTATCCTGGTTGCAGCTTATCTATGGGGCAGACTGCAAGGTTTAAAATCAACCTCGGTTGAAGGCTTGCCTCCCAATCTTTTAAGTATCTATCAAGAAATCCAAGCGCTTCCCGCCAAAGTCCTGGCGTCCATCCAAGGAAGTATTAATCCGCAGAAGGGGAAGGTGGCCGAACTTTTAACCTATGCAGAGTTGAGACACGATTATGATACGATCATTCCTTTAGGACAACCCTTTGACTTCTTGGGCATTAAATTTGATGATAAGATTGATTTTATTGAAGTTAAGAGCGAGGGAAGCCGCCTTTCTGAGAACGAAAAAGCCATCTCTCATTTAATTTGCCAAGGGAAAGTTCATTTTCGGTTGGTGGTGGTCAAAGACGGAGAGGCCGAAGAAGTGGTGAAGGGTTTAGATTAGAACGTATATCAAAAACTGTCACTCTTATCCAGAGTCAATGAAGTTAACCTTAATTTCAAATTCTAAATTTCTAATTTATTCACTCTTTGAGTGAAGAAATCTTTGACTGTAGGTCAAAAAGTGTAGCGGCGATCGCAAGAATCGCCATGATCTAAACTAACTCAAAGCCCAAACAATTGGAAACCTAAAGGTTTCCGCTACCAGATAGGACACAAACAGGCTCGGCCTGTGTTTTTAAAAGGAGGTTTGTTTTTATGAAAGTTAAAATTTTGCAGGAAAGCTTAAACCGCGGATTGGGTTTAGCCAGTCGTATTGTTCAGACGCATCCCAGCCTTCCAGTTTTAGGCAATGTTCTGCTGGAAGCCAAGGATAATAAACTTTTTCTTTCAGCCACCAACCTGGAAGTCGGCATGATTTTGAAACTCAAAGCTCAAGTTTTAGAAGAGGGAAAAATTAGCGTTCCGGCGCGCCTGCTGGCAGAGTTTATCAACAGCCTGCCGCCGGCTGAAATCAAGCTTGAACTGCAGGGTAAAACTTTGGAAATTTCCACCCAAACCCACCGTTCCACTCTCAATGGGATCGAAGCAGGCGAATTCCCGCCGCTGCCTCAAATCCAGGGCGAGGCGGTTTTAAAAATCAAGAATACGATTTTTGACACAGCCATCAATCAAGTGGTCTTTGCGGCCGCAACCGACGAGGGGAGGCCGGTTTTATCCGGAGTATTATTAACCGGCGAGGCGGACAATTTAGTTTTAGTAGCTACCGATGGATTTCGTCTCTCACACAAAATCGTGACGCAAAAAGTTCACCCCCTGGCAAGCGGCCAATTAAAATATATCCTTCCGGCTCGGGGACTTTTGGAAGTAGGCAGAGTTTTGGGGGAAAAGGAATTTTTAGGCGAAGCATCAGAAGTAGAATTAGGGTTAACACAAGATCAGAACCAGATGATTTTTAAGCTGAGTAGTGCCGAAATTTCCTGCCGGCTTTTGGAAGGACAATTCCCTGATTTTAAGAAGATCATTCCCAAGATGTTTGTGAGCCGCGCTATTTTGGAGCGTGAAGAGATTTCGAAAGCGGTAAAATTGGCCTCGATCTTTGCCCGTGATTCCGCCAACGTGATTCATTTCTCGTTTGATCCGAGCCAGAAAAAAGTTTCGGTTGATGCCCAAACCAAAGAGTTAGGTCAAAGCCGAACTGAAATTGAGGGGTCTTTAGAAGGGGATCCTTTAGAGATTGCCTTCAACGCTCGTTTCATCACCGAAATTCTGGCGGTTTTAGACAGTGAGCAGGTGAGTCTCGAACTTTCCGGAGCCTTAAGCCCGGCTCAGATAAAAGCAGTGGGGGAACAGACGTTTTTCCACATTTTGATGCCGATTAGAACGGAAACAGGACAATAGGGCTAAGTGTAACTGGCACCTGACAGAGTAATTTCTAATTTTAAATTCAAAATTTTAAATGAATGTTTAAGTCTTAATGTTTAAAATTTAAAAATTAAGAATTGATTAAGAATTAGAAATTGAAAATTAAGAGACGGGATCATCCTGCCCTCTGAATCGGAGAGTGGGGGGAACCCGGCCGTGTAAGACAGGCCTAACGGGATCTCTCCCCGCCAAGGTGGGATCGAGATGACATGGCGACAGTTTTAATTTTCTTTATAATTGTTCTTCGCCGGGGACAATCGGGGGTTCGGGTTCAAGGCGAGCGGCTGCCTGACCTTGCTCTAATTTTTCTTCAGCCTCTATATATTCCAATTCTTCAGGATTGGTGGTTATCAGGCGGTGTTCCTGGGACGAGGCCACCACCTGCAGCGCGACATGAGCTTCGCCGGCAAAAAATAAGCCCTCGCCGATATTACAGGCCAAAAGCAAACGTTTTTCTCCCTCAGACAGATAAAAAACTTGGGCAATCCTGTCCACCGCAGCCGGGGACTGTTTCATTAAGAATTGGATGGAAGAGTTGGTTACAATCGCTTTTCCATAATCAATGGAGAGAAAATCTTCGGTGTCTTGAGTGATGGTGGTCAATCCCAGATAGTATTTGCGTGCCCTTTTAGCGATGGAATACATGAAACGAGCCGAATCCGGATATTGCATCAGGTGCCAGGCTTCGTCGACTATGAGCATCCTCTTTTTTCTTTCCTTGCGAATCTTGGTCCAGATGAAGTCTAAGATGATAAACATGGCAATGGGCCTCAACTCATCTTCAAGATCGCGGATGCCAAAAACGGTAAAGGTGTTTTTAATGTCCACATTGGACTTTTGATTGAAATCCCAGCCGCTGAACCCTTGACATATTTTTCCAACCTTTCGGCCAGACCGATGGCCTCTTTTTCCTCCATTCCCAGTAAAACCTTGTAAAGGTCTTCCAAAAGAGGAGGTTCATTCTTTTGCGTTTTAACATCCGGAGTAATTCCTTTAACCTTATAAGTTAAAATGAGGGCGCGATCTAAAATAGCATCGTCGGTGGGCGTCATTTCACCCAACATAACTTTAAAAAGGCCGTGCAGATTGAGGATTTTCAAACCCAGCTCATTGACACCTTCCTCGTAAATTTGGGAAAGATCGAAAGGATTGATTTTGTGCGGAGAATTAAAGGAGAACTCAATAAATTCCCCGCCTATCGCTTGGGATAGGGTTTTATATTCGTTTTCCGGGTCGACAATAATAATTTCCGTTCCCAACATCAAAGAACGCAATGATTCCAACTTCACCGCATATGATTTACCGGCCCCGCTTTTGGCAAAAATCACCATGTTGGCGTTTTCCATGCTGAAGCGGTCGAAAATAACTAAACTGCCGTTATGTTCATTGATGCCGAACATAACTCCTTCGTTTTGAGTCAAATCCGAAGAAGTAAAAGGGAAAGTGGTAGCAATAGAGGTCGTGTCCATGTTGCGGTAAACCCCAAGCTCATCGGAAAAGATGGGTAGGGTAGAGTGGAAGCCAGATTCCATTCTCAAGCTGGCCCTTTTAGACAAGAGCAAAGCCGCGCCCAAAGTCGACTCGACTTTTTTAGTGATCAGGTCCAATTCCTCCAGATTTTTAGCCGGAATAGTGGCATAGAGGGCAAACTGAAAGAATTTTTCCTCTCCTGCCACCAGTGAATCCTGCAAAAGCTGCGCATCTTGGACTGCCAACTTTACATCAGGGTTGACTAAGTGTCCTTCTGAAATTTCAGTTGAAATTTCAGACTGCATCTCAGCAATCTTGCGTTGCAGGCGGTTGATGACTCCCCGGGTTTCAACCGGAAAATAAAACATGGAGATATCCAAACTTTCATCGAAATTAATGAGGGGCGCCAGCCAGTTGGCACCCACATAGCGCGGATAGCCGGACATAAAGAGGGTTCTAAAGTAAATATCACCAATTTTGAGATGATCGAAATCGATCTCAGCCGCCGAGGGAGCGATGATGTCCTTGATGGAAACCGTTCCCCGGCCCATTTTTTTGGCTTCATCGGCTTCAATGACATCGCCTTGGTTTTGAGATTCTCCATTTCCGGGAGCTGTCTTGCGTTTAAGAATTAAATTCAACGGATTGTTAAATTTGGCCATAGTTACTCCACAGACGGTTGCACTATTGGAACAGTATAATCTTGCATGGTTTCAATAAGATGCTGTTTCGCCGCCTGGTTCGGGTTATAGATTTCATAAAAAAGCTCGATAATCTCAGGATTTTTAAGTTGTGTCAACTTTACTCCCATCCGTGAAAACAGATTTCTAAGCTCGGTGATTTTTTCATTCAGATTCTGCTTGGCGGCCTCAAACTCAGCCCGGGAATATTCCATGACTTTTTGTTTGTTTAAGGCTCGGTCAAATAGGCTTTCCACAAAACCCAATTTGTTTTTTTCAGAGGTTTGATAAGGAATCACCAGGTAGAATTTTTTAAATAAAACATTGTTTTCGACCACCAGCTGTTTGATGAAATTGCGGTAATAGGCGATTTGGTTTTTTAAGGCTTTATTGATTTGTTGGCGTTCATAGCTTTCAAGGTATAAAAGATAGTTGGTGATATCCATCCGCCGGGTGTGAATGATAATTTCGATAGGAAAGGTTAAAGAATTCAAAACCTCGGCATAGGCGGCTATCATGGCATCTTGTTCTGCCTCAGACAGAAGATCGAAGTTGACGGCGGAAGCTTGAACGATCATCACAAAACGGCCATCCTTTAGGATCAAAAGATCGTCCTTCACTTCTTGAATTTTCACGCGCGATTGGGTTGAGGGTAGAATTTCTTCCATGTTTGTTAAATTTAAAATGTAAAGTCAAAATTAGAGGTTGTAGTTCTCCACGTTGGTCGAACAATAAAATTTTTAGTCTTCGACTGAAATGGAGAAGTACAACTGAAAAAGCTGGTAGCCAGAAGCCAGCAGCTAATCAGCGAGCTGCCACTTCGATCGGGTTTAAAACTTCTCCGCCAAGCTCAAGTTCTATTATATCAAAATTATAGTCAGGTTTTTCAAATTCTATTTGGTACTTTCCGTTAGGGAGGGGAGTGGCTGCCATAAATTGACCTAGGTGATTGCTCTTCAGCGCTCGAACAGGCAGTCCTTTCTGGTCTTTGACGATAATAATTGCTCCTTCAATTAAATCCCCGGCCTGATTCTTGATATTACCATAGATGAGGTTGGGGACAGTCACTTTGATGGGACCTCCCCCGGCCTGCATCAAAAGTGAGGCTGGAACAAAGGTTTTGCTTTTAGCTTTTTTGATCTCCTCAGCAGGTTTAAACGGCGGGGGAACAATTTTGGGTTTGGGTTTGGATTGTTCTGCCTCAGTTTTTTGGGAAGCGCCCGGAGGAGGCGGAACGGGCTTGGACGTTACAGCTTTTTGCACCACCACCTGGGGTTGGGGAGTGGAAACCGGTTCTATCCATTGTTCTAAAGAAATTCCCTCAGGTTCTTGAGGTTTCCCGGATGACGGCGGCTGGGTGACAGGTTTGGCAGCCTTGGTCGCAACCGGTAAGACCAGTTCTTCCGCGGTCACGGCTTTTTCTCCAAATCGTTTTTCGATTGCTGGGCTGGGTTCAATCTTTCTTTCTCCCCTGATGGGCAGCGGTTTGCCCCCGGCCAAATAAATGTTTTTTAAAGCTCGGTTGATCCTCAGATTGGTTAAACTCGAAATATAGCTTGGTTTTTTACCGCTTAAACTTAAAGTGAAGAAGGGTTTTGAGCCAAAGTTGATTTCTGAGGCCAAGGGTGTAATGACATTTGCTGGTTGCACCTCGACTTGAGTTCTGGAAGGGAGAGAGTAGGTTTCATCAGCGGGTTCCTCTTTGGGTTTTTCTTTTTTGGGAAGAGAGGGTTGCGGCGGGAAAGGTTGCGGGAACGGCCCTTCCGGCTGAGTTTTTTCCGTTCCGGTTGTCACGAGAGTTGGGGAGGGCGTGGGTCTGACGATTCCGACTTGTTTTCCCGGAACAGTTTTTAAGACCTGAGGAGCTTGGAATTCTTCCCACGAAACCTCTTCACTTTTGGTTTCGGGCATTACCGCCTCTTTCACCACTGAGGTGATGACGCTCGGCTCAACGGGCGTTTCAAAAAAAAGTTTGTCGATAAAAACCTTTTCTTCCTCGTCCAGAGCTATTTTTTCTTCGGGGAAGAGGTTGGAGAAATCGGGAACAATATTTTCGTCACCGGTTGCGTGTCTTTGGGTGGTTAAGGGGATGACGCTTTCAGTCAAGACTGCCGGCAAGAATTCCCCCTTGCGCCAGATAAATTGAGTCGGTCCGTAGACAGCCAAGACCAGATTTTTAATCCACTCGTCCAAGGACATGCCTTGGATTTTAACCAAAGCCAGGGCCGCACAAAAAATCCCGACTGAAATCATCAACCCATATTGTAAAACAATCGGCAGCGGAGCCAGATAAAGAGCGAAGCAGATGACAGCGCCGATAGCCAGAATGACAAATTGGTGGATGGTAAAATCACCGATTAAGCGATCTTCGAAGGAAATGACATTTTGCGGGATTGGGTGTTGTTGCATTTCAATTCCTAATCACTCATTCATTACTGATAAGGATAACAGGCGGACCTCTTTTTTGTAAAGTCAAAGCCAAAAAAGAGGAGACTAAAGGTTGGTCTTGACAAGTCTTATTATTCCTTTCTCATCAAGATAGGCTAAAGTTTTTTCCTTGGCCTGATAGGCAAAAAACAGGTTTACTTTTTCCCGGCTTTGAAGAGGAATTTCGTAAATCACTTTTCCTTGGGATTTTTCGACATCAAGCAGCACAAACTGCCTTTTGGTAAAGGAAGAATCAATAGTCTGGCAGAGAGCCTGTTTTTCATCCACCCATAGACAGCGTAAGCGGTAAGCATCGCCGTCAAAATCATAGATGATACGGGTGATGTTTTTTTCAAGATCCAAGAGAGTAACCCCGTCTTTAGAAAGAAAAAGCAGTTTGGTTTGCGAGGCTGAAAAATTGGTGTAGCCGTCTTTTTGTGAAAAAATCGGGGTGCTTTCTTGGGTGGCCAGGTCAAAAAGAGAAAGGTCGCGGGAAAAATTAAAAATATCAGGCTGGGCGGCAATCAGAAGCTTTTGTCCGTCAAAAACCCACCAGAGGTCGGTGATATTGGCCAATGACTTGGGCAGAATTTCTCTTTCGGAAACAGAAAGAGTCTTGACGGAAAAAAGACTGATGTTATTAAAACCCGCCTCATCGGTAACAGTAGCATAGGCGATTTTTTGGTCATCCGGCGAGAAACTCAAAATTTGGGTAGCCTGGGGTAATCCTACGAGCGTATAGGTTTTTTGGTCAAGATCAAGCAGGCTGAACCACTTATCAGTGGTGAAATTGATTTGGTCAATAGTTAGGGCCTTATTGTTGCCCCAAATGACAGCAAAAGGAGGGCGACTGGGGTTGGGCAAAGGCTTATCATTATCAAAAGTATATGGTGGTTGGGTTTTGAGATAACGCAGCTGGGGAGTTGTCTGGTCTAGAGAAAAATAAAAAAGCTCACCCCGGTTTGACTTCCAAGCCAAGGAAGCGGCCTGGAACCTAGAGCGCGGCTGATAGGTGACTTGATAGATAATAACCGCCAGAAGTACCAAGAATAAGGTCAAACCAGACCCCATGGCAATTTTGCTAATTGGAGTTTTGGTGTTCGATTGTACAGTTATTTGAGTTGTTTCCATAATTAACGTCCATATAACGTAAGATTCTGAGCACAAGCTGCATGATAAAATGTATCAAAATCATAAGGAACCTGGCCACTCCCGCCGCAACCCCAATAGGGATCATTGGTAGTTACCGTTTGATTAACAGGATCAATCCCGGTGATGACTACAATGTGGTTGGAGCCTTGATAATTGATAAAGGCCGCCAGGGGTTGATTGGCGCAGATGCGGGTTCTGATTTCGTCAAAATAGCTGTTTTTATAGGCATTCGGATTGCCGGCAGGACAAGTCTCAGAATAATAGAGAGTTAAAGGCGACCCTAGATAAGAAGCGGAAGCCCCACAGTTAAAGTATATTCCCCACCTTGAACAAATTGTGGCGGGCGTAGGATCGTGGCTGGTATTTCGATGATAATTAATGATCATGGCTTCGGAAGAAATGCCGCAGCCGGCCTGTCCGATGGTAATATTGGTTGGTCCACCCGCAGGACAGGTTGAGCTGCAATAGTTATTGCTCCAAGCCGAATCTCTCTGGCAAAAATAGGGAACATTACTGATATAACAGCCTTTACAGCCGTCTGGACCCTCAACCCTGACAGTAGTACTGCTGGTGAGATTGATGGTAGAACCCGCATAGCTACCAGTTAGGGTGGCGGTATTGGTGGTGGTGGCTGAAATGGTTTTAGTAAGCGGATCGGTTGGTTGGGGGATGGTAAGAGAAGTATTGTTGGGAACACTAAAAGGTCCGTAGGTGATACCCAAACCTGGATCAACAACAGTGGCGCCTAAAAGATCTTTTCCGGTTCCGCCGCTTGAATCAGGAGGACAGTCAACCTTGACGGTAAACGAATAATTAACCGTTCCGCTGTCAGCCGCAATGCAGGTCTGGTCCGCGTTTTTGGTGAAAGTAATGCAAAAGTGTCCTCCCGGGGGGTTCATGGGATAAACGCTGATATTGGGCGAAACAATCCGGCCCGGACAATCCGGATCGACAAAGCTGGTGATAGTGCTGCCGGATTGACTGGGAGAAGGAGTGATAAAACACATCATTTTAACACCAACAGCCAGAGGACCAACGCCAGTGTTAACAGGATTACATTGATCCTGTTGGCCTGGGATTACATAACCACAATTGGTATCGGCACATTTTTCCAGTGACTGGCCAGAAAGCCAAGTTCCATAGCCACTGATCGTCCCACCCAGATCTAATTGTCCGCCATCCCGGACTTGTTGGAAATAGCTGGCCACATCCGAGCCCCAAATCCAATCGATATCATAATCAGAGCAGGATGTCGCCGGTTGATAGGAAAAAATGGCAAACATCTTAAAGTTAGAATCGTTTTCCCAGAGACGGTTTATCCGAGGATTAACCTGCTTATAAACCGTAGAGTAATAGTTGAGAATTTCGGGTTGGACATCTCCATAATGTACAAACGAACAACCGGGGTTTTCGGATAACCCAATCCCGCTTTCAAGCGCAAAAACTGGATAAGTTTGACAGTCTCCCATCCCGTTTGGTCTTTGGAGGGCGCATAAAACATTGTTCCGATAACCTTGGCCATTACGGATTCCGTCTCCGCCAACCAGGCCTCCTCCTTCGGAGATTTTCTTATTGTATTGTCCGTAAAGGTTCATAGCGGCTCCGGCCAGACCAGAGTAGAAATCATTATCAAGGGATAAAATCGCATTGACATTGTCAATAATACCTCCCGTAGGAGCACCAAATTGGTTAAACATAGGACTTAACAAGGCAGCCTGGTTTCCTACAGTCGATTGAGAAAGTGCCGCCTTCAAAGCATCCATCCAGGCTATAACTGCGGCAGCAATTTGACCTCTATCGCTCGGGATGCCGTTATGCTCACCATCCATAAACGGTTCATTCCAAGGCTCAATATAGATTTTTTGGTTGGTGCCGGAGTTTTCGATGGCACAGCCAATGGTGGCCACCCAAGACTTGGCTTGTTCGGTGGCTTCAGTTGGGAGGAACGCATTGCCTCCGTTGTATAGTCTTAGGACTACATTCATTTTGTACTCTTTGGCGGCTTTCAGGGCTTCGGTTAAAGCATCGGCACTGCCGGGAGTAATAAGTAGCACCACCCAGCCGCCGTCTTGAGTGATGTCATGGGCCAATTTGATGGCATTGGCATCCCAATGAGCGCCTAGATTAATTCCGACTTCGTTTCCTCCGCCGGCATAAGAGGGAGAACTGTTTTGGGATAAAGGCATAAGCAGAATAAACAGTGTCAGACAAGTAAAAAGGATGATTTTTTTATTCATAATATTTATCTTTCAAAGCCGGCAGAATGAATTTGCCGCTGCATTCTGTGCCATCATTGCTTTTAATTTGCACCTCAAAAATCACAACCGGGGTCACAAAACCGTCCTCAACATTATAGACCAAAGATTCCTGCGGGTTTTTTAAACGCGCCTCGCTGATATCAGAAAGATCCCGGCAGCTTAGGTCAAAATAACCGGAATTGGCGCGGACGGCTTTTTTAATCTCGCTGGCGGATTTGGAAAAAGCCCTGACACTTTGCGGAGCAAAGACTTGCGGATTAAAATCGAAAAGGACGACTTTATTGTCTTTGGCAAAGCCTATCTGGATGAAACTTTGCGAGGACAGAATTTTTCGGTCGCCAACCTGCGGATAAAATATCACCAGGGTTACGGCAGCCTCAGAGCTTTCCTGTGTCAGCGAATAGCCGCTGGTTCTGTCAAAGGCGAGATAATCAGCTTCATGGGCGGCAGTACTGATAAGATGCGGGACAGGTATGGTTTGGGTAAAAAATTTTTTAGCTTCTTCCAAGGCGGTTTTTTGGTCCGGCGTATTTCCCTTTTCAATCAAGTCCGGCTTTAAATTCAGGCTGGTGGAGAAAGAGAGGGAATGTGCCTCGGGATTGAGGGTGAAATAGAAACCGGTTTCATACCAGACCAGATTGGCCCCGTTTTGAATCATTTGTTCTTTTTCGGTTAACCCTAAAGAACGCCGCAGTTCGGTCTGCTCTTCTTCTGAAAGAGAAAAGGTAGTATCGATACCACCCTTGTAGGTATAATAGGGTTGGATGGTAAAAGAAAGTCGGGAGTCAAACTTCCATTGCTCAGGTTTGAGAGCGGATTTGGTAAAGTCTTGATTTGGAGCCAGGGGATCAAGATAAGTTTGGGCTGTCGGCTTGCGTGCTTCCCATGCATAAGCTAAACTTAAAAGCCCTTTCTTGAGCAATGGCCAGGCAATAGCCAGAATCAAAATCACGCCCAAAACGATCAGCGGCAGCCGGCGGGACTTTTTGATCAAGTTATGAAGAGAGGTTAAAGAAAGGGTGGTCATAAATTTCTAATTTCTAATTTCTAATTTCTAATCAATTTTAAATGTTTAAATCTGAATTTTTAAATGATCATTTCGAGCTACTGGCGATTTTAGCAAAGATTAAAGTTAATTCTTGAGCTTCCTTCCAAAGCTGGCGGCATTCATTGATGATTTCTGGACTTGCTTTGCCTAGAATTCTCAACCAATATCTAGTTTCCATGGCCTCTTTTTTGCAGAGAAAAACTTTGTTTTTAAAATCTTTCCTACTCGAGGCGCCGTTGGCTTCGGCATAATTTGCGCCGACACTAGTTCCCGACCTCAGAAGCTGATTCGCGATCGGGAGGATAAGGGAATTTTGAACTGTCTTTTTACACAGGACAACAATATTTTCTGCAAACTGAGCTGTTCTTTCCTCAAGGTCATATCCATTTTTGACATTCGGCATTTTTTTAGTCATTTAAAATTAAGCATTCATTAATAATTTAGAACTAAAAATTAAAAATTCTCACGGATTAGCGTAATAACATCGTGAGACCGTTTCCGGCGCTCTCCTGTTCTGGCAGAAAAAGACCGGATTATAGCCCGCCAAATCGCAGGGGCCGTAATTCTGCCAGGACGAATATTCACAGATATACGGATTATTCCAGCAGGTGTCTCCCCCGCAGGATGAGGCAGTGCGGCAGACATCATCCGGCTCGGTAAAGTAGAGCGAAAACAAGGGATTTCCTATCGGAGTCGGGTCAACCTGTTGTGTTTCGTCATCCGTGCCCGGGCCCGGGTTATAAACATTATTATCGTCCAGATCGTCCACCATTCCATTATAACGGATCTGATAAAGGGTGCGGGTAATCCCGGTGTGCTGAAAGCGCGCCAAGGGGTTGAGGCGCAGTTGATTAGTGTCGCCGGTATCGCCCATGACACCCAAAATTTTATGCCGCGGCACATAGTCGCCGACTTGTACGCGCGAGGAGATATCTTTTCCCTGCTCGTCATGCATTTCCATAAGATTTCCATAGCGGGTAACATAATTATACTGGCAGTCATCATCTATTGAAGAGGCAATTTCCACATAATAGCCGCGGCCCGGGTAGTCCGCGTCATAGCCCACATGGGTCACATAGCCGGCTTGGGTGGAATAAACATAGGGCGGGGAGGCTTCGCCGGCAGTTGGAATAATGGTGATGCCGGCGTGGAGCCAGCCCATTTCCGTAGGGTCGCTATTGCCACAGCTTGAAATATATTCACCATTTTGGCCATCGACAAGGGTAATTCGCGCCGTGTTGTTGGCAGAGTCCCAAGCATTTTCGGAAGCCATTGGATTGGTCCATTGGATGTTTGTGGCCGAGGCGATGTCGTCAGCTCCGCCCCAATCTTCGGCGATTTGACCAAAGGTCGGCCAGCCAAAAGGACGCGAGTCCGGATCGATAAAGCAGGCGCTGCCGGTGCAGGTTGGGCCGGCGGTGGATTTAACCCCTTTGCCGATCCAAAAGGAGGTGGGTTCGATAACCCGGCTGCGAGCTTCGTAGGGGGTTTGTTCGCCTGTTAGCGGGTTTGAGCCGGGCCAAAAAACCTTAAACTCAAGGTTGGTCAGCCTGTCGTCACTGATTAAATTATTGGTATAGTGTTCAATCTCGGAAGAGGGGATGCAATGGTCTGCATAATAAGATTCTCCCTGGCTGTCGATGTCTGCCGGCACGAGCTCCAACTTGATTTTAAACTTCGAGATAAGACCGGTTATATCATCAGCTGTATTCAAAATCCCGTCCGGGCCGGGCAGTCTGTCACCCGGGTAGGTGAAGACGTGTATGGCTTTCCACCCTCCGTTTTCGAAATCTTGACAGCGGTTGACGCCGTTTTCCATACATTCGGGAGGACCACTAAGGTAATAAGCACGCGTTTGAAAGTTGGTAAAATGCCAATGGACTTCGCCGCCGTGTGCTTTAGACTCAACATATTCTCCCAAGGGGTTGCCAGTAAACCGATTTCCGTAAACAGGATCGTTTTCATCTCCCATTTCTTGTCCGTTTGCCCAAAGACTCCAGCTTCCGTATCCGGGCTCATAGTAAGTATTTGAGAAATCCAGAAAATCAGGAATCTGCAAAATGGCGCGGACATCAAAAATACGGTGGTTGCTCAAATTTTCGATGTCGTAGGTTAAGGTAATTTTATTACTCTCGTATTTGACGGTGTACATGTTTTCGCGGGTGAATGATTCGTAATAGATGCAGTTTTCAGCTTCGGGAGGAAAGTATTCCAAACCGGTTAAGTTTTCGCCGCAGTATTCAGCTCCGCAGCAGAGTTCGCCTCCGCAGGTTACCGGAGCTCTAAAACAAACCGGGTTGCCGTCAGCGTCAAACTCTCTGAGACAGTAGCCCGGCTGACAGCAATCGATGGCATTGCCGTCAGCATCTTCACAGCCTTGGCATGAATTGGGTTTCCAAGAGCAGGTTTGGGGGCGCTGTTCGTTTTGGATTCGGCAGCAGGAGCTGTCATGCAGACAGTTTCCGCTGCCACTGCCGCAAGCCACGGCATTTTCGTCTCCGTCGCAACCCGAGGTTTGATAGGCAAAGTTGGTGGCAGAAGTGAGGCTGCAAGTGTAATTATAGCAGTGTTTTTCCTGTACGCAGGACGCGCAACAGGGAGTGCCGCTGCAGTTTGCAATGGGGGAGGTTGCTGAACCAGGGATCCCGCAACAAAATTGACCTAAACCAGTTGCAGCGGGATCTAAAGAACAATCCCAGGTTTCTCCTCCAGCCGGGCAAACGTTCTCAATGCAGTCTTTGGTTGAACTGCAGGAAAGCTCTTGGCCGGTAACCTGTCTTTCTACACAAGCCGCGCACGAGGCTCCGGCCGGCGGTTGGGTGCTGCGGGTGCGGGTTTCATAGGTTTTTACCTCAACGGCTTTGCGGCAGACATCGGTTACGCCGTCTACACAGCGGGTTCCGTCCCAGCCGTTGCAGGCCGAGCAGCGGCTGTCCGGGCTTTCCGTGGCGGAACAGACAGGAATGTTCCCCCCGGCCACCCAAATGTTTCTGGGCGGGTCGCAGCACTGGTTATATTTTTGAAGATAGGCCACTTGATTGACTCCGCCGCAGGAGGCGGAAGATAGGTTCATCATGCCGCTGCTTCTGCTGCAGGTGGGGCGCGTTACCGGATCGTTACAAACCTCCATCTCTGTTTTGATATAATTTTGGGCTGGCACCTGATAGCGGCAGGTTAAGGTTGGATGACTTCTAGTAAACTGCGAAGTTGGATGAGCGGGGTTGACGCAGACGTCGCCGGTTTGCCAAACAAAAGGATTAAGGGAGGAAACGCTCCACATCAAGGGATTACAGTCATAATCACCTTCGGTGCGCCAGGGGCACTGGTTGTAATTGAGAGGAAACTGGCAGACACCCAATTGTGGGTTTTCATTGCAATCAACGTTTTCCACAGAACAAGGGTTTTGAGCCAAAGATGTTTTGGGCTGCTCTGCTGGACAGCAGGTTTGTCCGCAAAGACAAATTGGTTCCCCGGTCTCAGGGTTCGTCGGTATTGGATCCCCGGGAAAGTGAGGTATGGGTGTGGGAGTTGTCGAGCCTTCCTGGCAGTTAGTATCGGAAAGACAGCTGTATAAACAGGTGTTGAGATCAGCACAAGGCAGGCAGGCGTTTTCCGAACATTCGGAAGGCGGAGCATCCTGGCAGGGAAGACTGATTACCTCTCCGGAGGCAGAACAATCGATAAAAGCGTATTGACTGGTGCAGTCCGCAGCGCTGACAGTATAGGTTCCGTCAGCGGGAAAACTGAGCAGGCAGGCCTCGCCATACAAGCCGGTGGTGCAACTAGCCCCAGAGCTTGTGCTGATGGTTCTGTTGGCCAGCTTAGCCCCGGAGGCGGCAACGGCTTCGGCAAAATAAATACAGGCCAGATCACAGGCAAGAGTAAGAACCTCCTCAGGGTCGCCGCAATAAATATAAGCTCCGAGATCGGCACAGCCGTCGGCCATAAGAGTGTAGTTTCCCTCAGCCGCAAAAAGCAGACTGCATCTGCCATCAGCCCCGGTGGTACAGTTGAGCCAATGAGCCCCGTCGCTGGCTATTATTTTGCGTCCCGGAATTTTGAAGCCGCCGGAGTCTTGGGCTTCAACAAGGTAGGTAACACAGGTTTCGGCGGCCTGGACTGTTTTTTGGTTAAAGTTTTGAGACCCGACAACAAACAAAAACGCGGTGATGGCGGAAAAGCAAGCGAGCCTGAATATTTTTTTACAAAAACGAATATTTTGCAACATAAGTCGATGATTGATTAATCCCCATCAAGTTTTTACTTAATAATTCAGATATCACACAAATCAAGCGTATTAGCAGGACAGCAGCGACTTGGGTCTTTAATTAAACAAGCGCCTCCTGCCTTACCGTCAGTGGCGTGGGCATTATAATACGGGCCATACTCCATACATACATTTACAGTTGATCCCGCTCTGAGATTAAACGGTCCGCAACCCATTCTGCCTATTGGAGTATTACCTTCAATTCTTATGTCTCCAATGGT
>Ga0100395_1000298_pt1 | contig 36788 bp, 27 predicted proteins | sample CryGeymeta201519_FD_81542 | JGI IMG/M metagenome (GOLD analysis project Ga0100395, IMG submission 81542) | Groundwater microbial communities from Crystal Geyser aquifers in Utah, USA - Crystal Geyser metaG 2015-19 | ecosystem: Environmental > Aquatic > Deep subsurface > Groundwater | place: USA... | reverse complement strand
GATCAGTGGTGGCCAAAGCGATCTGGTGTCCGCACACAGCGTGGCCGAGTTTCTCGCACTGGTGCCGCACGCCCAGCACCAGCGTATCGCCAAGGCCAGCCACATGGTGGCTGGCGACGACAATGCGGCATTCACTGCCGCCATTCACACGTTTCTTGCCTCCCCTGCGGCTCGCGCCGCGCTGAGTACCGGAGAACATCGATGAGCATCGTCCTTCCGTTTCTTGCGATTGCCTTGGCTGGCGCGTTGGCCGCCTATCATCGCCTGCCGCTGCTGTTCTGGGCGCTACTCTCCGCCGCGCTGCTGACCGGCTCGGCCTTTGCCGGGGCCAACCCGGTGGCGCTGTGGCTGGCGGTGATCGGCCTGACAGCGATCACGCTGCCGCTGCTGATCGCGCCGCTGCGCCGACGTGCGATCACCGCACCGCTGCTGGCGTTCTACACCCGCCTGCTGCCGGCACTTTCGGCCACCGAACGCACCGCGCTGGAAGCCGGCACCGTCGGTTTTGAAGGCGAGCTGTTTTCTGGCAAGCCCAAGTGGCACGAGCTGCTGGCTCAACCCAGGCCACAACTGAGCGGCGACGAGCAGGCTTTCCTCGACGGCCCCTGCGAGCAGGTTTGCGCGCTGATCGACGACTGGGAAATCACCCACGAGCGCGCCGACCTGCCGCCGAGCGTGTGGGAGTTCCTGAAAAAGCACAAGTTCTTCGGCATGATCATTCCCAGGCAGTACGGCGGGCTCGGGTTCTCGGCGCTGGCGCATTCGCGGGTGCTGCAGAAACTCGCGTCGATCTCGACCACGGTCAGCTCGACGGTGGCGGTGCCCAACTCGCTGGGCCCGGCCGAGTTGCTGCTGCACTACGGCACCGAGGAACAGAAGAACCATTACCTGCCGCGTTTGGCCGATGGCCGCGATATCCCCTGTTTCGCGCTGACCGGCCCGCACGCCGGCTCGGATGCCACCTCGATCCCGGATTACGGCATCGTTTGCACCGGCAAGTGGAATGGCGCTGAAGTGGTCGGCATCCGGCTGAGCTTCGACAAGCGCTACATCACCCTGGCGCCGGTGGCTACCGTGGTGGGGCTGGCGTTCCGCCGGTACGACCCGGACGGCCTGCTTGGCGAGAACAAGGACATCGGCATCAGCCTGGCGCTGCTGCCGCGCGACACCCCCGGGCTGGAAATCGGCCGCCGCCATTTCCCGCTCAATGTGCCGTTCCAGAATGGCCCGGTGCGCGGCAAGGATGTATTCGTGCCGCTGTCGGCGCTGATCGGTGGCCCGGACATGGCCGGCCAGGGCTGGCGCATGCTGGTTGAGGTGCTGTCGGTGGGGCGCGCCATTTCACTGCCATCCAATGCCACCGGCGCGATGAAGATCGGTGCGCTGGTGACCGGCGCCTATGCCCGTATCCGCAAGCAGTTCGGCATTTCGATCGGCCGCTTCGAGGGCATCGAGGAAGCACTGGCGCGCATTGCCGGCCATACCTACGCGATGAGCGCGCTGACCCTGTCCACCGCAGCGGCGGTGGATCGCGGCGAGAAGCCTTCGGTGCCATCGGCGATCGCCAAATACCACGCCACCGAAATCAGCCGTGAAGTGGTGCGCGATGCCATGGATGTGCACGGCGGCAAAGGCGTGATTCTCGGCCCACGCAACTATCTGGGCCGTGCCTGGCAGGGCTCGCCGATTGCGATCACGGTGGAAGGTGCCAACATCCTGACCCGCAGCATGATGATCTTCGGGCAAGGCGCGATCCGCTGCCATCCCTGGGTGCTCAAGGAAATGCAGGCGGCGCAGAACCCGGATCGCGGCGCCGGCCTGCGCGCGTTCGACCACGCCCTGTTCAGCCATATCGGTTTCGCCATTTCCAACGCCGTGCGCAGCGTCTGGCTGGGGCTCAGCTTCGCCCGCTACGGCAGCGCGCCGGGCGATGCCTACACCGCGCGCTTCTACCGCAAGCTCAATCGTTACTCGGCCAATCTGGCGTTGGTGGCCGACACCTCGATGCTGTTGCTGGGCGGCAAGCTCAAGTTCAAGGAAAGCCTTTCGGCGCGCCTCGGCGATGTGCTCAGCGGCCTGTATATCGCCAGCGCCATGCTCAAGCGCTACGAGGACGAAGGCCGCCCGGTCGATGAACAGCCGCTGCTCGCCTGGGCGTTCCACGATCGCGTGCATCGTATCGAATTGGCACTGTCGGCGGCACTGCGCAACTTCCCGATCCGCCCGGTCGGCTGGTTGCTGTGGCTGCTGGTGTTTCCATTCGGTCGGCGCGCGCAAGCGCCCTCGGATCGCCTCGGCCACCGCGCTGCGGCGCTGCTGCTGTCGCCATCGGCGGTGCGCGATCGGCTCGGTGAAGGCGCTTACCTCACGCCCGGCGCGCACCACCCCGCCGGCCGCATCAATGCCGCGCTGGCGAAAGCGATCCTGGCCGAGCCGGTCGAGCGCAAGTTCCTCAAGGCGCTGAAAAACAGCGACATCGAGGCGCTGGAGTTCGCCGATCAACTGGCCGAAGGGGTCAAGGAAGGCTGGATCAGCGTCGATGAGCGTCGCCTGCTTGAGGAACTGCGTGCAATCACCCTGGACGCGATCACGGTGGATGATTTCGACCCCATCGATCTTGCCGCTGGCAAGCCAAGCGCAACGGCGCGGGTTGAGAAAGCGGCGTGAAGCTCTTCGGGGCGAAAGGAGATAGCGCGATGACCGCCAACGCCGAAAGCCTGCCGCTGGAGCATTTGCAGCAATGTCAGGCCGGGCTTGCGCGCATTGAGCACAAGCAGGATGAAGCGGTAACGCGTCTCGGCCGACTCGAGGTTGCGCTGGCAGCACTGCGCCGTGACGTAGCGCACGCCGAAGAAGGCGCGGCCGAAGGCGGCGTTCGCGTCAACCATCTGGCCGAACGCATCGAGCCTATCGAGCGGCGGCTCGATCTAGCAGCCTGCCGGAGTTGACGCTGATCTACTGCGGAGAGCCGAGATGGGTCAAATTTTCCACTCTTTCTCGTTAAAGGGCCCTGCCATTCGCCGCAAAAGCACAAAAAATCTGCCTCAAACCGGCTTTCCCTCGCTACGTTCGGTCACGCCCGACAGGCTGCCAGGCGATGCGCCCTGGCCAGGCAACCGGTAGGCCCGCATGAGATGTCTGTGGTGGACTGGTATTCTGCAAACCGATCATCTCTCAGGTTGATGCTGCCATGTTCGATCACTTGCGTCTGCCCGTGTTGTTCGTCGCCGCCCTGCTGCTCACTGCCTGTGGCGGCGGCGGTGAAGTGCGGCGCATCTACCCGCCACAGGCCACGATCCAGCAACTTACCCTGCTAGCGGATGGTGGCTGGTCGCTCAACGTGCGCATCGAGAACTTCAGCAATGTCAGCGCCCGCATCGACGCTATTGATCTGAAGATGCAGATCGATGGCATTGCCGCCACCACCATCGCGATCACCCCGCAGCGACAGGTGTCGGCGAACTCGGTTGAGATTTTCTCCCTCGACCTGCAACCGGCGCCGGCGGCGCTTGCCGCAGCGGCACTGGCGCAAACCGATCACCGCGGCCTGCGCTATCGGCTCGATGGCCACATCACCACCAGCGATCCGGATGATCGCTACCCAACCGAATTCGAAAGCGTGCTGTCGCCGGTACCGGGGCTCGATGGCGTGTTTCGTTGATTGCCCACAATGGATTTTTGACCATGAACAACTACAAAGCCCCACAACGTGACATGCAATTTGCCCTGTTCGATGTGCTTGGCGCACAGGCGCTGTATGACCGCCTCGGTTTTGAGAACGCGCAACGCGACGTGCTCGATGCGGTCCTAGCGGAGGGCGCGCGTTTCACCGAGCAGGTGCTGGCGCCAGTCAATCAAAGCGGCGATGCCGAAGGTTGCCACTACGACAAGGCCAGCGGCGCGGTCACCGCGCCCAAGGGTTTCAAGGAGGCCTATGCCCAGTTCGTTGACGGCGGCTGGAGCGGGCTGACTGCCGCCGAAGCACTGGGCGGGCAAGGCCTGCCCGAATCATTCGGGGCGGCGCTCAAGGAAATGATCGACGCCGCCAACCTCGCCTGGGGCAACTATCCGCTGCTCTCGCATGGCGCCACCGAGGCCTTGAAGCGCTACGGCGAGGACTGGCAACAGCAAATCTTTCTGCGCGCCATCGTCGAAGGCCGCTGGACCGGCACCATGTGCCTGACCGAACCGCACTGCGGCTCCGATCTGGGCCTGCTCAAGACCCGTGCCGAGCCGCAAGCCGACGGCAGCTACGCGCTCACCGGCACCAAGATCTTCATCACTGCTGGCGAACACGACTTCACCGACAACATCGTGCATCTGGTGCTGGCGCGTCTGCCCGATGCCCCGCCCGGCACCAAGGGCATCTCCACCTTCATCGTGCCCAAGCGCAAGGTGAGCCGCGATGGCAGCGTCGGCGAAGCCAATGCGGTGCGCTGCGGTGCGATCGAACACAAGATGGGCATCCACGGCTCGGCCACCTGCGTGATGAACTTCGATGGCGCCGAGGGCTACCTGATCGGGCCGGCCAACAAGGGCCTGATGGTGATGTTTGCGATGATGAACAGCGCACGGCTGGCGGTGGGCATCCAGGGCCTCGGCATGATCGATCGCGCCTACCAGGGCGCGCTCGCCTACGCCCGCGACCGTCTGCAGATGCGCGCCGCGTCGGGCCCGAAGTTCCCCGACAAGCCGGCCGACCCGATCATCGTGCATCCGGATGTACGGCGCATGCTGCTCACTTGCAAGGCGTTCGCCGAGGGCGGCCGGCTGCTGGCCTACCACGCGGCCACGCTGGTGGACGTGCTGGAACAGGCAACGGATACCGATGAGAAACGGCAGGCGGACGACCTGCTGAGCTTCCTCACCCCGGTAGTCAAGGCCTGTCTCACCGAGTGGGGCGTCGAGTGCAGCTACCATGCGCTGCAATGTTTTGGCGGCCACGGCTATGTGCGCGAGTGGGGCATGGAGCAACTGGCCCGCGATGCCCGCATCACCACCATCTACGAGGGCACCACGCAGATTCAGGCGCTGGATCTGCTCGGCCGCAAAGTGCTGCAAACCCACGGCCCGGGGCTGCGTCAGTTTGGCGCAATGATCGAAGCGTTCTGTACCGAGCACGCTGGCAACGCGGCGCTGGCCGAGTTCATCGGCCCGCTGGCGGAAAAGGCCAAAGAGTTGGCGACGCTGACCCTGGAAATCGGCAGCAAAGCCACACGCGACCCCGAGGAGATCGGCGCCGCTGCGGTTGATTACCTGTTCCACACCGGCTACGTGGTACTGGCCTACTGGTGGGCGCGCGCGGTGGCAACCAGCGCTGCCGGTAATTATCCGGCCGCGTTCAAGGCGGCCAAACGCGACACCGCGCGGTTCTACTACGCCCGCATCCTGCCGCGCACCATGAACCACGCCGTCGGCATCCGCGCCGGCGCGGCAAGTCTGATGGCGCTGGATGCCGACAACTTCGATAGCTAAGCGCATCGCCGGGCCACGAAGCGGTCTCGATGCAATCCCGGGTTACGGCCCTGCGGCCTTCAACCCGGGCTACACCATCACCAACACATCGCCGTTGTAGCCCGGGTTATAGCCGCGCAGCGGCGAAACCCGGGGCACCGCGCAGCGGCGAAACCCGGGGCACCACGCAGCGGCGAAGTGAAGGCATAGCAAGCGCAGCTTGCGCTGTCGCGCAGCGACTGAACCCGCGAACCGCTTCGCGCGCAGGCGCGCTGCCACGAGCACCTCGTCGCCCGCAGAACCTGCCGCTACTCCGGCGCCACCACATCGTAGCCACGCTCGCGCAGCGCAGCCAGAAACCCGTCGTCGCCCAACAGGCTCTCGATTGCCATCACGGCAACCGTCGATTCGTTCTTGAGCAACGCCGCGTCGGCCGCCTGCAACCAGCGCGTGCGCACTTGTTCACGCAGATCCGCCATGCCCTGCTTTTCGGCAATTGCCGTCGCCAGCAGCGCATCGTCGCAGGCGCCGCGTTGATCCGGATGCGGCAGCGCAATCAATGCCGGCACATCGCCCACCGCCCAGGCGTTGGCGCGCGCCTTCATGTTGTCCATGTCGGTTTCCAGCCGCTCCAAGGTGGTGGCAAAGCACGTCTCATCATCGAGCGCCGTTTTCGCAAACTCCTTCAGGGTAGCCTTGGCATCGGCAATTTGGATGCTCACCGTCGGCACGGTAATCGTCAGCTTGCGTTTCTTCGCTGCCTTGACCAGCACCGGCCAGACCCGGTTTTTTTCGCTCAGCGTGTTGTCATCGAGCGCTTCTTCGTACAGCGCTTTTGCCGCCATGATCGGCCGCCGTTTCTCGATCGATTTGCTGCGCCCGATGTAGCGCTGCTTCAGTGCCAGCCAACGCGCATACAAGGAAGGCGATACCTGGTCGCGCAGCGGCCTGCCATCGGGGTTGTTGCGCGCGCGCAGCGCGGTCGGTATCAATGCCAGACGCGCGAAAAATCCAACCTTGGCATTGACCGTCACCGAGGGTTGTGCCAGCAGCTCCTGCGAGCGCGCGAGCAGCCGCTCAACCTTGCCCGATTCCCACTGCATACGTTTGGGCAACGGCGACAGGGTGCCGAGAATCCACAGATCGTGATCGTCCTTGCTGACCCGCCAAAGGCCCGGCCCGGGTTGCTTGCCGCTGACGACGAGCGTTGCCATGCGCGTGGTGGCCGGTTCCGGTGCCGCTGGCGGCGCGGCGTCCTGGGCCATGGCATGCCCCAATCCCAGCACCAGACACAGCGCACACGGCAAGCGATCTTTCATGATGGGTTTTCCTGATGATGACATCGGTAACGGTGTACACGCCGCAAACGCCGTGCCGCGCGCTGCACGGCGGGCGATAGTGCGTGAGTTTGGGTTAAATATCGGTGAAGGCCAGCCGCTGGCAGTTGCGCATTTGCGCCAGTTCGGTAGTCTTGTGCGTGAGCACGGCCAACGTTCGGCCCAACCAACCCAAAAAAGCGCCAATCAGCATGCATATCCAGGTCGGTGACACCGAGTTGCTCATGCGCGCAGCACAGCCCGGTGATGATGATTTCATCCTTTCTCTGGTGCCACGGTTCGTCGATTTTGAGCTGCCGCCCGGGCGCAAGCGGCCAGTGGTGGCCGATGGCATCCACCGCGACCTGCTCAAGCATCTCGAAGAACCGCATCCCGGCAGTTTTCTGCTGATCGCCGAAACCGACGATGGCAGCGCCGCCGGTTTTTTGCACCTGCAATTGGTCACCGATCATTTTTCGGGCAAGATGAATTGTCATATCTCTGACATTGCGGTGGCGACGCACTGGGATGGACGCGGCCTGGGCCGGGCATTGCTTGACTACGCCGAGGCATTCGCGCGCGAGCATCGCTGTGAGCGGCTGACACTGGGCGCTTTCCCGGGCAACACGCGGGCATTGGCGGTGTATCAGGCGGCCGGCTACCACACTGACATGCTGCGACTGGCAAAACCGCTGTAAACGCGCGCCATCAGCAACAAAACGTCACGGTTTTGCTTTATGCTCAGTGGGCAATGGATACCGTCATTACCGGTCCACGCCACCTCTCCGCCGGAATCGTTCCGTTCCCGGCACAGCCGGTTTTTGCCGGCACCGCGCATCCGCCGCGCGTACTCTCGCTCGATGCCCATGGCCGCATCCTGAACTGGATCAGCTGGCAGGATGCCGCCTGCCTGTATGCACGTGATGCCGTCGTCTGGACCCTGGGCATCCCCTGCCTGGTGGTGCGCGGCGGCACCAACCGTGGCAGCGGCCGCCAGAGCGTGCTCGAATTGCACTCGATCATCGCCGCGCGCGGGCATGCGCGCGCGGGTGCCATCGACCCAACGCCGGCGCTGACCAACACCGCCTTGTTTGCCCGTGACGGCCATCTTTGCCTGTACTGTGGCAATGAACTCGGCCGCCATCAACTGACCCGCGACCACGTACAGCCGATTTCGCGCGGTGGCCGCGACATCTGGGAAAACGTGGTGTCTGCCTGCATCGGCTGCAATTCGCGCAAGGGCAACCGCACCCCGCAACAGGCCAGCATGCCGCTGCTGGCGGTGCCATTCCGGCCCAGTTGGGTGGAACATCTGATCCTGTCCAACCGCAACATCCTGGCCGACCAAATGGCGTTTTTGAAAAGCCATCTGCCGCGGCGGGCGCGGCTGAGCGGCTGAGCGCAACCACCGCAACCAATTGACGCAAGTAGCCAATTCCCGGACACTTGCGCAGCTTTGATGGCGCGCCGCGCTCGAATCCGGAGGGGGATGTTCATGCGAGGATGGTGTTTTACCGGTATGGAGCCGGACGAGCGCGATGGATTACACGTGCTATTTGATGCAGCCAACGCCAGCACTGGGCACGCATTTCAATTGCGTGACGAACGCAGTGCCGACGTGCTGGTGGTCGATATCGACTCGATTTACGGGCAAATGACTTGGCTGCGTGCGCGGCAGGGCGAGCAAACCGTCATCCCGCTGACTGCCGGTAGCCGCAGTGAACCGGGTTTGCGCCTGGCGCGTCCGGTGAGCGCAGACGCGCTCTGCGAATTGATGCGCACCGTGCAGGCTGCCGCGCCGCTGGCCGAGTCGTCGGCACCGGCGAAAGCGGTCGCCGCGGCACCCACCGCTGCGATACCGCAGCAAGCCGCCACGGTTGCCAGCGCTGCCGCCCCCGCCACGGCGGCGCCAGCACCGCCGCCACCGCCACGCGCGCCGCGTCTGGGCGATTATCTGGTGCCGGGCGCGTTGCAGCAGCCGGTTTGCATTACCCGCAGTGGCGCCGAGCCGTTGGTGCTCGATCCGGAAACGCGGGTGTATTTCGGGCCGAGCTCACTCAAGGCACTGCTGCCTTTCTGCCAGGGCGATATGCCTGCGCACGAGCTGCGCGCCGTCGATGCGGCAGCCTTCGCCGAGGTGGTCAAAAAAGGCGGCGCGCAACCCATGGCGCGGCTGCGCTGGTTGTTTGCGTTGGTTGGGGGCGAAGGCACACTGGCCGAAGGGTATTCCCTGGACGAGCGCTTCTCGCTCAGCAAGTGGCCACAGATCGAACGCGAGTTCCCCAAGCATTTCCGCATCGCCACGACGATGATGAAGGGCCCGGCGACGATTGCCGAGATTGCCGAGCTGAGCACAGCGCCGGTCAGCGAGGTCATTGATTTTGTCAATGCCAATCTCGCATCCGGGTTCGCACACGTCGAGCGGGTGCCCGAGCCCGAACCCGAGCAAGTGGCAAAAACCGGGTTGTTTGACCGCCTGCGCGGCAAACGCTAACGCACAATTGGGCGATGCGCCTTGCCGCGGCCGGCCGAACGGCCGAAAATCACGCTTTGCACTGATGTGACAGGCAATGATCGACCCCAGCCGCTACCCCTTGCTATCGCAGATTGCCGTGCCCAGCGATCTGCGCGGCGTTGCCGAAGACCAGCTCACCGCGGTCGCCGATGAACTGCGCGCCTACCTGATCGAGACGGTCGCCAAGGTGGGCGGCCATTTTGCTGCCGGCCTTGGCGTGATCGAACTCACCGTCGCCCTGCACTACGTGTTCAACACCCCGGACGATCGCGTGGTCTGGGATGTCGGCCACCAGTGCTACCCGCACAAGATCCTCAGCGGCCGCCGCGACCGGATCAAGACCGTGAAGCTCAAGGACGGCATTGCGCCGTTCCCGAAGCGTGAGGAAAGCGCGTACGACGCGTTCGGTGTCGGCCACAGTTCGACCTCGATCTCGGCGGCGCTGGGCATGGCACTGGCGCTGGCGCAACGCGGCGATGAGCGGCGTGTGGTAGCGGTCATTGGCGATGGCGCGATGACGGCCGGCATGGCTTATGAAGCACTCAATCATGCCGGCGGCGTCGAGCCCGAGCCGAACCTGCTGGTGGTGCTCAACGACAACCAGATGTCGATCTCCGAAAATGTCGGTGGCCTGACCAAGATGTTTGGCCGGATCATGACCAACCGCACACTCAATTCGCTGCGCGAGGGCGGCAAGCGCCTGCTCGGCGACAAGAACCGCCCCACCGCGCGCTTCATGCGGCGCTGGGAAGAACACTGGAAGGGCATGTTCGTGCCGTCGACCCTGTTTGAGGAAATGGGCTTCCACTACACCGGCCCGATCGATGGCCACAACCTGCCGGCACTGCTCACCGCGCTGAACACGCTCAAGGGCCTCAAGGGGCCGCAATTGCTGCATGTGATCACCACCAAGGGCAAGGGCTACGAACTGGCCGAGGGCGATCAGATCGGTTACCACGCGGTCGGCCCGTTCGACCCCGAGCTGGGCGTGGTGAAAAAATCGGCAGCGGCCAAGCCCAGCTATACCGAGGTGTTCGGCGACTGGCTGTGCGACATGGCGGCAGCCGACAGCCGCTTGCTCGGCATCACCCCGGCGATGCGTGAAGGCTCGGGTCTGGTCCGCTTCAGCAAGCAATATCCGGCGCGCTATTTCGACGTTGCCATCGCCGAACAACACGCGGTAACGCTGGCTGCCGGCATGGCCTGCGAGGGCATGAAGCCAGTCGTCGCGATCTATTCGACGTTCTTGCAACGCGGCTACGATCAACTGATCCACGATGTTGCGATCCAGAATCTCGACGTGCTGTTCGCACTCGACCGTGCCGGTGTGGTCGGCCCTGATGGCGCTACCCACGCCGGCAGCTTCGATCTGAGCTTTCTGCGCTGCATCCCGAACCTGCTGGTGATGGCGCCGAGCAACGAAAATGAATGCCGGCAACTGCTCAGCACCGGCTTTGCGCATGCCGGCCCGGCGGCCGTGCGTTATCCGCGCGGCAATGGCCCCGGCGTGGCGGTGCAGGCGGCGCTTGATACGCTGCCCATCGGCACGGCGGAATTGCGCCGTCACGGCAGCCGCATCGCGCTGCTGGCGTTTGGTTCGCCGCTGGCAGCGGCGGAAACGGTGGCGGCCGAGCTCGGCCTGAGCGTGGTCAACATGCGCTTCGTCAAACCGCTGGATCGTGAACTGATCCTGCGCCTGGCGCGCAGCCATGAGGCGCTGGTCACCATCGAGGACAACGTCATCGCCGGCGGCGCGGGCGCCGGTGTGGCCGAACTGCTGGCCGCGGAAGGGATGACCGTACCGATTCTACATCTTGGCCTGCCGGATGCCTTTCAACAGCACGCCAGCCGCGACGAGCTGCTTGCCGAAGCCGGTATCGACGCGGCAGGCATTCGCCGGGCGATTCTGGCACGCTGGCCGGCGCTTGCCGATGTGCGCAACGTGGCGGGGCTGTAAGGGATGGTCTGAACAAGTCGATCCTGGACTTTTCAGACTCGCCGGATCAATCCCTTGCGTGAGTGCTCCGCGTGCAGCCCATCCATGGCCTGCGAAAACCCTGGGTTGATCAGCATGTCCCAGGGGCCGCGGTCAATCGAACAATTCTGCCTGCGGCGGCAGCGCGTCGCGCGCGACAAAATTCGACAGGCCGACGCCAAGCAGGCGATACCGCGTGTCGTGCGGCAATTCGACACGCCGGCATAGGGCCTTGGCAATCGCCATGAATTGCGCGAAGTCAGCTGGCGGTGTGTCCGCGGTGTGGCTGCGAGTGAGGGTTCGGAAGTCGGCCGTCTTGAGTTTGAGCACCACCGTGCGGCCCACCCGCGCTTCCTTGCTGGCGGCTTGCCACGCGCGTTCGGCCAATGCCTGCAATGGCGGTTGCAGCGCCGTCAGGGGCAGGTCTTGCGCAAACGTGTCCTCCGCCGAGATCGATTGCGTCGGTCGATCCACGCACACCGGGTGCGCATCGATGCCGCGCGCCAGTTCGTGCAGACGCTGCCCGTAACGGCCGAAGTGCGCTTGCAGATCGCGCTGCGTCCACGCGCGCAACTGGCCGACGGTAGCGATGCCCAGCCCGCCCAGCTTGGCCTGGGTCACCGTGCCGACGCCGGGGATGCGGCCCACCGGCAACGGCGTGAGAAACGCCTCGACCTGTGCCGGCCGGATCACGAACAGACCATCAGGCTTGCGCCAGTCCGAAGCGATCTTGGCGAGAAACTTGTTCGGCGCCACCCCGGCCGATGCGGTCAGCGCAGTGACCTCGCGGATCTGCGCGCGGATCGCCTGCGCCACCGCGGTGGCGCTGGACAGACCGTGCCGGTAGTCGCTGACATCCAGATACGCCTCATCCAGCGACAACGGCTCGACCAGCGGCGTATGGCTGAGGAAGATGTGCCGGATCTGCCGCGACACCGCGCGATAACGGCTGAAATCCGGCGCCACGAACACCGCATCGGGACACAGCCGCTCGGCGCGCAGCGCCGGCATCGCTGAACGGATGCCGAAGCGCCGCGCCTCGTACGAAGCCGCGCACACCACCGAACGTGCACCGCGCCATGCCACCACCACCGGCCGCCCGCGCAGCGCCGGGTCGTCGCGTTGCTCGACCGAGGCGTAGAACGCGTCCATGTCGATGTGGAGGATCTTGCGCATTGGCTACCGCGCTTGCCGCGAGGCGGTCATCGTAGCGCGTTCAAAACCCACCGCGCGGGTGCACATGGCGCGGCTTTTGCCAACACCCCGCCACAACCGGTACCGACACGGCGCGTCGCGAAAATGGGCGATGGCAATCGCTCAGCCAAAATCCGCAAGCAATGCCGCGCGGGTATCGCGCTTGAGGGTATGGCCTACGCGCAGGCGCTCATCATCGATGCCGAAGCCGAACTCGGCACCGGCGCGCAGCGCGGCAATCTGCTCGGCACTGAACTCAAAGCGCAGAAAATGCACCGCCGCGGTTTTTTCGGAATTGCTGCGCTGCATGTCCTCGTCGGCAATCGCGAACGCGCGACCCAAGCCTTCCACTTCGGCATAAACCTTGTGCTCGATGTCGCCGAGCCGCGCCAGCTCGATGCGGCGCTGCGCCTCGTCGGGGAACTCGATCAACATCGTCGCCTTGAGATTGCTCCCGGTCGGGATCAGGGCGTTGTAGGTGTCGAGCTCATCCTGAATGGCTTCGGGTTCGAAGATGCGCTCAATGCGCAGCATTTCCTGCACCTGATACTGGATGGTGAGACGGTCCTCGAACAGCAGGGTGATGTGCTCGCCCAGGGGCACCTGGCGGTTCTTCTTGTGCGCAATCACTGTGGCGCGAAATGCAGCGCGCGCACTGGCATAGGCTTCAAGGGTGTAGAGCTCGGTTCGTGACAAAGCGTTCATGCGATTCCTCGGTTTGGTTGTGCTGAGCGCGTGATGCTGATGCAAGCCAGTGTTGCGGTGGGAGCCGAGCCCAGATCAAGCCTGTGGCAGGCTCTGCCGGCGAACAATGCGGCGAGACGCTTCGCGCGCGAGATGCGCTCCCACGAGCGTTGACCTGCTCCTCCCGTGGGGCCCCTCATGCGCGATCGGACGTTGCCGCGCGAGATGCGGCCCACCGCGCCTAAATGCCATACGCCCGGCGCAGCAAACTGAGCGGATGTTCGGCGCTGCGGCCATCGCCGAGGCCGTGCGCGATGTGGTTGCCGGCCATCACGCAGTCGCTGGTGAAATGATCCGCCTGCGCCTGTTGTACCCGCGTCTCCACCGGCTTGGCGATCTTGCGCGCCAGTGCGTAGCTGGCTTTCTTGACGCCGTAGGTGCCGTCGTGACCGGAGCAGCGTTCGATCGCGATAACGTCGGTGCCTGGCACCAGCTCCAACACCTGCCTGGTCTTCGGGCCGATGTTCTGCACCCGCTGGTGGCAGGCCACCTGCCACGCCACCTTGCCGAGCCCATGGCGAAACTCGGTGTTGAGCTGACCGGCAGTGTGGCGGTGCATCAGGTACTCGAACGGATCGAAGATCGCGCGCTTGACCGCCTGTACCTGCGCGTCGTCCGGGTACATCAGCGGCAGTTCCTGCTTGAACATCAGCACGCACGACGGAATCGGCGCCACGATATCCCAGCCCTGTTCAACCAGTGCCGTCAACTCGGGCAGATTCTCACGCTTGTAGCGATCGACCGAGTCGAGATCGCCGAGCTCCAGCTTGGGCATGCCGCAACACTGATTCTTGCGGATCAGCTTCACCGCAATGCCGTTGTGGCGGTACACCGCCACCAGATCTTCGACCATCTGCGGATGGTTGAAACGGCCATAGCAGGTGACGAACACCGCCACCTTGCCACGCGTCGGGCCGGCGGCGACGGCATGCTCGCCGCTGTCGTCGTCGCGCACGCGCTGCTCGGCGCTGTCGCTGTGATATTCGGGTACCGCGGCATCGCGATGCACGCCGAGCGTGCTTTCCAGCACGGCACGCACGGCGTTGTTGTGATTACCCCAGTTCACCGCCTGCACCAGCACCGGGATCGAGGCCAGCTTGCCGACGGTCTTGGTAGCCGACAGCAGCCTGGCCGCCGCCGGTGCGCCATCGCGGCGAAACTGTACCGCTTTGGCGCGCAACATCAGATGCGGAAAATCGATGTTCCATTCGTGCGGCGGAATGTACGGGCACTTGGTCTGGTAGCACAGGTCGCACAGGTAGCACTGCTCCACCACCTTGCCGTAATCGGCCTTGGCTACGCCGTCCACTTCCATGGTTTCGCAATTGTCGACCAGGTCGAACAGGGTCGGAAACGCGTGACACAGGCTGACGCAACGACGGCACCCATGGCACAGGTCGAACACCCGTTGCAGTTCGTGATCGAGCGCGTCTTGATCCCAAAACGCCGGGCTTTGCCAATCCAGCGGATGCCGGGTGGGCGCAGCGAGGCTGCCTTCGCGCGCGGTGGTGGTTGGGTTGCTCATCGCTTACCTCGTACCGGCGCAGATGCCGGTTGCTGTAGAAGCCCACCCCAGACCCTTTCTGGGACGGGCTCTGCGCGCGACACGATGGCAGCAGCCGCGCGAATCCTGTGGGAGCGCGCCCGCGCACGAAGCCACTGGCGAAACCGTTCGCTGACAGAGCTGGCTCCCACAGGGACAGACCACCGTTACGCGCGCGTTACGCGCGGGCGCTGCGCAGCGTCAAGCCAGTTCGTTCAGCGCCTTGGTGAAACGATTGGCGTGCGAACGCTCGGCCTTGGCCAGAGTCTCGAACCAATCAGCGATTTCATCGAAGCCCTCATCGCGCGCGGTCTTGGCCATGCCCGGGTACATGTCGGTGTATTCGTGGGTCTCGCCGGCAACCGCGGTCTTGAGGTTGTTGCTGGTGCTGCCGAACGGCAGGCCGGTGGCCGGATCGCCGCAGGTCTCCAGATATTCCAGATGCCCGTGCGCGTGCCCGGTTTCGCCTTCGGCGGTTGAGCGGAATACCGCGGCGACATCGTTGTAGCCTTCCACGTCGGCCTTCTGCGCGAAATACAGATAACGGCGATTGGCTTGTGACTCACCGGCGAACGCGGCTTTCAGATTGTTTTCGGTGTTGGAACCTTTGAGCGACATGATGACCTCCTGGTGCGTGGCGAAGTGGCGGCCCGGCACAGGCCGGGGAACAAACAGAATAACGCGCCGCAGTCGCGCTGGAAAATTGATTGTTCATATCGATTCAATTGAGCATGGCTATCGTTCATTTTCCGCTTGCGCGCCGCGGCTGCGCGATTGCGTGCGGCTTTGCGGTCGTTTTTGGCAGCGTCCGGGTATCAAGCAACCCGTCCGGCAACTCACGCAAACTCTCAGCCAGACGGCGCAGGAACACAGCCATTGCCGAGCTGCGCCGCCACACCATGGCGATGCGTCGGGTCGGCGGCTTGCCTTTGAATGGCAGCAACCGGATGGCGCGGTTTTCCGCCTGTGGCGGCTTCACCGCAAGCATGGGCAGCAAGGTGATGCCTACCTCTGCGGCGACCATCTGGCGCAGGGTCTCCAGGCTGGTGGCGCGAAACCCACTGCGCTCGCCGGCACCGGCGAGCTGACACACATCGAGCGCCTGATCGCGCAGGCAATGGCCATCCTCCAGCAGCAACAGGCTTTCGTGCGCCAGATCGCTCAGGCTGATCTCGCCGCGTGCGGCCAACGCATGGCCGAGGGGCACCGCCAGCACGAACGGCTCGGCAAACAACGGCTCGATATGCAGCATGTCATCGTGCAGTGGCAACGCCAGCACCCCGGCATCGAGCAGTCCTTCGCGCAACATGCGCAGGATGGTTTCGGTTTTTTCCTCGACCAGCAACAGCTCGAGGCGCGGAAAGCGGGCGCGGATATTGGGCACCACATGCGGCAGCAGGTAGGGGCCAAGGGTTGGAAACAGGCCCAGACGCACGGTGCCGGCTTCCGGGTCGAGCTGTCGGCGCGCCGACTCCTTGAGTTGATCGACCTCACTGAGGATGTGCCGCGCGCGCTGCGCAATGTCGCGCCCGGCTGGGGTCAGCATCACCTTGCGCGGCGCGCGCTCGATCAGGGTGATACCCAACTCCTGCTCCAGCTTCTTGAGCTGGGTCGATAACGTGGGCTGGCTGACAAAGCTGGCCGCCGCGGCACGGCCAAAATGGCGGTGCTCAGCCAGAGCCACGAGATAGCGCAGGTCGCGAAGGTTCATCGAACATCCAATTGATACACGCCAGCTATTGAAAATATCATGGCAATCAGCCAATGGTATCGAATACGGTTCGCCTCATCGGTCCGCGCAGCAGTTGCGCCCGTGACCTTCGGCCGATAGCTGATGCACATGGCGCTGTTATGCTGGCGTGATCCCTCTGAATGAAAGGCAAACTCATGCCTCGCTTCCTCACTGCATTGTTGTCTCAGGCCACCCTGTGCGCAGTCGCTTTTTCGGCGACTGCGGCCGATGTCCCCAGCGGCAAACTGCCCGACACCTTGCAGGCGGAGGCCTTCGCCATCGAACTGCGCATCGATCCGCGCGACGACGATTTCTCTGGCGTTTCGCGCATCGATGGCACACTCAGCAAGGCCACCCATACGCTGTTCGTGCATGGCCGCGACATGCAGATCAGCCACGCCACGATTACCCCGAAAGGCGGCGAATCGCTCAGTCTGAGCGCCAGGCAAGTACACGTGTCGGGGGTAATCGAACTGACCGCGGCGGCCGACATTCCGGCTGGGCCGGCGACATTGGTGCTGGAATACCGCGCGCCGTTCAATCGCCAGCTCGAAGGCGCCTACAAGCTGGTACATGCCGGCGAATCGTACGTGATGACGCAAATGGAACCGCTCGGTGCACGGCTGGCGTTTCCCGGCATGGACGAGCCGGCGTTCAAGCGGCCGTGGGACATCACCCTGATCGTGCCGCAAGGGCAAAATGCGGTCGCCAACACCAGGTTGGTCGAAGAAACCAAGCTCGCCGACGGTTTCAAGCGGCTGCGCTTTGCCCGCACCGAAAACCTGCCGAGCTACCTGATTGCGTTCGCGGTGGGGCCGTGGGACATTGTGGAGTGGCAGGACATACCCGCCAATGCGGTGCGCAACACGCCGCTCGCCTTGCGCGGCGTCGCCGCCAAGGGCCGCGGCAAGGACATGCACTACGCGCTGGAACACAGCGCGCAGATCGTCGAGGAACTGGAGCGCTACTTCGGCATCGCCTACCCGTTCGACAAGCTCGACATCCTGGCGGCGCCGGATTTTGCCGCCGGCGCGATGGAAAACGCCGGCCTGATCACCTACCGCGACAGCCTGATGTTCGCCAACGACCGCTCGCCCACCGGCCTGCGCCAGGCTTACTGGAACGTGCACGCGCACGAATTGGCGCACCAGTGGTTTGGCGATCTGGTCACCATGCCGTGGTGGGACGACCTGTGGCTGAATGAAGCCTTCGCCACCTGGATGGCGACGCGCACCATTCGCGCAATCAAGCCGGAGTTTGGCGGCGAGCGCGGCAAGCTGGAAGGCACGCTGGCGGCAATGGGCGGCGACAGCCTCGCCAGCACGCGCCGGGTGCGCGAGCCGATCGACGACTTCACCGAAATCGCGGCGGCGTTTGACGGCATCACCTACCAGAAAGGTGGCGCGGTGCTGGCGATGTTCGAGCACTTCATCGGCGCCGAAAACTTTCGCGCCGGCATCCATCAATATCTGGTCGAGCACGCCGGCGGCAACGCCACCAGCCGCGACCTGATTGCTGCCGTTGCGGCCAAGTCCGATGACCCCGAGGGCGTGTTTGCTGCTTTCAGCAGCTTTGTCGATCAGCCCGGCGTGCCGTTCCTGCGCGTTGCGCTGCACTGCGACGCCGGCAAGGCACCCACCCTGGACATCGCCCAGAGCCGCTATCTGCCGCTCGGCTCCAGCGCCGCCTCCGGCCAGCATTGGGGCGTGCCGCTGTGCCTGCGTTATGGCGCGGGCGAAGCGGTCAAGACGCAATGCAGTCTGATCAGCGACACGCAATCCCGCATCACGCTGGACAGCGCGAGCTGCCCGGACTGGCTAATGCCAAACGCCGATGCCGCCGGTTACTACCGCTTTGCGCTGGCGGCCGCTGACCAGCAGCGGCTCGATGCGGCATTCGAGCGGCTCAGCGACACCGAACAACGCGTCTATGCCGACTCGCTGGAAGCGGCATTTGAAGCCGGCGCGATCGATTCGACGAGCTACCTGTCGGCGTTGCCGAAGCTGGCGAGTGCGTCGGCGCGGCAGGTGGTGACAGCCCCGATCAGCACGCTGTACTGGATGGACGAACACGTGGCACGCAATGGCGCCGAGCGCGCCGCCTTGTACGGCAAAGTACGTGCCGTCTATCAACCGCGTCTGGATGCCCTGGGCCTCGACGCGAAGCCCGGCGAGAGCGACGACGCGCATTTGCTGCGCGCTACCCTGCAAGGGCTGCTCGCCGATTTCGCCCACGATCCAGCACTGCGCGCCACCCTCGCGCAACGCGGCCGTGCCGTGCTCGGCCTTGACGGCGATGGTGTGCTAAAGCCCGATGCGGTTGCCCCCGACCAGCGTGCACTGGCGCTGGAAATGGCCGCCGTCGGCGGCGATGGCGCACTGTTTGACGCCATGGCTAACGCCTTTCGCGGGTCCACCGACTCGGTGTTGCGCGGGCAGTTGCTGAGTGCGCTGGGCCGCTTCACCGACCCGGCGCTAGCGGCACGGGCGCGCGCCCTTTCGCTGGAAGAGAACACCCGCTCCAACGAGCTCACTCTGGTCGCCTTCAGCCAACTGGGGGAGCGCGAATCGCGCGCCGATACCCGTGCGTGGCTGCGCAGCGCCTACGACGCGCTGATGAAGAAAGGCCCGCGTGGGCTGGGCGGTGGTTTCGTCCGTCTCGACGCCTTCGCGCGCTGTTCGGATGCCGAAGCGGATGAAATCTCGACCTGGCACGAACCGCGCCTGCGTGAAGTGGAAGGTGGCCCACGGCGTTTGGCGCAGTCGATAGAGGGCATTCGTTTGTGTGCCGCGCTCAAGGCCGCGCAGCAACCCAAAGGGCTGGGACTTTAGCGTTGGCTATGCAGCCATGCCGTGACCCGGCGTGGCTGCGCCGACACCCGCTTTAGCCCTAAACTCTCGGCAGCGGCAATCGCCGCCTGCCGGGAGAATGGGGAATGCGCACGATACGGGTTTTACTGGTACTGGCATTGCTTGCCCTGGCGGCGTCGCTGACCGCTGCGCCCCGTGATATCGCCATTCCACCGGCGCTGCGCGACTGGACCGGCTGGGTGCTGCACGGACACGAGCGCGAGCTGTGCCCAAGCGTGCGCATCAGCGGCAACGCCAAAGCGTGTGGCTGGCCCGGCGTGCTCGATCTTGAAGTCGATGGCAACGGCGCACGCTTTGCGCAGCGCTGGGAGATGGTCGCGGCGGACTGGGTGCCGCTACCTGGCGATGCGCGCTGGCAGCCGGAGAGCCTGATCGTCGATGGTCGCGCGGCGCCCGTGCTGCTGCGCAACGGCACGCCGATGGTGCATCTGGATGCCGGCAGCCATCGCCTGAGCGGCCGCATCGTGTGGAACCAGCGCCCGGCCGAGCTGGCGTTGCCGCCAGCCATTGCCCTGCTGACGCTGCGCGTCGATGGCCGCGATGTGCTCGCGGTGCAGCGCAGCGATGACGGCACGCTGGCATTTGGCGACAGCACCCGTTATGAGGCCGACAGTCTGCAGATTAATGTGGCGCGACTGCTGCATGATGGTCTGCCGGCGACGCTGAGCACCTGGATTCAGTTGTCGGTGGCCGGGCGGCCACGCGAAATCAGCGTCGGCAGGGTTCTGCCCGAGGGCTACACCCTGCTGGCGATGGCTGGTGGCCTGAGCACCCGCATGCTGGCCGATGGCACACTGTTGGTGCAGGTGCAGCCGGGGACGCACGACGTGCTGCTCGCCGCGCGCGCAGCGGGTGCGCTAAGCACCTTGCAGGTGCCGGCGCTGCCGGCGCCATGGCCGCCACAAGAGGTCGTGCAGTTTGCTGGAATGACGCAATTTCGGATCGCGCAACTGGAGGGATTGCGCGCCCTTGATCCACAACAAGCAATCATGCCGGATTGGGCCAGCGTCATCGACACCCTGTTTCCCGGTCATGGCCGTGCGGCATGGGGCGAGATCGACCCGGCGCACTGGCCAACCTATCTGATTGAGCCGCGCGACACCGCCACCGTCAGCGTGCGCCAGCGTGGCCTGCCCGAATCGCGGCCGTCGCAGTTGCATCTGCAACGCGCACTGTGGCTGGATTTCGACGGCGCCGGCTACAGCATCAGCGACCAGATTAGCGGCGACATCGGCAGCCTGCGCCGGCTGGACATGCGCGCGCCATGGCAGCTGCAGAGCGTGCGCAGCGGCACCGACCAACTGTTGGTCACGTCCGGCGACAGCAACGCCAGCGCGGGGGTGGAGTTGCGCACGCAAACAGCCCAGTTGCAGGCGCAGGCACGGATTGCTGCCGGCAGCACCGGCAGCGGCTGGGCGCAACCGTTCGACAGCGCCGATGTCTTACTCAATCTGCCGCCGGGCTATCGCCTGCTCGCCGCGTTCGGTGCCGAACGCGCCTGGGGCAGTTGGTGGGATGCGTGGACCCTGCTCGATCTGTTCCTCGGCAGCCTGCTGGTATTGCTGGGCTGGCGGCTGGGCCGCTGGCCCAGCGCCGGATTGTTGCTTGCTTACGTGCTGCTGGTCTGGCACGAACCGTCAGCACCGCGCATCACGTTGTTGATCGCGCTGGCACTGGCGGTGGTGTTGCGGCTGACCGCAGCGGGGCCGTGGCATGAGCGCACCGCCTGGCTGCAACGCGCCGTGCTGGCCGGCATTGTGTTGCTGGGCTTGCCGTTCGCGGCCAGCCAGTTGCGATTGGCGCTGCATCCGCAATTGGAACGCGCCACGGTGCAGGTGGGCGCAACCGACATGCAACCGTATGTCAGCGCCAGGCGTGCGACGGCGCCGGACGAAGCCACACGCTTTGAGGACGCAATGCCGATGGCCATGGAGGCGCCAGCGCCGGCAACCCCGGCACCACCGCGGCCGGCAAAGGCCAACAGCAGCGCCGCCAGCGACACGCTGGAACGCCTATCCGTCAGCGGATCGCACATCAGCGTTGAAGACTTGTTCCGCTACCCCGATGACGCCATTCCGCAGGCCGGTTCGGCAATGCCGGCGTGGCACTGGCGGCAACACACCCTGAGCTGGGCCGGGCCGTTGTTGCCCGACGACGCGCTTGGCATCATGGTCTCGCCGCCGTGGCTGACCGCGCTGTGGCGGCTGCTGTCGGTGGTGTTGCTGGCGACCTTGCTGTGGCAGTTGCTGCGCGGCTTGCCGGCATTGCGCGCGGCTGCCGCGATGCCGCAGGCCAGCCGCTCCACGGCCGGCGCGAGTGCGGCCATGCTGGTCGTGGTGCTGGCGTTTTCGGCCAGTCTCGCGGCGCCCAGTGCGGCACAGGCACAGGGCACGATCCCCGATGCGGCTCTACTCGATCAATTGCGTGCCCGCCTGCTCGCGCCCGACCCGCGCTGCGGCACGAACTGCCTCGCCATCGAGCTGGCCGAAGTGCAGGCGAGCGCACGCGAGCTGAGCGCGCGTTTGCAGGTGCAAGCATTGGCCGATGGCGTGCTGGCACTGCCACGACTCGATGCCGGCAGCCTGTCGGCGGTGTCGCTGGATGGCGCCACCCCAGCAGTTCTGGGGGTCGCTGGCACCGCCCGTGTGCGGGTCGCGCGCGGCGCCCATTCCGTGCTGCTGCGTTATCGTTTGCAGGGCGGCCCGCTCGGACTGCATTTTACCGAGCAACCGGCACGGGTCAGCGTGCAGGCGCCCGGCTTCGGCATTGCCGGGCTGGATCGCGGCCGCCTGCTCGGCAACACGCTGAGCCTGACGCCGCCGCTGGCCGCCACCGTCAGCAGCGATGACACCCGCGCTACGGTGCAGGCACCGGCGTTCGTGCAAGTGGTGCGCAGTTTCCGCTTCGACCGCGAGTGGCTGCTCGACACCCGGGTGCTGCGGCTGGCACCCGCCGATGCCGGATTCAGCATTGCGGTGCCGTTGCTGGCCGGCGAAACGATCATCGGCGAGGCACCACCGATTGCCGATGGCGTGGCGCAGGTGGCGATGGCTGCCGGCAGCAACGCGGTGATCTGGAGTTCGCAGTTGAACCCGGCGGCAACGCTGACCCTGCAAGCCAGCAAGCGCACCGACCTGAGCGAGCGCTGGGATGTGGCGGTGAGCCCGCTGCTGCACGCCAGCGCGCAGGGTGTGCCGTTGGCACTGGATCAGCAAGGCGTGATCGACGACGGCGGCTACTGGCACTTCCTGCCGCTGCCGGGCGAGCAACTGCAACTGGCGATCAACCGCCCCGCGGCGATCAAGGGCAACGATCAGGTGATCGAAAACCTGCAATTGCGCGCCAACCCCGGCAAGCGCGCCAGCGACCAGCAGTTGGCGTTTATCGTGCGCGCCACCCGTACCGGTGAACTGCGCCTGCCGTTGCCGGCAGGTGCCCAGTTGCAGTCGTTGGCGATCGATGGCGTCGCGCTGCCACTGCTGCTGGCCGATGGTGCGGTCACCGTGCCGGTGCGCAATGGCATGCAAACGGTGCAAGTCGCCTGGCGCGAGAATCGCGACAGCGGCTTTGCCTTGCGCACGGCGGCGCTGCAACTTGGGCGTTCGGTGGCCGACATTCAACTGTCACTGGTCTTGCCCGATGATCGCTGGCTGCTGCTGACCGGCGGGCCGCAGATCGGGCCGGCGGTGCTGCTGTGGAGCGAGCTGGCGCTGCTGGCGTTGTTGGCGCCGGTGCTCGGGCGCTGGAGCGGCACGCCACTGCGCTGGCCACAGTGGTTGCTGCTGGGGCTGGGGTTCGCCACGGTTTCCTGGTGGGCCGCACTGATTGTCGCCGGCTGGCTGCTGGCACTGGGTCAGCGTGCGCGCCTGCCGGTCGAGCACGCGCAGCCACTGCGCTTCAACCTGGGCCAGGTGCTGCTGCTGGTGCTCAGCGTGGCGGCGTTGCTGAGCCTGGTGCTGGCGGTGCCGGCGGGCCTGCTCGGCAGCCCGGACATGGGCGTGCGTGGCAATGGCTCCAGTGGCAGTGTGTTGCAATGGTTCCATGACCGCAGTGCCAACGGCGAGTTGCCGGTGGCGAGCGCCTGGACGCTGCCGCTGTGGGCGTACAAGGCCGCCGTGTTGCTGTGGGCACTGTGGCTGGCCAACGCGTTGCTCGGCTGGCTGCGCTGGGGCTGGCAATGTTTCAGCAGCGGCGGCGTCTGGCTGTCGCAGGCACGCAAGCCGGCCGCATCGCCCGTGCCGACCGATTCAACCGCAACCAAGCATGACTGAGTGGCGGCTGGACATCGCGCTGCTACAGGCAGCAGCGCGATTGCCCGGGCCACAGCCGCGGTTCGAGGCCGAGCTGTTGCTTGGCCATGCGCTGGGCCGTGATCGCGCCTGGTTGTTTGCGCACGGTAACGAGTCGCTGGCCGTCGCGCAGCAAACCGCGTTCACTGCGCTGCTTGAACGCCGGATCGGCGGTGAGCCGGTCGCCTACCTGATCGGTGCGCGCGGTTTCTGGACGCTCGATCTGGCGGTGCAGCCCGGGGTGTTGATCCCACGCCCGGAAACCGAGTTGCTGGTGGAGCTGGCCTTGCCGCGATTGGCGCGCGATGGCCGGCTCGCCGATCTGGGCACCGGCAGCGGCGCCATCGCGCTGGCGATTGCCAGCGAACGGCCCGCGGCGCACGTCACCGCTGTGGACATCAGCACCGATGCTTTGGCCGTGGCGCAACGCAACGCCACCGCCACGGGGATTGGCAACGTGGTGTTTCGTCACGGTGATTGGCTGACGCCGTTGGCCGGCGAGCGCTTTACCGTAATCGTCAGCAACCCGCCGTATCTGGCAGCGGACGACCCGCATCTGCAACAGGGCGATCTGCGCTTCGAGCCGGCGTTGGCACTGGCATCCGGCGACGACGGCCTGGACGCGATCCGCCGCATCATCGCCGATGCGCCGTCGCACCTCACGCCCGGCGGCTACTTGTTGCTGGAACACGGCTGGACGCAGGGCGAGGCGGTGCGCGCGTTGCTCGCCGCCCACGGTTTTGTCGAGGTGTGCACCGCGCTCGATCTGGAGCAACGCGAGCGGGTGACTAGCGCGCGTTGGTTGTAGGGCGGGTTTCGCTGCATGCAGTCGCCCACAGGGTCGGCTCCTTGTACGTGGGTGACCGGCTCTTGTGGGAGTGCACCTGCGCGCGAAGCACTTTCGCCAGTTCGTTCGCCGGCTGGCCGGCCGCCGCAGAAAAGCGGGCTTGCCCCGGCGGGCGACACAGTGGCTCCAGGGGTGCTTCAAGGCGCAATTTCAGGAGCCTGCCCCAGATCAAGTCGGGGGCAGGCGCTGCGGCCGACCCGACTCAACCCGACGCAACAATCCGTCCGACCCGCAGATTCAATGGCCAGACCACCCGGCGCACGCGGGTCGGCTCGCCCCAGGCTTGGATAAATGCAGGTTGCATGGCGTGCAACGGATCGTTGCCGGTGGCAGCGAGGCACGTCTGACAGGCCGACCAACTGCGCAGGTAGGCAAGGTACTGCGGCAACGTCCAATCGCAGCGCAACTGCCAGACGGGCATGTCGTGCAGTTCGGCAAACGGAAACCACACCTCGCGATACCCCGTTTCAACCTGCACGCGCTGCGCCGGCCAGTACCGGCCGAGCACGTCGTGATAGAGATGTTCGAACAGGGCATCGACCGCTGCGTTTACCGACGAACGCTGGTAGCTGTAGATCGCCAGCAGCGCGCCGGGGCGTGCGACGCGACGCACTGCATCGCAGAACCGCGTTTGCGCGAACCAGTGATAGGCCTGCGCGACACTGATCAGATCGACACTGGCATCGGCGAGCGAACAGTTTTCCGCTGTTTCGACGGCATAGCGAACGCGTGGATGCGCCGGCGCCTGTGCGATCTGCTGGCGGCTTGGATCGCTGCCATACACGTGCGTGAAATGCTTGGCCAGCGCGCTGCTGGCCTGGCCATTGCCGCAACCGGCATCCCACGCCAGATCGTGCGCTGCACAGTGCTGCGCGAGCCACGCGAACAGGGCGTCGGGATAACACGGCCGTGCGCTGGCGTAGTGCGCGGCATGTGCGGAAAAGTGATCGGCGAAGTCAGCCATGCGCACCTGTGCTGGCGTTTGTTTGCGCCGCCTACTCGGCTTCGCTGCGCCACTGCCCTGGCTGCATGCCATCGAGGCGATACGGGCCAATGGCGATCCGGATCAGGCGCAGGGTGGGCAACCCCACCGCCGCTGTCATCCTGCGCACTTGCCGGTTGCGCCCTTCACGGATGGTAATCTCGATGAAATGGTCGGCCACGGTTTTGCGTTTGCGCACCGGCGGATCGCGTGGCCACAACCATTCCGGCGGATGCGCCAGCACTTGCACGCGAACCGCCTCGGTCGGCCCATCCTTCAGCACCGGGCCGGCCTTGAGTGCGGCCATCTGCTCGGCGCTGGGCGTGCCCTCGACCTGCACCACATAGGTCTTCGGCCATTTGAATCGCGGCGAGCTGATCTGCGCAATACGGTTGCCGTCGTCACTGAGCAACAACAAGCCTTCGGAATCGATATCCAGGCGCCCGGCGGCGTAAATCCCTGGCGGCAAACCAAAGCCAGCCAGCGTCGGGCGCGCAGTCGCGCTGCTGTCAGTGAACTGACACAGCACGCCATACGGTTTGTTGAGAGCGACCAGCACTCGCGTATTCTACGGCACACCACCGCAGCGTGCCTGCCCAACCCCGACCCAAGGCCCACCCTCGTCATGAGCAACGCCCTGCCGCAGTGCCATCCGCTGGTCGAACTGTTTCGTTATGCGCGCCCGTTTCGCCGCAGCGCGGTACTGGCCAGCCTGTATTCGGCACTGAACAAGCTATTCGATGTGCTGCCCGAACTGCTGATCGGTGTGGCGGTGGATGTGGTGGTGAATCAGCGCGAATCGTTCATCGCGCGCTTGGGTTTGCCCGATCCGATGCAGCAGTTGTTGGTGCTGGTCGGCCTGACCGTGGCGATCTGGGCGCTGGAGTCGTTGTTCGAGTATCTGTATGCGGTGCGCTGGCGCAACCTGGCGCAAGACCTGCAACACGTGCTGCGGCAAAACAGCTACGAGCACTTGCAACGTTTGCCGCCAGATGCCATTACCAGCGCCCGCAGCGGCCGGCTGATGGCGGTACTCAACGAGGATATCAACCAGATCGAACGCTTCCTCAACACCGGCGCCAATGAGCTGATCCAGGTGTTCATGTCGTCGCTGCTGGTCGGCGGCATTTTCTTCGTGCTCACCGCCAATCTGGCAGTGCTGGCGCTGTTGCCGGTGCCGCTGATCGTGTTTGGCGCGTTCTGGTTCCAGCGCCGTCTGGCACCACGCTACGCGCAAATGCGCGAGGCTGCCGGCACCCTGTCGGCGCGGCTGGCCAACAACCTCGGCGGCATGGCCACGATCCAGGCGTATACCGCCGAGCGTTTCGAGGCCGCGCATCTGGCGGCAGCGTCGGATGAATACCGTGCGCGCAATGTCGCGGCGATCCGTTTTTCCGCCGCGATCACGCCGGTGATCCGCATTGCGATCCTGTTCGGGTTTGTCGCCACGTTGTTGTACGGCGGCATGCTGACCCTGCGCGGCGAGTTGGGTGTCGGCAGCTACTCGGCGCTGGTGTACCTCACCCAACGGTTGCTGTGGCCGCTCACCCACCTGGCCGACATCACCGACCTGTACAACCGCGCCATGGCTTCGGTGCAGCGCGTATTCGCCTTGCTGGCGATACCGGTGGCCACACCCGGTGAGCTGGCGCTGGCCAAGCCGGTACGCGGTGAGGTCACGTTTGCTGGTGTGTGCTTTGCCTATGGTGCGCAGCGGGTACTCGATGATTTCACGCTGCGGATACCGGCCGGCGCCAGCGTGGCGCTGGTGGGCGCCACCGGCAGCGGCAAATCAACCGCGTTGAAGTTGCTGCTGCGCTTTCATCAACCTGATCGCGGCGTGATAAGTTTCGATGGCATCGACACCCGCCAGATCGACCCGATCGCGCTGCGCCGAGCCATCGGCTATGTCGCACAGGAGCCTTTTCTCACCGATGGCAGCGTGGCAGACAACATCGCCTATGGCGACCCGCTGGCGAGCCGCGCGCGCATCGAGGCGGCGGCGCGTGCCGCCGAGGCGCATGCGTTCATCGTGGCGTTGCCAAACGGGTACGACAACCCGGTCGGCGAGCGTGGCAGCCAATTATCCGGCGGCCAGCGCCAGCGCATCGCACTGGCGCGTGCGCTGTACCGCGAACCGGCGCTGCTGGTGCTCGATGAAGCCACCTCGGCGGTGGACAACGAAACCGAAGCCGCCATTCAACGCTCGTTGCTGCGCCAGGCCCATCGACGCAGCACCCTGATCATCGCTCATCGCCTGTCGAGCGTGCGCCACGCCGACTGCATTCACGTCATCGATGACGGCCGGATCAGCGAAAGCGGAAGCCATGCGCAGCTACTCGCGGCCAACGGCGCGTACGCCGCGTTGTGGCGTTTGCAGACGGGCGAGGTATCGGCGCCGGTGTGAAACAGCTTATTGCATGGCAGGCTTGCGGAATCGCAAGGTCATGCGATCGCTTTCGCCGATTGCGGCATACTTTTCGCGGTCCTTGTCGCCCAGACGCAGCACCGGCGGCAGGCTCCACACGCCAGCCTCGTGGTCCTTGCCATCGGCCGGGTTGGCATTGATCTCGCTCGCCGCTTCCAGCGCAAAGCCGGCTGCTGTGGCCATGGCAATCACCTGATCCTGGCCGACATAACCCGACGCATCGCCGGCGGCAACATCGCCATTGGCACGATGCTCGACCACACCCAGGGTGCCGCCGGGCTTGAGCACGGCAAAGAACCCCTGAAACATCACCTCGGCCGTTTGCGAACGCTGCCAGTTGTGTACATTGCGGAAGGTCAGCACCACATCGGCCGAACCGGGCTCGCCAAATACCGGATTGGCCAGATCAAACGTGCGAATCTCCGGCGCGCCATACGCTTCCGGCGCGCTCGCCAATTTGGCTTTCAGGGTTTCGATCTGCTTGCCATAGTAGCCCTTGGCACCCTCGCTGGTGGCACTTTCCGGGTCCATCACCGCGGCGATGTAATGGCCGTTGTCGCGCAGCATCGGCGCCAGAATCTCGGTGTACCAACCGCCGCCGGGGGTGATTTCGATCACGCTCTGCGTGGGTGTCACGGCAAAAAATGCCAGAGTCTGCGCCGGATGCCGCCACCCGTCGCGCGCGACATTGGCCGGGTCGCGCCAGTTGCCGGCAAGCGCAGCGTCCAGCGGCGATTGCGCGGGCTTGGCGGCAGCCGTGCTGGCCTGAGGCGCCGTTTCCGTGCTGGCAGTGGGCTCACCCGATGGCGAGCAGGCAGCAAGTGTGACGAGCATCGCGGCGGCAAGGGTGGTTCGGATCATGGCTGTCTCCCGGTAGTGCGTCGGTTTCCGGCACAGAATATCGCCGGCTGGTGGCGAAAGAGCCTAACACAGCCGGCGCGATGGGTAGCGCGGAGCGAAACCCATCGTGGCCTTGAAACGCATTGGCTTCGCGAAGGACGCAAACGACGCCAAGGATTCGACGCCAATCGGGAACATTTTTCGACTTTTGCGTGCTTTGCGGAGCGCTGTTGCACGTGCTCGGCCGGTACTCGCGGCGAAGCCCGCAGTGAGCGGCGATGAAATCCATTGCTCAACCGGTTTTCAACACCTTCGCCGACTGCGGGTACGGCGGCACATCGACATACGCACCCGATTGCAGTTGCGTGCTCAGCGCCTGCCACCATTCGGGATCGAAAATCTCGCCGTGCGCAGCCAACAACACCTGCCGGCGCTGCGCATCGAGGCCGAGAAAGCGCGGAAACTGTTCCGGAAACACGTCATGCTCGCCGACCGAAAACCAGGCACCGTCGGCGATTTCGTCTTCATGGTGGCGTGGCGTTGGCAGCGTGCGAAACCGGCATTCGGTGACCAGGCACAATTCGTCATAATCGTAAAAAACCACGCGCCCACTGCGCGAAACGCCGAAGTTTTTCAGCAGCAGATCGCCGGGAAACAGGTTGCTGCGCGCCAGATCCTTGATCGCCTGGCCATAATCGAGCAGCGCCCGCTCGGCCTCGGCCGACGCCACTTCGTGCAGATACAGATTGAGCGGCCGCAGCCGCCGTTCGGCGTAACAATGCAGCAATACGACGTCGTCGCCATCGCGCAATACCCGCTGCGCGCACTCCACTTCCAGCTCCGCAAGCATGTCCGCGGCGAACTGCCTGCGTGAAAAACGCAGGTAACGAAACTCCTGCACATCGACCAGTCGACCGACCCGATCATGGTGCGCCACCAACCGGTACTTTTCGTGGACCTGCTCGGGTGCTACCGACTTGCCGAAACCAAAGCGATCGCGGATCACCTTGAACACCAGCGGGTAGCTGGGCAGGGTAAATACCGCCATCACCATGCCACGAATGCCGTCGGCGGCACGAATCGGCTCGTCGCAGTGCAACGCCAGGTGCCGGAAGAAATGCCGGTAACGCTCGGTCTTGCCCTGCTTGGCGCGGCCCAACACGGTGTACAACTCATCGACCGGCTTGGCGGGCAGCAGCGTGCGCAAAAACACCACCGCATCGCCCACGGTCGGCAGGTCGGCATGGAAGTAGCTGTGGGTATAGCCAAACAACACCGCGACCTGATCGCCAGCGGTCAGTACGGCATCCACCCGCAATCCGTCATCGTCATTGACCAACGCAATCACGCACGGCGCATGCCGTTCGCGGCCGATTGCGCGGCCCACCAGATAGGCGCGGCGCTCACGATAGAACACGGTTTCCAGCAGCTCCACCGCAACTACCGGCACCGTGCCCCAACTGCGCAAGCGCGCATCGAGCGCGGCGGCAATTGCGCCGGCACACGCCGCGGCATCGCGGAACGGCACAGCGAATGGATAATCCGCCAGTACCCGTTCGAACAGCGCCGTCAGCCCGGCCGCAGCGACATAGCTGTGGCGTGCCACCGGATGGGTGATGTGATCGGTCGGCTCGATATCCAGCGCAACAAACTCGATATCCGGATCGACACCGCGGGTGCGAAAAAAGCGTCGCGTCAGCGTGTTGAAAAAGGTCTTGTACAACTCCGAATCGAGCAATGACGCGATCAGTGCGCCGTACTCGCACGCTACCTGCACCCATAGTGCATGCGCGAATATGCGCTCACCCATGCGCTGCTCCAGGCGCGCAAACGTCTCCGCGACGCTGTGATCGTACAAAGTGATGCGGGCAATCGCATCACGGCGTGCCGCCAGCCAGTCGCGACGCTCAAAATGGCGCTGCGCGCGGCGGGTGATGTCGGCAAAGCGCGCGTTGTAGTCGGCAAACGCGTCGACCAGCAACTCGGCGGCCTCGCGGGCGAACGCAACGTGGGAATGGCGCGGGCTCATGGCGGCAGTATCACCGCAGCCAGCCTTGCGTGCCAGTGGGGGATGACGGTGCGCAATGTGCAGCGTGGCGAAACATCCACTGCACCTGCAAGCCCGCTAAATCTGCACCACCGCTTTGTCGAGCACGCGACGCAACGGGCTGCCGGCATCATCGAGCAGCGCGTCGACCACGCGTTGGCCGTAGGCGATGCGCGCCTTCATGATCGGAACGGCCTTGCCCGATGCGGGCGCGTCCGGCCAGCCGTCGGCAACCGTGCTGTCGAAATCCTCGCCGCTGCCGATGCCGATGGGCGGCTCGATGAGGATCGGCTGCATCTGCGGGTTCGCCATCGCGGCACTCGTCGCGGCAGCGCGCGACGATTCCAGCGCGTGCAGGTAGCCACACACTTCCGGCGCGATCTGTTTTGCCGCCAGTGCCTCGGCGCTTACGCCCTGGTCGTACATCACCTGTGCCAGTCGCAAGTTGTCGATATCGCCGCGCAGCAATTCATCTTGCAGCAGGTCCACCGCGCGCAGCCCTACCTCGATCAGGTTGCTGAAGGGCTTGAGTTTGGGTGACGGCTGGGTCGGCGACATCAGTACCACGATCGCCTCGCTGGCACCCAACGCCAGCGCCTCGCGCAGCGGTGCCTTGTCGAACACGCCACCATCGACATACTGATGACGCTTCGATTTGTTTTTGTAATCGTACCGGCGGTTGTCGTTTTGGATCGGCGCGGTACCCAGCGGCACCGCCGAGGAGGCCAGCAAAGCCTCGTTCAAATCCGCGAACGGCCAGAACTCGAGCGGCACCGGGATTTGTTGCTGTGCGTACCAGTCGCGAATGCGTTGCTGATTGCGCTCCTGGGTACACAGCGTCAGCGCTGCCGTTTGCAGGTTGACCGTTGGCACCACCAGATCAACCGTGCCGGCGGCGAGTGCGGCCTGCGCGTCGAGCGGCAGTGCGGCGTTCACTACTTTGCGCAAGGGCTTTAGGTTGACCAGGCCTTCGGGCAGGTTGAACAGGTTGAATAGAAAATTCGATTGGAATACGTCTTTCTTGCGAATGCCGCCATACAACTCGACGAGTTGAGCTGTTCGTGCGCGATCAGCGTCTGCCAGCGCCGCAAACGGTGCGATCAGGCTGCCGGTGCTGGTGCCGGTAACGATCTGCCAGCGCAGTGTCGGATAGATTTCAAGGATGCGCTGAAACACTCCGGCACCAAATGCACCCTTGGCGCCACCGCCGGAAAATACCCATGCGAGTCGGTTCATGGTGTGCCCTATCGCCGAATTCCGTGCCCCGCAGCTTCTCACCGTTCATCGCCTGTCGCAACAACGCGACTGGCTGAGAACGGGTTGACACTTGCGGTGGGGGGGTAAGTTTCACCCTGCAATGCGCGTGGCGTGGTTTATATTGCGGTGCGTGATGCGCTCGGTATTGCTTGATAACCATAAAACTCAAGGAGTATTGCCAATGAGTGCCTTTTCAAGCGTAGGAATGCCCCCGCTCCAAGGAGTCAAAGTGACGGTTGTGACCGTCAAAATGTTTGTTTCGGCGATTGTCTTGGCCGTTCTTTTTTCAGTGTGAGCGCGCAGGCGCGGTCGCGCGATAACAACCCCTGCAGCAACGGCTGTGTCACGCTGCATCAGACTGTCGATGGTTTGGTGATCGTCGCGGCGCTTGATGCCGCCGGTAATGTGCTAGCCACCGATTCAAAGCGCGTGGATGCTGCCGTTGCTCGTGAACTGTATTGGCCGGCGCACGACCTGTTGTTGTCGTATGAGCGCGTCGATGGGCAGTTCCTCTCGCTTGCCGGTATGGATGTTGGGCAGGAATCCTACCCATTACCCGGCGGTGGCTCTGCGACGATCATTCATCAGGGCGGTTACGACCTGATCATCATTACCGGGCCGGGGGGGTAATGTCGTTGAGGTGAGAATCCAGGTGACTGGCGGAACCCGGGAAAAGTAAGCATGCGTTAGCCAAACGACTTCGATTGCGGTCAGCTTTCGATGGGCCACGAGTGGGTTGCAACGGCGCGATAGGCACACCCCCAACCGGCACCGTGCAGCGATGCGGGCAACCCCGGCCTTGGCCGGGGTTGCCCCGTTTGTTTTGCAACGCTGCCACGCACACCCCAGAAACTCGCGGCGCGATGTTGCCGATTGAAACATCGCCGTCAGGCGGTAAACAGCGCCCGCATCTTTTTCATTGCAGCGGCTTCGATCTGGCGGATGCGCTCTGCGGAAACCCCGTATTCGTCGGCGAGATCCTGCAAGGTAACCTTGTTGTCGTCATCCAGCCAGCGCCGACGCACGATGTCACGTGAGCGTGGATCAAGCTCGGCCATCCCCTCACGCAGCAACCCCAGTTGATGATCCTCATGATCCTCGATGGCGTAGCTCAGCGACGGGTCGGCGCCGTGATCGATCAGGTAGGCCGACGGCGCCGGCGGCGCGTCGTCGTTGTCGTCGTTGCGCAGGTCAAAGCCGACATCACGGCCGGATAGACGCGATTCCATCTCGCGCACTTCGCGCTCGGAGACGTTGAGGTCCTTGGCGACCGCGCGCACTTCCTCGGCGTTGAGCCAGCCAAGACGCTTCTTGGCGCGGCGCAGATTGAAGAACAGCTTGCGCTGTGCCTTGGTGGTGGCGACCTTGACGATACGCCAGTTACGCAGGATGAACTCGTGCATCTCGGCGCGCACCCAGTGCACCGCAAAGCTGACCAGGCGCACGCCCTGATCGGGGTCGAAGCGCTTGACCGCCTTCATCAGCCCGATGTTGCCTTCCTGCACCAGATCGCCCATGCCCAGGCCGTAACCCTGATAGCCGCGTGCGACATGCACCACGAAACGCAGGTGCGAGAGCACCAGTTGCTTGGCGGCATCGAGGTCGTCCTCGTCACGAAACCGCCGCGCCAGCGATTGTTCTTCTTCGGCGGTCAAAACCGGAATGCGGTTTACCGCGCCGATGTAGGCATCGAGTGAACCGATGGCACTGGGGATCGGCAGATTGTTGGCAACCAACGCGTTGACCGACATGGGGGATCTCCTCGGTGGGTTTGTCGATTTTAGCACTCCACCGTTTGGAGTGCTAAGCGGAGTTGAAGTTCCATTCATATTTTGTTTGAAAAACAGGGCTTTAAGGAAACGCTGATCAAGCCCGTGTTTCCGCAGGCCGTGGCTGGCCTGCACGCGGATCAATTACGCAAGTGATTGATCCGGAAGTGCCGAGTCCGGCGATGCCGGGCTCGGCGAGTCTGAAAAATCCAGGATGGACTTGTTCAGACCATCCTTAATCACTGTTGGTCGCCTTGCGTACCGCCCTGCCGCCCGCTGCCGGGGCCATCACACTGATGACGATGGCACTGGCCAGAATGCCGATCACCACGCCCAACGACCACAGCGGCGGTACCAGTACCCAACCGGCGATCAGCATCTTGGTGCCAACGAAGATCAGCACCAGCGCCAGCCCGTAGGTGAGCAGATGGAAGCGCTCCTTCATGTCGGCCAGCAGAAAATACAGCGCACGCAGGCCGAGGATGGCGAAGATATTGGCGGTCATCACGATGAACGGGTCCTGGGTCACCGCGTACACCGCGGGGATGGAATCCACCGCGAAAATCATGTCGGTAACCGCCACCAGCACCAGCACCACAAACAGCGGCGTGAACCAGCGTTGGCCGCTTTTGATCACGCTCAGGCGCTCGCCATGAAAATCCGCGGTGATGCGCAGGTGGCCACGCATCCAGCGCAGCGCCGGGTTGCGTTCGAGATCAGGGTTGGCGTCGGCGAACCACAGCATCTTGCCGCCGGTGACCAGCAAAAACAGCCCGAACCCGTAAAGAATCCAATGAAAACGGCTGATCAGCAACGCACCGAGCAGGATCATGAGCGCGCGCAGCACGATGGCGCCGATTACGCCGAGCACGATCAAGCGTTTCTGGAATTCGGCCGGTACCGAAAAATAGGTGAACAGCATCAGGAACACGAAGATGTTGTCCACAGACAGCGATTTTTCGATCAGATAACCGGTGAGAAACTCGGTGGCCTTGCGGTTGGCCAACTCGCGGCCGCTGCTGTAATCGAGCCAGCCCCACAACCCGGCGCAGAACACCAGCGCCAGTGCCACCCACAGCAGGGTCCAGCGCAATGCCTCGCGATTGGACACCCGATGCGCGCCCTGTGTGCGCAGGACCACCAGGTCCACACTTACCGCCACCAGCACGAAACCCGCGAAACCCAGCCACAGCCACCATGTAGCAATCGATTCCATACCCATCCTCAACGCGTCCGCGACAGGGTGCCGGTGTGCGATGCCAGGGAGGCAGTGCGGCGTGAGCGCCTGCAACCGAGACATCGCACGACCGCTGCGCGGACGCATCCGCAGCGGGCCACGGCGACAAGGTCTCGCTCGCAGGGTTGCGGCCTGAAGCCGCAGTGGACTGCCTGACGGACCGGAGCTGTGCGCTCGTGTTGACGATCCGCCCGATTGGGAGCTACTCCCCTTGTAGGGATGCGCCCGGTATATCCGGTTCGCCCCATTATTCTACGGTATCGACGTGAGGCGGGGGTGAACACGGCAGCTGCGCACGCGCCGGCAGGCGCCAGTTGATCGGCGTCGAGCCGGCGCCCTGCAGCCAGCGATTGGCCTTGCCGAAATGGCCGCAGCCGACGAAGCCGCGATGCGCCGACAGCGGTGAGGGGTGCGGTGCGCGCAACACGCAGTGGCGCCGTGCATCGATGATGCGCCCCTTGGCCTGGGCATAGCTGCCCCAGAGCATGAACACCAATCCTTCGCGCTCGCGGCCAAGGGTTTCGACAATATGGTCGGTGAAACCTTCCCAACCCCTGCCCTGTTGCGAACCGGCCTGCCCGGCCTGCACCGACAGCACGGCATTGAGCAGCAGCACGCCCTGCGCTGCCCACGGCAGCAGGCAACCGTGATCCGGCGGCGCGATGCCAAGATCACGTTCGATCTCGGCAAAGATGTTGCGCAGCGACGGCGGCACCGGCACGCCCGGCGGCACCGAAAAACTCAGGCCATGTGCCTGACCGGGGCCGTGGTACGGGTCCTGGCCGAGGATTACCACCTTCACTGCGTCAAACGGCGTGGCGTCAAGGGCCGCGAACATCTGCCCACCCGGCGGGTAAATCACCACCCCGCGCGCGCGTTCAGCGCGCAGGAACGCCGCCAGCGACTGCATCTGCGGGCACCGCAGATAGTCGCCGACGCGCTCGCGCCAGGAAGCGGCCAGCCGCACCGCTGGCTTGGTGTCGTTGCCCAGGTGGGCCAATTTGCTTGTGTCTTCACACATTCGTCACGTGCTCCTCAAGAGCCATTGTGCATGGTCGATTATGAGCTTGGAGACGCTCTGAACAAGTGGGTTTCCGTCATGCCAGCGAAAGCAGGAATACAGCGAAATCAATAGCCCGGACAGCGGCTTTCGCCGGGGTGACGACATTTCTTGGAGGGATCGCCGATCCTGCCGACAATTGAATTGGCATCTTGCCGTATCACAGATCAATCGTGTGGCTTGTACGAAGCAATACAAAGGAGTCAGCGTAATGCGCCAGAATCTACCGGTCACCCAGCAGGAGACCACCTTTCCTGACGGCGACACCATCGTCTCGGTCACCGATCTGAAAGGCAAGATCAGTCACTGTAACGCCGCCTTCGTGAAAATCAGCGGCTTTCAGGTCGAGGAGTTGCTCGGCCAGCCGCAGAACATCATCCGCCACCCCGACATGCCGGCCGAGGCCTTTCGTGATCTGTGGGATACGATCAAGGCCGGCGAGCCGTGGTCGGGGATGATCAAGAATCGCTGCAAGAACGGCGACCACTACTGGGTGAGCGCCAATGTCACGCCAGTGTTGCTGCACGGCCAGCCGGTGGGCTACATGTCGGTGCGCACCAAGCCCAGCCGCGAGCATATCGAGGCTGCCGACGCGCTCGCGCCAGGAAGCGGCCAGCCGCACCGCTGGCTTGGTGTCGTTGCCCAGGTGGGCCAATTTGCTTGTGTCTTCACACATTCGTCACGTGCTC
>Ga0100395_1000294_pt1 | contig 37073 bp, 34 predicted proteins | sample CryGeymeta201519_FD_81542 | JGI IMG/M metagenome (GOLD analysis project Ga0100395, IMG submission 81542) | Groundwater microbial communities from Crystal Geyser aquifers in Utah, USA - Crystal Geyser metaG 2015-19 | ecosystem: Environmental > Aquatic > Deep subsurface > Groundwater | place: USA... | reverse complement strand
GTAAAAATAATGATTTAGTCAAAACTGTCCCCTTTTAAATTTAAAATATACCCAAATCTAATAGCCAGTGCGTGTATATTGTTAAAACTTATCAAATAATCTATAATATTAATAATAAAGATATTTAATCTATTATTTTATGTACCAAGTTGTTCATGGTTTATCAGGAGTGCTAATCGGCAGCCAAACAAATAATCCAGTAATCGCTTTTATTTTGGGCGTAGTCTCCCATTTTATTTTAGATGCTATACCGCATGACAGTCTTGAGATACATAATTGGCAAGACAATGGCAGGGGAGAAAAAATGAAAAAATTTGTTTTAGAAGCAAGTTTGGATTTATTTCTCTTTTTATCAATTATTTTAATTCTAATATATACCGATAAGTTAAAAATTAATATGCCAGTCGTCGCCGGAGTTACGGGCACACTGCTGCCAGATTATGTTTGGGCCGTGGCAGAACTCTTTAAAATTAAAAATACCGTCACGGATAAATACAAACAATTCCATAATTGGGTGCATGGCATATTTTATAAACCGGTTTATTTGCCTGGGAAATATGTGATTCCTATTCAGCTTGGTGGTGTAATATTTTTTATATTATTATATCTTCTCCTCTAATACTTCACTGCTTTAATCTCTGGAATTTTTTCTTTTAGCCGCTGGCCAATGCCAGAGCCAAAAGTAAGATAAGCCATTGGGCAGCCTTGACAGGCGCCTTTTATTTTTAACTCTACTACGCCATCTTTAACGGATTTCAACTCAACATCACCGCCGTCCGTTTGAAGGCTAGGGCGAACGTCTGCTAATATTTTGTTAACCCTGTTAAATAGTCCCGGTTTATCGGGACTCCGCTTCGCGGATTTAACAGGATAAATTTTTTCTTCTATTCTTTTCATAGTAATTTTTTATAGCTATTCGCAAAGCTTGATCGCCCAAGACTGAACAATGCACTTTTCTGGCTGGCAAGCCGCCTAATTCTTTTAATATATCATGGGGAGTAAGTTTGATTGCTTCAGCTAATTTCATCCCGCCTCGCCTGGTAACTATAACTGAAAGCATTGAGGTGGAGGCAATGGCTGAAGCGCAACCAAAAGTGCGCCAAGCGCATTTTTTAATGCGCTCGCTTCTAGGATTAATTTTAATCCAGATAGTCATCACGTCACCGCAAACCGGACTGCCGGCTGTGCCGACTCCGTTATATTCACCTTTTTTTGGCTCATCAAGCTGAATGTTTCTTGGTTTAAAAAAATGATCTTTGACAGTCGGAGTGTAAAGCCAGCCAATTGTCTTATCTTGGCTGATGACATCTTTATTTTTTTGAAATATTTTTTTCATTTTTTATTTTCTAATCGCGGTTAATCTTCTTAAATCATTAATAATTTTTGGCAAAACCTTTAATACCTGATCAATATCTTTTTTAGTAGTGCTCTTACCCATAGTAAAGCGCATTGAGCCGTGGGCAGCGCCAGCATCTTGACCAATAGCCAGAATGACATGAGACGGTTTAAGGCTTAGAGAATGGCAGGCAGAACCGGTAGAAACATAAATTTCCTTGGCGTCTAATTTTAGCATAATTGATTCGCCCTCAATCCGTTTAAAAGTAACATTGATATTATTAGGCAATCTTTGCTGATGGTGACCGTTAAGAATAGTTTCGGGTATTTTTAAGAGCTCCATAACAAAATAGTCCCGCAGTTTGGTTAAACGTTTTGATTCTTCTTTTTTTGCTTTATTGGCGAGTTCTAGCGCTTTGGCAAAACCAACTATGGCCGCGACATTTTCCGTACCCGGTCTCATCTTACCCTCTTGCTCGCCGCCATAAAGGATTGGCGCCAGTTTGATTTCTTTTCTTTTATATAATAGGCCGATTTGTTTGGGGCCATAAATTTTTGAGCCGTTAAGAGTCATTAAAGCCACGCCTAATTTATCTACATCTAAATCAAGATAGCCGGCTGCTTGGCAACCGTCAGTGTGCAAAATGGGGTAAATTGGATTTTTACTTTTACCAACTTGCTGAATCTGGCGGTAATTTTTGATAATACTGGCAATTTCAGCGATTGGCTGAATGGTGCCGATTTCGTTATTGGCATACATTATGCTCAAGAGAATGGTGTTCGGCTTAAGCGCTTTCATCAGTTCATCCGGGCTGACTAGGCCGAATTTGTCTACTGGTAAATAAGTGACCTGAAATCCTTTCTGCTCTAGCGCGCGAAAACTTTCCAAGACCGCGGAGTGCTCAATTTGAGTTGTAATCAGGTGGTAATTTTTTGGATTCTCCGGCGGCTGGCGGATAAATTGATTGGCAATGCCAAAAATCGCCAGATTATCTGATTCAGTGCCGCCGGCGGTAAAAACGATTTCTTCTGCTTGGCAGTTTAAAACTTTAGCCACAGATTCTCTGGAATCTGCGATGGCGCGCGCTGCTTCACGGCCGATTTTATAAAGCGACGACGGGTTGGCGAATTTTTTATTATAAAAAGGCGCCATTGCTTTGACAACTTCTTCATCCATGGGCGTAGTTGACGCGTGGTCTAAATAGATCATAAAATTTTACCCTCTCCCTCTAGCCCCTCCCCCGCTTGTGCGGGGGAGGGATTGGGAGAGGGTTTAAATTAAATCATTTACAGTATTAATCTTCTATCGTGATAGCTTCTGACGGGCAGACACTAATAATATCTTCCTTGCCATAGCCGTGTTTTTTATAATCGTGGTCTTTGACCTGGCTTTTACCCTCGGGACCGGCAATAAAACACTCTGGATACATTGAGTAGCAGCTGCCGCAGGCAGTGCATTTATTTTTATCAACCGTGATTTTACTCATATTATTGATGGCGATCAGTTAATTTTCTCAACTGGATAATAAGCTTATCTACCGCTAAATCAGTCGCTTCAATCATCGTGTGGTCATCTTCTTTGGCTATCAGAATATTACTCGGCAAATGAAGAATCAACTCAACCTGGTAAGCGGCTTTGGTGGCAAAGGCTTCTGCTTTGACTTCTAAACGGCACTCCTCTTGTTTAAATCTTGCCATCAGTGTCTGAAAGCGATCTAATTTTTTAAGACAATAATCAGTTAAAAAATTTTTATCTCGCTCGGATAGGTTTTTATAGGTATAGTTTATTGGCAACATAAAAAAATTTTAAATTCTATTTTATCTCACTCCGCATTTTTCTACGTAATTTTTGGCAAGATCGCATAAATCATGCATCTCCTGGTCAGTAAAACTTTTATAATTATTAAAATCCTGGTTGTTTAAATCGCCGGTGGCTTGAAATTTTTGCAAATAATATTTTTTAGCGCCTTTGATGAGTTTTGCCATTTTTTCAAGATCACTTCGGGAATGGAGCGCCGGCAGAATGGTTGAACGGAATTCATAAGGCAGATTTGAATGCATGATTATCTTTATGCTTTCTCTTATTTTCTTTGTACTGACTGTAACATTAACAATTTTTGAATATTTTGGCAAAGGGCCCTTGATATCCATCGCCAGATAATCAACTAATTTATCCTGAATCAATTTTTTGAGCATTGATGGGTTTGTGCCATTAGTGTCAAGCTTAACTAAAAACCCCATTTCTTTTATTTTGCGGATAAACTCCGGCAGGTCTGCGTGCCGGGTGGGCTCGCCGCCGGTAATGACAACGGCATCAAGCACCTTTTTTCTCCGTTTTAAAAATTCAAATATGTCGGCTGGCGGTAAAATATCCCCTTTATTAATTTTGGTGACAAGGTTCGAGTTATAGCAAAAGGGACAGCGGAAATTGCAACTTATAGTAAAGATTATGGCTGATACTTTTTGAGGATAATCAAGTAGGGATGTTTTTTGTAAGCCGCCGATAAGCATAGGGATAAAGAAAATTCTTATCTTAAATAAAAACTCTTCCCTGTTTGCAAGCGATATCAGAGAAGAATTTTTATCTGATTAAACATAAGATTAGTTAGCGCAGGTATCACAAATCTGTTTGTCAAAAGTCTGGCGATCGCCAAATTCCGCGCGTTTGCCATCGTTCCATTGGTTGATCGGGCGGAGATAGCCAACAACCCGGGAATAAATCTCACATTTTGTTCTTTTTGTTTTTGCTGGTGGCATAGGGATCTCTTTTATTCATTAACGATACATATTATTTATATATCGTCCTGTATGGTCATTATAGCATAAATTTTTCAACTTTTCAAGCATATTAATTACTAAATAATTCGGCTTGTTCTGCGTTATTAGCCTCTAACATTTCAGCTACTTCAGCATAACCGATTTCCTCATCGCATTTGGGGCAATACTCATGTTCACCTGATAAATAGCCATGAATCGGGCAAATGGAAAATGTGGGACAAATCGTATAATATGGCAAATGATAATTTTCGGCTATTTTTCTAACTAAATTCTTAGTGGCGTCAATGGACGGCATCTTTTCACCTATAAAACCGTGTAAAACTGTGCCGCCGGTGTATTTGGTTTGCAGGTCGTCTTGCAGGTCAAGGGCTTCAAATATATCGTCAGTAAAGCCCACTGGCAGCTGGGATGAATTGGTATAATATGGTGCGGCATTTTTTTCTCTATAAGCACGCTCATTAGCCACAATAATGTCAGCATATTTCTTTTTATCAGCCTTGGCAAAACGGTAAGTGGTGCCTTCGCCGGGCGTCGCTTCTAAATTATACAAATGATTGGTTTCATTTTGATAGGTCATCAGTTTATCGCGCATATATTCAAGGATTTCTTTAGCCAGGCTATGGCCTTCTTTGGCGGTAATACTTTTGCCTATAAAATTAAGCATTGATTCATTCATACCGAGAATGCCAATGGTATTAAAATGATTTTTCCAGTATTCCCCGAATTGGTCTTTAATTCTACCTAAATAAAATTTGGAATACGGGTAAAGACCCATTTCGGTAAATTTTTCAATGACTTCCCTTTTTGTCTCAAGTGACTCCCTGGCAATCGTCATCAGGCGATCAAGCCGTTTGAAATAGTCATCTTTGTCTTTAGTCAGATAGCCTAGACGGGGTAAATTAATTGTGACTACGCCGATACTGCCAGTTAGGGGGTTAGCGCCAAAGAGACCGCCGCCTCGTCTTCTTAATTCCCTATTGTCTAGGCGCAGACGGCAGCACATGCTTCTGGCATCATCTGGATTCATGTCAGAGTTTATAAAATTTGAAAAATAGGGAATGCCATATTTGGCAGTCATTTCCCACACTGGATCAAGCACCGGGTTTTCCCAATCCATATCTTTGGTGATGTTATAGGTTGGAATTGGAAAAGTGAAAACGCGGCCCTTGGCATCACCGACTAAATAAACTTCGGCCAAAGCCCGATTAAACATGTCCATTTCCGGTTGGAAATCTTTATATTTATCTTGAGTGACTTCACCGCCAATGATAACATAATCTTCGGCTAGCGCGCCCAATGGTTTGATGTCTAAGGTGATGTTGGTAAAGGGGGTATTGCCGGTAATGAATATCTTGCCGTTTCTTCGGGCTATTACTGTCTCATTGTCTGTATTGGGACACCAGATAACTCCTTGATAATCTACCGCTTCAATTTTATTAATATAAGTATCTCTAATCTCTTCAATATTATCTGTATCTTGAATAATCGGAATCTTTATTAGTGAATTTGAATCTATAACTTTTCCAATTTCCTCAAGTAAATATTTGTTGTCTTCTTTTCTTACAATTCTATGCTTGGGAGAAATGAGCTGGTCTGTGAGTTTATTTTTAAGACTGAACATTTTGCTTTTATATTTTTTGGCAAAGACTTTTTTGACCGGCAAATATTCAATATATTCTTTTTCAATATTAAAAGTAGCTATTATATCGCCCTTTTTTACTTGGTTGTATTTTTTCCAGCCATCATTAGCTAGAATTTCAGTATCTTCAGACATACATTGAAAGCCGACTCGGGTGGGAATGTTCATGTTAAACATGAATTCTTGCAAAGCTTGCTTAATTTGTCCGTAGTTGAGTTGGTCATAACGGATGAATGGGGCTAAGTAGGTATCAAAATTAGAAAGGGCTTGGGCGCCATTGGCTTCGCCCTGAAGAGTGTAGAGAAAATTGACTACTATCCCAAGAGCACTTCTAAAATGCTTAGGGGCTTTACTTTGGATCTTGCCTTCAACACCAGTAAAACCATAAACCAGCAAATCTTTAATATCCCAGCCACAGCAATAAGCGGCCAAAAGTTGCAGGTCGTGCAAATGCAGGTCGGCGTCAATATGAGCTTGCCTGACTTCCGGCGGGTAAATTGAATTGAGCCAGTAGTGGGCAGAAATTGTTGAAGCCACATGGTTATTCAAGCCTTGGAGTGAATAAGCCATATTTGAGTTTTCTTTAACGCGCCAATCTAATTTGTTTAAATATTGATCAATCAGATCATCAGAATTAATAAACTTATTCAAATCTCTAATCTTGGCATGCTGTTCGCGATAAAGAATATAGCCTTTAGCTGTCTCAACCAGATCCTCTTTAATCAATATCTCTTCAATAATATCCTGAATTTCTTCAACGTTGGGGATAATTTGCCCATCAAATTTTTTGTTTAAATTCTTGACAACCTGTTCAGTCAATTTTTCCGCCAAATGCTCGTCTTCATGACCAGTTGCTTGAAGTGCCTTAAAAATAGCAGTTTTTATTTTTCCTGCGTCAAAAGCCATTACTCGGCCATCGCGTTTTTTAATTTGAGTGACATCTTTAGCCATAAAAACAAAACAAAAAGACCTTTATCCATCGCCTGGTCTTTTTTATTAACACGGTTTATCAAGGACTATTTTGTAATTATCATTATAAACTTTTTTATGGCTCTAGCAAAGGGAGTTATCCACTGTTTTTTTAAAAAACCAAAATTTACTATCCAATAACAGCTTTTTATTATATACTAAAACTGTAAAATATAATTTATCAATTAAAATAAATAAAAATATGCCGGTGGAATCAAATGATTTTCAAAAAGAACTTGAGGCGCAAAAAGAAATTCTGCTCAAAATTTATGAGCAGACTCAAAAGACTAGACGTTATATTTTATTTGGCAGAATTTTAAGCGTAGTTTATCTTATCTTGGTAATCGCGCCCATAATCTTTGCTATTTTTTATCTGCCGCCCCTATTCAAACAAGTTGTTGAACCTTACAAGGAACTCCTGGGACAAGATAACGGCCTGCCCAGCGACAATGCCGATTTAATGAATAACCTATTAAACCAGTTAAAAAAATAATTTAATGCTTTTCAAACGCATGAAAGAACTGATCCAGCAAGCCAGGAACCTGGTACAAAAAATAAATCAAGCTGGCCAATGGCTTGATATCATCACTAAAAAAATAAAAATAAAGGCTCTGAATATTGAGATGAATGAGCCTGATTTTTGGTTGAATAATGAAAAGGCAAAAAAGGTGTCAAAGGCAGCGGCGGATCTGCAAGACGAGGTGAATGACTGGCAAACACTGCAAAAAGAAACTGATGAAATAGTCAGCCTGGCGGAAACGAGTGAACAAGAAGATGAGCACTCAATTAAAGAAGATTTACAAAAAAAACTGGATAAATTGCAGAAAAAATTTTCAAAATTAGAATTTAATCTGATGTTTAACGGCGAGTATGATAAAAATAATGCGCTGCTGGCCATTCATGCTGGCGCCGGGGGTACAGACGCCCAAGACTGGGCTCAAATGCTTGAACGGATGTATTTGAGGTATTTTGAAACTAAAAATTTTAAGGTCACTATTTTAGACAGGCAAATGGGCGGAGAAGCTGGCATAAAATCTATGGTGATGGAAGTAACTGGAAAATTTGCTTATGGATATTTGAAGAGTGAAGCTGGTGTGCATCGGCTGGTCAGAATTAGCCCATTTGATGCGGAAAAAATGCGGCACACGAGCTTCGCTTTGGTTGAAGTTCTGCCGGAACTTGAGGAATTAGAAGAAATCAAGTTGAAAGATGAAGATCTGCAAATTGATACTTATAAATCATCCGGCCATGGCGGACAAAGCGTTAATACCACTGATTCGGCGGTCAGAATTAAACATTTGCCCACTGGCATTACGGTCACTTGCCAAAATGAAAGATCACAGTTGCAAAATAAAAATACGGCTTTGAAAATTTTGAAATCAAAAGTGCACCAATATTCTTTAGCGGAACAGGCAGAGGAAAAGAAAAAATTGCGCGGGGAATTTTCCGAAGCTGCCTGGGGCAACCAAATCCGCTCCTACGTGCTCCAGCCATATAAACTGGTCAAAGACCATCGGACAAATTATGAAACGTCGGAAGTAGAACAAACATTGAATGGGAGGCTGGATGAACTAATTGAAAGCTATTTGAAAAACAGGATAAAAGCTACTTAAAAAAATCTATGAGAAAATCCCAATTATTCGCTCTTGGCTGTTTGGCTTTTATCGGGGGAATAATTTTGAGTCAGTTAGTCCAATGGCCTTGGGACAATTTTTATAATTTCGCCACCGTGGTAGGTTTGATTATTTTGATAGCTATCCTCGGGACTAAGAAAAACTCTGGACTAACCGTCCCAATTTTATTTGGGACGGCTTTTTTATTGCTGGGCATATGGCGCTTTGGTTTGAGCCAGCCAGTGATTGATAAAAATCATATTGCCAATTATTATAATCAAACAATCAAACTGGTGGGCCGCGTGGTTGATGAGCCGGATATCCGCTTAACCCACAGAAAACTGACAATCGGCAGGATAAAAGCAGAGGACATCGGCTTCTTAAAAGGTAAAATTTTGGTTAATGCGCCAAATTATCCTGAATATAATTACGGCGATCTTTTACAAATCAAATGTGAATTGACGGCCGGCGGAATGATTGAAGATTTTGATTATGGTAAATTTTTAAATGCTAAAAATATTTACGCTGTTTGTTATCAGCCGGAAGATATTTTATTGGTGAACAGTAATTTAACAATCAACCAAAAAATTAGACGGGGAATTTTAGCGGTTAAATATAAATATAAACAAATTATTGACAAGGCTGTGCCATATCCTCAATCAGAAATTTTAGCCAGCTTGATTTTAGGATTGAGACGCGGCATTCCTGAAAATATTATAAATAATCTTAGACAAACCGGGCTGTCCCATATTATTGCCATTTCAGGCTTGCATATTTCAATTGTGACACTGCTGTTAATGAATAGTTTTATAGCCATTGGCTTGCGGCGCAGATATGCCTTTGCGGCGGCGACCATAAGTTTAATAATTTTTCTCATTATGATAGGTTTTCACGCTTCAAGTGTTCGGGCAGGGATAATGGGTTTTGCCGCGCTGTTAGCTATGCAAGCGGGTAGATTAAAAAATGGGATTAATATTTTAATCTTGGCAGCTTTTATTTTGCTTTTAATTAACCCGAAATTGCTTTTAGGCGATGTCGGATTCCAGCTGTCATTTTTAGCAGTGCTTGGTATAATATATCTTGGGCAGCCAATTGAGAAATTTTTGGAGAGAATCAAAGTCCCAAAATTTTTTGAGATAAGGTCCTCTTTAATGATGACTCTCTCGGCTCAAATAATGGTACTGCCTTTAATGGTTTATTACTTCGGAAATCTGTCAGTCATCGCGCCAGTGGCGAATGTTCTGATTCTGCCCATACTGCCGTTGATAATGATCATCGGCTTTGGATTAGGAATTGTTGGCTTTATTATTTTACCGTTGGCACATTTTATTGGTTATATAATAGCAATGTTGATTGGCTGGATAATGCTAGTAACCAGTCTAGGCGCTCGGTTGCCATACGGAAATTTTAATCTGGAAAAAATTGATTTTGTCTGGATAGCGCTAATATATATTTTAATTGGTTGGAGTATATGGCTATTAAAAACAAAAAAGTTTTCATAATTTTGTTAATCGCGGCGGCTCTCGTTTTAATGCAAGAGTTTGATTTTGATTTACTGACCAAAAATAAATCAGCCGGCGGGCAAATGGAAAGCACTAGCCAGGGAGAAGATAATCTTAAAGTAATATTTTTTGATGTTGGCCAAGGGGATGCAATATTTATTGAAACACCAGAGAAAAAACAAATTTTAATTGATGGCGGTGATAGTAGTTTAATACTTGATAAATTGACCAAGCAGATGAAGTTTGATGACCGCTTGATTGATGTGATTGTGCTCACCCATCCACATGCTGATCATGTGACTGGGCTGGTAGAAGTTTTAAAAAGATATCAAGTTGGTGAAGTTTGGTTGACGGGCGTAATTCATACGTCAAGCATCTACCTTGAATTTTTAAATCTCATCAAAGAAAAACAAATCCCAACTAAAATAATTTTTGCTTGCGGTAAAGAAAATATTAAAGGCTGTCATGATATAATAGCACTCGAGACGGGGTTACAATTTAAAATTTTATATCCATTGGAAAATTTATCCCAGAAAAGGCTTGATGATGCGAATAATTCGTCTATTGTCATGAAACTTAATTATAAAACAGATTCACTGATGCTGGTGGGCGATGCTGGCATAACAGATGAGGAAAAAATGTTGGGAATTTTTGAGGCAAGCGAGTTAAAGTCAGATGTTTTAAAACTCGGTCACCACGGATCAGCTGATGCCTCAAGCGAAAAATTTCTAGAGGCAATACAGCCAGAGTATGGCATAATTTCTGTGGGCAAGGATAATCCTTATGGCCATCCGTCCCTGCGCATTGTCAGAAGACTGGAAAGAATTGGAGCTAAAATATTCAGAACAGACGAGTCGGGAGATATTGTATTTACTGGTGATAATAATGGTATAAAAACTGTTGATAACTAATTTTCCTTGACAAGATTTAAAATAGAATATAAAATAAAAATAGATAAATTAAGCAAGTCTTGGTGTGGATAAATTCCAAGAAACCGCTTAACTGGTAAATTATGTAATAATAATCTACAATTTGCACTTTTTGCCAATTTACGAGAAAAACAGTGATATTTTGCTATAAAAATATTACTGTTTTTCTTTGTCAATAAAACCATATCGTTCCTAAACGACATGGTAAATATCTAAGAGGGAACCACAATCCCCTACCACATATGTACGTGTGCTAGGGGACAATTTAGCATTTTAATAGTTATAACGTCTATTTTTTATTTTCTAGATAATAGAGCGAATTTTAGCAGCCCATCGCAAGATGGGGCAAATAAAATTCATCAAATTTTTTTACCAAGAGTTCATTCCGACTAAGGTCGGGATGCCCGGTCGAATGACCGGGTGGGGCGAAATAATCTGCCCCGTCATCCGACGGGGCTTAGTAAAAATTCGCTCCGCTCATTTTTACTAAGAGTTTGATCCTGGCTCAGGATGAACGCTGGCGGCGTGTCTAAGGCATGCAAGTCGAGGGGCTCAATTTTTTGAGCCCCGGCGAACGGGTGAGTAACACATTGGTAACCTACCTCTGTCACGGGCATAACTCCGAGAAATCGGAAATAATACCCGATAGACTTTTATCTCATAAAGAGTTTAAGAGTAAAGCTTTGACGGACAGAGAGGGGCCTATGTCTGATTAGCTTGTTGGTGAGGTAATGGCTCACCAAGGCGATGATCAGTAGCGGGGATGGAAGTCTGACCCGCCTCACTGGGACTGAGATACTGCCCAGACTCCTACGGGAGGCTGCAGTCGAGAATATTCCTCAATGCCCGCAAGGGTGAAGGAGCGACGCCGCGTGCAGGAAGACGCCCCTCGGGGTGTAAACTGCTTTTATAAGGGAAGAATCCCGACATAAAGTCGGGATGACGGTACCTTACGAATAAGGACCTCCTAATTTCGTGAGCCCTGAAACAAGGGCAATTTGCGTATTACCGTAAGCGCGACTTATCCGAGCAATCGGATTCGAATAACTCGGCTTATATGCTGGAAACCTAATTACTACCTGCTATATAGGTAACTAGGTAATCAGCAGGGAAGTTGTTATAATATTAAAAAGACAAAAAGCAATATTAATCGGTAATATTTTAGGTGACAGCCATTTAGAGTTTAATGGTCATTATGGTACAAGAATACAGATAAAACAGTGTCTGCGATATAAAAAATATGTTTGGTGGTTACATAATGAATATAAAAATTTATGTAAAAGTATTCCTAAACAAAGAAAAGACAATGACCAATGGTATTTTGGCACTAGATATATTAATAAATTAACTGAATTTAGAAATATTTTCTATAACCGTAATAATATAAAAATTATTCCTAAAAATATTACTGCATTCTTGACTGAACCAATTTCATTAGCGGTTTGGTATATGGATGATGGGAAATTGGATTATCGTCCAAAAGATCATTATGCTTTTAGTCTGACAATTAATAATTTTTTGCTTAAGGAAGCTAAAATACTATCAGATATGTTGCTGAAAAATTTTGGCATTATCTCATCCATCCAAAATCCTCTATGCAGAGGCAAAAGATATCCAATGCTATACATTGGAAAAAATGGAAGAGATAAATTCTTAAAAATAGTTAAGCCCTATATCATTGATTGTTTTTCTCATAAATTACCTCCCATATTATAATTAACCCCTCAGAGACTTATCCCGTCCTCATCTGCCACTGGCAGATTCGAACTGCGGGATTAATAATGAATACCTGATAATCAGGAAAATAAAATCATTATTTACGCCGAGCCCCTGAAAATCTATCAGGGTGATGATATAGTCCAATTCAATTAATTTATTTAATTGGCCAGCAGGAGCGGTAATACGAAAGGTCCAAGCGTTATCCGGTTTTATTGGGCGTAAAGAGTCCGTAGGCGTCTTGATAAGTTTTTTGTTAAATACTAGCGCCTAACGCTAGTCCAGCAAAAAAAACTATCATGATAGAGGGTGGGAGAGGCGAGTGGAATGGCTGGTGTAGGAGTCAAATCCGTTAATATCAGCTGGAACACCGAAGGCGAAAGCAGCTCGCTAGAACACTTCTGACGCTCAGGGACGAAAGCTAGGGGAGAGAAAGGGATTAGATACCCCTGTATTCCTAGCCGTAAACGATAGATACTTGACATTGGTAGTCTCGACCCTATCAGTGTCGCGCTAAACAAGTTAACACCTTAAGTATCTCGCCTGGGGAGTACGAGCGCAAGCTTAAAACTCAAAGGAATAGACGGGGAGCTGCACAAGCGGTGGAGCATGTGGTTTAATTCGATGATAAGCGAGTAACCTCACCAGGGCTTGACATCCTGCCTATGTTTAACCTTAATCGGATAAACTTAGTGGCAGTGACAGGTGCTGCATGGTTGCCGTCAGCATGTGCCGTGAGGTGCACAGTTAATTCTGGTAACATGCGCAACCCTCACCTCGATTTACTTTTTATCGGGGAACTGCTTCGGATAACGGAGAGGAAGGTGGGGATGACGTCAAATCAGCATGGTCCTTATGCCCTGGGCTACACACGTGCTACAATGGCCACTACAATGAGTTTGCCAAGTCGTAAGACGGAGCTAATCTCATCAAAGGTGGTCCCAGTTCGGATTGAGGGCTGCAACTCGCCCTCATGAAGTTGGAATCGCTAGTAACCGCGGATCAGCCTCGCCGCGGTGAATACGTTCTCAGCTCTTGTACTCACCGCCCGTCACATTAAGGGAGCCGGCAGTACCCAAATGCCGATGTTCGTCGGCAAAAGGTAAGGTTGGTAACAAGAATGAAGTCGTAACAAGGCATCCGTAGCGGAAGCTGTGGATGGATCACCTCCTTTCTAAGGAGAGTATCCGCCGATGAGGCGGAAATTCTTAAACTCCGATGTAAAATCGGAGAATGTCGAACCCCGAGGTAAAGTCGGGGAGCGAGAATGCAAATCCCCGACTTTACGTCGGGGTATAGACGTTATAACTATTAAGATGTTAAAAAATATTATGCTGATGGTTAGACTTTCCCGCGTAGGGGAAAAAAAATATGCCACCTATAAAATAGTCATTCAGGAAAAATCCAAAGATCCTTGGGATAAGGCTTTGGAGTATTTAGGTACTTATAATCCCCATACCAAAGAATTAAAGGTAAAAAAAGATAGAATTGAATATTGGTTGTCAGTCGGCGCTCAAGTGTCGGCTACGGTAAATAATCTTTTAATTAAAAATAAGATTATCAAGGGCGAGAAAATGAAAGCGGCCAAACTTAACAAGAAGAAAAATGGCGAGGGGGAAAAAGCGAGGAAAAGAAGAAAGAAGCGATAGCCCCTAAGGAAGAAGTTAAGTCTAACCCTGAAGAAATTAAAAAAACATAACAATTTAAACCCCACAAATGAGTGGGGTTTTAAATTTGCTTTTTTCTTTTAATCTTGGCATAATGAAAGATATGGAATTGCCAAAGGCATACATTCCAAAAGAATACGAAGATAAAATTTATAAAAAATGGGAAAATTCCGGATATTGCAACCCGGACAATTTAGAAACGCGCGGTCAAGCGCGGTCTTTTACTATTTCCATGCCGCCGCCCAATGCGACCGGTGTGCTGCACATTGGTCATACATTGGGTATGACGATCCAAGACATTATGACCAGATACCATCGGATGCGGGGGGATAAAACACTGCTCTTGCCCGGCACTGATCACGCGGCTATTGCCACACAAAATGTGGTGGAAAAAATGCTAAGAAAAGAAGGGACTTCAAGACATAGATTAGGCAGAAAAAAATTTTTAGAGCTGACAGAAAATTATGTAGAAAAAAATAAGTCAACCATAAATAACCAAACGAAAAAAATGGGCGCCAGTTGCGATTGGTCAAGAGAGGCTTATACTTTAAGCGACAAACTTTCGCGCGTGGTGTCAATGCAATTTAAACAAATGTATGATGATGACTTGATTTATCGGGGGACAAGAATTGTTAATTGGTGCCCGAGATGCTGCTCAACCCTGGCTGATGACGAGGTGGAATATAAAGAACAATCAGCGAAATTATATACTTTTAAATATTCAAATGATTTCCCCCTGGCCATTGCCACCACCAGACCGGAAACTAAACTGGGCGATACCGCGGTGGCAGTTAATCCTCATGACAAAAGATATCAAAAATACATTGGCAAAACATACCAGGTTGATTTTGTGGGAGTGCCTTTAAAACTAAAAATAATTGCTGAAAATGAGGTCAATCCTGAATTCGGCACGGGAGCAGCCGGGGTAACTCCGGCTCATTCTTTTGCGGATTCACTCATGGCTGAAAAAAATAATTTGGCAGTTAAAAAAGTAATCGGCCAGGATGGCAAAATTCTAGCCGGGTTTGGTAAATATTCTAATTTGAAAACAAAAGAGGCGCGGGAAAAAATTGTTGAAGAATTAGAAAATGACGGGCTTTTAGAAAGCCAGAATGACATTAAAAATAATTTATCAATCTGTTATCGCTGTCACACAGAAATTGAACCGCTCCCCTCTTTGCAATGGTTTGTGGCGGTCAATAAAGAATTTACCTTAAAAAATCCTGCTTTAATTAAAAAATACGGCAAAAAAGAAACAACCTTAAAAGAAATCTCGCTTTGGGCTGTCAAATCAGGCGAGATAAAAATAATCCCTGAATATTTTGCAAAAACATATTTTCATTGGATGGAAAATCTGCGTGACTGGTGTATCTCAAGACAGCTTTGGTTCGGGCATAGAATACCTGTTTACTATCGTAAACAGGCAATTTCCAATTTCCAATTTCCAATTTCCAAACAAATTCAAAATTCAATCCCCGACCGGATCGGGGACAAAATTCAAACTATGGACGATATTTATGTCGGGGTAACCCCCAAAAAAGGTGGGGGCTGGGTGCAAGACGAAGATACATTGGACACTTGGTTCTCGTCTGCGCTGTGGACATGGTCAACACTGCTTGAGAAAAAAAATTTTGAAAAATTTAATGATCTTAAAGAGTGGCTAAAAAATAGTCCGGACATAAAAAAATTCCATCCGACCAGCGTGATGGAAACAATGCACGATATTTTGTTTTTTTGGGTAGCGAGAATGATTATAATGACCCTCTATTCTTTAAATGAAGTGCCTTTTAAAACGGTTTATCTACATGGCATGGTGTGTGATAAACACGGTAAAAAAATGAGTAAATCGCATCCAGAAACATGCATTGAGCCCATTGAAATGTCCCAAAAGTACGGCACTGATGCCTTGCGACTTTCTATGGTCTTGGGCAATGCGGCTGGTAACAGCCTGCGGCTGTCTGAACAAAAAATTGCCGGCTTTAGAAATTTTACTAACAAGCTGTGGAATATCGGCAGATTTATCCAAATGAAAATAAAAGATATTAAAGATATTGGGGATATTAAAGATATTCAATTAGAAACCTTGGCTGATAAGTGGATAATTAGTAAATTAAACAGCCTAATTAGGGAAGTGGCTGATGATCTTGAAAATTTTAGATTTGGTTTGGCCGGAGAAAAATTATATGATTTTACCTGGCACGAATTTGCCGACTGGTATGTAGAAATAGCCAAGATACAAAATAATAAAAATACCTATTTACTAATTACTAATTACTATTTACTTCTTTTAAAATTATTGCATCCTTTTGCTCCCTTTGTGACTGAAAAAATCTGGGAGTATTTCGGCAGCGGCGATTTATTAATAATTGAAAAATGGCCTGAAGCGGATGAGAAAAAAATAACTGACCAAGCAGAGCAAGATTTTAAACTGATAAAAGAATTAATCAGCGCCATCCGCTCTTGGCGCAAAGAGAAAGCGGTTCAACCCAAGGAGATTATAAAAATCAAAGTCGCCGGCAGAGAAGAATTAATTAAAAACCAAAAAGAAGTTATTAATAGATTGGGGCGGGTTGAGACAGAAGAAGTTAAAAATATAGATAAAGGTGACTTGGAGATTGGGGGAGTAAAAATAAAATTTGGTAATTTGTGACGAGTAATGGATAACTATTAAAAAACGAGCATTTTTATGTCCGTTTTTTAATGTTTAACTTTATTAATTCATCAAATGGTTTCTTTTTAATTCTTTCAATAATAACTTATCCAACAATAATGTTGGTTGCCCAGTTTTAGGATGATAAAATATATCTATTTCGTCAGAATAATTTAAATCTAAAATCGCTTTAGATCCTTTCATAATCATACCCATACTAACACCAGGGGCCCTTCTTCTGTCAGAGTCGCGAGTAGTTTTTATCTGTAAACAGATTTCTTCTGTTGTATCAGGATTTATAAGTAAATCACATCCTTCACGAACGTCTCGTACTGGATTAGCATGACAGGAATTTATAAGCCTACTTAAGGATGCTTCTGCAGCTACTTCAGCCAGAACACCTACACGAAGATTTTCAGCATCAGTCTGCCTTTTAAAATAATGCGATTGAACACCAGCCTCTTCTAATTGCCTCCATAAAGAAGCGCACGTTTGTTCTGGGTCATCAGAAAAATTATTAATGTTTTTAATAAGGGTACCTAAATTTCCATTGAAAGTGGCCCGCCGCAATGAATTCTCTCCTTGTGTTGTATCAAACTGCCTTTCACCTGCTATTTTTCGCATTTCATTTAATACTTTTTCAACCTCGAGATTAAGATCAATCTTTTTTCTAATTTCTCTTTTAACAATAGATAATTCATTCATAAAATATAATAATATAAATTAGCATTTATTCCACTTTTGCCCTGTATTGCAGAGCTTCCGCGACATGTTCTATTTTTATCTGCGTTTCACCGGCTAAGTCGGCAATAGTTCTGGCTAATTTTATTATACGATAATACCCTCTGGCTGACAAGTGGAGCTGGCTAACGGCATTTTTGAGAAGTTCTTGAGTGCTAGAATTCAGCTCGCAAATTCTTCTCACCATTTCACTGGACATCTGGCTGTTAGTAAAAATTTTTTGGGTTTTAAATCTCTCAATCTGCCTGGCACGAGCGGCATTGACGCGCAGACGAATGTCAGCTGATGATTCGCCTGTTTTAATACCGGCCAATTTATCCACCTCAACCGCAGGAACTTCAATATGAATATCAATCCTATCCATCATCGGCCCGGAAATCCTATTTTGATAATTCAAGACTTGGTTTTGAGTACAAATACAATTTTTATAGGGATCGGCATAGTGGCCGCAAGGACAGGGATTCATCGCCGCCAACAGAATAAATTTGGCTGGGAATTCAAGCGTGCCTGAAGCGCGGGAGATATGGATAACCCCATCTTCCAATGGCTGACGAAGATTATTTAGAACCGCACGGGGAAATTCCGGGAATTCATCCAGAAATAATACACCGTGATGGGCTAATGAAATTTCACCGGGACGCGGCCAGCTGCCGCCGCCGACAAGAGAAATGGCTGAAGCAGTATGATGAGGCGAACGGAAAGGACGGCTAGTAATCAAAGGCTGGCCGCTGGGCAACAGCCCGGCGACTGAATAAATTTTAGTCACTTCCAACGACTCATCTAAAACCATTTCAGGTAAAATTGAAGGCATTGTCCGGGCAAGCAAAGTTTTGCCGCTGCCAGGGGGGCCTGACATGAGAATATTATGACCGCCGGCAGCAGCAATTTCAAGTGCCCGCTTGACCTGCTCCTGGCCTCTAATGTGGGCCATATTAAACTGGTAAATATTTTCACCCTCAAGACTTACTTTTTCTTTTGGCTGGTATGGCTCAATTAATAACTCGCCGGTAAGATGTTTGATTAGTTGGCTTAAATTTCCTACCGGATAAATTTCAATAGCTTCTATTAGACCTGCTTCAGCCGCATTCTCTACCGGCAAAAACAACCTTTTAATGCCTCGTTCACGGACCATCAGGGCAACAGAAAGTGTGCCGTTCACTGCCCGCAAATGGCCATCAAGCGCCAGCTCACCAATAAAAACTCCTGTTTGATATGAATCAGAAAACTTAAATTGTTTGTAGGCAGAAAGTATAGAAAGGGCGATAGGCAGGTCATACGACGGACCTTGTTTTTTTAGGTCAGCCGGGGCTAAATTAACATTAATTGTCCCTCGCGGCAGCGCCAAGGCAGAATTTTTAATGGCACTCTTAACGCGATATTTAGATTCCTGGACGGCATTATCAGGCAGGCCAACAATATTGAATCTGGCCAAGCCCGACATAATATCAGCCTCTACTTCAACCGGCTGACAGTTAAGGCCGATAACCGCAGCTGAAAGAATTTTTGACGACATCTATATAAATTATTATTAATATTCCTCCTACTATCATCATATCAGCTAAATTAAAGACTGGCCAAATGTGAAGATTGATGTAGTCAATGACAAAACCAAATTTAATACGGTCAATAATATTACTGCCTGCGCCGAGAATAACAAGCAATGTTAAACTCGCTGCCAGGTGTTTGCCGCCAGTCCATAATTTTATAAACCAAATAATCAAGGCAAGAATAATTAGGGCAATAATAAAATAGAAAATAATTAAAAAAGATTCTGAGAAATTAATGCCAAAAGCTATGCCGTCATTTTTCGCATTAGTCAGAAAAAAAGAATCTTTTATAACTTGATGAAAAAATAAATATTTTAATATTCTATCTATCATAAAAAAAATCAACCCGAAAACAATAATTATCAATGGTTGATTTTTGTGTGGCATAAGATGGTGACAAATTAATCAACTTTTACCAGAAAATTTGTTCTTACACTCAATACAGGCGGAAGAGGTGGGACGAATCTCAAGACGATTTTTACTAATATCTTTTTGACAATATTTGCAAACTCCATAAGTGCCGTCTTTAATTCTTTTAAGGGTATCGTTAATGTCACGTAATTCTTTTTCCAAAGTATTTTTGACTGACACGGCATTGTCAAAACTGGCGACCTCTGACGCATTTTCGCCTGTGTGATCACCATACTCTGGAAAAATAGTTTCATTGATTTTACCTTTCTTAAAAGTTAAATCAGCCAACTCTTGTTCAAGACGGTTTTTCTCGCTTTCTAATTTCTCTTTGATTTTTTTTAGAAAATCCTTATTTAATGCCATAAATTTTTAGTTTATTCTACAAAATCAGATAAAGCTTAAAGTTAAAAAAATAAAGATATTGTCACTAATTTTAATACTTATACTATAGCAATTTTAGTCAAATAATTCAAGTAAAATGTAAAATTTTACATTCAGTAAAATTTTACTTGATTAATTTTTGATATATTTTTAAATATTTTTTGGCGCTGGTTGCCCAAGAAAAATCTTTTTTCATAGAATTTTTAACCAATTTTAGCCATTTTCTTTGATTATGATAGACAGTTAGCGCCCGTTTAATAGTTTTAAACATTTCGGAAGAGTCATATTTTTTAAAACTCAAGCCGCTGTCTCTGCTAACTGTATCAACTAAGCCGCCGGTAGAACGGACAATGGGAATAGCGCCGTATTTCATGGCAATAAGCTGGCCAAGCCCGCATGGTTCGTATTTTGAGGGCATTAAAAACATGTCGGCGCCGGCATAAATCTGGTGGGCCAGTTTCAGATCAAATTTTATGTGGGCGCTAAATCTATGTTTGTAGCGCTCATTCATTTGCCTAAAAAAATCCTCATATTCTTTGGCGCCGGTGCCAAGAATCACAAACTGCAGATTAAGCCGCATAATTTCCGCAAAGGCTTGTTTTAAAAGATCAAAACCTTTTTGCCCGGCAAGACGGGAAACCATGGCAATCAGCGGCACATTCACAACGGTTTCAAAACCGCAGATTTTTTGCAGCTGGTTTTTATTTATATATTTGTTCCCGATATCTTCCAAACCGAATTTTTTTATAATATCTTTGTCTTTTTTAGGATTCCAATCACTGACATTAAGACCATTCAATATGCCGCAAAGATCTTTTTTTCTTTTTTCCAGCGCGTCAGCCATATCATAGCCGTATGCCGGAGTTAATATTTCTCGGGCGTAAGTCGGGCTGACGGTACTCACTAAATCGGCGTCTAAAATTGCCTGCCGCATCAGGTTGACACTGCCGTTTTTAATCTGATTAAAATCAGCTTCAGTAAAACCAAATTTTTCGAGTACACTTAGTTTGGTTCGTCCGGTGTAGCCAATATTGTGAATAGTAAAAACCGTTTTAGCGCCTAAGTATTTTTGTGATTTCTGTTTTTTGTATGTTTTTGTGACCAGTGCCGTTTGCCAGTCGTTGCAATGGATTATATCGGGCCGCCAGTTTAGAGAATTTTCGTCTAAAAGCTCTTTAATCAGCAGGGAAAAGGTGATAAATCTTGCGCGCTCTGATTGATCAAAAATATTTTTGGCTCGGAAAATAGGCTGGTCCAAAAAATACACGGGCACACGGGATCTTGGTAAATTTGACTGATAGATATTTAATTTATATTTTTTGATCTCGGGATAATCTTCTTTAATTTTATAATAATATGGCATAATTACCCTGATATCCACACCTAATTCTTTCAACGCAACAGGTAAACTGCCGGCCACATCACCCAAACCGCCGAGCTTGTAAAACGGCGCGCATTCATAAGAGGCAAAAAGGATTTTTAGCTGTTTGTTTCTATGACGATTTTTTATTCTGAGAATTGGCATAAATACCAAATTATTTATTAGGGATTTTACTGGCCAGTTGGACAATTTTTTTTAGGAAAGCAAATTGATTTTGCCAGATTTTTTTCTTTCTTTGTTTGAATTTTCGTTTATATAGTTCACGCTTTTTAAAAACATTAAGAGCTTTCTTAAGTAAAACCACCGGCCTAAGCTCACTTGGGCTAATAACCAACTCTCTATGGTTGATAAACTTAGCAAAACTCCGGTTGCGAAGATCATAGGCAAGATTAATCTCTGGTGTGCCGGCACCAAAAGCCATAACACAGGAGTGCAACATCATGCCAATAATTAAATCAAATTTAGAATAAACAAATTTTTGTTGTCTTGTTGGGAGATCAACTAGTTGCAGATTTTTAATCTTGAGTTCTTTTCTAATAATTGCTTCGCTGGGGTGATGGTTAAGATAATAAATGCCGGCATTGTACTTTTTTTGGAAATAATTGGCAGTGTACTCATATGAATCCAATATCCTATCTTTATATTTGCCAAAACCCAACCAACCGGAATAATTAATATTAAAACCAATTTTAATTTTTGGTTTTAGATTGACTTTATTGGTTTTCTTTTCTGATAAAAAAATAGCTGGATCACCAATTACTTTTATTTTTTTGTTAGCAACACCGACTTTTATTAAAAATTCCTTAGTGTAGTAATCACGAACGCCGATTAATTCGGCTTGTTGACACAAAAAACCAATAGTTTGTTTTTCCTTCACTTCCAATGCTCTAGCTCCTTCTTCTCGGATATAACCAACCCCAAAAATAACCATGGGTTTTTTAATAGCTTGGATTGTAACGATGTCATAAGGTAAAAACCAATGATAAAAAATACCACCACCACCGATAACAACTAGGTCGGCTTGATTGATTTTATTAAGCATGGCCGGTGATGCACCCTTTAACAGCTGGACTGGATAATCACGAATGGTGGCTTGTGGTATTTGTTTCTTTAAAAGCTCTTGGACTGCCTCAATAATAGCTCGATCACCCTTGTTTTTTTTGTCCCAAACATGAAGATGGGCAATAATTAACTTGGAAATCATAAGGGATATTAAACATTTAGCCTTTATTGTTTTATCTGCCGGTACAAATCCTCCGACTGCGTCAACAGCCCTTCGGCAAAACGACGGTTAACCTGATCGTCAAAAATCATAAAATAAACGGCGCTCTTCAAGGCTGTCCATGATTTGTAGAGATTAATTTTATTCTGAATTTCCTGGGGGATTTTTTTGCAGTTGAAATATGTGGAGAGAAAGATATATTCAGTATTTGAATATTCTTCAGGAGTCAGATAATTTCGCGTCATAAATTCAAACTGCTGTAAAAAGGAAGCAATGTCATAATAAACTGGGGCCAGAGTTACTTCAGAAAAATCAATAATCACTAATTGGCGGTTATTAAAGGTGTTAATAATTACATTTTCTGGGTGAAAATCACCATGAGAAAAAACAGCTTGATCTTTGATAATTGTCTGATAAAGATTTTGAAGCTTGCTAAACTGTATTAGAACTTCATGAGCCAGGTTAGTGTCTTTATTATAAGCACGGTTAACCACATTAGTCGGATCTAGAAAGACGGGCGAAAATGCATGCTTTTTGAGTTTGATATCTTTGGTCGGTTTAATATTGTGGAGTTTTAATAAACCGAGGGCAATTGTTTGAATAGTTGACAGATCAAAATAGCCGTTTTTGATATGTTCCAGCAAATTTTCCCCGGGCACGCCGAGGTAGAAAGCGGCCATCAGTTCATCAGAATACCAAAGCGGCCTGGGAACGATAACGTCACCCTGATGGAAACCTTGCTCATATACTAATTTCAGAACTTGGTACATTTTTCTGCGCGCCTGGCCGGAAAAACTGACACAAAAGATTCTGCAGCGCCGACGGACTCCTGTTTCTACTTTATAAGTTAAGTCATTTTGAATGACAAAATGAAAAAAGTTATCATCACAATGGCTCTTGATAAAATGGCAATTAAGGCGCAAGACTTTAACACCCCGCTGATCAATCTCTTTAAGCCGTGCGTTAAAAAGGCCGATGAGATATGCTTGATTGCTAATTAAACTGGGAATTTGTCGTTCTTGTTCAGTCATTTGGTTTTTCTAAATTTACCCCAATGTTTGGTCCAGATTGCTTGATGAATTGCCAGAAACATTTTTTCAGCCATGATTTTCTTTTGGGGATTAATTTTACTAAGTGAGCGGACGGAGCGCAGCAGCTCTAAAGCGCCTTTTTCAACTTCTTCAGGATTCCAGGCTGCATAATTAAATAATTTAAAATCCTTGTCAGAAGCCCACCAAAAAGTACAGCTGGCTAAGCCTTTTTCCAGATGAAGCCGCGAAGCGAAGTGATTGGGGTCGCGTTTTCCCTGGTAATTTAATTGTAAAGCAAAATTGGCCAATTGCCAAAGTTGTTTATGAATTTTGTTTTTGGAATGCTGCCAGAGACTATAAGGAACACGATGGGTTAATTCGGCTGGTGTTGATTCCCACGATGAAGGCATGACATTGATTTTTTCCTCTTTTCTCTTCTGAGCCAAAAATTCCGTAATAGTGAGAGTTGTCAGGTTTTCGTTTTTTAAAATATTATCCAAAATATTTTCCTGATCTTTATATTTATGGCCATAAAGTTCACCGTCAGTAGCAGTAATTACTATCTCCGGGCGTTTTTCTTGTTTCAATATTTTTTCTATTTCCTCTGGCACAAACGTCTTGGATAGTTTTCTGTTGCGGAAAACAACATTGAGACCGATATTCTTCAGCTTATACTTTTTAGTATAATCCAGACAGCCACTATTAATTTTACCATCAAATGATATTTCGTCTAAAATAATCCAGCGAAAACCAGCGCGTTTAATCGCCCGGGCGGTTTCATCTCCATAGGCCATTTCGGGCAGAAAAAAACCTTGCGGCTGGTAGAGTTTGCCAAAATAACGTTGGTTGATATCATAATTAATCTGAATCTGGCGCTCAACTTCTTTAATGGGCAGCAGCGGCAAAAGCGGATGAAAAGCCGCACTGCCAGTCAGCTCAATTTGCCCGCGGGCGACCAAAAATTTAAGATCATCAATTAGTTTTGTATAACCAATCTGATTAAGATATTCCGTTAAACAGGCAGTGACGTTTAAAGTAATTTTATATTGAGGATTTCGTAACAAAACTCTGACAATATTAAAATAGGCCTCCTTACTAATCCGGATTAAAAGGTCTTTTTCTAAGGTAGGAGGTTGGTAGATGTGCAAAAAATTTAACCAAAGCATAAAATCAGGTCTTTTTGTCTTTATAGACCGCAATTGCTTTTCTGAATAATCTGACATAAAGCGCCGCCGGCAAATTCCAAGAAAAAGATATTTGCATGCCACGGATAATTAGCCGCCGCCAGATTTTTTTATTTTTGTAATATTCCAAAGCTCTGACGATAGCACCGTAAAGCGACAAGGGACTATAAGTCAAAAAAGTAAAGCCATTACCGTTCAAATTTTTAAAATCAAAATTGGTAATGGTATCTTTCAAACCGCCAATGGAACGAACAATTGGAATGCAACCATAACGCAAGGCTTTCATTTGATTAATGCCGCAAGGTTCTGAAGTGGAAGGCAGTAAAAACATGTCACCGCCGGCATAAAGGCTGGTTTCATATTTCGGCCCGTCGCTGGCCCAGGAAACCCAGGCAAGCTTGGTAGGATAGCTTTTCATAATCTTTTTAATCTCACTGATGTAATTTTTATCGCCATCACCCATAATAATCATCTGGATATTCAGATGCAGCAGGATATCAAGCGCTTTTAAAATTAATTCAAATCCTTTCTGGTGGGTGATCCGTGATGACATGACAATCAGAGGAATTTCTTTATCTTGAGTCAGGCCATATCTTTTTTGGATAAATAATTTGTCTGTTTCACGCCGGCCAATTTGTCCGAATGAATAATTTTCCTTAAGGCCCGGGTCAGTTTGAGGATTATAGTCATCATGGTCAATGCCATTAATAATGCCGTATAGGCGATCCTGGCGGTTGCGCAGTAAAATGTGCAGCCCCTGGCCTTTTTCTTGTTCCAAAATCTCTTGGGCATAAGTTTCTGAAACGGTGTTAATAATATCGGCATTCAAAATGGCGTGTTTGACAAAATTTATATTCTCCAGTTCTGGATCATTAAAAAACGGCAATTTTGACTTGCCATCATCTCTTTCTTCCGACGGCACTTCCCACCAGGCATGACCGAGCTGGAAGATCAGGTTATGAATGGTAAAGACGGTGGCAGCCCTGGAAAGGATTGACGAATCTTTAAAATCACGATTAATGAAATAGGGAATCAGGCCGGTATGCCAATCATGACATTGAATAATGTCAACGGGGAATTTTAGTCTGGTCAGCAGTTTTAAAGCGGCCAAATCAAACAGTAAAAACCTGGCGTTTTCATGGCTGAAGCCGTATATTTCTTTGCGCCGCGAAAAATATTTTTCATTTTCTATAAAATAGATAGACACGCCCTTAGTCAGCTCGCCCAACCAGTAATTGACGTCCAGGCTATTTTTATCATCAATTTTAACTTTTATTTTTTCTTGATACAATTTCAAATGATATTTTTTCTTATCAATTATTTTGCCATAAAGTGGCGTAATGCAAATTATTTTATGGCTTAAACGGTTTAAAGCGCGCGGCAAAGAACCGGCGACATCGGCCAGCCCGCCAGTTTTAGAAAACGGAGCAATTTCTGAAGAGATGGAGACGATATTTAAATTTTTTGCCATAGATTATTGACTATGCGCACAAGTAATGGCCACGGCCAGAGCATCGGCTGCATCGTCGGGTTTGATGGTTTCACTTAAGTTTAAAATCACTTTAACCATCTGCTGGATTTGATTTTTATCCGCCCGGCCATAACCAGTGAGCGCTTGTTTAATCTGCAGTGGGGTGTATTCATAAACGGGTAATTTACTTTGCATGGCAGTAGCCAGGATTACTCCGCGGGCTTCGCCGACCTTCAAAGCAGTTTTGACATTCTTACAAAAAAACAACTCCTCAACCGCCAGGATATCCGGCTTATATTTCTCTATAATTTTTTTAAGCCCTCGGGCAATCGTGGCTAACCTTTCTGGATGCTTATTTTTTGGGCTAGTCAAGATACACCCCGAAGCAATTAACTGTAAGGTTTTATTTTTATCTTCTAAAATTCCATAGCCGACGATTGCCACGCCAGGATCAATGCCGAGAATTTTCATACACAAATGAATTTACCCTGAGGAGCTTGCGACGAGGGGGGTCCTGTTGTAAGTAGCTCGGAGTATTAATAAATAGTATTACTGTTTTTCACGGGATTCTTCAGCCGCTCCGTGCGGCTTCAGAATAAATTCTTTTTTTCCTTACGCTAAATTAGTGTAATAATCGCTCACCTCATCAAGTTCATCAAGGCTGCCTAAAATTTTGGCCACCTTGGCCAATGTCTCATTATCAATGTCCTTGGGGTCTTTAGCGACCATCTCAAGACCAGCCGAATTTATTTTAACTCCTGAATTTTCTAATTTTTCTTTAACTGCTTTTAGTTCTTCGGGTCTGGTGTAAATAGTAAAGCCGTCTTCATCTTTAATATAATCCTCTGCTCCAGAGTCAATAATTTTCATTTCTAAATCTCCCTGTTCCCTGTCTGCCCCGCCTTGTTTGACGAGGCCGGGGTTAATTGTTCCCTGTACATTGATTCTTATTACTCCTTTATTCTCAAATTGCCAAGAGACACTATGCAGATCAACAAACTGGCCGCCATTTTTAGTGATGGCAGTTTTAATATCAGCCAGCGCCCTGTTTTTATTATCCGACAGGCATTTAATAATGACAGCAACTTGGCCGGGTAACAGTGCTCCATAAGTTAGATCTTCAATCACCGCTCCTTTTAATTCACCCGTGCCACGTTTGATGGCGCGCTCAATATTATCTTTGGGCATATTGACAGCCTTAGCGCGCTCAATGGCTAGACGTAACTTAAAATTAGCCTCGGGGTCTGTCCCGCCCTCTTTAACAGCCACGGTGATGGTATTGCCAAGTTTAGTAAAAATATTGCCGCGCTGGGCATCTTTTGATTCTTTAGTTCTTTTAATGGTGGCCCATTTAGAATGTCCGGACATAGTTTGGTGGTTAAATAATGACCTGCACCTTTTATTAATAAAATTAATATTGCTTACAATTAAGCCTATCATTTTGAAGCTAAAAAATCAAGGGTATGCCGTAGCAGTTGACACTATTTGAGAAATGATATAAAGTGTATGATAATTAGTATTTAACTTAATTATATGGTCAGCGAAGAAAAAAAAGATGATAAAAAAATACCTGAACTACGTTCTGGTATGACTGTCCGGGTATATGAAAAAATAAAAGATATTGACCCAAAAGGCAAAGAAAGAACTAGGGTGCAAGTTTTTGAGGGAATGATTTTAGCAGTAAAAAAGCCAAAAACTCCAGCTGGCACAATTTTGGTTCGCAAAATTTCTCACAATAATGTCGGGGTGGAAAAAATTTTTCCTCTACAATCGCCATTGGTTGATAAAATAGAAATAATGAAAGAAATAAAAACCAGAAGAGCCAAATTATATTTTTTGCCAACTTATAAAAAGAGGCTGAAATTAAAAGGGAAGAAAAATAATAAATAATTGAATTTTTTTTAAATTATTGTATAATAAAAGTGATCTTGGTAGATCACTTTTATTATTATTTAGGCGGATGTGGAGAAATTGGTAAACTCGCAGCCTTGAGGTGGCTGTGCCTTCGGGCTTGGGGGTTCAACTCCCCCCATCCGCATTTGTTTACTTATGGACAAATATGGTAGTGCATTGACATATTTGTCCAGTAATGCTATACTGATAATATATGATAAAACGACAAATTTCCAAACAAATTCTTAAATATCTTAAACAATACCCTGTAATATCACTGACGGGCCCAAGACAATCAGGAAAAACAACCTTGGTTAAAAATATTTTTCCTAAAATGGATTATCTTAATCTTGAAGATATTGAAACTAGAGATTTTGCCATGCGCGACCCGAAAAGTTTTTTGGGTAACCACCCAAAAGGCCTTATTATTGATGAAGTACAGCGAATACCTGAATTAATGTCGCAGATACAGGTAATAGTGGACGAAAAAAAAGTACCAGGTCAGTTTATTTTAACGGGATCACAAAATTTTCTTTTAATGGAAAAAGTCAGCCAATCTTTAGCTGGCAGGACGGCTATTTTAAATTTGCTGCCCTTTTCCCTACTTGAATTGGAAAAAGCGAATATTAATTTAAGTGGGGAATTGGAAAAAATTTTACTAAAAGGTTTTTACCCGAAGTTATTTGATCAAAAGATAGAGATTAAAAATTATTATTCAAACTATATTCAAACCTATATTGAAAGAGATGTGCGAACGTTAAAAAATATTGCCAATCTCAATACTTTTAAATGTTTTTTGGATTTATGCGCCGGCAGGTGCGGACAGATATTGAATTATTTTTCTCTGGCACAAGATTGTGGCATTGATCAAAAAACAGCTAAAGAATGGGTATCGATTCTAGAAGCCAGTTTTATTATATTTTTACTGAGGCCTCATTATAAGAATTTCAATAAAAGAGTAACTAAGATGCCAAAATTATATTTTTACGATACAGGACTTGCTTGCTCGCTTTTAAATATTTTAAACAAAAAACAGTTGGGGGATCATTATTTAAAAGGCGGCTTGTTTGAGTCGTTTGTTATTTCTGAATTTTATAAACACAAACTAAATTTAGCTGAAAGGCCTAATTATTATTTTTGGCGCAATAAAACAGGTAATGAAGTAGATTTGATTATAGAAAAAGCAGATAAATCAATACCATTGGAAATAAAAGCCGGCAAAACGATCAGCCAGGAATATTTTAAAGGATTAAATTATTTTAATAAATTATCAGGCAATAATCCTAAAAATTCTTATGTTATCTACGCTGGCGATCAAAAGCAAGTGGGATCCAGCGGCAATGTTTTCAGCTGGCACAGCCTGCCAGCAGAGTTAGATAGAATAGACCGATAGAATTGTCGTCTTTTCAATGTGAATTAAAATAAGTTTGCATTTTTTTCATTATTTCTGTAATATAACAATAGAATAAAAACAAAATAACAGGAGCAAGTTGGAGGACTTGCTTTTTGGTTTTTAAAAAAAATTTAAATTAAATAACTAAAAGTTTAAAATCGAACGCCAAACTTGGTTTGGCGTTTTTATTTTGTTTTACTATATTTTAGGGCTATAATGGATATATGGAAAAATACTATAAAAAAATATTGTGGTTAGCTATCGCCTTGTATCTGGTGGTTTTCTCGTTGGTTTCATTTTGTAGATACACGCATTTTCTGTATAACGGCCTTGATCTGGCAATTATCAATAATGTTTTTTGGAATACGGTTCATGGCCATTGGTTTTGGTCAAGTATCCAGGGACATTCATACTTGGGCGACCATTGCTCGCCAATCCTAATTTTATTACTGCCAGTTTATTTTTTGTGGCAATCGCCACTGCTGCTTTTAATTCTGCAAAGTGTTTTTCTCGGACTGGCCGCCTGGCCAATCTATAAAATTAGCCAATTTAAGTTAAAAGACAACAGTCTGGCTCTAGGGATTGCCGCCTTATGGCTGATTAATCCCCTGACTCATAATATCAATCTGTATGAATTTAGTTTTATCTCGCTGGCGCCGTTTTTGTTTTTAATGGCGTTTTATTTTTATTTAAAAAATAAAATATTATTATTTTCTATTTTTATTTTTTTAAGCCTGCTGATTCGCGAAGATGTTGCTTTTATAATTTTAATATTTAGTTTAATTATTTTATTTAATAAAAAATATAAAATTGCTGTAATTTTATTTTTTACTTCTATTGCTTGGATTATAATTGCCAACAAAATAATTGCTAGTTTTTCATCATCTAATTTCTCACCCTTTCTCTATTACTACAGCTGGCTCGGCTCGGCTGGCAGCAGCGCGATTGCGGCTCATATTTTAAGTTACAAAAATCTTGAAATGATAACCGGGTTTTTACTGCCTTTTTTGTTTATCCCACTCCTTAAGCCTCAATGGCTGCTGCTAGCTTTAATCCCTTTGGCAGAAATTATACTTTCAGCGGCCGGCGGCGGCGCTCAAATTTTTATGATGCATTACGGGGCATTGTTTTTACCAGCGCTAGTCATCGCGTTTATTGGTGGATTTCACCGAGCAAACCAATTTGTTGAGGATAAATTAAAATCAAAATATCTGTTGCTGATCTGCTTAATGGTGATAAATATTTTCTTGTGGGTTGATTTTGGAGTTTTTAAAAAAGAAATTTATCCTAACCGGAGTAAGTGGTCAAACACACAGCAGGATAATATTAATGAGATGCTTAAATCCGTTGTAACCCAGGATAAAACTGCCAGTATTCTGGCCAGTTATCGCTTGCTGGCCAATTTATCAAGTCGAGAAAATATTTATGCGCTTCATTACTATTTTTTGGGCGTGCAGCAATTTGCCCAGGGACAGTATATATTAAATAAAAAGCCAGCATATGTAATTCTGGATAAAAATGATCTGCTTGATTTTAAAGAAAATCTTAAGAACTCAAAATGGGCCGGACAATATTATGAAAACGGCCAGGAAAGATTAAAAGAATTATTGCAAGATTATGGAGTGGTTGATTTTCAAGCTGATGTGGCGCTATTTAAAAGAGGGTATAAGAGTGAGATTCAACTGAATAAACTTAATTTGGATTGGTAAAAATGTAGACGCTCGGCCTTTCAAAGCCGCCAAATTGCTCTTGGTGAATTAAGGGCCAGTTATGCGCACTAAACCAATCTAAAACCAAGTTGGCATTATGGATGGTGCCGGCCACACAGGGGCTGATGACAATCGCTCTTTTTTTGTTGCCTAAAATTTGGTTAATATCAGGCATATTTTCTTTAGTCAGCACTGGATACCAATTATATTTCACCGCACTCAAAAGCAAATCATCTTCAATGCCTGCTGGTTTATAACCAACAACCTCAAGCTTGCCATGGTAATAATAATCAAAAGGCAGTTGGTAGACAAAAGCAGCCACTAAAATTTTATCAGCCGGCTGTTCTACTGATTCAATATATCGCGCAACCTTATGCCATTTATGATGATATTGCTGAATGAAAAACAGATTATAGGGCAGGAGAAAAATAATAATAATAACAACAAGAGAGACAAGATATTTTACTTTAAGTTTAAGATTGCTGAAACCATAAGCCAGAGTTAAATAACAGCCAATTGAGGCGATTGAATAATATTTGACGACCCAAACTTGCAAAAGAAAACCAAGGAAAATCGGGGTAAGAAAAAGCAAAAGTAAAAAGACTATTGCTGGCGAAAAATTAAAATTTAACCGCAGTTCCCTGGCGGCTAAAGAAAATGATTTAATTTTTGTAAAACTTGCTAAAAATAAGACGAAAAACAGTATGAGGGCAATCAATTCAATATAAGGGACTTCAATGGCTAAAAAGAAAAAGGAACGGGGCAATTGGAATAAAAAGAAACCTTCTCCTGATGTGTGCCAATACCAAGCAGTTGAATCAAATCTGCTGAAATGAGTGAGCATAAACGAAATCAGCCAAGGACTAAAAAGAGCCAAAATAATAATTTGAGCATAAAGCCATGATAAAAGTTTTGGCTTTTTGATTTTCAGATAAAAATAATGATAAAAAAAATAGAGATTTTGGCTGATGAGCAAAAATAGCCCGGTCAGATGAGTATAGTAAGTTAAGAGGGTAAATAAGACATAGAAAAACCAGTTTATCTTCTTTTGACCAGCTAAAACCTGTAAAAAAAAGTAGCTGGATAAAATACCAAAAAAAAGCATCGGGGCATACATCCTGCCATCCATGGAGAGATGAAGCTGATAAGAAGAAATGGCGAATAAAAAAGCGGCGAATAATCCTGTTTGAGAATTTTTTAATTTTTTGCCTAGAAAATAGAGAGCCATGATGCCTAGAATACTAAATAAAACTGATGATAGCCGGACAGAAATTTCTGTTTGGCCAAAGATACTTGTCCAGTAGTGGAGCAACCAGTAATGCAAGGGCGGGTTATTCTCCCATTGCAAATACTGCCAGCTCGCGAGAATATTATGCTGGGCAATTGATAAGCTGACTGCTTCGTCAAACCAAAAACTTTGAGAATTTAAAACAGCCGGGATTTTAAAAGCCAGGGCGAGCAGAATTATGAGTAATAACAGCAGAATAGATTTTCTCATGATTTTATAAACCTTAATCTAATTAATTCTATTTTAGCTAAATATACCATATCTTAAAATACACCACACAGCCAAGAAAGCATGGCGCAATTTTAATTTTTTACCTTCCTGATAGGTACGGCCAGTGTAGGAAATACCAACTTCATAAAATCTAAATTTCTGGCGAGCGACCTTAATAGTAAATTCATTTTCAAAACCAAAACCTTTTTCTTTAAGTTTGATTTTGTTTAACACCTCTTTACTAAATACTTTATAACCAGTTTCCACATCGGTTAAATTCAAATTAGTAACAATGTTGGAAAAAAGCACAATTATTTTATTGCCAAAATAGTGCCAAAAATATAAAACGCGGTGAGGCTTATCGCCGACAAATCTTGAACCATAAACGATATCAGCATTGCCATCAAGAATTGGCTTTATTAAATCTTTGTAATCAATTGGATCATATTCAAGATCACCGTCTTGGATAATAATAACATCACCCGAGGCATGACCGAAGCCGGTTCGTAGAGCTTCACCTTTGCCGGAATTTTTCTGATGATAAAAGATTTTGATGTCATTTTGACGAATATTAGCAAGAATGTCCTTTGTTCCATCAGTAGAACCATCATCAACAATTATTATTTCTTTAATTAGGCCATTGGTGTAGCTATTCTGCACTTTTTTAAGAATAGCTAAAAAAGTATCTTTTTCATTATATACTGGAATAATAATTGATACTTTTTGAAAGCTATTTTTTAACATAAATTGAGAAAATATTTAAAGGTTGGTTTATTGTGACTCATTTAATTTGCGTTTTTTATCAAATTTATCCTTATAGAGAAGATGGAGATATTTGCCGGGATCTTCAAGAGATTTGGCATTTTGGCAACTAAAGATTGGGTGATTTTTCCAATCCCACAACTGATTCCGGTGATTAATAACATCATCAGCAGTATTACCCATGCGACAAGGGGAAAAAAAGGCTCCAATGATTTCAATATAAAAAGAGAGGCAGACTAATATAACAAAAAAATATTTTAATATAATATTTTTGTTATCCAGCAACTTTTCCCAAAAAATGGCAAGCAAAACCAATAATCCAGGCAGCATTTCAATTAATAAACGATAACCAAAACCCCAGCCTCCCCACCACATTACCCACTTTGAATATAACAGCCACAGTAAAATTGTGCCAATGGAAATATATTTATATAACGGATTAAATTCTTTTTTTGTAAAAACAAAATAAATTGCTACAAATGCAAAAATAAATATGGGGGAATGGGTCAGTAAGCCATGGCTAGGACTAAAAAATAATCCAAGAAGACCATTAAAGATATTATTTGTAAAATGATAAACTTGAGCCTGTCCAAGATTTTTAAATTGATGATAATAAATATAGGAGTAAGTAAACAAAAGGCCAATTGGGATGCTGCCTAAAATTAAAAATTTTATTATTTGCTTCCTGTGATGAACGCAAATATAAATGAATATCGGCAAGAATAATAAAAGATCCGAAGGCCTGCTCCAAATTGCCCAGCCAGCAAAAAAACCAACCCAAGCTAAATATTTCGACTTTTTTTGGCCTAAAAATAATAAAAACAATGAGATATTAATAAATAATACGCTGGGCCCGTGTTGCCACAATCCCCGACTGGCCACCGTCCATATATTGGTGGCAAAACCAAAAATTAGCGCCATAAATAAAGAAGTCTTGGGCCTAAAAATTTGACTAAGCGCTAAATACATAAAAACTACTGCCAAAGAGGCAATTAGGGAACTTGTTATTTTTGAAAGTAGTTTCGTATGCGCTGTAATGTCAAAACCAAGTAAATCAACAAAATAATAAATAGGAACAGCTAATATCCCGGGCAAAACAGGATAAACAGAAACGACTTTACCCGTGGGCTCAACCCGATAAAACCAATATTGGCTGTGCGTCTGGCCGTTATCTGAAAAAAATTCACTAAAATCCAAATCAAAATCTTTGATGATAGTAATAGGTGTTAGCTCCGCAGCCCTTGTGTCGCCGCTTGTTTCGTAGCTTAAATTTAAATTGTAAACAATAAAAGACAATAGAAATAAAATTACACAATTTTGAAATAATTTTTGATTTGATAACATAAATTGATTAGAATACTTTAACAAAAATATCCTTATAATATTGCCAATATGAACCTAAATAATTTTGTTTAATTTGAATCAGCAGTATCTGTTTTGATTATAAACTTTTCTTTACTAAAATTCCACTCAAAAGCAATTACTTTATTTGTATTAAAAGGAATCATTTTAGGAATAAAATGAATTTTATTATAAGAAACATTAAAATAAAGCTGAAGCATATCATATATATATGGGGCATTCTGGCCAAAGGGAAAATCACCCACGATAAAAACATTATACCCACGATACTGTGCCATGTTCAGAATACTAAGACTGTAATACAAATTTCTGCTTACCTGGCCGAGTTTATAATAGCCGCGATTGTCCTCTCTAATTTTATGGGCATTAAAAAATAATAATATCGCCATCATTAAAAATATAAAAAATTTGTAGCTTTTGTGCCGTGAGGATTGGTAAAGTAAATAGATTACAGTAGCTAACAAGCAAGAGGTACCGACGGAGATCAGATAATTATAACGCGAAGCCAAGAAAAAATGGTAACTGCCCATATTAAAAAAAATTGGGGGTAGCGAAGCAATTAATATCCAACCTCCAAAAAATAAAAGGATTCTTCGGTACTCTCTATTTTTTAAAAAAATCAATGTGATCACTAAAAACAAAGCCAGAAACAAAATAGTAATTAAAGATAAATTTTCAAACCCAAATATGGCATGACCTGTATTAAAAAATAAAATTTTCAGCTGGGACATCTTGATCTTATATTCATAACCATAAACCGCGAGGTTGTTAAATAAATATAGATATTGCATCACTAGATAACCAATGGTTGCGGCCCACAATGGCAGCAAGATGGTAGCATCTTTTTTATACCAATTTTTATATTTATAAAACAATAAAAACTCCAAGCTTAAAATAATCACTAAAATTGATGAGGATTCCTTGGTTAAGAGAGCCGCTATCAAAGCGCTTAAAGTTGCTAAATAAACAAAAAAATTCCTATTTTCTAAATAATACCAAAATAAATTTGCGGCGAGTAGAACAAAAAAAGTATCAATAAGGGAGGTTGCGGCGCTAATCCACATCACGGCTTCACGATGACTATATAAACAAATAAATATGATAGCGGCCAACCAGCCGATTGCCCATCGTTTTGTAATATTTTTGCCTAGTAAATATACAAGATAACCATTAACTCCATGTAATAATATATTTACCAAATAATAATAAACAGGGTGGCTGCCAAATAAATGATATGTTATATAGAAATAAAAATTTACAGTTGTCCTTAAAAAACCCGCGAAACGTAAAAAAACAAAATCATACCAGTTGTAAAGTGAATGATCTGCTCGAAACAACCATGAAAAATCATCTGAAAAAAAGAAATTCTTCAAAATAGGACAAAAAATAACAAGGGATAAAAAAATAGATAAAAGCAAGGGGATAATAATCTTTTTTATTATAACACGATAATATCTCATTTTTTTAGCCTTAATCTAAAAACAGTCATAAAAAATTCAATTATATCCTTAATGCCCAATTTTGATTGGCCAAATTTTCTGTCTATAAAAGTAACTGGAACTTCTGCTATGCTGTATCCTTTTTTTTCAGAGCGATACATAAGTTCTTCCTGGAAAGCATAACCATTCGCTTTAATCGTTTGAAAATCAATGTCTTTAAGCATTGTGGCTTTAAGACATCGGTAACCGGCAGTAATGTCTCTTGTTTTTAAGCCAAGCATGGCGCGAGCAAAACTCATCGCTAAAATGCTTTGTATATTTCTATAGCGGCTCCAGCCTTTAATATTACCGCCAATAACTCTTCTTGAGCCAATGACAAAATCATAATCTCTATCAATCCGCTCTAACAGGCGGGGCAAATCATGAGGATCATGGGAAAAATCCGCATCCATTTGGCAGACAATATCAGCGCCAAACTCTAACGCCTTTTTAAAACCAGTGATACAGGCAGAGCCAAGGCCTTGTTTACCCTGACGATGAATGACTATTAGGGGAAATTCTTTAGCAAGCCTATCCGCAATTTGGCCCGTACCGTCAGGAGAACCATCATCAACAACAATAATATGTAAATCTGGAATCTGAAGATCAAAAATAGTTTTAACCAGTTTGGGCAGATTTTCCGCTTCGTTATAAGTTGGCAGGATAATAAATTTTTTCATATTATTTTACTTTATATATCTCAATGTCTCCTTTTTGGAAAACTTGCTGTAAATAATTTTTTTTGCTGGGCTGAAAATCTCCTAAATTTCTTGTCTGGCTGGTGTACAAAATATAGCTAATATTATTATTC
>Ga0100395_1000283_pt1 | contig 37589 bp, 33 predicted proteins | sample CryGeymeta201519_FD_81542 | JGI IMG/M metagenome (GOLD analysis project Ga0100395, IMG submission 81542) | Groundwater microbial communities from Crystal Geyser aquifers in Utah, USA - Crystal Geyser metaG 2015-19 | ecosystem: Environmental > Aquatic > Deep subsurface > Groundwater | place: USA... | reverse complement strand
TGCAATACGCCGTGAGTCGACGGATGCTGCGGTCCCATGTTGATGGTCATCGTTTCGGTTGCCATTTTATGCCTCTTCCGTTAATGGAATAAATTTGCTCGGACCAGCCGAAAAATCAGGAAAGCCGTCCCTGATAGGGCTCACGATCCGGGCCCTGAAGCGGATAGTCTTTGCGCAGAGGGTGCCCCTGCCAGTCAACCGGCATCAGAATACGCCGCAGGTCGGGATGATTATTGAACGCAATCCCCAGAAGATCCCAGCATTCACGCTCATGCCAGTTGGCGGTTGACCAAACACCGGAAACAGTGTCAACCCGGGGGTCGTGTCCATCAACGTCAACCTTGACGCGCAGACGGGTCTTATTGGTCAGGTTGTACATATTATAAACGACCTCAAAGCGCGGGGTGCGCCCGAGATAATCGACACCACAGAGATCGCTGAGGAAATTGTAGCCACAGTCGTCGCGCAAAAAAGTGCAGACTGCGACAATTTCAGCACGCTCAACCCTGATACTGGTCTCACCTCGATGCTCAACCGTGTCCAGAACCAGATTTCCGAACTTGCCTTTGAGTTTTTCTACGACCTGTTTACTCATTGTCTTGTCCTGTCTCCACGCAGCCAGCCCTTATCAGGCTTCGTTCACCACTTCGCCAACACCAATTGCGGCACCGAAGCTGTTACGCTCTTTCATGATCTTTTCCTGCAACTTCATGAGACCATAGAGCAAACCTTCGGGACGGGGCGGACAACCGGGGATATACACATCAACGGGCAATGCTTCGTCAATCCCCTGAACCACGCTGTAGGTATCAAAAATACCGCCAGACGAGGCGCAGGCGCCCATGGCGATGACATATCGGGGCTCGGGCATCTGCTCGTAAACCGTTTTGATAACCGGGAGCATTTTCTTGGTTACCGTGCCGGCAATGATAATAACATCGGCCTGGCGCGGCGAAGCACGAAACAGAACGCCCATGCGGTCAAGGTCGAAGCGGGCAGCACCGGTCGCCATCATCTCAATGGCACAACAGGCCAGACCAAAAGTCATGGGCCATAAGGATTTCGCCCGCGACCAGTTCACCAGCTTGTCCAGGCTTGTCGTGACAAAACCATTGCCCAGGGTTTTTGTTTGCTCTATTCCCATTCCAGAGCTCCTTTTTTCCATACATAAACGAAGCCGACGAGGAGAATAATGATAAACACTCCCATTTCGACAAAACCAAAAATCCCCAGGCGCTTAAACATAACCGCCCAGGGATAAAGGAATACTGCTTCGATATCAAACAAAATGAAAAGCATGGCAACAATGTAAAACTTGATCGAAAAACGCTCCTGCGCCGAACTAAGCAGGGGCATTCCACATTCATAGGGCGCCAGCTTGACCTCGGAGGGCTTCTTCTGTCCAATCAACCGGGACAGCACCACGACCGCCACCGCAAAGGCAAAGGCGATTCCGATCAGAACAAGAATCGGCACATAGCTTTCGAGCATAAAACCCACTCCTTCCAAAATACGAATTCTGATGGGGTTCAGACATCAACACCGCCGGGCGCACCTGCCGCAGCGCCCCGAAAATTAGGACAAGTTCCCCCGCATGTCAAGGAAAAAATACAGTATACTGTATGCAATGAATATAAAAAAAGGGAGGGCTTAAGCGCTGATATTGTTGAGCTTTTCGCTCCGAATGAAGACCGGCAAGGTCTTCTTTAAGCGGTCGGCCACCGGCGTTTGACCTGGAACGAAAAATACAAACGTTGTTTGTTTTTTAGTCAAAACCTTTCGCTGTGGTCTTCTTCTGATGAGGCGAGCGCCAGCAGCTCATCGGTCGCGTAGAGGTAATTCTTCCGACAATATTCACACCGGATCTCTGCTCCCTGCTGTTCGCGGGCCATGGCCTCAAGCTCTGACGCCCCCAGACCCGCCAGCACTTTGCTGATCTGGTTACGGCTGCACGAACAGGTGAAACGCAAACGCGTCGTCTGCCGCACGGAAAAACGGCGATCAAGCAGCACTTCTTGGAGCAATTCTGTCGGCCCTGTTCCGCGGCGCAACCAACTGGTAGCCGGGGGGAAATTCCGCAAATGGGTTTCGAGGCGTCCAAGCTGCGTCTCGTCGCCTGGGGGCAGCGCCTGAATCAGATAGCCCCCAGCAGCAGCAACCTGGCCCTGGGGGTCGAGCTCGACACCCAGGGCCACGCAGGAAGGCACCTGCTCGGAATGCGTCAGATACCAGGCCAGATCTTCGCCGATTTCGCTGGTTTGCAACTGCACCATACTGCGATACGGCTCTTTGAGCCCCAGATCCTTGACGACATGGAGAAACCCGGCACGGCCAACCGCCGCGGCCACATCGAAACGCCCGTCGCGCGGTGGCACTGCGGTCAGAGGGTGTTTAACTTTTCCACAGACATGTCCGGCGGCGTCAGTTTCAACCATCAAACGTTCCAGGGGGCCATTGGCTTCAATCATTAATGCCAGACGCTGCTGTCCTTTCAACAAACACCCCAGCAGCGCCGCCCCAGTTAAAAAGCGGCCCAGGGCCACGGTTGCGGTCAAATCTGTCTGCTGCAGGGCACAAATTTCACGCACCAGGCAGGTGGTATCGGCCGCAGCCGCCCGCAGCTGGCCATCCGTAGTAAGCACGCGGACTAAATGGTCAGAGGATTTATGCGGCCCTTGCATAGCTCTCATTCTCTCCAATCCTGGTCTTCAACCCGGCGTAGCTGGGCGTTGATCCGGCCGGCACTGACGGCCATGGCAATGCCCTGCACCGCACTGATTTGTCCTTCGCTGATCCCGCTTTCCCTGGCGACGCCAAGGTAATGCGCCATTCAGGGCTCGCAACCTGCCGCCATGGCGGCCGCGAGTCCAACCAGGAGGATAGTCTGAGAATCCAGCGCAGTATCGGCGCGCACCTGATCATAAAAATCACGATATTTTGCGGCAGTTTTTTCACTGAGCATCGCCTCGTCTCCTCCGAAGAATCAGCTGCGCAAACGTTTGCCCGTACCAATGAGCCAAGCTGTCCAGCAGAATAAGCCGCCGGCCAGAAGTAAACTGACGCCAAACGCACGCGCGAAACTGATATCACCAACGCCGAGAATGGCATGACGAAAGCCGTCGATTAAATAGAATAAGGGGTTCAACTGTGACAACTGACTCCAGGGTTGCGGCAGAATGGAAATCGGGTAGAACACCCCGCCCAGATAGACCAGCGGCAAAATCAAAAAATTCGTGTACATGGACAGGGTATCGAAATTCTTGGCAAAAATGGCGGCTATCAGCCCGAATTGAGCAAACAGAATGCTGGCAAGCATCGCCATCAAAACGGCCAACCCCGGCCATACCCAGGGCAGTTCCGCAAACAGGGCGGAAATCATCCAGGTGACCGCGCCGACTAAGAGACCCCGCAACATGGCAGCGAGAGTATAGGCCATGATAAATTGGGGCGGCGTCACCGGTGTCACCAGCAGGTCAACAATGCCCCCGAGATAACGCGACATGAAGAGTGACGAAGAGCAGTTTGCAAAGGAATTATTGATGATCCCCATGAGAATCAACCCAGGAATCACGAACTGCGCGTAGGAGAAACCTTCGAGCACGCTGATACGTTCACCAAGGGTAGCGCCGAAGACAAACAGATAGAGCGAAGCGGTAATGATGGGCGTCAGCAGAGTTTGCGAGGCCACCCGCATGAAGCGCAAAATTTCCTTGCGCAGCAGAGTGACAAAGGGCAACCAGGTCTTGAACTCTCCCTGAGGACGAAATTGGCTCATCCTTTTCTGTCCTCGCGGGTTAGCTGCAAAAACACATCTTCCAGATGACTCTGATCGGTTTCAAAATCGTCTATTCCCAGATGGAGTTCAGATAACCTATGCAGCAGATCCCCCACGCCTTGTTCGGTCGGCAGACAGAGAACCAGCTGGCGCCCATCGCCATTAATCCGCGGATGATAGGCATCAAGCCCCGCGGGAACCGCCGCCAGTGCCCGCGTTAACCACAAACGCAGGGTGCGCCGCGAGAGGCGGCGCACCAGATCACGCGTCGGCTCCAGGGCCACCAGCTCCCCATAATTCATAATCGCAATGCGACCGCACATCTCCTCGGCTTCTTCAAGGTAATGAGTGGTCAGCAGAATAGTTGTGCCGCGTTGATTGATTTCGCGTACAAAGTCCCATAAACCATGGCGCAGCTCAACATCGACCCCTGCCGTCGGTTCATCAAGAATCAGTAGTCGCGGCCGATGGATGAGGGCCTTAGCAATCATGAAACGTCGCTTCATGCCCCCGGAAAGTTTAATCATTACCTTGTCAAGATGGGGGCGCAAATCTAAGCGGTCAATCAATTCGTTGCGCCAGGGTTCATCGTCTTCAACGCCGTAATATCCGGCGTGCATCTTCAGCGCCTGCTCAATCGTGAAAAAGTTATCAATAACAATTTCCTGATGTACCACCCCGAGCATACGCCGGGTCTGACGGTACTGACTGCGGTTGTCGTAACCAAAGGCACTGATGCGACCGGAATCAATGACCGACACCCCCGAAATCATGTTGATAATCGTGCTCTTTCCGGCTCCGTTGGGCCCGAGCAAACCAAAAATTTCTCCCTGCTCAATCTCAAGGTCAAGGTTTTTGACCGCCGCAACGCCAGCGTAACTTTTATGCAAATTTTCGATCTTTAAGGCTTTTTCCATGGGCGAAACTATAACCCTGTCAAGCAGAGTTACGCAAGAGGCTGGCATGATCTGCCAACCTCAGCTAGAATGACATTTTCAGGAGATAAGACCATGCCAAGACTTGATCGCATCACCACCGGCGGCGGGGATCAGGGTGAAACCAGCCTGGTTGACGGCAGCCGTGTGGCAAAATCTGATTTGCGCGTTTGCGCCTACGGAACCGTTGACGAACTAAATTCCGTCATCGGTTTGCTACGCTGTGAAGAGCTGCCCCCAGGACTGTTTGATAAAATTTGCCAGGTACAAAATCAGCTCTTCGATCTGGGCAGCGAACTGGCAACCCCGGCGGCCATCAAAAATCAAAAACAGGGCTGGGGCATCAGCCACACCCAGATAGAGCAACTGGAACTCTGGCTGCAGGAAAGCAACGCTAAATTGCAACCGGTTGACAGCTTTGTCCTTCCCGGTGGCAACCGCGGGGCAGCCCTCTGCCATCTCGCGCGCACCGTTGCCCGCCGTGCCGAACGTGAGCTGGTAAAACTGGTACAGGCCGGCAATGATGAATCCCTGTGCCTGCGTTACCTCAACCGCCTTTCAGATTTGTTTTTCGTCTGGGCCCGACGATGCAACGACGACGGACGCGCCGATCTTCTGTGGCAACGCGCCCGTGACCAAAAGGTGCCGCACGCGAAATAAGCGTTTGCAAACACTCATTTTTTTGTCACACTGACGCCAAAAGGTTTGCGCTCACTCTCCAAGGAGGAATCTATGTTTACGACTGAAAGTGCAGGCAAAAATACCATTGCCATGGTTCTGGCCGGCGGCAAGGGCGAACGTCTCAGCCCCCTGACCCTCAAACGCGCCAAACCCAGTGTCGCCTTTGGTGGTAAATACAAAATCATCGATTTTGTTCTTTCCAACCTGTTTAATTCCGGCATCAAAAAAGTCTACATTCTCACCCAGTACCGCGCCTATTCCCTCAACAAGCATATTCGTGAATCCTGGGGCAAGTGGACGGGATTGGGCGATTTTTTTGTCGCCATTTCTCCCGAAACCCGCAGCGAAAGTGAAGAATGGTTCAAGGGCACCGCCGATGCGATTTTACAGTACCTGCGTTTTGTTGAAACATCCAATGCCGATTATGTGGCAGTGTTTGGCGGCGACCATATTTACAAAATGGATATCGGCCAAATGATCAACTTCCACCGCGTTAATCACGCCGACATCACCATCGCCGCCCTTGAAGTCCCTTATGAAGAAGCAAAACGTTACGGTGTTTTTTCGGTTGACGAAAATTCGCAAGTTATCGGGTTTACAGAAAAACCGGAAAATCCGGAAAAAATCCCCGGCCGTGAAACCTGCTTCGCTTCCATGGGTAACTATATTTTCCCAACCAGAAAATTGATTGAAGTTTTACTCGAAGGGAAAAAACGCCACTCCGACCTCGATTTCGGCAAACACGTCATTCCCATGATGCTCGAAAACGGTGACCGCCTTTTTGCCTACAATTTCAACGACAACGTTATTCCCGGCATGAAAACCGCCGAACGCGGCTACTGGCGCGATGTCGGCACTCTCGATTCTTACTATGAAGCTAATATGGATCTGGTCAAGGTTTCGCCCCAACTCAATTTGTACAATTACAAGTGGCCAATTCTCACCAATCAAGGCAATCTGCCCCCGGCAAAAACCGTTTTTGACGATGATGATCGCCGCGGACAGAATATTGATTCCTATGTTTGCGCCGGCTGCATTACCAGCGGCAGCACCGTCCGTCGCTCAATTCTCGGGCCCCTGTGCAAGGTCAATAGTTACAGTCTGGTCGAAGATTCCATCCTGTTTGAAAACGTCACCGTTGGACGCCATTCAAAACTGCGCAAGGTCATTGTCGACAAAAATATCAACATTCCCGATGGCTCAATCATCGGCTACGACCCCGAGGCAGATCGCGCCAAAGGTTACACCGTCACAGAATCAGGCATAGTCGTGGTTCCCAGACCCGAAAAGTAATACCCCCTCAGCATTTCTTGTCCGCTAACCCCCAAGCGGGATTCAGCTCTTTTGCGCGCAAGCTGAGTCCCGCCTGGGGCCTTAAAATCCAAATTACTCCTTTTGTCCTTGACTTAAAAACAGCGTTTGTTACTCTAACTAACAAACGTTAGGTTATGGAGTAAATATGGCCAGTCTGTCATCGCGGCGTGAAATCATTTTACAGGAAGCGGCCCACATGTTTCGTGAAAAGGGCTACCGGAGCGCCAATTTGCGTGAACTGGCGAAGCGGGCCGGCATTCAGGGCGGCAGCATTTACCATCATTTTGCCTCGAAACAGGAAATCTTGTTTCAGGTGATGGATGATACCATGAGTGATATGCTTGCCCAGTTAAACGCCCGCCTTGAAGGGGCGGAAACAGCGGCGGAAAAGTTGCGCCGTATGATGCACTTTCACATTGAGTATGTCGTCACCGGCTCGGATCGAACCTACGTCACCGACGATGAATTGCGCAACCTCGAACCGATGAATTATCAGCAGGTGGTTCAAAAGCGCGACCGTTATCAAAAAACGGTTGAGGATATTCTCGCCGCAGGCCAAACGGAAGAAGGGTGGCAGGTAGTAGACCCCAAGCTCTATGCGCGGGCCGTGATCAAAGTCTGTGCCGGGGTTGCCAGCTGGTATCGCCCCACGGGTGAACTCCGTATTGCCCAGGTCGCCGAGGCCTACATTCATTTGTTGTGTGCCGGTTTGTTGCCACGCCCCGTGCTGTAAACAACGGGATAAGCTGTCACGGAAGCGACACCGGCACAGCCTGCGCCCGGTGTTGCTGGTTCTTATAAAAAACAGCGGCTTAGCAGAGACCAACCTGAAAAAACAGTGTTTGGTATTTTCCTTGCTGTCAGAGTGTCCGGGTCGTCTTTGATCCCTCAGGCAGCACCTTTGGCAAAAAGAGACTCTCAACTGGAGGAAAGTATGAAGATTCTCGTGTGCATCAAGCAGGTTCCAGATATGGAATCGCGGTTCAAGGTTAATGGAGCGGGGACCTGGTATGAAGAGAGTGACCTCGCCTGGCGCATCAATGAGTATGATGAATTTGCGGTTGAGCAGGCGGTGCAGCTGAAAGAACAGCTCGGTGACGCCGATCTGACGGTGTTGTCAATCGGCCCGGCGCGGGTTAAGGAATCCTTAAAAAAGGCCCTGGCCATGGGGGCTGATCGGGCGGTGCAGCTGGTCGACGACCGCGCCTATGACAAAGACCCTTTCCAGATTGCCAGCGCCATCGCCGCCTTTGCCAAACAGCAGGAGTTTGATTTTATTTTTACCGGCATGCAGTCACAGGATCGTGGCAGCGGCCAGGTGGGGGTGCTGGTTGGTGAGCTGCTGGGGATTCCGGCGCTGACCACCGCCGTGGGTTTTGAGTACGCTGAGGGGACAGTGACCCTGCGACGCGAACTCGAAGGCGGGCAGCGCGCGGTGGTCAAGGCCAAGGCGCCGCTGCTGGTCAGCTGTCAATTGGGCTTGAATACCCCGCGTTATCCGACCCTGCCCAATATCATGAAGGCCAAAAAGAAGGAGCTGCTTGAAATTCCCCTGGCTAAGCTGCTGACCACGGCGGCCCGCCTGACGACCCTGAAACTGGCCTACCCGGAGAAAAAAGGTTCGGCCCAGATTCTTGAAGGTGACATTGGGGAACTGGTCGACAAGGTCATCGGCATTCTCAAAGAGAAAACCGCAGTGCTTTAGACCGGACTCGGCAGACAAAAATCACAGGAGAAAACCATGAAAGCATTACTGGTTGGTGAATATAGAGATGGCAAATTACTTAACAGCACCTATGAACTGATTGGCTTTGCACGGCAACAAGGGATCGACTTCGAACTTTTTCTGGTGGGCAGCCATGCGCAGCTGCCGGAGGTTGATGCCAAAATTTATCTCGCCGATGTTGCCACCGCCAAGGAATACAACCCGGCACTGCATAAACAGCTGATTCTGACGGCCGCCCAGAAGTCCGGGGCCGATACGCTTGTGCTGCTGCATTCGAGTTATGGTTGGGATCTGGCCCCGCGTCTGGCCCTGGCGCTGGAAGCGGCGCAGATTTCCGAAGTGGTGGAAGTAACCGCCGATGGCTACCTGTTACCGGCCTGCAATGCCAAGCTACGCCGCACCGTCAAAGCCGCCACCGCTCAAACCGTTATCACCCTCCAGGCCGGGGCCTTCATGGCGGCGGATCCGGCCGGCAGTCCAGAGGTTGAAGAATTAGCTGTCAGTGGCACGGGCAATACCGAATTTGTCGGCTACGAACAAGCTGAGGCCGGGGACGTCGATCTGGCCAAAGCTGACGTCATTGTCAGTGCCGGGCGTGGTATCGGCAAACCGGAAAACATTCCGATGATAGAGGCTCTGGCCAAGGCCCTGGGCGGCGAATACGGTGCCAGCCGTCCGGTGGTGGATGCGGGCTGGGCGCCCCATGATCGCCAGGTCGGAACCACCGGCCAGGTGGTATCGCCCAAGCTTTACGTTGCCTGCGGTATTTCAGGCGCCATCCAGCATTTGGCAGGCATGAAAAAATCGGAATTTATTCTGGCGATCAACACCGACAAGGATGCGCCCATCGGCGAAGTGGCCGATGTGCTGGTGGTAGCCGATGTTAAACAGTTTGCCCCGGCATTGACGGCCAAGCTGGGGGGCTGATCACGAGGCACCTGAAACAACTCAGGGGGAAAGCCCGGGACAGAGATTCAGGAATCGACATTTTTCGCAACTTAGAAAGGATAAAACCATGTCAGATGTTTTTGTTGTTGAGGCCTTGCGCACCCCCTTTGGTAGTTTTGGGGGCAATTTGGCCGAGGTTCCGGCGCCGCAACTGGCGGCGACCGTGATTAAAGCATTGGTCGCGCGTACGGGTATCCCCGTCGCGCAGATTGATCAGTTTATTGCCGGGCACGTCATTCAGGGCGGCACGGGTCAGGCACCAGCGCGCCAAGCCATGCGCGCCGCTGGGCTGCCCGACAGCATTCCGGCCATGACCATCAACAAGGTTTGCGGCAGCGGCTTGAAAGCCATGATGCTGGCCGCCGATGCCATTCGCCTGGGCGACGATCAACTGGCAATTGCCGGGGGCATGGAAAATATGTCTCTGGCGCCTTACGCTCTGCCCCAGGCGCGCTACGGAATGCGCATGGGTAATGGCGAAGCGATTGACTTACTGATTCATGACGCCCTGCGTGACCCCTTCAGTGGGCGTCACATGGGGGAAGTCACGGAAGTGGTGGTGGCTGAGCAGGGCCTGAATCGCCAGGTTCAGGACGAATATGCACTCAATTCCTACCACCGCGCCCAGGCCGCCCAGGCCAATGGTTTTCTGGCGCGTGAAATTGTGCCGGTGGTCAAGACCGGACGCAAGGGTGAAGTGCAAATTGACCAGGATGAAGAACCAGCACGGATCGATTTTGATAAATTTACCCGTTTGCGCACCGTGTTCAAAAAAGATGGCACCCTCACCGCAGGCAATGCCTCAAGCATCAACGATGGAGCCGCCTTTGCCCTGTTGGCCAGCGGTGCAGCCTGCAAAAAACTGGGGTTGAAAGCCCGGGCAAAGTTGGTGGCTTATGCGACCAACAGTCTGCACCCCGATCTTTTTCCCCTGGCGCCCGTTGGTGCCATCGAACGTGTCTGCGCTAAAGCGGGTCTGACTCTGAACCAGATCGATCTGTTCGAAATTAACGAAGCCTTTGCCGCCGTGACTCTGCTGGCGATTAAAAATCTGCACCTCGACCGCGAAAAGGTTAACGTCAACGGCGGAGCCTGTGCCCTCGGACACCCGGTCGGCGCCAGCGGCGGCCGCCTGGTAGCGACCCTGCTCAACGGCCTTGAAACCAGCGGCGGGCGCTACGGACTCGCAACCCTGTGTATTGGTGGTGGCGAAGCGGTGGCGGCTATTTTTGAGCGGATCTAAGTAAAGGCCTCTGTCAGGGAGAATTAACATGGCAATCCGCAAAATTATGGTCATTGGTGCCGGACAGATGGGAGGTGGCATTGCCCAGGTTGCCGCCGAAGCCGGGCTGCAGGTGGTGCTGAACGATATTGACCGGGCGTTTATCGACAAGCGCATGGTCTTCATCGCCGGGCTGCTCGACAAGAAGCTTTCCAAAGGGCGCATCAGTGCCGCTGACAAGGAGGCGATTCTGGCACGGTTGATTCCGTCCACCGATCTCAAGGATGCCGCCGAGGTCGATTTTGTTGTCGAGGCCGCCAGTGAAAACATGACGATCAAGGAGAATATTTTCCGCACCCTGGATACGGTCGCTAAACCGGGGGTGATTCTGGCCAGCAATACCTCATCCCTGCCGATTACCCAACTGGCGGCAACCACGACGCGCCCGGCCCAGATTATCGGCATGCACTTCATGAATCCGGTGCCGGTGATGAAGCTGGTCGAGGTCATTCGCGGCATTGCCACCAGCGACCAAACCTATGCCCAGGTCAAGGCTTTGGCCGAAAAACTCGGCAAGGTGCCAGTTGAAGTCAATGATTATCCCGGTTTTATCGCCAATCGCATTCTGATGCCGATGATCAACGAAGCGGTCTACTGCCTTTACGAAGGGGTGGCTGATGCCGAAGCCATCGACACCGTCATGCAACTGGGCATGGCGCACCCCATGGGCCCCCTGACTCTGGCCGATTTCATTGGGTTGGATACCTGTCTGGCCATTATGGAAGTGCTCTACGCAGGTTTTGCCGACAGCAAGTACCGCCCCTGCCCGTTGCTGCGCAAAATGGTCAGCGCCGGCTGGCTGGGCAAAAAGAGCGGCAAGGGATTTTTCGATTACCGCGCTTAACCCCCTGGGAGGAACCTATGGCTTACCGGAGTATTCTGGTCCACCTCGATCAGAGCGCCCGCAGCATGGATCGGTTCGAACTGGCCCTCGACCTCGCCAGTCAGCAGGATGCCGGCATTCATACTTACTATGCCACGTCCATGCCCTACCTGGTGCAGCAGCTGGAAAAGCATCACACCGAGGTGCTGGCCGAATGCCGCGAGCGTGCCCGCCGGGCCGGAATTCCTTTTTTCTGGGTTACCGAAGCCGAAGGCATGGTTCACGAATCCTTGATTGCCCGCTTGACCTATCAGGCCTTTTTCGCCGATTTAACCATTATTGGTCAACCTGGCGCGAGTGCCGGCAGCCTGTCAGCAACCCCGCGGGATCTGCCGACGAAACTGGTTCTCACCTCGGGTCGTCCAATACTGACCATTCCCTTTGCTGGGGCTTTTTCAAAAACAGGCAGTCGCGCCATGGTTGCCTGGCGCTCGGGACGCGCCTCGGCGCGTGCCGTCGAAGACGCAATTCCCTTGCTGAGGCGGGCTGAAGCGGTTTTTCTCCTCAGTTTTGCCACCACCAAGAACGACGTTTTTCAGCAAGAAAACACCCTAAAAAAACTCGCCGCTTACCTAGCTCATCACGCGATCAAGACCATGACCGAGGTGCGGCTGATCGAGGGCATCAGTTTTGGTGATGCTCTGCTCAATCGGGCCGCCGAAGAGGGCATTGACCTTCTCATCGCCGGCGGAGCCCTGCCCACCGCCCCGGCCCCGCTGGCCGAACACCTGATTCGGGAGATGACCATCCCGGTTTTCATGTCGAGTTAAATTCACATCATCAAAGAAGGAACCAGAACATGAGCTATCAAAATATCTTATATCAATTCCACAACAACATCGCCCTGGTTACCATCAATCGCCCCAAGGCGATGAACGCGATGAACCAGGCAACGCTGCGGGAGCTTAACCAACTCTTCAGCCAGTTAGATGCCGAGGTGCAGGTGGTGATTCTGACCGGAGCCGGTGAAAAATCTTTTGTCGCCGGTGGCGATATTGCCGAAATGCAACCCATTGATGCCATGACCGCGCGGCGCTTTGCCCAGCTTGGCCATCAATTGGGCGCGACCATCGAAAATTTACCGATTCCGGTGATTGCCGCCGTCAATGGGTTTGCCCTGGGTGGCGGTTGCGAACTGGCCATGGCCTGCGATATCCGCCTGGCGAGCGAAACGGCGCGCTTTGGTCAGCCCGAAGTGAACCTGGGGGTCATTCCCGGATTTGGCGGCACTCAGCGTTTGGTACGATTGATCGGCAAGGGCCGCGCCAGCGAATTGATTTACACCGGCGACATGATCGACGCCGCCGAAGCCCTGCGCATCGGTTTGGTCAACCAGGTTTTTCCGGCCGCCGAACTGCTGCCTGCCGCGCAGAAAATGGCGGCTAAAATTGTCTCTAAAGGAGCAATCGCGGTCAGCCTGGCCAAAAGCGCCATCAACCATGGCAGCGAAACCGACCTTATCCGTGCCTGCGCCCACGAAGCCGACCTGTTTGGCATGTGCTTCGCCACCACCGACCAGAAGGAAGGCATGCAGGCCTTTCTCGAAAAGCGCCCGGCGCAGTTCAATGGAAAATAACCAAAGGACACTTTGTGAATCTCGATCTCAACGCAGAACAGAAACTGATTCAGCAGACCGCGCGTGAATTTGCCGCCGCCGAATTGGCGCCCCTGGCGGCAGAACTTGATCGCGGTGAAAATCAGACGGCTTTTTTTACCAACCTCGGCAAGCTTGCCGCGCTGGGCTTTATGGGCCTGAATGTCCGCGCCGAATATGGCGGCAGCGCAGCCGGAGTGGTGGCTTTTTCTCTGGCGATCACCGAAATTGCCCGTGCCTGCGCTTCGACCGCAGTCACCCTGTCGGTCAGCAACATGGTCTGCGAGGTCATTCAGGCTGTCGGCAGTGATGAACAGCGCCACACCTATATTCCGCGCATCTGTTCCGGCGCCTATCTGGCCGGTGCCTTCGCCCTGACGGAAGCCGGCGCCGGTTCCGATCCGGCGGGCATGACCACCAGTGCCCGGCGCGACGGCGATGACTGGGTGCTTAATGGCAGCAAAATTTTTATCACCAGCGCGCCCTATGCCGGGGTCTTTGTGGTCTGGGCGGTGACCGATAAAACGGCCCCCAGGGGGAAAGGGATCAGCTGCTTTCTGGTCGAAGCCGACACCCCGGGGCTGACTATCGGCAAGCAGGAAGAAAAACTCGGCCAGCATGCCTCGGCCACCAACGAAGTCATCTTCAGCGATTGCCGCATTCCCTCCGATGCATTGATGGGCAAATTGAATGACGGCTACCGCATTGCGGTGGCGGAACTCGCGGGGGGCCGCATTGGCATTGGTTCGCTGGCCCTGGGTCTTGGCCTGGCGGCCATGGATAGCGCCACGCGCTATAGCTTGGAACGCAAGCAGTTCGGGCAGCGCCTGGCCGATTTCCAGTCAACCCAATGGAAAATTGCCGATGGTTTCACCGACCTCGAAGCCGCGCGTCTGTTGCTGATGAATGCCGCTTTCCAGAAAGAGCAGGGGCGCAGCTTTGCCCGGGCCGCGTCCATGGCCAAACTCTTTGCCACCGAAAGCGCCAATCGCGCCTGTTACGCGGCGCTGCAAATTTACGGCGGATACGGTTATACGCGGGATTTTCCCATCGAACGTTACGCCCGCGATGCCCGTATCACCACGATTTATGAAGGCACCAGCGAAATTCAGCGTTTAATTATTGCGCGCGATATTCTGACAAGTTTTAACTGAACCCCTGCACTTTGCCCTCATTCCAGACAGGAGGCCTCACCCATGATTTTTGCGCTGAATGAAGAACAGAAGCTGATCCGCCAGACCGTGCGTGATTTTGCCGAAAAAGAGCTCAAACCCGGAACTGCCGAGCGCGATGAAACCGAAACCTTCGACCGCAAGCTGATGTACGACAAGCTTGGCGAGCTCGGCCTGACCGGCATTGTTTTTCCCGAAGAATACGGCGGCGCCGGAGCCGATTATATCAGCTATGCCATTGCGGTTGAAGAACTGTCGCGGGTTTGTGGCTCGACGGGGGTGACGCTGTCGGCGCACCTGTCTCTGGGGGCCAATCCGATTTTTACCTTCGGCACCGAAGAGCAAAAAAACCAGTATCTGACGCCCCTGGCCGACGGCCGTAAAATGGGCGCCTTCGCCCTGACCGAAACCGCCGCCGGTTCAGACGCCGGGGGCACTAAAACCACCGCCATGCGTGATGGTGACAGCTGGGTACTCAATGGCACGAAAATTTTCTGCACCAATGGCGGCGAAGCTGAAATTTATATAGTCTTTGCGCGCACCGACAAAAATGCCCAGAAACATCATGGCATCAGCGCCTTTATCGTTGAAAAAGATACTCCCGGCTTCTCTTTCGGCAAAAAAGAATCGAAACTCGGCATCCGCTCTTCGCCAACCCGCGAACTGGTGTTCGACAACTGCCGCATTCCCGCGGGCAACTTGCTTGGCGACCAAGGCAGCGGCTTCAAAATTGCGATGAAAACTCTCGATGGCGGGCGCATCGGGATTGCCGCCCAGGCTCTGGGCATTGCCCAGGGAGCCTTCGAAGAAGCACTGAACTACGCCAAGGAACGCAAGCAGTTTGATCAGGCAATTTCAACCTTCCAGGCCGTGCAGTTCAAACTGGCCGACATGGCAACGGAAATCGAAGCTGCTCGCCTGCTGATTTATCAGGCGGCCTACAAGGCCAGTGCCGGCATCCCTTACGGCAAGGACTCGGCCATGGCCAAGATGTATGCATCCGATGTGGCGATGAAGGTTACTACTGAGGCGGTGCAGGTGTTTGGCGGCTACGGCTTTACCCGCGATTTCCCTGTCGAACGCATGATGCGTGACGCTAAAATTACCCAGATTTACGAGGGCACCAACGAAGTTCAGCGGATTGTCATCGGCGCCGCGATTACCCGCTGAAACTTTCGCAGGGGTCACAGACGGAGACAACTGTTAGATATGAGGCGTCTCCGTCTGTTGACACCACCGCTCACTGTGCAGAATTCACCGGCGGCACAAAAAGAAAAATCAATAATTTCATAATCTTAGGAGGTTGATCATTTAATAGAAAATGTGTCGGGCTTGGCATCTGGCTTGCTATTGATGCTGTCAGTCTCTGAAGACCCCGTCAGGAGAAAAACTATGGCAATTATCAACTTTCCCGGACTTAGCTTCGACCTTGACGATACCACCAGTCTGCTGCGCCAGACGGTCAGGGATTTTGCCGCCGGCGAAATTGCCCCGCGTGCCGCCGACATCGACCGTGACAATCAGTTTCCCATGGATCTGTGGCGCAAAATGGGGGATCTCGGGCTACTGGGCATTACGGTCAGCGAAGCAGACGGCGGCGCGGGCATGAGTTATCTCGACCATGTCATTGCCATGGAAGAAATCAGCCGCGCTTCGGCGGCGGTCGCGCTTTCCTACGGGGCGCATTCCAACCTGTGTGTCAATCAAATTTACCGCAACGGCACCCCCGCCCAGAAACAGAAATACCTGCCCAAACTTATCAGCGGCGAGCATGTCGGCGCTTTGGCCATGAGCGAGTCGGGTTCAGGCTCCGACGTCGTCAGCATGGGGCTGCGCGCTGAACGCGATGGCGACTCCTATGTGCTGAACGGCACCAAAATGTGGATCACCAATGGCCCCGATGCCCAGGTGCTGGTGGTCTACGCCAAAACCGACCCGTCCGCCGGGCCACGTGGCATCAGCTGTTTTATCATCGAGCAAACCTTTGCCGGTTTCTCGACCGCACAAAAACTCGACAAGTTAGGCATGCGCGGTTCCAATACCTGCGAACTGGTATTTGAAAAGTGCCGCGTACCCGTCGAAAACATTCTTGGCGAGCTCAACGGCGGGGTCAAGGTGCTGATGAGCGGCCTCGATTATGAACGCATCGTCTTGTCGGGCGGGCCGCTGGGGATCATGGCCGCCTGTCTCGATGCCGTGCTGCCCTACGTTCACGAGCGCAAACAGTTTGGCCACGCCATCGGCGAGTTTCAGCTGATGCAGGGCAAGCTCGCCGATATGTACACCAGCATGAACGCCTGCCGTGCTTACATTTATGCCGTGGCGCGGGAAACCACGGTGCGTAAAGGACGCTCCCTGCGCAAGGATGCCGCTGGCGCGATCCTCTACTCGGCCGAAAAAGCCACCCAGATGGCCCTCGATGCGATTCAGTGCCTCGGCGGCAACGGTTATATCAACGAATTTCCGACCGGCCGCCTGCTGCGCGATGCCAAGCTCTATGAAATCGGTGCCGGCACCAGCGAGATCCGGCGCATGCTGATTGGACGGGAGTTGTTTGAAGAAACCAAATAAACGCGTAGGGGCGCCCCTTGTGGGTGCCCGGATTTGCGCCCCTTGTGGGTGCCCGGATTTGCTTGTGTCGCCAACGATATACAACAATGGACGCCGTCATGACTCACCTTAAAAGTTCCTTTGTCCCCGCATCGGAAGAATTCCAACGCAATGCCGCCGCCATGCGGGCCCAGGTTGCCGATCTGCGTGAAAAGGTCGCGCTGATCCGCCTGGGCGGTGGTGAGCCTGCGCGCCAGAAGCATCTGGAACGCGGCAAGTTGCTGCCCCGTGAGCGGATTCGTCAACTGCTGGATATGGGCTCGCCCTTTCTGGAGTTTTCCCAGTTTGCCGCCTGGGGGTTTTACAAAAATGAAGCCCCGGCCGCCGGGATCATTACCGGTATCGGGCGGGTCTGCGGTCGGGAGTGTCTGATTATTGCCAACGATGCCACCGTCAAGGGCGGCACCTATCTGCCCCTGACGGTCAAAAAACATCTGCGCGCCCAGGAAATTGCCGAGCAGAACCACCTGCCCTGCATTTATCTGGTCGATTCGGGCGGCGCTTTCCTGCCTTTGCAGGAAGACGTTTTCCCCGACCGCGACCACTTCGGGCGCATTTTCTATAATCAGGCCCAGATGTCCGCCAAGGGGATTCCACAGATCGCGGTGGTCATGGGGTCATGTACGGCGGGGGGGGCTTACGTGCCCGCCATGGCCGATGAAAGTATTATCGTCAAAAATCAGGGGACGATTTTTCTTGGTGGCCCGCCTCTGGTCAAGGCCGCCACCGGGGAAGTGGTCAGCGCTGAAGATCTGGGCGGAGCCGATGTCCACTGCCGAACCTCCGGGGTCACTGACCACTACGCCACCGACGATGCCCACGCCCTGGGGCTGGCACGCCGCATTGTCGCTAACCTCAACCGCACCAAAGGGGTGCAACTCGATCTGCGGGAGCCGCGCGAGCCCCTGTACCCGGCTGAAGAAATTTACGGCATTATTCCCACTGAAAGTCGCAAACCCTTCGATGTGCGTGAAGTGATTGCGCGGGTGGTCGACGGCAGCGAATTTGACGCGTTTAAAAAACTGTACGGCGAAACCCTGGTGTGCGGCTTCGCCCACATTTTTGGTTATCCCGTCGGCATTGTCGCCAACAACGGCATCCTCTTTTCCGAATCGGCGCAAAAAGGCGCCCACTTTGTCGAACTCTGTAGCCAACGGGGCATTCCGCTGATTTTTTTGCAAAACATTACCGGGTTTATGGTCGGCAGCAAATACGAAACCGGCGGCATTGCCAAAGATGGCGCCAAAATGGTCATGGCCGTCGCCTGCGCCCGAGTTCCTAAATTCACGGTGCTGATCGGCGGAAGTTTCGGCGCGGGCAATTACGGCATGTGCGGCCGGGCTTACAGTCCACGCATGCTGTGGATGTGGCCGAATGCACGGATTTCGGTCATGGGCGGCGAACAGGCCGCCGGGGTTCTGGCCCAGGTCAAACGTGACGGCCTTGAAACGCGGGGACAAGAGTGGAGCCCGGCAGAAGAAGAAGCCTTCAAACAGCCCATTCGTGATCAGTACGAACATCAGGGCCACCCCTACTTTGCCAGCGCGCGTATCTGGGACGATGGCATTATTGATCCGGCCGACACCCGCATGGTGCTGGGGCTCGGTATCTCCGCCGCCCTCAATGCCCCCATTGAAAAAACCACCTTCGGAATCTTCAGGATGTAATATGGCCAACGACCATTTGCTCAAAGCCGTCGATGATTTGGGGCGGGTGACCCTCACCCTCAATCGCCCCGCGCAGCATAATGTCTTTGACGATCAGCTGATCAACACCCTGACCACAACCCTCAAGGATTTGAATGCCGACCCACAGGTGCGCGTAGTTTGCCTGCGCGGCGCGGGGCGAAGTTTTTCTGCCGGAGCCGATCTCAACTGGATGCGGCGTATGGCCGAATACACCCAGGCCGAAAATCTGGCCGACGCTATGGCCCTGGCCGAACTGATGCAAACCTTGAATACCCTCGCCAAACCAACCCTGGCTCTGGTGCAGGGCGCGGCCTTCGGCGGTGGCGTGGGCCTAGTCGCGGCCTGTGATCTGGTACTGGCGACGCCCCAGGCCAGTTTCTGTCTGTCGGAAGTCAAGCTGGGGCTGATTCCGGCGGTGATTTCCCCTTATGTCATCGCCGCCATAGGTGCGCGGGCGGCCCGACGCTACTTCCTGACCGCTGAAGGTTTCGACGCTGACCGTGCCCGACAACTGGGGCTGGTGCATGAAGTGGTGGCCACCGCCGCGCTTGATCATCGGGCCGACCTTCTGACGCGCCAATTGCTCGCTAACGGCCCACAGGCGCTGGCTGCCGCCAAGCAACTGGTCGCCGATGTCGCCGGTCGGCCTATCGATGCCGAGCTGCTGGCCGACACCGCCCAGCGGATTGCGAACCTGCGTGCCAGTGACGAAGGGCGCGAGGGGCTGGGCGCTTTTCTGGCAAAACGTCCGCCCGCCTGGCTGAAAGGCTGATGTCATGTTCGATTCTCTCTTAATCGCCAATCGCGGCGAAATAGCCTGCCGCATTCTTCGCAGTGCCCACCGGCTGGGGCTGCGCACCATTGCGGTTTATTCCGACGCCGACCGCAAGGCACAACATGTCAAACTGGCCGATGAAGCCTGGCATATCGGCGCCGCACCGGCCGCACAGAGTTATCTGTGCGCAGATAAAATTCTTGAGGTCGCCCGGCGCAGCGGCGCGGCGGCTATACACCCCGGCTATGGGTTCCTGGCCGAAAATGCCGAGTTCGCCGCTGCCTGTCGGGCGGCGGGGAGTGTTTTTGTCGGCCCACCGGTGGCAGCGATACGGGCCATGGGCAGCAAAAGTGCCGCCAAGGCCATTATGCACCAGGCTGGCGTGCCCCTGGTGCCCGGCTATCACGGTGAGGATCAGCGGCTTGCAACTTTGCAATCCGCAGCCCTCAGCATTGGGTTTCCCCTGCTGGTCAAAGCCAGCGCTGGTGGCGGGGGCAAGGGGATGCGCGTGGTGCGCACGGCGGGCGAACTTGAAGCCGCCATTGAGGGTGCCAAGCGTGAAGCGGCTGCGAGTTTCGGTGATGACCGCCTCTTACTTGAACGCTATCTGGAACAACCGCGCCATGTGGAAATTCAGGTTTTTGCCGACAGTCAGGGACAGGTGATCCACCTCTTTGAACGTGACTGCTCAGTGCAGCGCCGGCATCAGAAAGTTTTGGAAGAGGCTCCGGCACCGGGTCTTAGCCCGGCCCTGCGTGAACAAATGGGCGCGGCGGCGGTCACGGCGACAGGCACCATCGGCTATGTGGGAGCGGGGACGGTGGAATTTCTCCTCGACACTGACGGCTCTTTTTATTTTATGGAAATGAACACCCGATTGCAGGTTGAACATCCGGTCACCGAACTGATTACCGGCCTTGATCTGGTCGCCTGGCAATTACAGATTGCGGCTGGACAGCCCCTGCCCTGCCGGCAGACAGATGTCACTATCAACGGCCACGCCATTGAAGCGCGGCTGTATGCCGAAGACCCCCAACGCAACTTTCTGCCGGCCATCGGCACCCTGCATCACCTGCAACTCCCCGTGGAAAGCGACCAGGTGCGGGTGGATACCGGGGTGGCCCAGGGCGATGAAATCAGCATTGATTATGATCCTATGCTCGCGAAAATCATTGTTCACGATGTTGATCGCCCGGCCGCCCTGCGCCGTTTGCGCCGCGCCCTCGAACAGGTCGAAGTGGCGGGCGTCACCACCAACGCCGCCTTTCTGCATCGGGTTGTCAATCACCCAGCCTTTGCCGCCGCAAACTTTGACACCGGTTTTATCGACCAGCACAGGGATGAATTGTTGCCGCCCGCCAGGCCCGCTTCCGCACAAACCCTGGCACTGGCAGCCCTTTACCTGCTGCTGCAACGTGAGGCCGACGCCCGCCATGCGGCCCGCCAGTCGTCCGATCCTCATTCTCCCTGGCATCAGACCAGCGGCTGGCGTCTCAACGGCGATAACCACCATCAGCTGCGTTTCAGCGCCGGCGAACACGTGCATCTCATCACCCTGCACTATCGACCCGTCGGCTATCTGATCGAAGTCGCCGACCGCCAACTGTCGGCCAGCGGTTATTTCGATGATCGGGGACGGCTCAAGGCGACCCTCGATGGCCAACAGCTTCATGCGCGGGTGGTGCGCTGCGGCATGGAACTTCAGGTGCTCTACCGCGCTACCAGCCACCGGCTGCTGCTGCATGACCCCCATGCCGAAGCCTTTGCTCACGAAGAGAATACCGGTCGCCTGACGGCGCCCATGCCGGGGAAAATTGTCGCCTTGCTGGTCAAAGGCGGTGCCAGGGTGACGCGCGGCACGCCGTTGGTTATTCTTGAAGCCATGAAAATGGAACATACCATCACCGCCCCGGCTGACGGCATTGTGACCCAGATGAATTTTACCGCCGGGGCGCTGGTCAGTGATGGCGCGGCCTTGCTGACCTTTGAAGCGGATGAGGGAGCATGAGGATGAGACTGCCGAAACGGATAAAAATTGTCGAAGTCGCCCCACGCGATGGGTTGCAGAATGAAACCACCATTGTCCCCACCGAGGTCAAGATTGCGCTGATTGATCGCCTGTCGCAAACCGGCTTGGCCGCGATTGAGGGAGGCAGTTTCGTGTCGGCCAAATGGATGCCGCAAATGGCCGACAGTGCCGCGGTGATGCAGGGGATCCACCGCCAGCCCGGCGTCAGCTATCCGGTGCTGGTGCCCAATCTGCAAGGTTTGCAGGCGGCCATCGAGGCTGGAGCCGATGAAGTCGCGGTTTTTGGCGCGGCTTCGGAATCCTTTTCACGTAAAAATATCAACTGTTCCATCGCCGTCAGTTTTGACCGTTTCGGCGAAGTCTGTGATGCCGCCCGCCGCCAGGGACTGCGGGTGCGGGGGTATGTCTCCTGCGCTCTCGGTTGTCCCTACGAAGGAGCCGTCGAGCCGACCACCGTCGCCTGGGTCGCCGGACGCATGATGGAACTGGGCTGTTACGAAATTTCCCTGGGTGATACCATTGGTGTCGGCACCCCCGCCAAGGCCCAGGCCATGATCGATGCTGTCACCCAGAAAGTTCAGATTGAACGTCTGGCGGTGCATTTTCACGACACCTACGGGCAGGCCCTGGCCAATATCCTCGCCGTCATCGAACGCGGCATTGCCGTGGTCGACAGTTCGGTAGCCGGTCTGGGCGGCTGCCCCTTCGCTCCTGGCGCTTCGGGCAATGTCGCCAGCGAAGACCTGCTCTATATGCTCAAAGGGTTGGGAATCGAAACCGGGGTTGATATCCAGGCCTTGGCCGACGCCGGCTATTTCATTGCCAGCTATCTGAACCGGCCTTCGGGTTCGCGGGTCGCCAACGCCATGCTTGCCCAACAGCGCAGCGAAAAATCCTGCGCCTGACCTCCAGCCACAAAACGTTTTCTGCTACACTCATCTTCAGCAACCCTTCACCTGGTGCCTCAGAAACTTGGTCACTACTGAGGGCACAGGTTTTCGTTTTCCCTTGCGTTCGCAGAAAATTTCATTATGAATGAACACCTTATCCTGACTTTAGCGTTGATACTTGTTGCCGGCATGGCCTGCCAATGGCTGGCCTGGCGCGTCAAATTACCGGCGATTGTTTTTCTGCTGGCGACCGGCATTCTGGCCGGGCCGCTGCTGGGGTGGCTGAATCCCGATGCGCTGCTGGGAGAACTGCTCTTCCCCTTCGTCTCTCTTGCGGTCGCGGTGATTTTATTCGAAGGCAGTCTCACCCTGAAGTTGCGTGATATTCCCGGTCTGGCCAAAGTCATTCGCAACCTCATCACCTTCGGAGCCCTCATCAGCTGGCTGATTGCCGCCCTGTCGGCACGGCTGCTGCTCAATTTTACCTGGGAAATCTCCGCCCTCTTTGGCGCCATAATGGTGGTGACCGGGCCCACGGTTATCATGCCCCTGATCCGCACCCTTCGGCCCAAAGAAAACGTCGCCAATGTGCTGCAATGGGAAGGAATTCTCATTGATCCCATAGGTGCACTGCTGGCCGTGCTGGTTTACGAATTTATTGTCTCCGGCGGGGTTCAGGGCGGGCTGTTAATCGGCGTGACCCTCTTTGCAAAAATTTTGCTGGTGGGTGCACTCTTCGGTTTCGGTGGCGGTTATCTGTTCAGTATTTTATTACGCAGATACTGGGTTCCCCAGTATCTGCACAATGTCATCGCCCTGGCACTGGTATGTGGCGTTTTTGCCCTGTCCAATCTGCTGGCGGTCGAATCCGGCTTGTTGGCCGTCACCCTGATGGGGGTTTTTTTGGCCAATCGCCCGGGTCTTGACCTTGAAGATATTCTCGATTTCAAAGAAACCCTCAGTTTGTTGCTCATTTCTCTGCTCTTCATCCTGCTTGCCGCCCGCATGGATTTGTATCGTTTTCTGGAACTTGGCTGGGGCGCCCTGGGAGTTTTTGCCACCATTCAGTTTTTGTCACGCCCTTTAAGTGTACAATTATGCGCCCTGGGGTCAAAACTCAGCATGGCCGAACGCCACCTGTTATCGTGGATTGCTCCGCGCGGAATTGTGGCCGCTGCCATTTCGGCCCTCTTTGCCCTCAAGCTTGAAACCCTGGGCTATCAAAATGCCGACCAACTGGTGCCCCTGACGTTTATGGTCATCATCGGCACGGTACTGCTCCAAAGCGCGACTGCAGGCCCCATTGCAACCAAACTCGGCGTACGGGAACCCGAGTCACGCGGGTTTCTGATTGTCGGAGCTAATCCCCTGGCGCAGGCCATCGCCATAGCGCTGAAAGAAAATAACTTTCGGATCCTGCTGATCGATCAAAACTGGACGGCGGTGCGCGAATGCAAAATGAAGAATCTGCCCGCTTACTGGGGCAATCCGGTCTCTCAACACGCCGAACGTCATCTGAATCTGGTGGGTATCGGCCATCTGCTCGCAATTTCCCCGCAGTTTGAAATCAACGCCCTGGCCGCCCAGTATTTCCGGTTCGAATTTGAACCCCGAAATATTTATCGCATTCATCAACAACAGCAAAAAGGCGCCAAAGCCCAAAGTCAGGTCGATTTCAAGTATGGTGGCCGCCTGCTCTTCGGCAAGGACATGACCTATCAACGTTTGTCCGAATGCCTGACTCAAGGCTGGAAAATTAAAAAGACCCCGCTAACGGCAAACTTTACCTTCAAAGATTACCTCGCCGATCCCAAACGTCGGCGATTGCCTTTATTTGCCCTTGATGACGACGAGGGCATCCACTTCTTCTGTGAAGACGCCGATTTCGCCCCCGGTGCAGGCTGGAAAATTCTGGCATTTACTCTGGAACAGGCGCAGGATGCAAAGGAAAATTAGCCGCGGCGGCGCGGAGTAGATGCGGAGCGCATCGGGATTTATGCGGGTAAGCAACACCTGGCCCCACGTTTACAGGCAATTATCCCTGTGCTAACTTTCGAGGTGCAGAAAATTATCATAGCGGCTATCGCACATGAACATCGAAAGCCTGGTTATTGGAAGTTTCGTGGGGAACATCCAAGGACGTAGTTCTAATGAACTTTTAAAAAACCACTTTAACCTCCCGTTCAGCCGACCCGTCATGAATTCTCATCAAGAGGTATTTTAAAGAGCATGGCAAAGCTCAGTTTCGTGCACTCTACGGTCAAATTCTGCGGAGGAGAGGCGATCGGCAGCAGAATAAAAACCGAGGTATGCGCTTGGATTCAAGCCCCGATTTCAGGTTTATCAATTAGGATTCGCTACCATCCGGGCCTTAAATCGCAAGGTTGATAAACGCTTGATTGGGACATCGAAGCGAAATCCAGGAGATCTGTCATGCAATGTAAAGTTTTACCTCAACACGAGGATGCGTTTTTCTTTGACCGCGAGGGGCTTGAAACGGTGAGCAGAGCGCAGGCGGTTGGCGAAGGACTGCGCTATTACAAGGAACATCGGGTTATTGCTATTGATCAGAATCCGCAGGGGCTCTTGGCGCAAGTCGAGGACGATGCTCTGGATCTCCCCTGCGCGGTCGAGATCGCGCTGGTCGACGACGCCCTGTTGCTGGAGTGCGACTGCACCGACGAGGGAACCGAGGTCTGCCGCCACATGGTCGCTGTGCTCTATGCTTACGCCGACCAGCGGGAAGCCAGCGACCAGATCTTCTCCGCCGCCGACGGTGCTATCAAGGATCGGATTAAGCGCGGACGGACTGAGGTTGTCGTCGAGCATCTGAGCGGCAAACCCTGGTTCGGTGTTTGGCAGGCGGCCTCTCTTGCCACAGAATCCCATTTCCCACGGCAGTACCGGGTGACCATCCGTAATCTGAAGCAGCGTGCCAACATTTGCAGCTGTCCCGATTTTCAGATCAATCAGTTGGGCACCTGCAAGCATATTGAAGCGGTGCTGCACAAAATTGCCAAGCGCAAGGATTATCGACAGATCAAGGACAAGCCGACAGCTGTTTCCTATGTGTTTCTTGCCTGGGATCTAGACGATGCCCCCAGGCTGATGCTGCATCGCAGCCCCACCATAACACCGGAGCTGCAAAATCTTTTCGCAGGTTATTTTGATGCGACGGGTCGCTTCAGTGGGCGATTGCCGGATGATTTTTTCCGTTTCACCGCATTGGTCGAAAACCGCAGCGATCTCCAGCTCGGTGAAGACGCACTTGCCTACGCCCGTCAGCTGGCAGCGGATGCCGCCCGCCGGCAACGAGCCGAAAAGATTCGCGCCCAGATTTTGGCAACCAACGGTCGCCTCGTCGGGCTCAAGGCGCGGCTGTTCCCCTATCAGATCGAAGGGGTTGCATTTCTGGCCGGAACCGGAAGGGCGTTGCTGGCCGACGACATGGGCCTGGGCAAGACCTTGCAGGCCATCGCCGCCGCGGGCTGGCTGTGCCAGAACGAGGGGGTTCGTCGCATCCTGGTAATCTGTCCGGCTTCCCTTAAGCATCAGTGGGCGCGCGAGATATCACGCTTTAGCGAACAGCAGGTGCAAGTTATTCAGGGCGGGGCCGCCGAACGCGGTGTTCAGTACCGGCGCGAAGCGAGTTTTTTCGTGGTTAACTACGAACTGATTCTGCGTGATCTCAGTCTGATCAACGAAACCCTGTGCCCCGATCTGATCATCATGGATGAAGCTCAGCGGATTAAAAACTGGCGCACCAAGATCGCCGCCGCCGTCAAGCTCATCCCCAGCCGCTATGCCTTCGTGCTCTCGGGCACTCCGCTGGAAAATCGCCTCGAAGATCTTTACAGCCTGATGCAGGTGGTCGATCCCAAGGTTTTGGGGCCGCTCTGGCGCTATTTGATTGATTTTCATGTCACCGACGAGCGCGGCAAGGTTCTGGGCTACCGCAACCTTTCCCTGTTGCGTAAACGGCTGGTGCCGGTCATGCTGCGCCGCGATCGACGGCTGGTGCGCGACCAGCTGCCCGACCGGATCGACCAGCGCCTCGACGTCGCCATGACCGCCAAGCAGCAAGAGCTGCACGATTCGGCCCTCAGCGCCGCCGGTCGCCTGGCCACCATCGCCCGTCGTCGTCCGCTGACGCCCAGCGAACAGAACCGTCTACTGGCCGCCCTGCAGCAGGCGCGCATGGCCTGCAACGCGGCGGGACTGGTGGATAAAGAAACCCAAGGGTCGCCAAAAATTGACGAACTGGCCGACATCCTCGATGAACTCTGTCTGCAATCGGGACTTAAAGCGGTGGTCTTTTCTCAATGGGAAAAGATGACCCAGATGGCCGAGGCTCGTCTCCGAAGCATGGGTCTTGGCTGCGTGCGCCTGCATGGCGGGGTGCCGACGGCGCGGCGCGGTGAGCTGATGGATCGCTTTCGTGACGACGACGCCATCCAGGTTTTTATCTCCACCGACGCCGGTGGGGTTGGGCTCAACCTGCAAAGCGGAGCGGTGTTGATCAACCTTGATGTGCCCTGGAATCCGGCGGTGCTCGAACAGCGAAATTCTCGCATTCATCGCCTTGGCCAGACTCGAACGGTGCAGATCATCACCATGATCGCTGCCGATTCCTACGAGGAACAGGTCTTCTCCCTGGTGCAGAACAAGCGGCAACTTTTTGATAACGTGGTTGATGTGGACGCCAGCGAAGACGTGGTCGGCGTGTCCAAAAAGCTGCTCGAAACCCTGATCGAGGAGCTGGCCGACCCAACTGCCGCATCAGCAGAAAAGAGCACAGCGGTTCCATCGCTGGCCGAACCGGAGCCAGCTGTCAACAAGGCTGCCGCCGCGATTACTGAAGAGCCTGTCGAAACGTCCATCGGTGAATGTATTAAGGCGCTCCAGCAACATTTTGGCCAGCTTATCGAACGGATTTTTGGTTCCGGCGGCGGCCTGGTCGTCGTTTTGAATCGCGTCGACGACGAAGCCGACCGCATCGCCGAACAGCTGTCGGTTCGAGTACCGGTCGCCTTGATTGACCGCCTTGCCCTGAAGGGCCTGCAACGCCTGGGCGGCAATTCACCCCTGGCCGCAGCGCGCACCTATTACACGGCAACCAGCGAAACCGGCACCTCGACCGTTTCGCGTTTACAACGCCAGGCGGCAGAAAAACTTGCGGCAGCAAGGGTGCTGCTTGACCAGCAGATGATCAGCAGCGCGTTGGAAATGATTTTTGCCGCGCTGCTCTGTGCGGCGGCCGAACGTGCAGGGAAAACCGCGGCGCTGAGCCCCACAGAGGTCGGTGCCTGGGCGTTTGCTGAAGCCCTGCCCCGGGGCATTCTCGATCAACAGGAGGTCAGCTTGCTGATGCGCGCCCTCGGTCTGGCCCAGGGAGACGAGGTGCCCGCTACCCTGGTGACGGAACTGCTGACAGACGCCGCCCAGTTTATCGCGAGCCTCCAGAGTGTCGCGACGGACCGCACCAAAGGGTAGACAAAGGCTGTACTGAACAAGTTTGTTGATCATTTGAGGGTCAACATTTATAAGCTGAATTGGCAGCAACAACTGTAAATATCCCCCGGCAAAGGCGGGGGGGGGGCCTTTTGTACTAAACCTTCTCGATTAAATCACGTTTCATCCCCAGGTTGCATTGCTTTCGCTTTTACGTTTGACGCCGAGAACTCTTTTGCGTTTTTGCCGGTTTTGTTGCATTCTTTCAACCATTGCTCTATCTGCTTTTCATCGAGGGGAAGGGGTTTATGGCTGAGCTGAATGCACTTTTTTTAGCGGTGGGGCAATTCTGTCGCCGCGAGGTAGTGTGTTGTGCGCCGGAGGATAATCTGATGGTGGCGGCAGCGCAGATGCGCCAGTTGAAGGTGTCAAGCCTGGTGGTTTGCACCCAGCAGCAGCCGGTGGGAATTTTGACCGATCAGGATTTGCGTAACAAGGTCGCCGCTGCGGGCCTGTGCTCCAAGCATCTGTGCGTCGCCGAGGTCATGTCAAGCCCGGTGATTCAGGTCAATGCCGCAACCGCCCTCTATGAAGCCCTCTACCGCCTGTCACGCTATAAAATTCGCCGTTTGGTAGTGACGGACGACCAGGGCGGGCTGTTTGGTATTTTATCTGATTCGGATATTTTGCGCATTCACACCCGTTCGCCTCAGCAACTGGTGCTGGAAATCGCAGAGGCCGAACAGGTTGAGCAGCTCAAAGAGTTGCACCAGCGGGTGGGTCAGCTGGTGCATTACCTCGTCGGTACCGGGGTCGCAACAGTCGAACTGGTGCGCCTGGTGGCCCACCTCAATGACCGCATCCTCATGCGCCTGACCGAATTGTTACTGGCGCAGGACTTTGCCGACATGACTGAAGATTTCAGCTTTATGGTTTTGGGCAGCGAGGGCCGCAAGGAACAAACCCTGACCACCGACCAGGACAATGCGCTGATTTACGCCGACGGCCTGGCACCCGAGCAGCTGCGCACCCTGGAGTCCTTCAGCCATGCCCTGATTGAAGGCTTGATCGCCATCGGCGTGCCACCCTGCCCTGGCGGCATCATGGCAAAAAATCCCACCTGGCGGCGCAGCCTCAGTCAATGGCAGGCGGTGCTCGAAAACTGGTTTGCCTCCCCAACGCCTGAAAATATCATGAAGGTCAGTATGTTTGCCGATCTACGCCGACTCTATGGCTCCTCGGTTCTAACGCAAAGACTGCAAACCTCGGTCGCCGGCTGCCTGCGCGGTAATGATTTATACCTGAGCCAGATGGTTGCCAATCTGCTGCGCTTTGATGTCCCTCTGGGCTGGTTCGGCGGGCTGAAAAGCACCAAGGGGGAAAAGTCCGGCTGGCTGGATATTAAAAAAGCCGGTATTTTTGCCATTACCGAAGGGGTCAAAATTTTATCCCTCGCCCAAAGTATCGAAGCAACGGCGACCTCTGAGCGCATTGAGCAGTTGGTGAAATCGGAGATCCTGGAACCCGCCACTGCCGCCGACCTCCAAGCGAGTTTTTTTGCCCTGGTGCAGTTCCGGCTGCGCACTCAGATGGCGGCTCTTGATGCCGGACAACGCCCCCATAACCTCCTGCGACTCAGCGACCTGACCCGCATGGATCAAGAGCGCCTGCGCGCCGCCCTCACCGGCGTCAGCAATTTCCAGCAATTCCTCGCCCGGCGTTATCCCCTGGCACGCAGTATGTAACCTGAAAAAAACAGTCGCGCCCACGAAAGCCGGGCATACAATCACACGACACCGTGTTGCGATTAACGGTTACGATAAGCAGTGACGACGCGAACTTGCTTGAAATATATCTATATTTTTGCAATCGGCGGACATTACGATCAATTGTGAGCCCTAACGCCTCGCATCACCGAGAGAGTTAAAGGGGACATTCTATATTGGCCGCCAAGAAAGAATTTCGGTTAAAGGCAAAGCTGACGCCGAAACGGCATAGCCTGACAGTCCGGCATGTTATGCCACCATTAATAAAATTTTTGTCGCAAAGTTTCTGTGGACAATATTTCCAACGCAATGAACCTGATGCTGTCAGTGTTGACTCTGGACATGGGTGCATTGAAACGCGCAAGATCTGGACGTCATCCGAGCTCAATCACTATCTCGACTTCCCTCACGTCGGCCAGGCTTTTGTGATTGAACGCAAAGTATTGATAATAAAACCGGGAAGGTTTCCACTGAAACCGCCTACGGCATCACCCGTTGCACGCTCGAACAAGCCAACGCCGATAAAATCCTCAACACCAATCGCAACCACTGGTGCATTCAAGACAGCTGCCACAACATCATCGGCTCGAATTTCGATGGAAACCGCAGCCGGGTATGTACTGGCTATGGGCCGGAGAATATCTCACGGCTGAGACACTTTGCCTTCGAACTTATCAAGGCAAAAGTACCCAGCGTCGCACAAAAGATGCGACAACTCGCCATGAGCGTCCGTTCGGTTCTCGATTATCTGCATATGACAACAAATTCTTCGATACCCTACCCGTGACCATGTTAGAACAAATTTTCCGGGATGGTTCAGAACAGAGTTGAAAGCCCGCAGGAGGTCAAAAAGGCAGCTTTGAGCCTTCCGGCCGCAGGATATCGACACCCGCGGGCTGAACAAAACGAAAATAACTCGCCGCCAGACCGACATTAAAGTTAATCTTGGAAAATTCGATGGTGGTTTTATTTCCCGCCGGATCCATCACGGTGGTCGCCATGATCGGGAAGTAATTGCCAACCTGTTGTTTTTCGACATAATCGAGCACGGCACGGCGGTCAACCACAATCTGCAGGGTTCGAATCAGGTTAGACGCCCGGCGAGGCCGCAGCTCCAGAACGTAATTACCTTGGAGATCGGAATTGGGGCTGCCCCAGCGGATTTGAAAATCGCGTGACAGATTTCCAAGCCCGGTGAGAAAGGTCATGGGGTTGTCCTGGCGCTGCCGACTGATTTCGGCAACATCGCTGACAATGACCTGACGATTATCGGGCAGATAAACCCACAGGGTTTCGGCATCGGAGATGACTTCCTGTTGCGTGGGTTCGAGATACTCCCAGCGGAACATGGACAGCGGCACCCGATTTCCGCCGGGGTAGGTAAAACGAAAGCTCACCAACCCGCGACCGCGCTGAACGCGTTCAATCGCGGCAATTTCCGACTGCTGGAAAAAATCTCCCTGAAAATCGAAAATGCCCGATTTGTCGGAACCGCGAGCCTGCACGACATCGGACGCAAAGGGCTTTTGCAGGGCCTCGGCGACATCTTTGACCCCAATAGTGGCGGCAGCGACTAAGCCCGGCAGCAGCAGCAGCACAACCAGCAAGAAATTTCTCTTCACGTTAACCTCCTTCATAAGCTGATTTTTCGACCATAGGCGATGAGTTTACCAAATTCCGTGGGGCTTGTGTCTGCAAAATCAGCGCCGTTCATCCTTCAGCGCCTTCCGCGGCTAAAGCCTGAAGGGCCGCCGTATCCAGCCCGATGAAAATCTGCCCCTGGATCTGACAAAAGTCCACCGCAAACTCAGCAGCAAAAGCTTCGGTAAAGGGGGGCAACTGCCAGGGCACCAGGCTCAGTCGCGGCGGCGACGGCAGGGTGCGCAGACCACAACTTTCATCAAAATATGCGACAAAGGCCGACGCCAGCAGATTGCCGCATTCCATCAGCGCCGAACGGGCCATTTCGTCAAGCAGGGATATTTCTCGGGTTTGGGTCAGTCTTTTGGCAAGTTCCAGGGCCAGGGTTTCCGGCAAGCACAGACAGATAGCGCCGGGCAGGGCACCTTGGAGCGTCAGCCAGATACTGACCCCGACAAGGGGAGAGCGCCCTGATCCAAGTTTGATCGAAACCGGATCTTTCACCATCGTCGCCAGGGCGGTTGCCGCCTGTTCAAGGCCGCGTTGTAATGCAATTTTTCGCGCCGAAAGCGGTTTTTTTTCCACCCTGCTGATCATCAAACTTTAGGCTCTCCGCCACGGCGGCGTTCGAGGATGCCCTGAATATCAAGAAGAAAAACAATGCTGCCATCGCCCAAAATGGTGCCGCCTCCCAGACCCTTGAGGTGATCCAGGGGCGCGGGCAGACTTTGGACGAAAACTTCGCGTTGACCGGCAAAACCATCGACCACCAGGCCGACTTTGCGCCCGAAGGCCTCGGTGAGTACCACCGAAATTTGCAGGGCAGCCTGAGGGTTGGGTAAATCGAGAATTTTACGCAGGGACACCAGGGGCAGCAACTCTTCGTGATGAGAAAAAACGCGGTGCTTGCCGCTCATTTGAATCTGGGCAGAATCAATTTCAAGGGTCTGCAAGACTCGTGTTAAGGGGATGGCCACCAGCTTTTCATCAACGCGCACCAGCAGTGCCTTGAGAATGGCAACCGACAGGGGAAGTTTCAGGGTCATGCGGGTGCCTTGCTGGGGGGCCGATTCAATATGTAATACTCCACCGAGTTTTTCGACCGCCGCCTTGACCACATCCATGCCAACCCCGCGTCCCGAGGTCGCGGTCACCTGAGGGGCCGTCGAAAAACCCGGCAGACAAACTAGCTGAAAAGACTCATAATCGCGCATAATTTGCGCCTGCGCCGGAGTTATCAAACCCTTATTGACCGCCTGCCGCCGCAGAGCTTGGGGATCCATGCCCCGGCCATTGTCGGCAACCTGCAACATCACCTGATCACGCTGGCGCCAGGCACGTACGACAATGGTACCCCGGTGCTCAATGCCGTGATCGACCGCATTGCGCACCATGTGTACCAGAGGATCGGTCAATTCTTCGAGAATGGCGCGATCAAGTTCGATGCCGCTCCCTTCAAGTTCAAGATGGATTTCTTTGTTGCTGGTGCGTGCCAGATCACGCACCAGGCGTGGCAACCGGGCGGTGACCGTTTCAACGGGCATCATGCGGACTTTCAATACCTGGTGGTGCAGATTTTTTACCAGCCGTGCCAGTTGGCCCAATCCTTCGTTAAGACTGAGCCAATTTTTCTGCTGGGCCGCACTGTGGAGCATGTAGCGGTTGGTCATCAGTTCGCCGGTCAAATGAATAAAACGATCAAGCAGCTCGGTCGGAATGCGCACGGTTGTACTTCCCGCCATGGCTGCCCCCAGAGCTGTCGGCGGTTTGGGTTCCTGGATGTCGAGCTGGGAAATTTCAGAATAGACCTTGAGCCGTTCCTTAATCTCGGCACCAGTGACGCTGGTTTTCAAGCGCACATCAAGCTTGCGATAGTTTCCTCCGCTGAGAATACGGTTTTTTTCTGGCTGGCAGGCAAGAATCTGCCCAAGCGATTCAAGTTGTTTGAGCAGCACCAATAGCCGGGCACCGGGCGCAGCGATACTTTCATGCAGGCTGAGGCGAATCTGTTGTTCGCTTGTCTGGGGTAGGGTTGCGGCTGAAATTGGTGCAGCGATGGGGGCTGCTTGGGTTGCAGCGGCGATGGGTACCGCCAGAAATGCGGCCGTTGAGCGTTCGGTTCGATCGGCGTGGATATCTTCGAGCAGGCGGGCGAGCAAGTCGGTACCGGCGAGGAGACGATCAATGGTCGCAGAATCAATCTGCCCGAGCTGACGGAAATGATCGAGGGAATCTTCCAACTGGTGGGCCAGGTTTGCGGTTTGCTGATACCCCATAGAAGCGGCCATGCCCTTGATGGAATGAGCTTCGCGAAACAGGGCATCGAGGCTGGCCGAGTTTTGCGGATTGGCTTCAATTTCGACCAGCAGGGTCGCCATTTTCTGCAGATGTTCCCGCGATTCGCTCAGAAACATCGCCTTGTATTTGGTCATATCCATGGGCTTGATTCCGTCAATTGAGCACCCGCGCGACAACCTCCAGCACCTGCTGCGGCTGAAAGGGCTTGATGACAAAATCACAGGCACCCTTCTCCAGGGCCTCCATGACCATGGTTTCCTGGCCAAGGGCACTGCACATCAAAACGCGAGCCTGGGGTGCAAAAGCCAGGATATCCTGGAGGGCTTCTATACCGCTGTACTCGGGCATAACAATGTCCATGGTTACCAGATCGGGGCGCAACTGCTGATACTGGCGCACCGCTTCCTGGCCGTTTTCGGCCTCTCCAATGACATCATACCCGGCGCCGACAAAAATATCGCGCAGCATATTGCGCATAAAAAGGGCATCATCAACAATTAAAATACGATGGGCCAAAACCACCTCCACCTGCGACGAAACAAATTGTCACTTCAACTGAGTTTCAATTATGTGACCCACCTGCTCCAGATCAAGCAGGTTGATCATTTTCTCATGCCAGTGAACCACTCCGGCGATACAGTTCTGCGGTTCGTCACTTTGCATCAGCGCGAGATGTTGCAGATCGACATTGATCACGGATTCAAGCTGATGAACTGCCAGAGCCAGGCTTAAGATCTGCGGCGACAACACCAGGAAACGCTGACAAACCGGAGCTGGGTCAAAACCCAGCAACAGGGGCAGATCAACCACCGGCACCACCTGGCCATGAACGTTGATTGCCCCGAGAAAGGTCGCCGGGGTGACGGGCAGATAGTGCAGCTGCGCGCCATCAACAACTTCTTGAATGCTGGTCAGTTTCAGGGCGTAACGTTCGGCACCCAGAGTGAAGGGTAAAATCTGGGTCATCAAGCAGGCGCCTCCGCGTCGCTGCCCAGGTTGAAGCGACTGACGGTGGTCAAGAGCTCGTCGGCCAGTTGCGCCAGCTTCTGTGAAGCGTAGGTCAGCTCTTCCATGGCGGCCGATTGCTCTTCCGTGGCCGCGGAGACCTGCTCGGTGCCGGCAGCGTTGTCTTCGGCTACCCGGGAAATTTCTTCAATCGCGGCGACAATTTCGGTGGCGTTTTTATTCTGCTGTTCAGTGAGAGCGGTAATCTTATGGGCCTTGCCCTGAGCATCTTCCGCTTTTTCGATGATGGCGCGAAATACTCCACTGGTACTGTCGATCGCGCCACGACCAGCGTCAATGGCGCGCACCGAATCGAGCATCGATTGATGCACGCGCAGACTTTCGTCGCGGGTCGTGTCGATCAGGCGGGTAATCTCGCCTGCCGAAGCGCTGGTGCTGTCGGCCAGCTTACTGATCTCTTCCGCAACGACCGCAAAACCCTGCCCATATTCACCGGCGCGAGCAGCCTCAATCGTGGCATTCAAGGCGAGTAAATTCGTCTTTTGTGCGATACCGGTAATCACATCGATAATGGTGCCGATCTTTTGCACATGTTCGCTGAAAGACACCATCTGGCGGCTGTTGCCTTCCACGTCCGACAGCACAAGTTTCATTTTTTCCAGGGCCGTGTCGGTGAGCTGTCCGCCGTCTTTTGCGGTTTTAGTGGTTTCTGCCGAAGAAAGGGCAAGTATCTGACTTGATGCGGTAATCTGCTCAATCGATCCCGCCAGGTCGCGGATGACCCGCGAAACTTTTTCGACCATTTCAGCCTGAGTTTCCGCACCGCGGCTGATCTGTTCTATCGCCCCTGCGACCTCATGGGAGGTTGCCGTCATTTCTTCCGCCGAAGCGCTCAAGCCCTGAGAGGATTCATTGACCCGCACCGAGGTGGTGCGAATTTTCCCCACCACCTTGCGCAAATTATCCACCACCAGATTAAGAGAATCGGCCAGATCTTCGGTTTCATCGGACACCAGCCCCTTGCGCAGCTTCAATGTGCGGCTTAAATCTCCGTGGCTGAGACGCTCGGCACCGGTGGTTAAGATCCCGATATTTGAGGTGAATGCCTTGGAAAAAATCCAGCCGAAAACTAAACCGACCAGCAGTGCTCCCAGGGTGGAAACAAACTGCTGCATACTCTGCGGAATAAAGCCCAGTACTGGAACCAGGTAATCGAGAAACACAATCGAGCCGACGACCACCACAAAACCAAGAACAAATTTATGACTGATTTCTATGCGCATTGAATCCGTACCTCCAGACAGAAATTCAGCTGCCCTGGCGCCGGGATCTGAGCATCAGGGAGCCTTAGACTCACGTAACGATTTACCCCGAGCAGCGTCCGTTCCAGGGATGTAGCCATGCGGCCCGTGGAATGGGGGTCTCGGACTGTTTCTACGGCGCGGGACAGGTTACACTTTCACTTTTGAACGCTGTTGGTCAATCATCCTCTTTGACGTCATCCGCCTTTTTACGATAAATCCGCTCGGCCGCATTGACACACTCAAAAAGCTCCCGCGTTTCACTGATCATGGTTTCCGAACGACCAAGCACCAGATAGCCGCCGGCCACCAGGGCAGCGGCGAAGGTTTTGAGGATGTGTTCCTGCTGCGGCGGTGAAAAATAGATCAACATGTTGCGGCATAAAATCAGATCAACCCGGTGAAAGGGGCGATCGTTGAGAATATCGTTGTGGAAAAAACGCACGCGTTTGCGCAGCCTGTCATTCAAACGATAAAACCCTTCTTCCAGGGTGAAATATCGCTTAAGGACAGAATCGGGCACCTCGGCGACCCGATGGGGCTCGTAGCGGCCCTGACGGGCTTTTTTGAGAATGTCGTTGCTGATATCCGTGGCATAGATGGTGATCTGCTCCGGTGAATTGCACAGCTCATCGCACAAGAGCGCCAGGGAATAGGGCTCTTCACCCATGGCACAACCGGCACTCCAGAGACGTAGTTCACGCCCCGCTGGCCGCGTGCGCAGTAAAGCGGGCAGAATTTTTTTTTCCAGCACCATAAATGTGGTGGGATTGCGAAAAAACTGCGACACATGAATGGTTAAGGCTTCAAGCAACGCCAGCTGCTCGGTGGGCTGCATGGCCAGACATGCCACATATCCACTGATATGGGGGAACCCAAGCTGACGGATACGGGCGGCGATACGGCGCTTGATGCAGCGATCCTTATAACTGTCAAGATCAAAACCCTTGGCCTTGAAAAGAATATCACGAATTTCGCGAAACGCATCTTCAGGCAGATCCTGACCGACCAGGGCCGCGACTTTAGGATCGGAGACGGAAACGGGCTGATAACCGGCGGCACTAAAATCGCTCAACGATGGCACCTTTCAGTCGGCAAAATGATCAAACGCTCCTGCTGTCGGTCGATAAGCGCTGCCATCGGCCTGCAGGTATTGCAAACCCGACGCAGCACTTAACTGACCAATACAGGTCAGGGGCAATGGCATCCTTTGGCTCAACCGTTCCAGGTCTGCCCGCTTTTGCGGGTTAGCGCTGAACAGCAGTTCATAATCCTCCCCGCCGCAAAGAGCCAGATCGATAAGTTCGGGCTGCCGGGCCAGATGCGCACGGAAATCCGACGATAAGGGTAGCTGGTTTATGTTGACACGGGCACCGACCCCCGAAGCACGCAACAGGTGCCCCAGATCACCGTCAAGGCCGTCGGACAAATCAAGCATGGCCGTTGCCAATCCTTCCTCAGCCAAAGCCTGGCCCAGGGCCAAGCGCGCCCGGGGACGAAAGTGTCGGGCCATGAGGGCGGTTGAACAGCTTTGCCGCGCCAGCAAGCGGCGCAGGCAGAGGGCGCTGTCGCCCAGGGTTCCCGAGACCCACAGATCCTCACCGGCTCGCCCCCCGGCTCGGGTCACTCTTTGGCCGATGCGGCAATGTCCTTGCACTGTGATCGCGAGCACCAAGCCGTTGGCCGAGCGGCAGGTGTCGCCACCGGCCAGACAGATCGCATAGTCGGCCAAACCCTCAAACAGGCCATCGACAAAAAGATCGAGTTGGCCGGCACCGAAGCTGCGCGGCACCCCCAGCCCCAGATAAAGTGCCAGCGGCCGACCACCCATGGCCGCCAGATCGCTCACATTTACCGACACTGC